>JABAOH010003777.1_pt1 | contig 24613 bp, 21 predicted proteins | sample 7062181 | NCBI WGS metagenome assembly JABAOH01 (sample SAMN14538630, study PRJNA623070) | marine sediment metagenome | biome: marine biome [ENVO:00000428]; feature: marine pelagic biome [ENVO:01000023]; material: deep marine sediment [ENVO:00002113]; isolation source: pool of 5 deep marine... | reverse complement strand
ATACGGCAGTGAAGCTTATTCAGGATATCGATGAAGGTCATTCTATGTTTGACTATGTCGATGCCATTCGAACTTTACATGGTTTCATGAATTCATATAAAGAACTAAAAAAAGAAGCACAAAAAAATAATACCGAAGCATGGAGACTTTATACAAATGGAATTAACGCCCTCCAAAAACGGGATTACGGAACAGCATTGGAGTCCTGGATTGATGTCTTGATATTAGACCGTCAATTGGATAATGATGGCGCAAGGAGGGCCTGTGCTTCATTGTTTAAAATTTTGGGTAGCGAGCATGAATTGACTAAAAAATACCATCGTAGATTTTCATCAGCATTATTTTAATAAATTTTAATGTGGAGAAAAACGGAAGCAGGTATTGACAATTTAGAAGAAAATGAATATCACAATATTGACTCAATTGAAATAGATTTACAGGCAGAGTTGCTGGTCGAAATAATCAAATTAGCTATTGAGGAAGCAAATTTGAAACAATGATTGGTTTGAAATTACTTCGCTGATTGATTTTATAATATTGGAATCATTAAATGAGAATCGTCCCTCCAGGGACGATTTTTATTTTAGGCAAATTCGATTAAAATTTTCTTGTTTTTTATTAAATTTTCTATAAATTAACTATTGTTGGGCATACTTCTATCTTTCTTCGGGAGAAACAAGCTATGAAAACTATCGGCTTAATTGGCGGGATGAGTTGGGAATCCTCCATAGAGTATTATCGAATTATAAACGAAACTGTCAAAACCAAACTCGGCGGACTACATTCTGCCAAGAGCATTATGTATTCTGTCGATTTTGCGGAAATCGAAACATTGCAACATCATGGAAAATGGGATGAAGCAACAAAATTGATGATCGATGCTGCTCAAAAAGTTGAAAATGGTGGAGCAGATTTTCTCGTCATTTGTACTAACACCATGCATAAAATGGCTGATGAAGTGCAACAGAACATTCAAATACCAGTTTTGCATATCGTTGACGCAACAGCTAAAAAAATCAAAGCGCAAGGTCTAAAGAAGGTTGGGCTTCTTGGTACTCGATTTACGATGGAGGAAGACTTTTACAAGGGAAGGCTAATCAATAGGCATGGTTTGGGGGTAATAATTCCGTCTGATGAAGAGAGGGAAATTGTGCATCGAGTAATTTATGATGAATTATGTAATGGCGAAATAAAACAACTCTCTAAAGCGAGATTTATAAATATCATTGAAAATCTCGTAAAAGAAGGGGCAGAGGGAATAATTTCGGGTTGTACAGAAATTGGATTGTTAGTTAAAAATCAAGATAGTAAAGTTCCATTGTTTGATACGACACAAATTCATGCCGAAGCTGCCGTAGAATATACACTGGAGAATTCAGATTAATTTAATTTGGCAATTTATGACTCTGTTGATTTAGCATCATTTAATAGCAATACACCACAACATACTGGGTAGCAGCAGTCCTGACTGCTGCATATTGTGCCAACGAGAAAAAAATAACACTAAATCAACAAGATCATTTATGAAACAGGAATTAAAAATGATATCGACGAAATCTATTCGCGAAACTCTTCTATCAGCTATTTCAAACGAAAGGGAAGAATTAAACCAGTTGTTGCAAAGGCTTATCCAAATCCGCAGTTATACTGGAGAGGAACAGGAGATCATTGAATTCATCCTTGATAAAATGAGACAATTTGGATTTGATGAAGCATTTATTGATAGCTTAGGGAATGTTATCGGTCGAATTGGATCAGGTATGACCAAGATTCTTTTTGACGCCCATGTGGATACGGTCAAAGTTACTGAATCAGAAGAATGGCTTTATCCACCTTTTGAAGGTAAAATTGCCAACGGTAAAATTTACGGTCGTGGCGCAGTCGATGAAAAGCCTGCCATGGCTGGATTTCTTATCGCTTCAAAAGTATTAAAGAAACAATTAAACGATATCGAGCTTCCTTTTACGCTTTATGTTGTCGGATCTGTGCTTGAAGAGGATGTGGAGGGCTATCCTTTATTTCATTTAATAACGAATGAAGGGATAAACCCGGATCATGTTCTTCTTGGCGAACCGACGGATTTGAAAGTGTACCATGGACAACGAGGGCGGATGGAATTAAATATTGCCGTTAGTGGCGAATCTGCGCATGGTGCCCATAATGAACAGGGCATTAATGCTATTTATAAAATGGCGCCTATTCTTAAAGAAATTGAAAGTTTAGATCGTCAGCTTGCTGTGGTGGAACCTCTCGGCAGAGGTTCGATCACAGTGAGTCAGATTGTCTCTCGTGCCCCATCACTTTGTTCCGTGCCTGATTTTTGCCAAATTCATATCGACAGACGTTTAACCGTAGATGATAATCGAAATAGTGTTGTAAATGAATTGAAAGGAATTTTAGAACAGTATAAAGTTGATGCAGAAATTTCAATTCCAACCTATGAAGGAATTAGCTGGAACGGAACAAAGTTTAATCAGGAAGCCTGCTTCCCAACTTGGATTTTGGAGAATGATCATCCACTGGTTCAAGCAGGAATAAAAACTGCTGAATCAATATTGGGAATATCTGTTAAAACTGGTTTTTGGAGTTTTTCCACTAATGGCGTTGCTACTAGTGGTCATTTTCACATTCCAACGATTGGATTTGCTCCTGGTAAAGAGGAACTGTCACATTCTTCACATGAGCAATTAGATTTAGGTGACTTACTAAAAGCGACGCAGTTCTATGCGTTGTTTCCTTTCCAGTTGTGTGAAATGGTTTAGTGACTCTCGTAACGCATTACAGACATTCGGTCGACAAGTGGTTATCAAAAGCATATTTGTGGGAAGCTACTGCAGAAGGCATTGTATAATTTGCTCTAGTTAATTTTTGAATTTAAATTTTTAATTATAATTGAGGACAAATTATGTCTTTATCCTTTCAAGCCCTTTTAGCCGCTACACCAATACTTCTCGCCGCACTGCTTCTCGTCGGTTTTCGCTGGCCTGCAAAACGAGCCATGCCGATAATATATGCTGTTGCCGCAATAGTCGCTCTCTCCGCCTGGAAAGTTTCTTTTACTCACGTAATAGCATCAACGATTCAGGGACTCTTCATTACTTTCGATATTTTGTACATCATTTTTGGGGCAATTTTGCTCCTGAATGCATTGAAACACTCAGGCGGAATTACCGCCATTCGTGCCGGATTCTCAAAGATCAGCAATGATCGAAGGGTACAGGTCGTCATCATTGCCTGGCTTTTTGGAGCCTTTATTGAAGGAGCATCGGGATTCGGGACACCTGCTGCCATTGCCTCGCCATTGATGGTCGCCCTCGGTTTCCCTGCTATGGCAGCGGTCATGATTGGAATGATGATTCAAAGTACACCGGTTACATTTGGAGCTGTTGGAACGCCTATTCTTGTTGGTGTCAAGGGCGGATTGGAAAATCCTGAACTCACCAGCAAATTGGCGGCTGTGGGACTCAATTTCGAGAGTTATTTAAAACTCATCGCCGCTGAATCCGCAATTCTGCACGGTATTACAGGCACCCTCATCCCGCTGCTTATGGTTATGATGATGACCCGTTTTTTCGGCCGAAATAAATCCTGGATAGAGGGGCTTTCCATAGCACCATTTGCCATATTTGGCGGATTTGCCTTTACGATTCCTTACACGTTTACAGGAATTTTCTTGGGTCCTGAATTTCCATCGTTATTGGGCGCTTTAATCGGATTAGCCATCGTGACGTTTGCTGCCCGAAAAGGATTTTTAATTCCCAAAGACACCTGGGATTTTGCTCCAGCCAGCGAATGGCAGACAGAATGGATTGGACAGATTCAAATCAAACTCGATGCGCTGACCGATAAGAGAATGCCAACATCTCTCGCCTGGATTCCTTACGTACTGGTAGCAGTCTTTTTGGTTGTAACTCGTCTGCCCCAACTGCCTTTCGGCGGATGGTTAAAAACGTTCACCATTAAATGGTCGCAAGTCCTTGCTACCAGCATTACTGCTGCCTCTCAGCCACTCTATCTACCAGGGACAATTCTCATTTTCGTCGTCCTGATCACATTCTTTCTACACAAAATGAACCCTAAAGAGTTACGATCTGCCTTCGCTGAATCCAGTAAAATTCTTATAGGAGCAGGATTTGTCCTTATCTTTACAGTGCCAATGGTTCGCATTTATATCAATTCAGGGACGAATGCAATGGGGCTATCAAGTATGCCCGTTGCCATGGCACAATGGGTTGCTGTGAGTGTCGGTAAAATTTGGCCTCTATTTGCGCCTTCCATTGGTGCCCTGGGTGCTTTCATCGCGGGAAGCAATACTGTCAGTAATCTCATGTTCAGTCTATTTCAATATAGCGTTGCCGAAAGATTGATGATCTGTGGAAGCATGGTCGTGGCGCTCCAGGCAGTGGGCGCAGCCGCTGGAAATATGATTGCCATTCATAATGTCGTCGCTGCCTCTGCTACGGTCGGATTGCTGGGAAAGGAAGGGGCTACGCTGAGAAAGACAATTCTGCCGACAATTTATTATGTGCTTGTGGTTGGATTATTGGGATTAATAACGATTTATGGTTTGGGAATTTCTGATTCGTTTTGAAAATATTTTTCCCACTGATGATAAAACCGCCACGGATTTTTTTTAAAAAAATTATCCTTGTGATTCTTCAATCCGTGTGTCAGTTTTTAATACTGAAAATTGCATTATTTAATTTGCATATAACAAAGAAGGGAGCTCTACTTTTAACTTGACATTTCATACCAGAAATGTTATATTTATGAAAAAATTTCAATTAACCAGTATTGGACTATAATTTGGATTCAAAATTCCAAACTAATTCAATTTCTCCTCAAAAAATTTACTTAATTTTCTTATTTGCCGTTATCTTATGGTGTTCTCTCATCTTCACTGCACCATTTTTTGCTAAATTCGAACATCGATTCAGTTCCGGCTTAATCTATCTGTTTTTTTCTAAAATTTGCCATCAAATGCCCGAAAGATCCTTTTTTATTTTTGGCAAACAACTGCCTGTCTGCTCCCGTTGCACGGGATTGTATTTTGGATTTCTATGGGGAGCAATCCTTTATCCATTCATCTTTAAATTGAATCGACTCTGGATTCCTTCACGGAAATATTTGTTGCTGGCATCCATTCCAGTTGCTATCGATATTTTCATCAGAACTTTCCGTATCGCCGAAAATACGTTCGCTTCTCGATTTACAACGGGTTTGATTTTAGGAGCGATAACCGTATTATTTGTCGTACCAGGAATATTATCAATTAAATATAACTATTCAGTAGCTTCTATCCGTAATGCCGAATCTAAACGAGGCAGATCTACTGGACCTGATTCAAATTTGGACTGCGATTGCATCGTAAAGACCCAATGAAGATATCATGAAAGTTGATAGGTGAATAGTTACAATTAAATTTAATAAAAGTCTCTCACTGGTTTTAAACCCTGCGGATAATTTCTTAAGTATTTTTGCCAGTGGGAAAATTATTTCACTCAAAAGGAGAAAATCATGGAGGAACGACCCGATAAACTACGACCTGCGCTAATTGGCGGTGCTTTCATTGGTATTATCTCAGCGATTCCAATTATCAATTGGATTAATTGTTTTTGTTGTGCTGGAGTCATCATTGGAGGTATTTTAGCTGTACGATTTTACAATAAAAATCTTGGTGCATTTGAATTAACTTCTTCAGATGGCGTGACTCTCGGATTGATGGCAGGTGCTTCTGGCGCACTTATCAGTACCATATTAACCACTATGTTCACAGGAGGTGTCAAGCGCCAGATCGATAAAGTTTTAGAATATTATTCTGAGATGCCTCCTGAAATTGAAGAGGCATTGCTCCGAATTCAAGAAATGGGCGGTGAACTCTTTTTTGTCATCGTTGGCTTGGTTTTTTCGTTAGTTATTTATACAATTTTTGGTATCATAGGCGGATTAATCGGCGTTTCAATATTTAAGAAAAAGCAAATTCCTCAATGAAAAAGTATACCATTAAAATAAAAGATTGGCCCGAGCATGACCGTCCTCGAGAGCGGTTGATTAAATATGGAGCAGACAAGCTTCAGGATGCCGAATTATTAGCCATTCTTCTTCGTATTGGAGGCAAGAAAGATACGGCCATCGATCTCGCCAGAATTATGATAAATAAATTTGGCAGCTTTCGGGGATTGGATGCCAAATCTGTCAGAGAATTGTGCGAGATTAATGGCGTGGGACCTGCAAAGGCAGCACAGATTAAAGCGGCCCTGGAAATCGGCAAACGCATGGCGGCAGAACAGGTGAAAATCAAAGAGAAGATCGAGTCCTGTGAGGATGTTTATAAACTGATTGGTCCCTATCTGCGGGATTTGAATCGGGAGGAGTTTAAAATTATTTTACTCACTTCCCGCAACAATCTCATTTCCGAACGAACCATTTTCGAAGGCAGCCTGACGGAGAGCATGGTCAATACCCGTGAAATCGTGAAAGAAGCCTTAAATGCCTCGGCGGCAGGAATTATTTTCGTTCATAACCATCCCAGTGGAGATCCCTCACCGAGTTCCGAGGATAAAAACATCACTCAGAGGTTGGTCAACGCCTCTAAGCTGGTGGGTATTAAGCCGTTTGATCATATTATAATTGGAAAAGATCGATATTTCAGTTTTGCGGAGAATGGGTTAATCTAGAATTTATTAACTTGTTTATGTAAATCGAATTATTTAATAAACTTATTTATTTGCAGTTTGAAGTCTTTAAAGCCATCAGGGTATTGTATTGCAGTAATGAATCGGCAAGGATCGATCATGCGACCCGAATTATGTCTTGTCACCTGGACTTGAAATACTATCAAGACAGACATTTGCAAATATTGATGAAAAAAATTTCCAGGTTGGGCTTGAGCTGATAGAAAAAAAGATTTTTAGAAAATTGGAGCATTTGCGAAAGTAGCTAGGTTATCTAAGAGTATATCAGAAATATTCCTTAGACATATTTACACTATTCAGAAGACCTCCCCATCGACTCAGATCCGATTGAAATTATTGATTGTAATTTCTTAAATCTTGCTTCTATGAATGGATGTTCTAAAAAATAAGATGGAATATGTAAAGATTGAAGCCTTAAATATAATAGTTTAAATGAATAAACCTAATAAAAGCAAGGAGAAAAATCTATGAAAGTTTTAGTCTTTGGAGGATCAGGAAAGATTGGTTCTGCAGTTGCTTGGGATTTAGCTAAAGACAAAGAGATTGAAGCGATAGGAATTACTGGTAGACGGATGCATGCTTTGGAAGAAACGAAAGCATGGATTGGTAGTAACAAGATTATACCCCATGTATTGGACGTGAACGACAAAGAAAGCGCTGTTAAGTTAATGAAAGAATACGATGTCGGTGCAATTGCGCTACCTGATCGGAAGACGAGCTATAAGGTGCTTCATTTTGCGGTTGAATGTGGATTACACATTGTTGATATGCTTGAAGAATATCACCGCCGCCCTGATGCTTACGAAACCGAAGGATTGGAGATTCCAAATGGAATGACACTTGATGATTATGGGGATTGGCTTCATGAAACTGCCATTGCCAATGGAGTCACATTTGTTGATGGGATGGGCTTTGCCCCTGGCTTAAGCAATGTTACGGTTGGCCAAGCCATACGAAAAATGGACAAAGCCGAAACTGCGATAGCCAGAGTTGGCGGTATACCTTCAAAAGCAAGTTCTCAAAGACATCCATTGAAATATATGATCACCTGGGCATTTGAACACGTGTTGCGGGAATATATGATCAAACTAAAAGTCATAAAAGATGGTAAAGTTTTGGAAGTCGATGCAATCAAAGATCGTGAAAGGTTTAAATTTACAAAATTCGGCAAAAATGAGGAATTAGTATGTGCTGTTACACCAGGAATGCCAAGCTTTATCTTTTCGAGGCCAGAACTTAAAGAATTTGCTGAGAAAACCATCCGTTGGCCCGGTCATTGGGAAGGAGTTGACACGTTAAAGGAATGTGGATTGCTTGAGATTGAACCTCATGAATTCCAGGGAATGAAGATAGTTCCACGGGAATTCTTACTGTCTTTGATAACGCCTAAACTTCGTGCATTAGAAGGGGATACCGATGTGTGCGTTATGTATAACACAGTAACAGGGACGAAAGATGGTAAAAAAGTGAAAATTGAATATTTCATGTGGGACGAGGCCGATGTTAAAAATGGAATTTCATCCATGATGCGGATTACTGGCTTTCCAGTGGCGATTGCTGCAAAACTTATTTTAGAAGGAAAAATTAAAGAGAAGGGAATCGTTCCACCTGAAGATTGTATTAAGGGTGAGGTCTACGACCAATTTATGGAAGAGTTGAAGAAGAGAGACATAAATATAATTGAGGAGCACGGTTTTCAAAATAAAAATTAAATTCATTATCATTTTGACGATAGTTCCTTGTTCGGTTCAATAAATTATGACTGGGATAAATTACTGATCATCTTTAAAAATTGGTGTTCAAAATTTTAAATGATCATCCACAAAAACCGGTTGATAATCCAAATTAAATCGACAGATTCTTTAACAAGAGAATAACTTGAAAAAATAATAACAAAAAGGGCGTCGGAACCGATGGAACCAACCGACGCCTTTCTAATTTTAAAATTCCATAATGCTTGATATATACGAAATAATCAATATAAAAGTAATCAAATATTCTTGAAGTATATTTTTACTTGAAAAAATCCAAATAAATCTTTATTTTCAATATGAAACAATACGAATAAAAAATTAGTGGAGGGATGAATGTTTAAAAATAAACTTATTTGTTTTATTTCACTATTTCTATTTTCAATAATCGTTATTCAGCCAGTTTTCGCCAAACGCCCCATCTCCATAACAGATTTCTACAAAATTAAAACTGCCAAAACACCAACAATTTCCCCCGATAGCAAATCTGTCCTGTTTGTCATCAATCAAATGGATTCAGCAAGCAACAGCTATCGCAATCAAATCTGGATCACTCTTTTGGAAGGGGGGAAGCAGGAACAATTGACATTTATGGGCACGTCGAATCATTCGCCTGCCTGGTCGCCTGATGGGAAGTTTATGGCTTATGTCTCCAATGCCATGGGGAACTCGCAAATCTGGTTGATGAATCTGCAGTCCAGGGAGACGCAGCAAATTACAGATATGACAGAAGGCGCCTGGCAGCCTGTATGGTCGCCAGATGGGAAAAAGATCGCTTTTCTGTCGGAAACCAAATTTGAGGGCAGAAATCCCAAAGGGCTGTATGATATTAAAATTTACACCCATCTTCGCTACCGCTGGTGGTATGATGATAACCGCTATGACGAGGGCTGGCGGTCGCATATTTTTATTATCGATCTGGCAACAAAGGAAATCAAACAATTGACCGACGGCGATTACTTTGACGATGAAATCTGTTTTTCTCCAGATGGCAAATATATCGCCTTAGTCTCCAATCGCACTGAGGATCGGGAGAATAATATCGATACGGACATCTGGATCGTCTCAGTGGATAGTGGGGCTGTGGAAAGAGTTTTTGAAAATATGGGACCTGATTATTCTCCTGCCTGGTCGCCGGATGGCAGGTATTTAGCCTGGCGGTCTACGTTTCGGTATAACCATGAATCGGACAATTACGATATCATGGTGAAAGACTTGAAGGAGAATAAGATCGAGAATGTGACTGAAGCGTTAGACCGAATGATTTACGATTTAAAATGGTATCCGAAAGGTAAAGAAATCATATTTTTAGCCGGTGAACAGGGTAACTATAATCTGTATTCAGTTACTCGTAAAAAGAAGAAAATCGAACCGCTTGTTGAGGGACGCCATCGCATCCGCAGTTGGGATATTTCACCAGATGGGAAAACAATTATCCTGTCTCGAAGCAAAGTGAATTTGCCCGGTGAAATTTATAGCGTGCATTTTAAAAAGAAAACGATGAAGCGGATTTCGTACTGTAATGATGATCGTTTAAGTAATATTCAGCTACAGGATGCGATTACGGTAAATTTCAAAGGGGATAAAGGGATGATGATTCAGGGCTGGTACATCACTCCACCTGATTTTAATCCCAATCAAAAATATCCATTGATTCTTAACATTCACGGTGGACCAAAGCTCATGTATTCCAATCAATTTAATTTTGAGTTTCAACTTATGGCTGCCAATGGTTATATTGTTTTCTACTGCAATCCACGTGGTAGCCAGGGATATGGACAGCAATTTACCGATGAAGTTACGTTGGATTATGGTGGGAGCTGTTATCAAGACATCATGGCTGGGATTGACTATATGATTTCTCTCGGATTGGTCGATGAAAATCGCATGGGTGTAACTGGACTCTCTTTCGGCGGCTGGATGACAACCTGGATTATTGGACATACTGATCGATTTAAAGCAGCAATCCCAATGGCGCCATTTGTCAACATGTTTTCGTTTTATGGCACAACGGATGAACAGTTCTTTCCCGAATGGGATTTCGGGGGACAGCCATATTCGCATGAAATTCGTGCTATCTATGAGAAAAACAGTCCGTTGAATTATGCATCTAATTTTAAAACGCCGACGTTGATTTTACACGGCGAAGCGGACTGGCGCTGTCACATCACTGAAGGGGAACAATTATTTACGGCATTGAAAAAGATGGGCGTCTCCGCTATGATGGCTCGGTTTCCAGATGAACCACATGTTTTTGAACAGCCGAATCATATTGAAGCGGTAATGCAGATGAAGTTAGATTGGTGGAATACTTATCTTATTATGTGTCCATAAATTCCTATTCTTGATAAAATTAATGAATTAATGACTTGGTGTATGAAAAAATTTTAAAAAGACAAATTTTTTCGCTTGACTTTTTAAGTTTCTTATTTTATATTTATATCTTATTTTTTAAAATTAAGGGAAAATACCTAAAGAGTTAATTTCGAGTAGGCGTATCTCACTGTATAGATATTTTCAACACTATAACTGAGGTAGATGACTATCATGTTTAAAATCTTTTTTATTTTCCTTCCAAACCTAAACTTGCAAAATTTTAAGTATGGAAAAAAACAAACAGAGTAACTCTGTTTCAATCTCTCGAAGACAATTTCTAAAAAATAGTATCGCCATTAGCACTGCTTCTGCTCTGAGTTTTGCATATCCTGAATTTTTATTCAGTAGACCCCAGCAATATTTCAACTCCCTTTTGACGATTGATGGATTTGTTGATCCTTACGGTGTCGCAGTTGCACCAAATGGATTAATTTATGTCACTGATGCTGGTGGTTACTGTGTGAAAGCCTTTGATCAATCAGGAAAAAAAGTACAGACAATTGGCCAGGCTGGGAGTACTGGCAGCAAATTTAATTATCCCCAGGGAATCAGCATCGATGCCAATGGGGATTTATACGTTATTGATTCAAATAACGGTCGTATTGTGATTTTCTCATCTGATGGCAAATTTCAAACCTCGATCGGTAGTGTCGGTGGCTATCCCGAAGCATTTTACACGCCCAAAGGCATTTTGGTAAGCGATAAAATTTATGCCTGCAATACCCGTAATCATCGCCTTTCCGTTTTCGATAAAAAAACTCACCAACTGATAGGCAGTTTCGGCGATCTCGGAGATGATCCGCGTGATCTGCCAAAAGGAACTCTGGATTATCATTTCAGGCTTCCAACCGATGTCGCGGCTTCTAAAGATCGTAAGATCTATCTCGTTGACAGCAAACATGGAGAAATCAAGGTCCTGGCTCAGAACGGTGAATTTCTCTTCAGATTCGGAGAAAATGGAAGTGGCGAGGGACAATTGAATTTACCTGAGGGCATTGCTCTGGACGATAGCAGAAATGTTTACGTTTGTGATACGATGAACGGTCGGATTCAAAAATTTGCTCCTCAGGGAATCTTTCTTGGACAATTGAATGAAACTTTCAAACGACCGACTTCGATCTATATCGATAGTAGCGATAAATTTTACGTAGTGGATGCTGAGCTGAAGCAAGTGATAAAATTCGAATGGACGACTTAATTCATGTATAACACATTGACATTTTATACATTTATCGCGTTAGTTATTTTCTTTGTGGCTGTTGAAGTTTATCGGTCAAAATTTTTCATCAAAGGCGTAATCGTTAAATTTTGCACGTCTAATTTAGAGGTGGAAGATTTCATTTTAAGCCGCATGAAGGTTCAGTTGCCGAATGGTCAGGTTGTCGATGCAGAGGCCTCCCGTTGTACGATGTGTATGGGGAATCTTGCGGTAGGCGATGAGGTATCGCTTTCTCGGAAAGACGATCGGTATTTTGTGAATTTACCGTTTAAGGTAAAAAAGAACTCCAAAAATCGAAGTTATTGTTATACTAAAACTTGATTTAATTGTCAATTGACAATTGGCAATTAATAATGAGAGGAAACGGTGGAGATACTTGGTTATATTACGCTTACGATTTTCATTGTAACGATGGTACTTACGCTGTTCAGGAAGATCAACCTTCCTGTACAGACGGTTCTGGTCCTGGTCAGTTTAGCCTGTTTGATAATCGGATTTATTTTTAGACTTGCGTCAGATGGTTTCAATAGCGCCGTTTTACTTCCTAATGAAATGATTGGCGGGATTATTTTACATCCGATCACAGCTTTGTTAGGTGGTCTGTTCCTCGCCGGTGCCCTGGAAGCTACCAAAGGTTTTGAGGCACTGAAAGTTATTATCGAAAAACTCCAAAAAACGCCAATCGGTCTTGCGGGGACTTTAGTTATTATTATTAATCTCCCTGTAATCGCTTCCTTACCTTGCGGCAGAATAATCGCAGCAGCATTATTACCACTTTTATTTTCTTTTGGGTTTGAAGGGGGCATGGGACTACTTACCCGTACCCAGTTAATCGTGCTGATCGGTGCTTTTACAAGAAATGCCATGGGATCCTGTGGTCCTTCTCCCATTGGTGGTGTGGGACAGATAGGGGAGGGCTTTCTCGGTGCATTTTTCCCGACCGCTAGTGAAGGCATTCTGAGATCGCCGCAGGCTTTTTCGTTGATCATCGGAACCGCCATAACTGCGCTATTTCTAAAGATCATTTCACAAAAGCTTTATCCCAACGATGTCTCGCTTCGAGATCGGCAGACGGAGGGATCTGCCGAAGAAAGGGAAACCATCACAATCAAAGCCCCATTTCGTGGTTATCTATCGCTAATTATTTTTGTCGCTTCATTACTGATCGCTATTTTTCAGCCATTCGGAAAGATGCCTGTCCAGACAGTTCTCGTCGCTGGTGGAATTTTGATTATTCTCCTCTGCCGTGCTTCGATTCAAGATTTGATGGGCGGAATTATTCTGCTTCCTGTTACGGCAATGGCATCAGGATTTTTGGCTGCGGGTGTTCTCGCTGCAACTGGCGGATTTGATGCGCTTGGCGTTATTCTGAAAAGTCTGTCATCGATTCAGGTGCTTGGCGTTGCTGGAATGTTGGCGGTTTTCGTTCAGATGCAGACCATTTTACCGCTTTCATGTTCACGAATTTTGACGGCTGCATTGGTGCCTGTTTTATATCTTTTTGGACCAGCCAAATTTAATTTAGTCACCTGGCCACAATTGGCAATCGTGATGGCGGCTTATATTATCAATGCGACCACGTCTTGCGGGCCATCACCTTTAGGCGGCGGTGGTACAATGGGTGAAGGTCAGATGCGGGCAGAAACGGGATACATCAAAGGTGCTTATACGTTCACAGCCATGGCAATTATGGCACCTATTGCAGCGATTTACATGAAATTCATGAATTTCACGGTATTTTCACCTGATAGTCCAGAGTTTTCACAGAATTTGCTTGTATTGGCATTATATACCATGGTCATCATTGGCGTGTCAGCAGGAATGATGTCAGTTGTCAGCCGATCCATAACGGAAAATATTGCCAGAAATTGGAACTTCCAATTGATCTATTTTCTCATCAGTGGTGGGATTGCAGGCGGAGTGCTGGCTTTAGCTGTTTATGAATTGAAATTCTTACAGATTATTCAGGGATTTATCGGTGGCGTGATTGCTGCTCTGCTAATTGGGTTGATGGTACCTAAAACTTTGGCGATTGTTAGAAGAACAGCATAGTTTTTCTGTTTATGATTTTTAGGTAAATAACTTGTTGAAATTTAATGTTAGAGGAGTAATGAAATAGTTGAGACATGGAGTATTGGATTAATGGAATAATGGATTAATGGTGATTTTGCATCATTTAACAGCAATAACCACAATATATTGGATAGCAGCAGTCCCTGCCTGCTGCATATTGTGCTCAACAAGAGAAAAATAGCACTAAATCAACAAGATCATTAATGAAATGATTCATTTAGATTTCAATACTTTAGAGTAATCCACCACTCTAATTCTCAAGTAATAGAAAGGGATTGAAATTGCTAACATTTCTATCATTTCTGTTCGCTGGCGCTATATCAGGAGTTATCATTGCTTATTCATTGGATATGAAAACGCCGAAAGAACTGATTCAAGGTGCAGTCGGAGGATTAATTGCAGGGTTATTGATGGCGTTGATGTTACCACGGTAAAATTACCCTCCCGCAAGTTCTGAACTTGCGGGAGGATTGGTATCTTTAAAATAATGAAAAATCGAATTCGTTAAATGGAAGAAGATAAGCAGATTCAGAAAAAAGAAGAAGAAAAACCGACCGGTGTTCGCTTTGAAGAAGATCAACCCTATGTAATGCCTGGAATTCGGCGGTTTCAATTTTTTACCAACATCAATGATCGGGCGTTGACAATCAATCTGAATCGAGCTGCCATGCTTGGTATTGCGGCGATTCTGGCGATTGATGTCGGAAAGGCGGTTGTCAATAAAAATCCACAAACGATTTACTGCTATGAATGTCGAGCCTGTTACGGAACACAGGATAAGTGTCCCGTCGGCATCGCTTTCCAGGCAGAGTTGGTAGTTTCGGCGAGAGTAACTGATTACAACCGTTTTCTCCGTAACGGCGGATTGAAGTGCATCCGCTGTGGGAACTGTCAAAGTTATTGTGTACAGTATTTAAATTTACCGCAAATATTTGGAACCATGCAGTTGCAGACCATGCAAGCCCTTCGGGAAGGCAAAATTCCAAAAAGCATGGTTCAAAATGCTTTTGAAAAAGGATTGATTAATCAAGCTTTTATAGACGAAGTAGCAAAATTTCTTAATGCTTAACTTTAGAGTGGTTTGATTTTGTCAAAGCAAAAATTAGCTTAATCAATGAATTCCAAAATCTTTACAAAAATATATTGATAAAATTGAGTTTTTACCCAAATACCTTATTACCCATTTACGCAATTGCCTAATTACTTAGGTTCTGGAGGAAAGTTTTGATAAAACTGGCAATTGAAAAAATATTTGAAAGACCCTGGCGACTCGCCATTTTGATGATCATCGCTGCTTTTGCATTTGTTTATGGCAGGATGATTTTATTCGCTTTATTGGGTTTATTAATCTTCATTTCGGCGATTAAAACCTATATCATTCATAAAAAATCATATTTTATGATTATTATTGCGGCCATTTTAGCTTTAGTAATTTTGGGCATTTACTATCTGGTTGATTATCAGAAAGTTGCCACATATATTAAAAATCAGTATCCCTTTGATCTGGAACTGGTGGATAATGGTGTTTACGAAGGCGTTGGACAGGGATTGAGAGGCCCGATTAAGGTTAAGGTGGAAATCGAGGACGCAAAAATTAAAGACATTCAAATCGACCAGCATCAAGAGATGATTAATGCTTTGAAAGGACTTCCTGAACAGATTATTGAGGCGAATCGTTTAGATGTGGAGTTGGTTCCCCCGACGATTCATGGCGCCATCGAAACAACTGAAGGATTTAGAGAAGCCGTGACCAATGCTGTTTTGACGGGGATTCCTGATCGACCTCAATTCAATCTAGTTACCCAGGTGATCAATAGATTTTCAAAGTTCCGTTTTGGTATGACGACTTGGAACGCCCTGGCGATTTTATTTTGCATTGTCTTGGTTTTTGATTATACGTTACAACCCTCACTTGTCAGTGGTACCGGGCAGGCACTAAATTGCTACAATTGCCAAACTTGTGTTGGTGTGTGTCCCGTCAAAATTGTGGATGGTGAGCCATATCCCATGACGATGATTTTGGCGACCCGGTTGGGAGATTATGATAAAGTCATCCGGCTGGCAAAATATTGTGTGGCTTGTTCTCGATGTTCTGGGAAGTGTCCAGTAGGGGATTCTGGTCCCACCATTGCTGCAGCAGCCATTTCTTATGCGAGAAAAAAGAAATTAAAAGAAAATTAAAAAAAATTTAGTAATAAATTTTTTAGACAGAATAATCAGAACAGGTAGATGCTCAGCATTTGTGCTGAGTAAGGCGGAGCTAGAAACTAAACCTGCGACGGAGACGGTGGCGAAAGTGGAATTTAAAACGGTACGTTCTTCATTCTAGAAAGGAATCTGGACTTATTTATCATTCTGAAACGATGTCGACTCTGGATTGTATCTGATTATTCTGTCTTCAATATTTTACTCAGGAGGTAGGTGGTTTGGCAAAGGTACGATATGGATTCTTGATTGACTTACGCCGTTGTATAGGATGTAATACGTGTTCAGTGGCTTGCAAAGCAGAAAACGGTGTACACATTGGAGTTTGGCAGTCGTGGGTTAAGCAAATTCAAAAAGGCGAATATCCCCATGTGAGAAAATCTTTTCTTCCTTTATTATGCAATAACTGCGAAGAACCGATTTGTGTAACGGTGTGTCCAGTTAATGCCAATCGGATTGAAGATAATGGTATTGTCAGTACCGATCCTCACCGATGTGTAGCCTGAAGGTACTGTATGGCGGCGTGTCCGTACGAAGTCAGATATGTTCATCCCATTAAAAAGATCGTCGAGAAGTGCAACTGGTGCATGCATCGGGTGCTGAAAGAGATTCCACCAGCCTGTGTTGAGGCATGCCCTGCTGGCGCACGAATTTTTGGAGATTTGCACGACCCCGAAAGCGAAATTTCTAAATTAATGGCAACCCAACCTGTTCAGGTTCTAAAACCAGAATTGGGTACAAAACCACATGTATTTTATATCGATCTGGATATTGATGCTGTTGAAATCAAACGAGAGGTAGATGTACTATGACCGAACTGGTCTACGACGTTCACCATCAAGTTACTTTCCGATGGTTGATTGCTCTTTATTTCTATTTTACGGGTATGAGCGCTGGTTCATTTGTTATTTCTACGCTGGCTTATGGTTTTGGTATGGAAAAGTACAAACCTGCAGGAAAAGTTGGTGTCGTCATGGCTACGCTGCTTCTATTTATCGCACCGATCATGTTGCTTTTTCAGGTGGGTTGGCCTGTCCGTTCGATCTGGAACCATTTTACTTATTTAAATTTTCTTTCCCCGATGACTTATGGAGCCTTTCTGCTGGTGTTGTACCCAATTAATTGTATGATATATGGCTATTTCATGTTTACAGGTGATATGAAGCGAACGAAAATTTTTGGACTGATTGGTATTCCTCTGGCGATTACAGTTCATGGTTATACTGGATTTATTTTGTCTTTTGGAAAGGCTAGAGCTTTTTGGAACACAGCCTTAATGCCCTTCCTGTTTCTTGTATCAGCCGTCGTTTCAGGAATAGCTTTGATGATTTTGATTCTCATGATTAAGGATAGATTTTTCACAAAAGCAAAGAAGATTAATACCGAAATTGTTTACACTCTGGCAAGCATGTTAGGGTGGATGATTGTATTCGATTTGGCGCTTGTATTTTGTGACATTTCGACGTTATCCATTTCACATGCAGAAGCGAAAGAAGTAACGCATCTCATATTTTTTGGAGAAATGAGCCCGTTATTTCTGGGAGTTGAAAATCTTTTTGGCAAAATAATTCCAATGATTATTGTGCTCACTCCAAGATTCAGAACTATAAAAACGATTGCAATTGCATCCGCCCTCGTGGTGGTGGGCATTCTATTTATGAGATTTGTCGTGGTTTATGGTGGTCAGGTACTGCCATTGATTTAAGGAGGGAGAATAAATAATAAGGATTGTCAATATGAAAAAAATTAATCGTCGTGACTTTCTAAAAATTGGTACCTTAGGTGCGACGGCGATTTCATTAGAAGCGCAGTTCAGTGGTTTAATTCCAATATTTGGGACTCGTGGCAGAAATGTCTCTCGATTTTCCAAAAATTTCAGAAAGAGCATCCCGACGACCTGTGATTTGTGTCCAGCAAGATGTGGGGTGTTGGGTTTTCTTCATTATGACTATTTAGTGGCTGTTCAAGGAAATCCGAAGCATATCAACAATCGGGGAAAGATTTGTGCCCGTGGCATCGCGGGCATGAACCAGGTTTATGATCCTGATAGAATCCTGTATCCCATGAAAAGAGTCGGGAAACGAGGTGAAGGGAAATGGGCCAAAATTACCTGGAATGAAGCTTTGAATGAAATTTTTAAGCGACTCCAATCAATACGCGTTCCAGGAAAAGATGAAAATTTCGTTTTTCATGCCGATAGGAATGACATAACAGGTTTAACCAGACGATTCCTTCAAATATTCGGTAATCCTACCATTCTGAGTTCTGATGTACTGGAAATCTCTAATAAAGCCACGGCGCAAAAGATGACGTGGGGCGAGGAAATTGAGGTCAATGATGCAACCAATTGCCGATACTTTTTAAGTTTTGGCAGCAATCCTTTTGAGTCCCATCCATTTTTTATTAATTTTAACCAGCGGATTATCGATGGAAAGATCGATCGTCGCGCTCGGCTAGTGACGATTGATCCTCGTTTATCCAATACGGCTGGGAAAAGTGATGAATGGATTCCAGTAAAGCCTGGCACGGACGCCATGCTTGCCCTGGCTATGGCGAATGTCATAATGGAAAAGAACCTGTATGATGCTGAATTTATCAGCCAATGGACTAATGTTTCGGTCTCGGAATTAAAGGACTACTTATTGAACTTCACACCCGAGAAGGCTGCTGAGATTACCCAAATTGAAGCTGAAACCATTGAAAGAATCGCAACGGAATTTGCAACTACTCAACCTGGCATTGCATTTGCTGGTGGTGGGATTACCAAACACGTTAATGGCACAGAGAATGAACGCTGTATCATGCTGCTTAATGCGATCGTCGGGAATATTGACGTCGAAGGCGGCTTTTGCCTGCCCAGAAGGTATCGTCTGAAAGATTTTGATTCACAAGAAGATTTTACCAGTGAACGGAATTCTTTAGAATTTTTTAAATTAGTTAGCGATCAAAAACAGCCAGTCGATTTATATTTTGCTTATAAAATTAATCCAGTATATGAATATCCTGATTGCAATTTCACTCAGGCTGTCATGAAAGATGAAAAGCTCATGCCGTTTACAGTGGTCATGGACACGGCGATGAGCGAAACGGCTGTCCTGGCAGATTTTGTCCTTCCTGCAACCACGTTCATGGAGAGTTGGAATCTAAATTCAACACCTTCATTTGATCTTATCCCGTTTGTTTCATTGGCACAGCCAGTTATCAATCCGGTCGGTGAATCAATATCTATTTATAATATCTGGATTCAATTTGCTGAAATGTTTGGCGGTAGAGTTGCTAATGTTTTAAAATATGGAGATATTGAAAATTATATAAAAGAGGTCGCCATTCAAATTCCAGGTTTGACGCCGAGCAGGGATTTTGAAGATTTAAAAAAGAATGGAATTTGGATTTCAAAGATACATAAGGTTGAATACCAATTATATAAACAACAAGGATTTAAAACACCTACAAGAAAATTTGAAATTGCCGCAACAGCCCTTCTAAGAAATGGAGATTTACCTTTGCCAAAATATGAGCCAATTAATGAGCACATCAATTTAGCTAAAAATGAATTACTATTAATTCCATATCATGTAAATGTGTTGCGTCCAGATTTAACCAATTCAAAATGGTTGGTTGAAATAAATCACACAAACACAGCATTAATCAACACGAAGACAGCTCGATCTTTGAAAATCAAAGCAGGAGATGAGATAGTTTTAAAATCATCTGTAGGATATATTAAAATTAAGGCGTATATTACGGAAGGAATCCATCCAGACGTGGTCGCGATTTCTAATAGTTTAGGACATTGGGAGTACGGACGGATTGCGCAAGCAAAGCAATTCGAGAGCGAGGATCCCGATACAAAATTTATCTGGTGGGAAGAATCAGGAAAAGGCACAAATCCCAATTTTATTGTCCCATTATCGATAGATAATTTGGGAAAGGGACAGGCGTGGATGGATACAAAAGTAAAAGTTAAGAAAGCTTAGTCGAGATTAAAAACTTCTGCCGTGATTAAGGAGATAAGATTAAAAAATGAAGTTCTTCAATAAAGAAATTTTTTATAAGATTAAAAATTTCATAATCAAGCACCATATAGTGATTGCGCTGATTGGTGCTCCAATACTTGGCATCCTTGGATTTACTGGCATGGTTGTTTATAATCAATCCCCATCATTCTGTTTAAAGTGTCATTACGTCAAAGGGACTTATTTTGCCATTGATATGCGGATTCCACCGCATCAGAATATCGGAAAGGGTGGTCCTGGTTGTATGGTCTGTCATCCAGATAAAGCGGTTGAAAGATGGGCTTTAAGGGGATTGAAAAAGGCAAATATTTTATCTCAACGTGTTGCCAATTTGAGATTTACGGAACCACCACAGCCAAAAAGTGAGTACACGACCGAAGAGTGTTTAAATTGCCATCCAGATCGACTGGATGTGATGGAAAGAGAACCATATTTATTAGCCAGTGATAAGCTGAGAGAAATTGGATTAAAACTTAATAAACGCCTCCATTATCGGTTCGAAACTCTTCATATTGAGGATCAAAAGCTTTATCAGGAACTTAAATCCGAGAACATCCTTTCCAAAGATGAGGAACAAGAGATAGAATTACTGGAAAAAATTAAACTCGGTAACTGTGGGCAATGTCATCTTCGGGTTAAAACAGAACCGGATGGTAAAACCGTTGTTGATAAACAAGTGAATTTTGTCGCTCGAAATCCCATTACCTGTGCTGGCTGTCATGAAGATGTCAAACCGCTAACACATCCAGGAAAACCATTGTCGTTCCCGTCAAAAGAAATTTGCCAGAAATGTCATCATGGTCAGATTCATGGCAAGTTTTTGATTTTTAAGGCTGATTGTGAAGACACTTTAGATACTGAAAACTGTAACAAGTGTCATCCATATTATAAAAAAGAAGAAAAAGTTTACGAGTTTACAGTTCGAAAATAGTTAATATGATTATTTATGGGTTAGTTTCAATTGGAATATCTCTAAAATAGAGTTTTAAGGAGACAAATGTGGCATACATAACTGCAAAAGAAGAGAGTTTAAGTCCACAAACAATACGAGTCTTAAATTCAATTTTAGATATCAAGGAACCACCAGTAGCTCGGTGTCGATTGCTCTCTCGGGGCGTTGAGCCATACCACAGACTGTATTTGCCTGATAATGTTCAAATTGAGGGAGATCGGGCCTGCATTGCTTGTGGCAACTGCGTAGACTCCTGTCCAGTATTGCGCCGAGAACCCGATCGAAGGGCCCGTACAGTCCAGCGAACCTCTTTTGCATTGGAGGTTTTGGTTGCTGAGGATTGTGAACAGTGCTATGCGTGCATTCTTTCCTGTCCCCAGACCGATACAGGTATTAAGGATTATGTTGTGGAAGAAAGGGTTGTTGAAGTAATTCCACAAAAGAAAAAGCTAAAATTATTAGATAATTACTTTATGGTTATTGTCGCCTTAATCATAGGGATTGTGATTGGTGTTTTTATAACCTGGTAATTTATATTTCGGATTTTAGATTGCGGATTTCGGATTCTAAAATAAATCCTTTGGGTATAGATGGAAAATGAAATTATAGAACTTAATGAGTATAAAAAATTAGGAATTGATATTACAAAAATAATTCCTTTCAGGAGGTTTTTATATGAATACTGTGGAAGAACATCGAGATGATGTTGTAGAGAGTAGAAATTTAATCCCGATTTTCATTATGGGTAAGCGATATGATGTACCAGATTCATTGACAATTCAAAAAGCCACGGAATATGCCGGCTATCAACTGGTCCGTGGTTGCGGCTGTCGTGGTGGAATATGTGGCGCTTGCGGAACGATTTATCGCTTTCCCAATGATTATCAACTGCATTATGGGCTCGCCTGTCAGACTGTGGTTGAGCCCTACATGTATATTACTCAAATTCCATTCTTTCCAGCTAACAAAGCTATTTACAATATAAAAGAAACGGAACCAAGTGGGGAACAAATAGCCAGGCTTTATCCTGAAATTTTTAAATGCATGGGATGTAATAACTGTACTATAAGTTGTCCCATGGACATTAAAGTCATGGACTACATGGCAGCGGCAATGGCTGGCGATATTCAAAAAGCGGCAGAACTTTCCTTTGATTGCGTCATGTGCGGTTTGTGCTCTGCTCGATGCCCAGCCGACGAGGCTCAATACAATATTGCTATTTTAGCTCGCAGAATTCATGGACGACACATTCTCCCAAAGTCTCAACACTTAGCAGAACGAGTCAAAGAGATTGAAGATGGTAAGTATGAGTCGATGTTGGAAGACTTAATGAAAGCGGATAAAGCTGAATTAATGAAGCTTTACGTCCAACGCCAGGCAGAACCAGATAATGCCGACGAGATGTGGCAACCTGATGATAAAACTTATCTATAATTAAAACGTCATTCCTGCGAAAGCATGGAATCTCTATATATTTTTAAAAAGACTTAAATATGTTTTAAAAATAACTTGGTCATAAAAATATTTACGATAGTTTTTTTTCTTATAATTTGTGAGGTATAAGAATGCCATACACACCAGAATTAAAAAACTTTATCAAAGTCGTTGAAAAAACTAGACCTGCCCGTGTCCTCAGGAAGAAAAGAGGGGAGGAGTTCCAAGCGATACCAGTGGATAAACGTCAGGATATTTTGCAAAAATATCATCCTGATTTCATTGAAGGAACTCGCCGGAAAATAAAAGTCGGACCCAGTAATGGATATGCAATAGCAAATGAATATGTTGATATCTTGGAAACCAAAAGCCGAGTTGATCCAGATAAAATCGATCTTACAGAAATCGCTATGGAGACCGATGTTCTCATAATCGGTGGCGGTGGGGCTGGCAATTCTGCGTCGATTATGGCTCGGGAAAATGGAGCCCAAGTGATTCTGGCTACAAAGCTGAGAAATGGTGACGCCAATACGATGATGGCTGAGGGAGGGATCCAGGGCGCCAGCAAAACCTGGAAGGATTCGCCTTATTATCACTATCTCGATGTCATGGGCGGTGGACATTTTGTTAATGACCCAGAATTGGTTTATACGCTGGTAACCGAAGCTCCAAAAGTGCTTGAATGGCTCGAAAGTTTGGGTATGATTTTTAGCAAATATCCCAATGGAACGCTTAAATCCATGCACGGTGGAGGGACTTCTCGAAAAAGAATGCACTATGCCGGCGACATCACTGGTGCTGAAATCATGCGAACCTTACGTGATGAGGTTCGCAATCATCCTGATGAAATTAAAGTGATTGAATTCTCACCCGCAGTCGAACTCGTCATAGACGAGCAAGGTTCTGTGGCTGGCGCCGTTCTTTATAATATGGAAACCGAAGAATATTTCGTCATAAAAGCGAAAGCTGTCGTTATTGCTACAGGCGGCACCGGCAGGCTTCATATCCAGGGATTTATGACTACAAATCATTATGGCGCGACAGGTGATGGGCTGGTCATGGCTTATCGTGCTGGCGTACCCATCTGCTTTTTACATACCGTTCAATATCATCCAACTGGTGCAGTCTTCCCCGAACAGGCAGAAGGTTTGTTAATTACAGAAAAGGTGAGAGGCGCTGGAGCGAATTTAGTCAATATCCACGGAGAACAGTTTGTTTTCGAACGTGAGCCCCGCGATGTTGAAGCAGCAGCAATTATTTGGGAATGTTCCAAGGACCGAGGCAATGGTGTGCCAACACCGACTGGTAAGTTTGGCGTTTGGCTCGATTCTCCAATGATCGACGATTTACACGGCGAAGGTACAGTAAAAAGAGAATTCCCTGGAAAACACATCTTATTCCGACGATATGGAATCGATATTTCTAAAGAGCCAATGTTAATTTATCCTACTCTGCATTATCAAAACGGCGGCCTGGAGGCTAACAACAAATGTGAAACCTGTGTTCCAGGGTTGTACGTTGCCGGAGAAGTTCTGGGGGGTATCCATGGTGAGAATCGTTTGATGGGCAATTCATTATTAGATGTTACCGCATTTGGTCGTATTGCAGGTAAAAGTGCTGCTGAATATATCAAAGGTTATCAAGGTAATGGCAGGTTAACGTTGGATCATGTTAAGAAATATAATAAAGAGGTGGAAAAAGCCGGAATTAAAGATCAAGTTGGACCCATGCTATTGCCTGATTATAGCAATCCTGAAGTGAGAAAGCGTCAATTAACAACGTATTATTTGGGAACAATTCGTTAGTAAAAAATTAAATTAAGTTGCTCGTAATTTAAAATTTAAAGGAAGCCTCACTTTATTAAAGTGAGGCTTTTCTTCTAATTGGTTTTA
>JABAOH010010846.1_pt2 | contig 24645 bp, 24 predicted proteins | sample 7062181 | NCBI WGS metagenome assembly JABAOH01 (sample SAMN14538630, study PRJNA623070) | marine sediment metagenome | biome: marine biome [ENVO:00000428]; feature: marine pelagic biome [ENVO:01000023]; material: deep marine sediment [ENVO:00002113]; isolation source: pool of 5 deep marine... | reverse complement strand
AGCCGACCTAGAAGACATGTACCGGCACTACCGCGACTCGGGGTTATCGGAGGAGGAGGCGCGAGTGAAGGCGGTGGACACCTTCGACCTCTCGGAGGAAGCGTTGGCCGAGCTGGTGAGGGTACACACGTCCTTCTTCAGGAGGCTACTGGACCGGTTGTCGTCCCAGGCACAGTCGCGCTGGGAGCGCGCTCTGTTACTGATCGTGGCGGGTACGCTAAGCATCGTGTGCGTGCAACTGGCCCTGCGCGGCGAGATCGTGGCGGTGGCGGGTACGCAGGTTTGGCCGACGCTGATCTGCGGGATGGCCGGCCTGACTCTGGGACTGATCAAGTTCTATCAGATCCACATCAAGCAAGATCACGAGTTGCGGCGGGCGCGGTGGGGGCTTGATGCCATCGCCATGCTCGCCGGCGTACAAGTTTTTCTGGGCTTCCTGGTCGCCTGGTTCAGCCTCTACCTGACGGCGCGACGGATGACGGAAGACGTGGAGTACGCAGGCGTACACCTGTTCAACTGGCTACTCAGCGCATCGGCACTGTTGTCGGTGAGCCTGATGGGGGCGCTGCTCACGGCGATGATCTGGTTCGCGCTCGCCCGGCGCGTGGCGGGCATCGCGGATGCAGAGGCGGCGCTCTTGACCTGAACGATGAGAGGAGGACCCTGTGTTTGGTCTATTGCAGCATTCCGGCCCGTTCGGCCTGCTGGCGGCGATCCTGGGGCTGGTCGTCCTGGCTCTGGTCGTGATAAAGGCAGTGCAGTTGTCGAGAGGGAACGTGACGCCGGGACAGGCGTGGGAGAGTGGCCTGAACACGATCCTATTCTGGGGCGCCTATGCGGCGGTGCTCGGTTTTCTGGGCCAGTGCTACGGCATCTATCTGGCGATGATGGAGATCAGGGCGGCTGAAGAGATCGCACCGTGGGTGGTGGCCATGGGTTTCCTGATTTCCTTCACGTCGACCCTGATCGGCCTGGCGGTGCTAGCGTTCGCGGCGCTGTGCTGGTTCGCTCTGCGCTTCTGGTCGCAGAAAGTTACGGCGGGAGCGGACGCGACCGCCTAGCTGGCTCGGGTCCCGCGTCTTCATTAGCTTGCATGTTTCAGGGGAGCCAATGGAGACCGAGAAGAAGCTGCTGCCGCCGGCCTACGTACTGGCATCCATCGTGTTGATGGCTGCACTGCACTTCAAGCCGTTTCAGCAGTCGACCTCGTTGATCACGACCGGCGTATAACGCCTGAGTCGCCACCCGATGTACCTAGGTCTCGTTCTGGTGGTGCTCGGCATCGCCGTTATCACGGGTTCGCTGACCCCACTTCTGGTTGTGCCGATCTTCGCGCTGCTGCTCGACAGGAAGTTCATCGCCGCTGAAGAGCGGATGCTCGAGAAGAGGTTCGGTTCGGCTTGGCTCGAGTATAAGAAGAGCGTGAGGCGCTGGATATAACCGGCCGCCGACCCGATGACCGCAGAGGAACTGAACCGTCGCCTGAAGGATGACCGCATCGTCCGGATGCCGGCGGCCGAGTGGGTCGAGCTGGCCGAGGCCTGCGAGGTCGTAGAGCGCCACGATACTCAGGTGGCCGGCGAGCTGCTGATCGTCCGCTGTGCGGGCGGGTTGGCGGCGCTGGAGCAGCCGGCCGCGGGTGAGCGGGTGCTGCGACGGCTGTCGGACGCCGAGGAGGCACAGCGCTTCGTGCAGGCCCGGCTCGAGGCGTACGAGCGGATGTGGGACGGCTGCGGCTGCAAGATCGACTACTACAAGTAGTTCGCGAACGCGGGAGGATTCTGTGAATCGTGCGCCCAGCGATTGGTATGCGGACGAGGACCTGTGGATCGAGACGTACTCGTTCATGTTCCCGGAGAGCCGGGTGGCGGCTGCGGTCGAGGAGGTCGACAAGATCATCGACCTGACGGGGTGCGGCTCGGGCGCGCTGTTGGACCTGTGCTGCGGCCCGGGCCGACACTCGATCCCCTTCGCCATACGTGGGTTCGCAGTCACGGCCGTTGACCGCACGCGCTACTTGCTGGACAGAGCGCGAGCCTTTGCGGACGCGCAGCAGATCGAGATCGAGTTCGTGGAAGAGGACATGCGGCGTTTCCTGCGGCCCGAGGCGTTCGACCTCGCGCTGAGCATGCTGACGTCGTTCGGTTACTTCGACGACCCGGCCGAGAACCAGCAGGTGCTGGAGAACATCCACTCGAGCCTGAGGCCGGGCGGTGTTTTCATAGTGGACATGATGGGCAAGGAGATTCTGGCGCGGATCTTCCTGGCGACGAGCTGTAACGAACTGGACGACGGAACGCTCGTCTTTCAGCGGCGCGCACCGGTGGACGATTGGTCTCGCATTGAGAACGAGTGGTTCATCGTTAAGGATGACAAGGTGCGCTCATTTCGGTTGCGGCACTGGGTCTACTCGGGCCGCGAGCTGCGCGAGATGCTGGCGGCCGCCGGCTTCTCGGCGATCGACGTATATGGCGACCTGGGAGGGAGCCCGTACGACAACAACGCGAGCCGCATGATAGGGGTGGCAAGGAAAGCTCGAGACGCCTGGCAACGCCGAGGTAGGAAGAGATGAACACGAAGCGTCTGTCGATTCTACTGGTTCCGGCCCTGCTTCTGTCTATTGACAACTGCTCGAGGTCGTGCCGGCCCATGTCCTTCATGGAGCTGCTGAGCCTGGAGATCTTCCCCGAGGAGGTGGGGGGAGTGTGGCAACGTGACGGGAGCCCGGGCTCGGCGTTCGCGCCGCGCGGCTACATCCATACGGTCTACGACAAGAAAGACGAGTTCTGCCTGTTCAAGGCCTGGGTGATCGATAAGTGCAACCCGGCGGGCGCCGAGGAGTGGCTGGCGATGCTGCTCAACGGGGAGCACACGGCAGAGTCGGTGGCCCCCTTTTCACCTGACATCGCGGAGAACAAAGACTACTACGCGGGCTTCTCGGAGGCGCCGGCCAGCATCAGGAACATGCCATTGTACGAGCGGGTCGAGAGCACGGANNGCGGCGAATCCGGCTACATCGTCTACGCCGTGTATTTCACCTGGGGCAGATACGTGATCGGCGGCGAGAACACGCTCTGCGGACTGAGGGACGCGCGAACGGCGCGTCGCGAGTTCTTACCGATCCTGGAAAACCTGAGCTTGGAAGTCGGATGATGACCGATTGGATTCGCCGGGTGATGACCCGGGACCTGACGGCGCTGGGCACTCAGATCGAAGCGTATGCAAACGAGGGCGACATCTGGAGGCTGGTACCGGGGATCGGGAACTCGGCGGGCACCCTGGCGCTGCACATCGCCGGGAACATCCAGCACTACATAGGCGCGCAGTTCGGCGGCACGGGCTACGTCCGTGATCGCGATGCGGAGTTCACGACGCGGGGTGTGCCGCGGGCGCAGTTACTGGAGCTGGTGGCGCGCGCTGACTCGGCACTGCAGGTGGGTTTCGACGCGATCGACGACGGAGTCCTGGACGACACGTATCCCCTCGATTTGGGCGGTGTCACCCTCTCAACCGGCCAAACGCTCCTCCACCTCGCCGCTCACCTGGCTTACCACGTTGGCCAGGTCGACTATCACCGGCGGATCGTCACGGGCGCCGGCGCGGTAGCCGGGATGCAATCGACGTCAAAGCTGGTGGACTAGCAGGTCGCTGAAAAGGTCTGTGGATTCAGGTCGGCGCATGGGTCCCCCTCGCTTCACCGTTCGCGTGCACCGAATTAGGCCGTGGCGCCTCGCCTGCCCGCTCTCGAGTTACGCTCCGGGGAACCCCTGCGCCTCCCTAGCAGGCGCCGTTGTATAGCGACCCACTAAGTCTTCCCGGCGAGTGCGTCGGCCAGGCGGATGTAGTCGGCGACGGGCAGCGCGTCCGGCCTGGTGGCCGGATCGATACCTAGGGGCTCGAGGACCGAGGTCACCGCTTCACCGGAGAGTGCGAACTCCGGCGCCTGCCTCAGCACATTCTGCAACTGTTTTCGCCGGCGCTGGAAGGCGGCGCGGGTGAGTGTGCGCAGCGCGCTCTCTTGATCGGCGGTCAAGGGCGGCGGCGACTGGGGCACGATGCGAACACACATCGAATCGACGTCGGGACGCGGGCGGAAGGCAGCTCGGTTGATGGTGAAGAGCGGCTCGACCTGGGCCACCGCCTGTACGCCTACGGTAAGCGCGCCGTACTCCTTGGTGCCGGGCTTGGCCGCCAGCCGCGTGGCCACCTCCTTCTGCACGGTCAGCACGACGAGGGTCGGCCGAGGCCGCTGATCCAGGAGGTGGAAGATGATCGGCGTGGTGATCCCGTACGGTATGTTGCCGATCACCTTGAGGGGCAGGTCACCGGCGATCTCGGGTATCGATAGCTCGAGCGCATCGCCGTGAATGACCTCGACGTCGTCCCTGGGCCCGTACGACTCCTGCAACTCGGCGGCGAGGTCGTCGTCTAGCTCGATTACCGTCAGGTGCCCGACAGTGAGCGCCAGGTGCCGGGTCAGGGCGCCTTGTCCGGGCCCGATCTCCAAAACGCGATCCTCGGGTCCCGGATCGATGGACGAGATAATCTTGCGCTGCAGGCTGGGATCGACGAGGAAGTTCTGGCTCAGCGACCTCTTTGCCCTGTGACCGCCTTTGCTCACCTAGACCTCTCGAGCCGCAAAACGAAGGCGGTCTGATCGTCGGGCGCCTCGCCGCCCTGCTCCTGGCGCGCCTCGAAGATGGCGTCGACGATCTGCGGCGCGCTCGACGCGCGGTGCGCCTCGATCGCTTCGACCACGGCGCTCTCGGTGGTCCGCAGCGACGGGTTCGTCAGGCCATCGGTGAACAGGCAGAGCAGATCGCCGGGCTCCCAGGGCACGGAAGCCTCGTCGTAGCCGCCGAAATCGGCGATGCCTAGCGGCGGACTGGTGGCCCGCAGTCGTTGTGCCGGTTCGTCGCCGTGAACTCGAAAGGCGTGTGCGTGGCCGGCGTTGGCGTAGGTCAGCATTTTGCGCGCCGGATCGATCACGCCGTAGAACACCGTCATGAACATCTCGGTGCTCTCGAGCTTCTGGATCAGCGCACCGTGGATCGCTCTCAACAGGTCACCCGGCGAGGTGGTCTCGCGGGCGTAGATGCCCATCACGCTCATCGAGAGCGCCATGATCAGCGAGGCGCCGAACCCGTGCGATGTGACATCCCCCAGCATCGCCCCGATCTTGCCATCGGACAGCTTGAACAGCTGATAGAAATCACCGCCCACCGGTCGGGCGGGCACGCAGCGGGCAGCGACGTCGGCGACCTCATCAAACAGGCCCAGGTCGGGCAGCAACTTCATCTGCAATTCGTAAGCGAGCTCCAGCTCACCGATCACGCGCTCGCGGGAGAGGATCTCCTCGAGCAGCCGCAGGTTCTCCAGCGAATTGCCGATCTGCCGTGCCAGGGTCATCAGCAACCGTGCTTCGCCGAAGCCCGACACGAGGGCGCCGGAGCGGCGGCCGACCAGGTTGAGCACACCGACCGGACGGCTGATTCCTTCTGGGCTGGATTGGGTGACCGGGACGGCGACCCAGGGCTCGGGCCGTTCGCCGAAGCGGGCGGCCAGCTCGGGCGGCAAGGCGTCGAGCTCGTCCAGCCGCACCGTCCGGTTCTCGCGAAAGGCGAATGCCGAGACGGAGACGGGCGACGAGATCGAGACGCGGTTCACCGGGCGGCGCGACGGGCCCTCGGAGGCGGCGAGCACCAGCGACTCGGTGTCCGGCTCGTAGATCCAGAGCGACGCCCGCTCGGCGCCGGTGACGCGCAGCACGCCCTTCAGTATCTGGGAGGTCGCGTCCTCGAGCCGGTTGACGGCACCCAGCGTCTCGGTGATGCTGTGGAGCAGCTCGATCTCCTCCTGCCGTTCCGCCAGGTCTCTGCGGCTCTCGGCGAGTCGCATCTCGTAGGCGAGCGCCTCGTCGAGCAGGTCGCGAGTGAACTCGGCCCAGCGCTCGGAGCACTCGTCGTTCGCCGGCCGTACCTGAACGGCGTACCTGATGCCCGGAGTGCGCAGCCAGTGGAGGACACCGCCCGGCTCTGCGAGCGTCTGGCCCTCGGGAGCGATGTGCTCGAGTGAGCCGTCGAGGCTCTCGGCCCAGAGGTGGATGTCGGCGTCGGTGCCGAGGCGGACGCGCTCGACCAGCCCGATCAATGCTTCGGCATCGCTGCTCACCGGATGGGTCGATTCGCCGACGACCGTCGCCTCCCAATCGCTGTTGAGCGTGATGGTGACGGAATTGCCGATCTCGTTGAATGCCACGTCATCGGCCAGCTGGGTGAGCAAGAAGAGCCCGCGGCCGCCGGACGACTCGATCGCCTCGCTACTCGTCGGGTCGGGTAAGCGACTGTGATCGAAGCCGGGCCCTTCGTCGGTGACCTGCACCTTGCACGTCCAAGCGTTAACGCTGGCCCGCAGTCTGACCGTCTTGCTGCGGTCCGCGCGGTTGCCGTACTGGATCGCGTTGGAGAGTGCTTCCGAGAGCGCGACCCGCAGGTTGACCAGTTTGCGCGGCCCGTAGCTGCGGTAGTCGCGACAGCACCCTGTGAGCAACCTGATGACGTGCTCGATAATGCTGAGATCACTGGGTAGCTCGAGGTTGATCTCGTTAGACATGTAGCGATCGAGTTCGCCAGGCTTGATACCCGGCGGCCGACCGATGCCTTCGAGCTTCCTACCGAGCTGCTCGGAAGTGACCGGCAGCGAGAGACAGTCGTGGCAGCCGGCCTTCAAGGCGTAGGTAACGTCGCGAATGTTAGAGTCGTCGGGGTCGGCGACGGCCCAGAGGGCGGAGCGTGGGAAGAGCTGGGCCAGCGACGTCCACTGCTCGGCTGTGGGCCTGAGCGCTATGTCGGTGAGGACGAGAGCCGGGCGTGCGTCGGCGTGGGCCTCGATATGGTCCAGGGCTGAGATAACGGAAGCAGCGAACCCCAGCCCTTCTACCGCCTTCGTCAACTCCGTAGCCAGGTCGGGCTGCTGGGTGACGATGAGGGCGGAACCGCTTCCTGCCTGCCGCCCCTGCATAGTCGGCTCAGAAATTCTCGAGCGCCTGATCCCGGGAATCGGCGATGAGGAACAGCGTGTCCAGCTTCGTGAGCTCGAAGAGCGTACGGAGGTCTTCGTTCAGATTGGACAGCCGCATCTCACCGCCCTTCTCGCGGATCTTCTTCGAGAGGCTGACGAGGACGCCGAGTCCCGAGGAGTCGATGTACGCCGTGTCGCTGAAGTCGATGAGGAACTTGCGCGAGCCCTCATCGAGCATGCCGAGGACGTTGTCCTTGAGCTCCTGGCGGTTCCCGACGATCAGCTGGCCCGTCACCTCGACGATGGTGATGTCACTCTGGCGCTGGATCTCGAAATTCATGAAGCCTCCGGTTCTAGGCTGAATGCTTGTCGGCTTTCCACCACTCCCCTCCAATATTACCCGCACAGTCTGCCTGGCGCGGCCGTCGCCATCAGAGCCGTTACATAGGCGACCGCGGCGATCGCTTCCGGGTCCGCCCCCCTCGACAGGTCGTTGTACGGCCTGGCCAGGCCGTGAAGGACCGGCCCGATGGCGGTGGCGCCGGCGAGCCGCTCGACCAGCTTGTAGGCGATGTTGCCGGCCCCCAGATCAGGAAAGATAAGCACGTTCGCGTGACCGGCGACAGGACTGTCGGGTGCCTTCTGCTGGCCGACATGGCGGATGAGGGCGGCGTCGGCCTGCAGTTCGCCGTCGGCGGCGACCTGGGGACAGAGCTCGCGAAAGAGGTCGTGGGCGCGGCGCATCTTCTTGACGGCTGGGCTCTCGGCGCTGCCCAGCGTCGAGAAGGACAGGAAGGCGATCCGCGGCTCGTCGCCGACGATGGCGCGGCGCATGATCGCCGTCTGCCTGGCGATCTCCATGAGTTGCTCGGCATCGGGGTCGGGCACGACGCCGGCGTCGGCGAAGGTCAGGACCTCGTGCTCGGGTGTCCCGCGGAAGGACGGGACGACCATGTAGAAGGCGCCGGTCACCATCTTCGCCTGGGGCGCGATACCGATAGTTCGGAGCGCCGCGCGGATCACATCGGCGGTGGCGTTCGCCGCGCCGGCGACGGCACCGTCGGCGTCACCGGCGCGGACCATCAGCCCGGCGAAGATGAGCGGGTCGGCGGCACGGCGGCGCGCAACCTCCGGGGTCAGCGTCTTCTTGGTCTGGATCTGCCGGTAGAGCTCGGCGTAGCGGTCGAGCTCCGGGTCCTCGGCGGGGCAGCGTAGCTGACCGTTCCAAGCGGCCGGACCGTCGAGCGAGGTATCCGGCATCAGCAAGATGGGTTCGATGCCGCCGCTGCGCCGCAGCCGTAGCACCGCCTCGCGGACCCTCTCATCCTGGCCCTCGACGAGTACGACCCGGCCGCCCGATTCGGCGGCGCGTTCGGCGAGCTTCTGGAGGAACGCCATGGCGACTAGCGGTCGATATGCTCCTCGAGGCGTCGCAGAACGGGCTCCGAGACGAAACGCGAGACGTCGCCACCCAGGGAAGCGACTTCGCGGACCAGCGAGGCGCTGAGGAACGTGTACTTGCCGGCCGGCGCCATGAACACCATCTCGAGCTCCGGCCAAAGGCTGCGGTTCATCAGCGCCATCTGGAACTCGTACTCGAAATCGCTCACGGCGCGCAGACCGCGTACGACGATCTGCGCATCGATCTTCTTGCAGAAATCGACGAGTAGGCCTGAGAACTCGGCCACCTCAACGCGCGGCTCATCGGCGAAACATTCCTCGATCATCGCCACCCGTTCTTCGACGGAGAAGATCCGGTCCTTCTGCTGCGTCGCCGTTCTGGCCACGGCAACGATCAGCTTGTCGGTAAACTTGAGACAGCGACGCGCGATATCCTCGTGTCCCAAGGTCAGCGGGTCGAATGAGCCGGGGTAAACGACGACCCTCGGTTCGGCCATATTCATTCCTCCTCAAGATCGCCGGCGGTGATGAAGGTAACCACGGTGTCTCCGTAGCGACGCTCGACGGCGCCGGCCGGCGCGCCGGGCGCGTCGTCGAGCCCATGTTCCACCGACAGGATGCCAGCGAAGCGGCTCCGCCGGTACACCTCTAGCAGCCGCTCAGCCAGGCCCTGGCCGTAGGGCGGATCGGCGAGGGCGATGTCGAAGGCGCCGGGCGCCAGACCATCAAGGTAGGCGAAAACGTCGGCGGCCACGATAGTAACCATTTCCTGCGCCTCGAGTGCGGCGACGTTGGCTCGCAGACACCTGAGAACGCGACCGCCCCGCTCGACCAGAGTGGCGTGGCGAGCGCCGCGGGAGAGCGCCTCGAGCCCGAGCGCGCCGGTTCCCGCGAACAGGTCGAGGACGGTGGCGCCGTCGAGCTCCGGGGCCAGCACGTTCATCCAGGCCTCGCGGACGCGCTCGGACGTCGGCCGTATCGGGCGGCCACGCGGCACCTTCAAGCGGCGGCGCCCCCAGCGCCCCGCTACGATTCGTAGCTCGCCCAAGCCGCCTCGCTCGGCCGGACGTCGAGCACCTGGGCCTGAACGTACTCGACGCCCTGCCATTCACGGACGCCGACCTGGAAGGCGAGGTCGACACGCGACGATTCGTTGAGCCATTCGAGCTCGGCAGCCTGCCCGAAGGCGATGGCCTCCGGTGTCGCGCCGTCGCCCACCTCGATCCGCAGACGCAGGTGCTCTTCGCCGACGACCTCTGGCGCGCCATGCAGCGCGACATCGCGTGCCAGAAACACCGGTTTGGGGTTCCCCTGGCCGTAGGGGCCGAAGTGGTTGAGGAATCTCCAGAGCTCGGCGGAGACTTCGGTCATGCTGAGCTCGTGGTCGATCCGTATCTTCGGCAGCAGGTCCTCCGGCCCCAACCACTCGTGGGCCACGGCATTCAGCGAGTCGCGGAAGGCCTCTATCTCGTCGGCGCGGATCTGGACGCCGGCGGCGGCGCGGTGGCCGCCGAACTGCAGGAGGTGCGACTCGCAAGCCTGCAGCGCATCGTAGAGATGGAAGCCGGGAATCGAGCGTCCGGACCCGCGACCGCTATCGCCGTCGAGGGCGATGAGCACGGTGGGACGATAGTACTGCTCGACGATTCGCGAGGCGACGATCCCGATCACGCCGGGATGCCAATCCTGCGAGGCCAGCACGATGGCGTGCTGGGAATCCGGGTCGAAGCTCTCCTCGAGTATCGCCTTGGCCTGGTCGAGGGTGGCGCGATCGACCTCGCGGCGCAGACGGTTCTCCGCTTCCACGACATCAGCGACGACTGCCGCCTCGGCCTCGTCCTCCGTGAGCAGGAGCTTCACACCTCGCATCGCTTCGCCCATACGACCGACGGCATTGATGCGCGGCCCGATGACGAAGGCGATTTGGCCGGCGCTGATCGGGCGCCCCGCTCTGAGGCCGGACACGCGTAGCAAAGCCCGCAGCCCGGGGTTCGGAGTGCGCTCCAAGACCTTGAGCCCGAAGCGGGCGAGGATGCGATTTTCACCGGTCAGTGGAACGAGGTCAGCGATAGTCGGAATGCCGACGAGGTCGAGGTACTTGTAGAGGTCGCTAACGCCGCGCCCACGCCGCTGGAACAGCGCCTGGAGCAACTTGAAGGCGACACCGGCCCCGCACAGCACCTTCTCGGGATAGCCGCTGTCGTCGCGGTGCGGGTTCAGCACGGCGACGGCGGGCGGCAGCTCGGGGGACGGCGTGTGGTGGTCCGAGATCACAACATCGATCCCGGCGTCGCCGGCGGCGGCGACGGTCTCGTGCGCCGCTATCCCGCAGTCGCAGGTGAGCACGAGCCCGCACTCGCGCTCTAGCGCTGCCGCGAGGCCGGCGGGCCCGAAGTCGTAGCCGTGCTCGAGGCGGTTGGGCACGAACGGCTCGACGCGTGCGCCAAGCTCACGGAGCGCTCGGGTGAGCAGGGCCGTCCCGCAGACGCCATCGACGTCGTAATCGCCGTGGATGAGGATCCGCTCGCCGTCATCGATCGCCGAGGCGATGCGCTCGACCGCCGTCTCCATGTCGGGCAGCGTCCAGGGATCGTGGAGGTCCTCGAGCCGCGGCCGCAGGAAGGCCTTCGCCGCATCCGGATCGGCGTGGCCGCGGCGCACCAGGATAGCGGCGATAGCTTCGGGAACCTGGAGCTGCGCGACGAGCCCCGCGACGGCCGCGGGCTCGATGGGCTGCGGCAGGCCGAGAATCGACTTCACCACACCACCTCCTCGTCAGCCACTATCATAGCGGGCGTTACCGACACCGATCACTCACCTCGTATTCCTACGGGGCACCCTTCATATCTCCGGGGTAGAGGATGACGCCGCAGCCCTCGCAGCAGACGATCACCGCCATCCCCTTGATCTGCATCTCCTGCTGGATGGTCACCGCCGTGAAGCAGTTGCCGCATACACCCTCGCCGGTGAGCGGCGCGAGCGCCACCTCCTGGCGCCCACTGCGGATCCGGTCATAGAGTGCGAGCACGTTCTCGTCGAGACGGATCGCTAGGTTGCGACGGCGGTCGCGCTTGATGGCTAGCTCGTCCTCGAGGTAGGCGCGGCGCTTCTCGACCTCTTCGCCCATCGGGGCGACCTCGGCTTCCGCAACGTCGAACTCGTCCTTTAGGGTCTTTCGCCGACCCTCGAGGTCCTCGACGGCCTGGAGCTTCTCGAGCACCTGGTCCTCGAGCTTGCGGATCTCCTGTCTGACCAGGTCGAACTCGAGCGTCGCCGCGCCGTACTGCTTCTCAGTCTTCACCTGGTTGACCCTCGAGCGCAGTCGATCCAGCTGATCGCGCTTCGAATCGACGTTGCGTTCGGCCGTCCGCGCGTCGGCTCGCAAGCGCAGAAGCTCTGAGTCGACCCGCTCAAGCTCGGCTTTGAGACCTGCGACGCCTTCCACAGCGGTGAGGAGATTGTCCTGGTCCCGCCTCAGTTCGCGTTCCAGAAAGGAGATCTCCTGGTCGAAGGCGTGAAGCGTCAGTAGCTGCTGAAGTAGCGGTTCCTGGCTCGAATCCGACATAAGCTCCGATGGGTGATCGTTAAGGTTCACTCGCCTCTGAATAATCCGCGACCCGGCATGCGGCTGCCCAGCGCCGCCAACTCCTGCCGGACCTTCTTGATCTCGGTCGCCAGCTCGACGGCCGCGCCGGTGTCGGCCACCAGCACTTCGGTCATCAAGTCGGCGAGCCGTTTCTCGAGCGCCCGCGCCCGCAGCCGGGCGATCGCATCTTCGAGCACCGCCTCCGGATTGGTGAGCTCCTCCGGGTCGGCGACGATCTCGCGCACCCGCTCGTAGAGCGTCGGCGGCAGGCCCTCCGCCCAACTCAGCTCGTCGCCCGCGGGGTGCTCGCCGGGCGGCGCGGTCTCGGCGGCGCCGATCAGAGCGTCATAGATCTCTCGGTATTCAGGCGTCCTGAAGTTATCGGGCTCCACTTGTTCGGCCACCCTGGACACGAGCGAACGGTCCCGCAGGAGCAGGAGGAGCAACTTGCGCTCGGCGCCCAGCTTAGGAACCGCGTGGGCCGGCTCCTCGGTTTCCGCGGCCGGGGCTTTGGGCCGCCGCGGGCCGCCGACCGGTCGCCGCAGCTCGCGCTCCAAAGTCGAGCGGCGCACCCCGGTCACGGTCGCAACCCTGTCCAGGTAGATGTCACGCAGTGCCTCGTCAGCGGCGGCGCGGACGGTGAGCATCAACCCGTCGACGGCCCGCCGTTTACCTTCGATGGTGTCGAGGTATCCGCGCCCCTCGAGGATCTGGATCTTGCGATCGAGCACATCGATCGCCGCGTCGGTGTACTGGGCCAGCGCCTCGGGCCCGCCCTTGCGGACGATCGAGTCGGGGTCCTCGCCGGGCGGCAGCGTAGCGACGCTCGGGTGGACCCCGGCGCGCAGCAGCTCGTCGGCCGCCTTGAAGGTCGCTGTCAGGCCAGCCCGGTCGCTGTCGTAGAGCAGTAACGCGCGCTTGGCGTAGCGGCCGAGCAGCCGCGCCTGATGCTCGGTGAGCGCCGTACCGAGCGGTGCGACGACGTTCTCGACTTCGGCGGCGACCAGCGATATCAGGTCCATGAAGCCCTCGACGACGTAGAAGACTTCCTGGCGCCGGATGGCGTGCCGGCTCCAGTTGAGACCGTAGACGATCCGGCCCTTGTGGAAGATCGGCGTGTCCGGCGAGTTGATGTACTTCGGCGCATCCTCGGCCTCGGCGAGCAGACGACCGCCGAACCCGATGGGTCGGCTGCGCAGGTTGTAGATCGGAATCATCAAGCGGCTACGAAACACGTCGAACGGTTCTTTGGCCCGCTCGCTCGCCTTGATGAGGCCCGCCCGCATGAGCAGGTCATCTGAGATGTCGAGGACGCCGGCCGCGTCGCGCAGGCCACGCCACGAGTCGGGGGCATAGCCGAACCCGAAGCGGCGCGCCGCCTCTTCTGACAGCCCGCGGTCGACCAGCAGGTAACGCCGCGCCCGCTCGCCGTGCTTCTCCTCCCAGAGCTGCTTCTCGAACCAGTCCGCGGCGAAGGCGACGGCCTCGCGGATATCGCGGTACGGGTCCTCCTCTTCCTTTTCGATGTCGGGCACGACGATACCAACGCGTTCGGCGACGAACTTCACCGCCTCGATGAAATCGAGCCCCAGCAGCTTCATCGGGAACGAGAAGACGTCGCCGCCTTCGCCGCAGACGAAGCACTTGAAGATGCCGCGCTCGGGATCGACGGAGAAGTTGGGGCCTTCCCCGCCGTGCAGCGGGCAGGGACCACGATAGGTCCTGCCGCTGCGGCGCAGCTGCACGTACTCGCCGACGATCTGGGTCAGGTCGGCCTGCGCGCGGATCTCCTCAAGTAACTCGTCTGATACCATCCGTCCCCGTTCTTCTCCTCCCCATCACCATCCCCATCGCCATCGCCGTCGATGGGGATGGCGATGGCGAGTGAAGGGCGTTACTCCAACTCCAGTACGGTCACGCCACTCCCACCTTCGTATGCCGCTCCGAGGCGGTGCGACTTTATGCGGCGGTCGCTACGTGCGTAGTCGGCGACCGTCTCGCGTAACACGCCGGTCCCTTTGCCGTGGATCACCCTCAGCTCGGCCAGGCCCGCCTGCAGCGCGGCGTCGAGGGCTCGGATCAGCTCGAGCCGCGCTTCGTCGGCCAGCAAGCCGCGCAGGTCGATCTCGGGCCGGGCATCGATCTCGGGTCCGCTGAACAGCGCCGCGCTTTCGCGTGGGCGCTGCGGTTCGCCGCGCCGCTTGAGGACACCGGGTGCGAGCTGCAGCTTGACGCCGCCCATCTCGACGACGACGTCGGGCCCGCGCCGCTCGACGACGCGGCCCTCGCGCTCCAGCGAGGTGATCCACACGAGGTCGCCCGACTCGAAGTCGGCCGCCACCTCGTCGGCCGCCCGTCCTTCGTCAGCCTCACGAAGCGCTTGGGCATGATCGCGTAGCTTGGCCTCGAGCTCGCGGCGCGCCTCGCGCGCCACCTCGCGATCCGCCTTCATCGCCTCGTCGAGCTTCTTCCGCGCCTCGAGCAAGTACTGACGCGCTTTGCGGTGCGTCTCGATCTCGAGCTCGCGGCGCCGTTCCTCCAGCTCTTCCTGATCGCGCTCCAGGCTCTCGCTCCGCTGCGATAGCTCGCGCTCTTTGCGCTCGAGGGCGGCGATCCGCTCGTCGAGCTCCGCCTCCTTGGCCTCGAGGTCGGCCAGCAAGCGCGCGGTGTCGACCTCGTCCTGGCTGAGTGCGGCGGTGGCGTTGGCGAGGACCGCTTCGGGGAAGCCGACGCGCCGGGCCATGGCGAGTGCGTAGCTACGACCGGGGCGCCCTTTGATGAGGCGATAGAGAGGCTGCATGCGCTCCGCATCGAAGGCGAGCCCGGCGTTGACAATGCCGGGGTGCTCGGCGGAGAGCGAGTTGAGTTCGCCGAGGTGGCTGGTGGCGAGAGTCATGCAGTTTCTGTCTGCCAACTCGAGCAGCACGGCCCGGGCGAGGGCGGTGCCCTCGACGGGGTCGGTGGCGCCACCGATCTCATCGATAAGGCACAGCGAATCGGGTACCGCCTCCTCCAGGATCACCTGGATGTTGCGCAGGTGGGCTGTGAAGGTGGAGAGTGACGCCTCGATCGACTGCTCGTCACCAATGTCGGCGAAGATTCCACTGAAGACCGGTACCGCCGAGCCCGGCCCCACCGGCGGCAGGATACCGGACTGAGCCATCGTCGCCACGAGACCCACGGCCTTGATGAGCACCGTCTTGCCCCCGGCGTTCGGCCCCGTAACCAGGATGGTGTGTTCGCCGGGGTTCATCAGCAGGTCGAACGGCACGAGCGGCTCGGACGTCTCGAGCAGCAGCGGGTGGCGGCCGTGGACGACGCGGTAGCCTTGGCTCTCACGCTGGACGAGCTGTGGTCGCGAGCAGCCGCGCTTCAGCGCGTAGCGGCCGCGGGCGAAGAGCGAGTCGAGCTTGACGAGTCGCTCGAGCGTATCGACCAGCGCGGCCGCGTGCGGTCGTAGGCGGTCGGTGAGTTGCTTGAGGATCCGCTCCACCTCGCGCCTCTCCGAGATGTGCAACTCGCGCAGGTGGTTCATCGGCTCGATGGCGGCGGGCGGCTCGACGAAGAGCGTGGCGCGGCTGGCCGACTCGTCGTGCACGATGCCGCCGACCTCCGAGCGCCCTTCCCTGCGGATCGGGATGCAGTAGCGGCCGTTGCGGATCGTGACCGAGGCGTCGGATACGGCGATCCGCTCCGGCAGAGCCCGCGCCAGCGACTCGAGGGTTCTGACCAGGTCGCTGCGGACCGAGCGAATGGAACGGCGCAACCGCTTGAGCTCGGCGGAGGCGGAATCCTTGAGCGTCTCGCTGTCCTCGTCAAGCGATTCCTGCAGTAGCTTCTCGAGCTGCTCGTCCTTGAGCAGCCCATCGGCCAGACCGCCCAGACGTGTAAATCGGGAAGCCTGCGGCAGCAGTGCGCGACGCACATCCCGCGCGCCCCTCAGCAGGCGTAGCGCGCCGACCAGCTCGCCCTCCGTCCAGACGCTCCCCTCGACGGCCAACCGATCGAGCGGTCCCGCGATGTCGGGTATGACGGGCGGCGCCCAGCTCTCATCGCGGATCAGCCAGCTCACCATCTCGTCGACCTCGTCGAGCCCCGCGGCGACCGCGGCGCCGTCTGGCGTTGGCCGCAGCGCGCGTACCGCCCCCGCACCCGGCTCGCTGGTCGCGTAGCCGGCTATTATCTCGAGCACTCGCTCGAATTCGAGGGCGTCTAGTGAGTGTTGGTTCATTTCCGGTGACCGGTGGCCGGTAGCCGGTGGCCGGTGACCGGTCCCCACCGGCTACCGGCTACCGGCCACTGCTCACAGATGCTAAAAGGGGTGCCGGCATCTGCTGGCCAGCACCCCCGTGTCTTAACACGTGCGGGTCGGAGCCGACTGAGGTACGGGAAAAGGTTAGTCACCGGACCCCCCTTTCTCCAACTCCTCGCGGGCGACGCGATTCACATCGCGGCCCTCGGCCCGACCCTTGAACTGGGGCATCACCTGACCCATGACGGCGCCGATGTTGTTCGCACCGGCTTCGATCGCTTCCCTGACCTTCTGACGGATCTCCTCCTCGTCCGCCTCCGGGGGCAGATACTCCTTGATGGTCGCGGCTTCGGCCCGTTCCCTCTCGGCCAGCTCGGGCCGCGACGCCATCTGTTCCGCGGCCTCGTTCCTCAGCTTCAGGCAGCGGGCCAGCACCTCGACGACTTCCTGGTCATCGAGCTCATGACCCAGCTCGATCTCCCTGTTCTTGACGTCGGCCAGCAGTGTGGAGAACAGGCGCGCGCGGTCCTTGGCGCCCTTACGCCGGGCGTCGTTCATGTCGTTGCGCAGTCTCTCCTTGAGGGAGGCCTCAGCCATCTCCAGCTCTTCGGTGTGAGTAATGGCCACGGCGCCGCCCGCCGACAGGCCGTAGAACAGTCATACTAGCCAGCTGATGCCGAGAGCGTCAACGCTAGCCCGGCGGCCAGCCCATCTCGCGACCGCCGAGCAGGTGCATGTGGATGTGGAACACGGCCTGCCCGGCGTCGGCGTTGCAGTTGACCACAGCACGGTAGCCCGACTCGGCGATCCCTTCCTCGGCGGCGATCTGCTTGGCAGCCAGGAACAGCTTGCCGAGCAGCGCCTCCTTACCCGCATCGACATCGTTGAGTGTAGCGATGTGCTCGCGGGGGATGATCAGGACGTGGGTCGGAGCCTGCGGGCTTATATCCCGGAAGGCGATCCAGTCGTCCGCTTCCTTGACCTTCTCCGCGGGGATCTCGCCGGCCGCGATCTTACAGAAGAGACAATCCGCCATTTTTGAGCCTCCCGAATTCCCAACACGCTACTCGAAGAACGCGTCTTTCACCTTCTGCCAGAACCCGGCTCCGTCCTCGCTCTGCTCGGCCGGAGATTCGATCTTGGCCAGTGTCTCGAACAGCTGGCGTTGCTCGGGCGTGAGATCTTTGGGCGTGACGACGACGACGCGCACGAACAGGTCGCCGGTGCCGCCGCGCCGCAGGTGCGGCAGGCCTTTGCCGCGTAGCTGAATGACGTGACCGGTCTGGACGCCAGCCGGGACCTTCAGCTTGGCACTCTTGGTGACGGTGGGAACGTCGATCGTCGTGCCCATCGCCGCCTGGCTGAAGGTGACCGGCAGGTCGTAGATCAGATCGGCGCCGCGCCGGGTGAAGCGCTCGTCGGGCTCCACCTGGATCACCGCCAGCAGGTCGCCGCGTGGGCCGGCCCGGCGTCCGACGTTACCCTGGCCGCGCAGCGTCAGGTAGTCGTCGCTGTCGACGCCGGGCGGGATATCGAGCTCGAACGACTTCTCGCTTCGATTCCGCCCCTCGCCGTTACAGGTCTGGCAGGGGTCGCTGATCACGCGTCCTTCGCCGCCGCAGTTGCTGCAGGGGCCGACGCGGACGAACTGGCCGAACAGCGAGCGCTGCACCTGCTGCAGCTCGCCGGAGCCGCCGCAGTGCGGGCAGCTGGCCGGCTGGGCGCCGCCGCGCATACCGGTACCGTTGCACTCCTCGCAGTTGTCGAGGACCGGCATGCGGACGGTCTTCCTCACACCCTTCAGCACATCCTCGAGGGTGAGCGTGATGCGGATCTTGACGTCGGAGCCGCGGGTGCGGGCGCGGCCGCGACGTCCGGAGCCGAAGATGTCCTGGAAGCCGAAGCCGCCGAACTCGCGCATGAAGATGTTGAGCGCTTCGTCGAAGGTACTGAAGCCGCCGAAGCCGCCGCCGCCGCCGCGGACGCCGGCCTTCACGCCGTCGTGGCCGTAGCGGTCGTAGAGGCCGCGCAGCTCGGGGTCGCGAAGGACCTCGTAGGCCTCCGTCGCCTCCTTGAACCTCTCCTCGGCCTCGGAGTCGTCGGGGTTGCGGTCCGGGTGGTACTTGAGCGCCGCCTGCCGGTAGGCCCGCTTGATGGCGTCGCCGTCGGCGTCCCGCCCCACGCCCAGGATCTCGTAGTAGTCTCGCTTCATCGTCGTGGAAAGTTCGCAGATGGCGGCCTGTTTTCAATCCCGGGGGGGGTGGGAGGTGGTCGGCCTGGGGGGTGCCGGCAGCCGGTACGGTCGGAGGCGGTCGGTCGGTCGGAGGCGGAGGACCACTCGCTCCGGGCTCGCGCCACCCCCGGAGTACCGCCTATCGCTCAGTGGTGTGCTCGCGACCTCAGCGAGGTGGTCCTCCGCCTCCTCCCAGTGAACCCGGTAAAGCTGCCGGCGATGCCCAGACCGACGAACAATGCACTACGGGTTGTCGGACGGCGCGGTCAGCCGAACCTTGTCTAAGGCAACACTCTCTGCGAGGCCGAAGAGGAATTCCGCCCGCAAAAGGATTGCCCGGACACTCGCCAAGGACCTCCAGATGTCTGTCTCTGACGCCGGAGTGTTGTCCCAGCGGTACCACTGGCCATGGACGCTGCCGTCCGAAACACCCTGCTCGCCGGCCTGGAGGTTGATGACGAAAAGCGTCGGACCCTGTTTAGAGTCGCCCTCAATCGACGAGTGGTCTCCTGGACGAAACCTAGGATCCGCTATGGCATCGCTCTCCCACTTGTAGCGAAGGTTTCCGTTCTCACTTAACAAAACGATGTAGTAGTGAATAGAGTTGTGCCAGCCGACACCGGTGGGGACACTTATAATGTATGGTTCGTACCAAAGGTAGTATTGCAGCTTGCCGCCGGCGTACATCGTTTTGTCGCCCAGGAACTCGCTCGGCGCGGAGAAGTCTAAGCGACCATCAGTGCTGGATTCCTCTGAGCCGACGATGTACCCCCCGAAGTGCCCTCCCTGCACGTGATGTTGAGGATCTTTGAGTGTGTTACTGTAGTCGTAGTAGCGCCAGCCCTCCGGATCTTCGGCGAAGTCGCTGACGATAGTCCCGGCCGCCCCCAACGTAATCCCATGCACCTCGGCGTAGGTGTTCCAAGCACCCTCCAGGTCGGCGCGACGACCAGCATCGTCCGCCAGCTGCCAGATGCCGAGCAGGCCCGTGGACTCGAAGTCCATGAACACCGAGTGTTCCTCGATCGATTCGATCCAGCTTTCGTATATCCCCTCGTTCATGATGTACTGCCCGTATTCACTACGTCCGCCATACACCTCTAGGTGCTTCTCCTCGCTCGCCGAATACTCACTCCACGCGAGGTTATCGGTGGCCTCGGCCTCGATGGAGGCGGAGGCGAAGATGTTCTTGAAGCTGGCGCGCGCGTACACGTCGATGCTGCGGTTCTCCCTTTCAAACGACATGTTGGCCGACGTACTGAAGTCGAGCCTGCCGCCGACGATGATCCCCGTAAGAACATGGGTGCCGAACGTCTCGAAGATGTAACCCGGGTCGACCGAAGGGTCGTTGATCGCCGACGCAGCGGCCGGCGTGAGGAAGCCCCTCATTTCTTCGGGCTTAACGGAGAGGGCGACTCGCAGCCCATGCTTGCGGATGACGCTCTGCACGGTAGCGAAGGAGAAGTGTCGGCTCTCATAGCGGTCCTTCTTGAACGAAGCCTTGAGGGCCCCGCTGAATCCGAAGGCCGAGCCGGTGATACTCACCCTAGCCGAGAGGTTCCGTTGATATTCATGGCTGTCCTCGCCGCTGACGACGTGATAGGTGGCGCGTTCGTACTGGACCTGCCGCAACAGTTTTGATGCCTGCAAAGCCGGGAGGTCGAGCACGACCGCCTTCACATCGGCGACGTCCGCGTAGTTGCCGGTAACGTTGTAACCGGATCCCAAGATCTCCATGCCAGCCACATCGTAGTCCGGCACCGAGTTCCCGCAGGTGACATCGAACTGAACGGTTACCACTCCGTCGGAGGAAATCGTAACCGAGCGCGTGTCCTCACCGTCCAGGGTGCAGAATGCTTCCAGGTCCGCTATGGTAACCGTGTGGGCGCCGAGCGCGAGGTCTGTAAACGTCACCGTTTCTCCGGCGCCGACCCACAGCACCTCTCCACCATCGACCGCAACCGTGCAGCCGTTGGGGTCGGGCCTGTCGCCCATCATGTTTAGGTGGACGTCCAGCTGGCCAAGTTCTGCGGTGGGTCCCGTCGCTTCGTCCGAGCATGCGATGCCCGACGCGACGACGGTGGCTAGCATCGCTGTGAGGATGCGTTTGGCGCTCATCATTCCTCCAATCTGGCACGGTCCGGTTGGGGCAGCGACGCACGCCCCGTCAAAGTCGCTCTCGCCTGCCCGGCCCGCAACTGTTGCGGCGGCGACGCACATTGTGAGAGTTTGATTGCCAGCCAAGATCATAGACCGAACTTCAAACCGGGTGTATCAGCCATGTCGACCGTCACGATGCGCTTCATGCTACTCCTAGGCCGAACCCTTCTCTGGGCCGCGGCGACGATCGCCTGCCTCGGGTGCGAGGGACGGAGCGGCGCACCCAAGAGCACGACGGGGCCGGCAGCGTTCAGTCACCTGTTCGGGGGCACGGGGACCGAAGTCGGCAACGCCGTTCGGCAGTTGGCGGACGGCGGGTATGTCGTCGTCGGTTATACCACCAGCTTTGGCGCGGGCGAGGAGGACGTCTGGCTACTCCGCACCGACGCCGCGGGTGACACTCTATGGACGCGGACATTCGGCGGGCCGGGCAAGGACTGGGGTTGGGACGTCCGGGCGACTCGGGACGGCGGCTACATGATCGTCGGCTTCACCAATAGTTTCGGCGCCGGCGGCGACGACGTCTACCTGATTCGCACCGACGCTGAAGGCGACGCGCTTTGGTCGCGTACCTACGGTGGCCCCGACGACGAACTCGCCTGGGCCTTCCACGAGACCTCCGACGACGGGTACGTCATAGCGGCCCAGACGGAGAGCTTCGGCGCTGGCGAACGAGACCTCTACCTGCTTCGCATCGATGCGAGCGGCGATACGGCCTGGACGCGTACGTTGGGCGGGCCGGGGATCGATCGCGTCTTCGCGGCAGAGCCGACGAGCGACGGTGGCTCGGTATTCGCCGGCATCACGAGCAACGGCCCGGCCGGCCCGCTAGACGCCACCCTGGTCCGCATCGACTCGGTCGGCGAAGTGATCTGGGCCTACAGCTATGGCGGTGAAGGCCGCGACATCGGCCACGGTGTCGCGTCGGCGCCCGACGGCGGTTTCCTCCTGGTCGGCTACACCGACAGCTTCGGCGCCGGCAACAACGACATCTACCTGGTCCGCACGGACGAAACCGGGGCCGCTCTCTGGACGAGGACGGTCGGTGATGCGGGAGACGACCGCGCCATGATGGGGGCACCGATGACGGGCGGCGGCTACGCCATCGCGGGCTACGCCAGCGGCAGCGAGGGATACTGGAGCGCCAAACTCACCGCGGTCAGCGATGACGGTACGGCCCTGTGGAGCGAGACCTTCGGCAGCTCGGGCACCGACCGCGGCGTCATGCTCCAGGAGACCGCCGACGGCGCGTTCATCTTTACGGGCGGCATCTGGAGCGAGCGCGACGAGGCCCCCGATCTCTTCCTATCGAAGATTCCAGCCGGCGGCACGGCCGACCAGAGCCCGGAGGTCGAGTAGACGCCGGTACGGTCGCTAGCGGGCGGTAGGGTCGGAGGCGGACGACGACTCGCTCCGGGCTCGCGCCACCTCTAGAGAGCAGCCTGTCCCTCAGTGGTGTGCTCGCGACTTCCGCGAGGTGGTCCTCCGCCTCCTCCCTGTTCGCCCGGGAGAGCACCCCGAGTAGGGAGAGCCTACCGCCGCAGGCGGGCGCGGACTCGTGTGTAGCGGGGGCCGGGGAGTTTCTCTACGAGGCCGGAGAGCTCCAGTTCCAGGAGCGCTACGGACAGGGCGGCAGGTTCAGCTCCCAGGCCGATGGCTAGGGCCTCTAGGTCGACCGCGCCCGGCTCGAGGGCGGTCCAGATGCGGCGCGCCAGTTCGGAGGCGGCAGGCTGCGGGTGGAGTTCCTCGAGATCCAGCGCGCCGCTACCTGCCGCCGACGGTTCGGGTAGCGGCGCGTCGGTTCGCGATTCGAGCACGCGGAGGATGTCGGCGGCGGAGGTCACCAGTGCCGCGCCGTCCTGGATGAGGCGGTTGGGGCCGTAGCTGGTCGGGTTGTGGATGGGCCCGGGGACGGCGAAGACCTCCTTCCCCTCGTCGAGGGCGTAGTGGGCGGTGATGAGGGCGCCGCTCTTCTCCGGCGCCTCGACCACCAGCACGNNTCCGGCGCCTCGATGACAAGCACGGCGCGGGCGAGCCCGGCGATGATGCGGTTGCGTTGCGGGAAGTGCCACTTGCGCGGCGGGGTGCCGGGTGGGAACTCGCTGACCAGGCAGCCGCGCTCGGCAACCACCGCGATCAATTCCTCGTGTTCCGGCGGATAACAGACGTCGAGGCCGGTACCCAGGACGGCAATCGTGTCGCCACCGATCTCGAGCGCGGTCGAGTGCGCGATCCCATCGATCCCACGGGCCATGCCACTGACGATGGCGTAGCCCGCACGTGCCAAGCCCATCACCAACGAGACCGTCGCGTCACGCCCGTACACCGAATGCGCTCGGGTGCCGATGACCGCGATCCCCGGACGATTCAGCAACTCGATGCGGCCGGACGCGTACAGAACGGTCGGCGGCTGGGGAAGACTACATAGGGCAGTCGGGTAGCCCGGACCGGAGATCTCGAGGATGCGCGGCTCGCTCACGAGAGAAAGTTGGGTGAAGGCTATCAACGTAACGTCACCAAACCAGCAACGGGCCGGGTTGCCTGGGTGTGGGTTTCGTGAGAGCATCCCGTTCCAGCTCTCGATTCGGACAACCGGAGCAGCCGATGACAAACCACCCCTGGCCTCGTCGCCCAATCACGCACCTCGCCTCAGCCTTTGCACTGGCCGTCATCATGATCACGGACCCCATACTGACGGGACGGACAGAGATCCTTTCGTGCACGGCACAAACGCAACCGCCAGTACTCTAGAGCCAAAGGTCTCCCCTAATCTGTCACGGTCCGGATTCAAGCATGAACAACAGGATGCCTGCCACTAGCTTGCCGGCAGCCTCTAATCCTTCCCGGTTAATCTGGCCTGGAAGATCTGCCGGGCTGTGCGTCTGGTTTCCCATGGATCCCACGCTTGTCGCAACGATCCCTGCCTGCGTGAAAGTCTGTTGATCGGAACCAAGGTTGTCCGTTGGCTGGATGTCGATGCCGAGTTCTCGTGCCTTAGTCGTGACTGCGTCCATGAGCCAAGCGGGCCGGTTGGCAGCCATCATTACCTCCACCAACCGTGCGTCAATGATTCTCCATCTGCCGTTGAGTCCTTCAAATGTGCGATTCTGCAATAGCGCAGGGATCTGTGACATTCCCTTACGGTCGGGGATACCGCGGATGCCGCCGGACAACTCAATGGTCGGCCCCGTAGGCCCGCCGACCTGGTCCAGGTTTATCACCAAGTCGTAATCCACAAGGTCTCCCTGGTGTGCATTTAGGTACGCCCGCGAGCCGACGAGACCGAGCTCTTCGGCTCCAAACGATATGAACTTGATCGTTCCGCTTGGAGAGTTCTCCAGCGTGGCGAAATAGCGGGCCAACTCGAGCAGCACCGCAACGCCTGACGCGTTGTCGTCCGCACCGGGGCTGTCCAGATACGTATCCCAGTGTGCTGAGAGGATCACCTTCTGGTCATCTCGCGTATCCGGTGACAGTACCAGCTCTGCCACGATATTCGCCGACCGGTGTGTCTCTATCGTGCCAACGATCGTCAAGCTGCATGTGCTGCAGCGTTCATCCGCCAACGTCTGGTAGTCTGAACTGCTCAAGTACACTATCACTAGCGGATTCTGGACGACCAGGCTGAAGTAGGATACGGGCGTAGTAGTTATGACGATCCGCTTATTAAGATCCAACCGGCCAAGTTCCTCCCGAGACACACCCGGCCCCACAAAGATTGGCCGACCGGTATAAGTCTGTCGCCCGATATATGGGTTGATGCCAATTGTCACAGGTTCAACGTCACGGTCGCACAGTCTCACGACAACGCGTTCAATCCGGAAGGACTCGAAATCAAACCACTCAACGGTGGTTTCCAGCCCCATGGTCTCGAATTGACCTTTGATGTACTCGATCGTCTCGGCTTCTGCCTGGCTCTCTACGCGTCGAGGGCCGAGCCCGGCCAAGTATTCGACGTGCTCCAAGGCTCTAGCCGCGAATGTAGGGGGCAAA
>JABAOH010009405.1_pt1 | contig 24667 bp, 24 predicted proteins | sample 7062181 | NCBI WGS metagenome assembly JABAOH01 (sample SAMN14538630, study PRJNA623070) | marine sediment metagenome | biome: marine biome [ENVO:00000428]; feature: marine pelagic biome [ENVO:01000023]; material: deep marine sediment [ENVO:00002113]; isolation source: pool of 5 deep marine... | reverse complement strand
CGGCGGAGGATCCTCGCTCGCTCCGCGTAATGGTTCGTCACCCCCACGGAGCCCGCCACTTGCTTCCTCGCAATGGTTCGCCACCGATCACGCAGCTGTCGTTTCACGGAAGGACGAATCCGGATTAATTCCTAGAATTCCGCGCGAAGATCCCGCCCCGTCATTTCGGAGGGTACCGGTAATCCGAGATAATTGCAGATCGTAGGTGCATAATCCCTGAGCGATCCGTCTTCGATAAGTGCTCCTTTGTAGTCTTTATCCACAAGGATGCATGGAACGGGATTGTTCGTATGGGCGGTATGCGGACCACCGGTGTTGCCGTCGTGCATCTGCTCGGCGTTCCCATGGTCCGCCGTTATGATGGCCGCATAGCGGTCGAGATCGAGCGTGTTCACAACCTTTCCGACACATTCGTCGACTGTTTCTACTGCTTTGATCGCTGCTTCCAATATGCCCGAGTGACCGACCATATCAGGGTTGGCAAAATTGCAAACCACATAGTCGTAGTGATTCGCTTTCAATTCCCTTATGAGGGTCGAAGCCACCTCAGGGGCGCTCATTTCGGGCTTGAGATCGTAGGTCGCCACTTTCGGAGAGGGAATGAGTATCCTGTTTTCTCCTTCGAATGGTTTTTCCCGGCCTCCATTGAAGAAATATGTTACGTGAGCATATTTCTCGGTCTCGGCGATCCTCAAGTTTTTCACCCCGGCCCGCTCCCCAACTTCGGCGAGGATGTTCGACATCGTTTCCGCGCCAAATGCAATGGGGAAGGTAAAACGTTTGTCATATTGGGTCATTGTGACGAAGTGAACGTTTGGATCCGCTTTTCTAGCGAAACCGGAGAAATCGTTGTCGGTGATCGCGCTGGTAAGCTGCCGAGCGCGATCCGCTCTGAAGTTGAAAAAAATAACGGAATCCCCTTCCTCGATTAGTGAAACCGGTTGGCCGTTCTTGCTTTCAATAACAATGGGCTCGACAAATTCGTCCGGGACTTCCTTTTCATAAGAACTCTCCACAGCGCTGATGACATCCATGGACCGCTTGCCAATCCCACTGGTAATGGCGTCATATGCACGTTCCACTCGGTCCCAGCGCTTGTCTCTGTCCATTGCGTAGTATCGACCCATTACCGTTGCGACAGCTCCGAGATTGGTTCTATCGATGTGGGATTGCAGCTCCCGAAGGTATGACACCCCACTCTTCGGAGGAGTATCCCTGCCGTCCAAGATTGCATGAACGGCCACATTCTTGAGTCCCCTTTGCTTGGCCATTTCAATGAGTGCATAAAGATGCTCCTGGTGGCTGTGAACTCCTCCATCCGAAACAAGGCCAATCAGATGAAGGGTGCCGCCTTGCTTTGCATCATCCATCGCACCGATAAGCGCGGCATTTTCGAAAAATGTTCCTTCTTCGATCGCTTTCGAGATCCGCATGATTTCCTGATATACCACGCGCCCCGCCCCGAGGTTTAAGTGGCCTACCTCGCTGTTTCCCATCTGTCCATTGGGCAGCCCGACATATATCCCCGACGCATTGGTTAGGGTGTGCGGGAATTCCGCCCAGAGCCTGTCTACGTTAGGCGTCCGGGCGAGCTTCACGGCGTTGAATTCCTTTGAATCCCTCTCTCCCCAACCGTCCATGACGATGAGCAGTACAGTTTTTTTCATTTTCGCCTTTTCTTCTCTTCTCGCAGTTTCTCAAGATTACCTTGGGCAGATAAATTTCCCGGTTCGATTTCGAGCGCTGTTTGAAACTCCTCCTCCGCAAGATCGAGTTCTCCTATTGTTGCGAGAACGGATCCTAGCGTGATATGTGCGTTGGTGTACTTAGGTTCGATCCCTATCGCTTTCTCAGCATAAAGGCGCGCTTGATCAAATCGCCTGGTTTTTAGATACATTACAGCAAGGTTATTCATTGCGAAAATATCTTCTGGATTGAATTCGATCGCACGCAAAAAGCTCCCCTCGGCTTCGGCGTAGCGCCCGAGGCTGCCATAGCAGATTCCAATGTTGTTGAGAGCGCTTGCAAAATTTGGCTTCAGTGTCAGAGCTTTTTTATACTCCACAATCGCCTTTTCGAATTCGCCGCGCATTTGATATCGCTGACCGAGATTGTTGAGCGCATTCGGGTTTTCGGGAGTGATGTAGCCAAGCGCCTCGAGTTTCTTCATCGCCGCTTCGTCCAAGGCGCCGCCGACCGCCGCTTCCGCCGCCTCATCTGCCCGTTCCCTCCCGAGCGTCGCCACGACAGCCGCGTTGAGAGATTCCCTCAGAGAGGGCTCGAGCGCGTCTTCCAGCACCTTTCCCGGCATGTCGGAGGCAAGGGGAAAGCCCGAGAGCGCGAGAATCGTCGGTGCCACATCGAGAATCGAAGCACCTTCGATCCGGTGCCCCTTCCGAATTCCCTTGCCGTAGAGACATATAATCCCTTCGATCCGGTGCCAATGCGCAGCATGTCCACCCCAGATTTCCGCGCCGGCCTTGAGCCGGGCCTCACCGCTCTTGAAGCCATGGTCCGACGCAATCATGACTACAGTGTTCTCATCGCTTCTTGCGAGTATCTCTCCGATGATCCCATCTTGAATGACGTACGCTTCATCGACTGCATCTTTGTACTTCTTGTACTCCTCGTCACTCACGTCGTCTCTCTTTGGCGGAGCATAAGTCATAAAGAGGTGGCCCACGGCATCAACCAATTCGAAATAGACACCGAAGAAATCTGGATGGTCTCTTTCGAGCAAATGAAGCGCGATGTTTTGGTAGCTCAGAGAGGAAGCATATATGAGAATCATGTTGTTGATTGGATTCTTGGGATCGAAAGAAAGAATTTTGTTTTCTTCGAATGTGGGCTTATCTATATGGATGATTCGTTCGATCTCGTTGTACGGTACCGCTTCGCTTTTCACGAGAAGGCTTATGATCTCATCATAGCGTTCGGAAGGCGAAATGGCTCCAGCCGGCGGAGGACCACTCTCTCCTGGGGATGCAAAAGCGAGGTAGCCCACCCTATCCGTCACCATCGCCCCGTTGATTGCCTCTGCGGGGTAGGTCGCAAGCCATCCTATAATGTCCACGCTCCGATCGTAGTCGCTCATCGTGTTCCAAAATGCATCCACTTTCCGGTACAGCCGCGTAATCGGAATCTTTTCCCCGGTTTCTGGATCGACCACGGTAAAGTTGAGAATTCCATGATCTTCGGGGAGCTTGCCCGTTGCCATGGACGTCCAGATGAGTGGGGAGAGCATTGGCTCGATCGTCCGAAGCGGGCCCCAAGCGCCGCCTTCGACGAGCTTCTTGAAGTTGGGGAGTCTCCCTTTTTCGATTAGCGGGTTGATGAGGGTCCAATCCGCTCCATCCACACCGATGAAAATGATTTTCCGCAGCGGTTCCCCGGCGATATCCACCACAATTTCTTCTGTCTTCCCCCCCACCACACCCCAGTAATCGATCCTTGCGGACAGAAGCGAAAACCGCTCTTTTGACGGTTCTGAAAGCGCTGCCTGGACGTCCTTCGCTACAGCAGCGCTATAGGCCCTGGGGATCTCATCACCAGGAGGAGGAACTATTGTCGCCGCTTGTAACTCGACCGCATCGCGAAAAACCTTTTCGAGCTCGGGGAGAGGTTTTTCCCCGCAGGTTTCATAGAGATGCCTGGCTGATCCGGGCGGGATATGGATCCGGAAGGAAAAGGCCACTTCCGCCTCACGGCCATTTTTTAATAGCACCCGTTCAAGCCCCACCTTTGGGTAGCGGAGGTTGATCTCACCCACCGGATACAGAACGAATTTTCCCGATCCCGGCCTGATAAAATGCCAGCCGCGTTCGTACGTATCAGCACGCCCATCTTTTGAAATTAGAAGTCCCTCGTTATCCTGGGGCACGTGCTTGAGACCTGTGATGAGGAAAAACGCAACGAGTGCCGCAATGATGAGAGCAAGCCCAATCAGCGCCGATTTTTTCAAATTCGTTCTCCCTCCGGAGCGTTTTTCGCGTAGATCTTTTGAAGGGCTTCTTTATCGGTAATAACGAGTTTTCTCTTATCCGATGCGATGATGTTTTTTCGCTTGAACTCGTTCAAGGCAGCGGTGACGGTTTCCCTAGTGGATCCGATCCGACTTGCAATCTCCTGGTGAGTAATCTTTGTGTTGATGTGAATTCCTCTATCTGTTTTCTCACCGTGCTTTTCGGACATGGACAGGAGAAAACCGGCCAAACGTTCCGGGATGCTGCGGAAGACGAAATCCTCCATCCGGTTCCGAGCCTCCTCCAGGCGTTCGCTCATTAACTTTGTGAATTCCACTGAGAGGTCCGGGAATTCCTTCAGCATTTTATTGAACTCCTCCACTCGAAGGCGGCAGATGATCGCATCTTCCAGAACCTCGGCGAATGCGGAACGCTTTCGAGGCAGCCCCGGGATTGCCTCTTCCCCGAACATTTCGCCCGGTTCCACAACTCCGAGGACCAGCTCACGCCCATCCTTGGAAAAGCGTGAGATCTTCACGCGCCCGCTCTTGAGCATATAAATATAATCTCCCTTGTCTTCCGCACGAAACACAAAGTCCCCCTTCTTTATAACCCGGTCCTCCACAAGGGTTGCGAGCTGGCTCATCGCCTTCGGCGGAAGCATTTCAAACACATTTATACGCTTTAGAAGCCACACTTTCGACATCGTGTTTCCTTTCGCTTAACTCCATATTTTATCTGCCACTTAGCTCGTCGTCAATATGCTCCCTGGCGATCGCATAGGGAACAACGCTTTCTGGCGGCGCCCATATAGCGGCTCAAATAAAGCTTTTATATAGAACGCCAATAAATCGCCGGGGTATAATCACCCGGCGGTGTCCGTGGGATTTCAGTGTCATATCGCTGAAAGCATCCTTATGCCCTTTTCGACATGCCGCTCTGCGTCCCTCTCCAACGGCACGCCAATGCCCTGTGGATTGAGACACAAAATTAGTCGGATTTTGGTGCGATAGATTACAGAAGCCGCCCTGCCGGATCACCTCCATGGACCAATCAGATGCGAACATACAACAGCCCCGAGCTGAGCCCACCCACCCGAAGGTGGCCGTAATCGTTCTTACATGGAATGGCAAGCATCTCACACTTCCTTGCCTCGAATCGCTCATGGATTCCCGCTACCCTCGCACAGAGATCTTTCTCGTCGATAACGCTTCCACCGACGGAACGGCCGATGCAGTAGAAGAGAAATACGGAGAACGCATCCGCATCATCCGGAACCAGGCAAACCTCGGTTTCGCGGGGGGTAACAACGTGGGCATCCAGCACGCGATGGATGGCGGGGCTGACTTTGTACTCCTTCTCAACAACGACACTCTTGTGGACCCGGAAATGATCGACCATCTTGTGAAGGCAATAATGGAACAGCCGCAAGCGGGGATTGCCGGGCCAAAGATTTTTTACGAATCCCCTCCCGATCAAATCTGGTTTGCTGGCGGGGAAGTTTTTCTAGGCAGAGGGACGGCGCGCCATATTGGCATCAGGGAAAGAGACCAAGGGCAACATGACACAATTCGGGAGGTAGACTATGTGAGCGGTTGCGCGCTAATGGCCGGCCGGGAGGTGTTCGAAAAAATCGGATTGCTGGACCCCATCTACGAGGCATATTTCGAGGATACCGATTTCTGCATGCGGGCCAAAATGAAAGGATTCAGAACTTACTATGTTCCACACGGCCGAGTCTGGCACAAGATTTCATCGAGTACTGGTGGGCAATTGGGCCGACGCAAAATCAAGAGGAAGCTAAGGAGCAGTTGGATCTTTTTCCGACGCTATTCAAAGCCCTACCATTGGTTGTCGATCCCTTTCTTTTTTTCTATTGATGTGATAAGAATTATCATTCTGGTCGCTACCGGAAAAATCCGAGATGCCTCGTCCATTGAAAAAAAGGAGAGCGCATGAAAGTTGCCGTGATCGGGGCCGACGGCCAACTCGGGATGGACATTATGGAATCGCTCCATGACCTCGATCCCATACCATTGACTTACCCGGCCGTAGATATCACGAAACGAGCGAAGATCCGATCGATCCTGGGAGAGCATCAACCCGACTGGATCATCAACGCCGCGGCGATGACCCACGTGGACCGCTGCGAGGAGGAAGATGCACAGGCATTCTATGTCAATGCACTCGGAGCCCGCTACGTGGCGGAGGCCTCTGAGTCGCTCCAGGCAATGCTTATCTTCATCAGCACGGATTACGTTTTCGACGGGAAAAAAGAAAAACCCTACGTTGAGACCGACGCTCCTGGTCCCCTGAACGTGTATGGATTGTCGAAGCTCGCCGGCGAATACTTTACACGAGCCATATGCCCCCAGCACTACATACTCCGGACCAGTGGGCTGTACGGCGTTCATCCATGCTGGGGGAAAGGGGCGAACTTCGTCGATAAAATGCTGGAGCTGGCTCGTACGCAAAAATCGATCAAGGTAGTAAACGACGAAGTGCTCACACCAACTTTCACGGAGGATTTGTCCAAACAGATCCGCATTCTTATAGACAGCGCGCCATCTTACGGCACTTATCACGCGACGAACGATGGTGAGTGCTCCTGGTTCGACTTCGCTTCCGAGGTATTTTCGATAACGGGTATCGAGATTGACTTGAGGGAAACGACGGCCGAGGACTGGAACGCGCCGGCCAAACGACCAGCATACTCTGTGCTCGAGAACAGGAACTTGAGACACCATGGTCTCGATGCGTTCCCTCATTGGCGGGATGCCCTCAGGCGCTACCTCGAGAAACGCTTCGGCGCCTAAAAGATCAGGCGGACGAGGAAACACAGCGCCAGAACGCCGAGGAAGAGAGGGAGCAGGAGGACGAAAAGCAGGATCGGCACGCCCACCGAAACGAGACCCAATCCAATAACGGCGAGCGGAACCAAGATCACCAGAACTACCACACCTTTGACGAACCAGAAGGTGAGCTTGAACGGCAGAAGTGCAAGGCCGACAATGAGTTTTAACAGCCCGATAAGCAAAGCCCCACCGAGGATCAAAATCCCGATCAGACAAATTAATTCGAACATCGTGATCACCTTGGCCAGATCTGCTTTATAATAATTACGTCCCGTATCGGTTTTAGGTTACACCAGAGGAGCCAAGTTATTCAATCCGAAACGAGGAAATGGCATGGGTATATCCCATAAACAGCGCTTCCGGATGTCGCTCTTCTGGATCTTGATCGCTTCTGTGATCCCCATCGCCATCGACGGCGGCTCGACCCTCGCACAGATCATCGATCTCGAGCTCAACCAGCAGGACCTCAGGCTTTATGGTGCTGCGGAAAACGATTTCACCGGTCAAGCCGTTATCCTTTGCGATCTCAACGGGGATGGTCGTTCTGACTTTGCGATTGGCGCTCATGGATTCGATTATGCAGGCCGGAGCATGTGCGGCATCGTGTACGTCCTCCTATCGAGCGACACGCTGAGTCCGGTCATCGACCTCGGAGCCAGCCGACCTGATCTAAAGCGGATCATCGGCCCTTCGTCAAATTCCCAGCTCGGACTGGCGATATCCAGGGGAAATATCAACGGCGACAATTTCGAGGATCTCGTCTGCGGGATACCGTGGGCAACCGCTAACGGCAAGTTTGCCGCAGGTCAAATCGCCATTATCCTGGGAGGCGCATCATGTAATGACCATGCCTACAGAGTGGATCCGCCGGATCTCGACCGTGAGCTTTCTTTTCACCGACCGATCCGCTGAGCAGGCGAAATCGTATACTTACCGCGTTTACGCCGAAGGGGAATTCTTGTTCAGCGCAGAGGTCCGAATGCCCTCCGCGTCAGCCCGCCTCTTCCACAATTTCCCGAATCCTCTCCGGGATGAAACGTCGATCCGCTTCTCCATTCCCGAGACCGGCCGCGGCGGGATCCGCATTTACGACGCCCATGGGGGATTCGTGGCCGCAGTGGCCGATCGAGCGTTCGAGAGTGGAACGAATGCGGTCACATGGAATGGTCGCTCCGAGGGAGGCCGCGTCATGCCCTCGGGAGTCTACTTCTTAAGAATGACATACAAAGGGAAATCGTTTTACAGGAAGATCGTCGTATTGAAATCAGACGTCCCTTCCCAATGGCGAAGTGTAGCGGAGCGCGTTTCCGAAATAGCATAAATATCAAATTGAATCGGAAGCACAGCTGAGCTTCCTCCTTCGAACGGATGCGACGAACTCGAACGGCACACCGGCCGCGCCATTAGTCAATTTTTTGACAATTTCATGGTTGACCGTGCGAAAAATTTCACATATATTCGTGTCTTTAACAGTTGAGGGCCTGCCGCTGGTAAGCGGTTTGGCGAGGAGGCGTTTCGTCGCTTTCACCCCTTATTCGCTTCCTTGAAAAAGAAGAAAAAAGAAGACCGATACTGGATGATGCGCCAGATAGGTCTCCTGACCACGATTCCCCTTCTTCTGGCCGTATCTCCGATCATCGGGCTTTTTATCGGGCGTTTCCTGGATGGGAAGCTGCACACGAGCCCGCTCTTCATGATTGTCTTTCTCATTTTGGGATTCGTGGCTGGAGCCCGCCAGGTGGCGAACGTGGTGAAAAAAGCGCAAGAAGACGTAAAGCATGAAGACGACACCGATGGGATTTGAATTTCTCCGCCGCGTACGGAAGACATCCATCATATTGAGCATGGTGCTCTTCCCGGTATTTTCCATTTACTTCGGGATTTCATTCGGTGTGGGGTGGATCATAGGTGTCGTGTGGTCTGTCATCAATATTCAGGTCATCACGAATCTCGTAAAGAGGATCTTCATCACCTCGAAAAGGAACTACCTCAGGATCGCGCTCGTTTTTCTGATCAAGTTTCCAGTCCTCTACTTTTTGGGCTACTTGATTCTCGCGAGCGCGCGTTTCCCTGCGGCAGCGCTCCTGGCGGGATTTGTTTGGCCGTTCTTCGTAATGACAATGAAGGCGCTAGGGAGGGCGTTTCTGGGCCTCGATGAGCCCAAGGGATTATGCCTCAAGAAGAACTCGACCGCCAACTAACAATTTTACCGTGACACTAGATTTTTGCTATGGGCTTTACGCAAGGATTCTTCACTGCCGCATCCGCCGCTGAGAACGCGTTTCGCTGGGCCAGCGAAGGCGCGCCGGAGCTTCCGAATTTTATTACCGTATTGCATCACTTCTTTATAGGCACATCTTTCGGTGATTTCATCCACAAGTGGGAGAACGTGATTTTCTCTCTCATTATTGTGGTATTTCTCGTCCTCATTGCAAAGCTTGCTTCGCGAAAACCTTCGCTAATCCCCGGGAAACTTCAAAATCTGGTCGAGATGATTGTGGAGGCGCTTCACAACTTTGTCGTAGGTATCCTGGGTCCTCAAGGGAAACACTTCGTTCCGTTCCTGGGGACATTATTCATCTATATATTGTGCATGAACCTGTTTGGCCTATTCCCATTGATGAAATCTCCGACATCCAGCATCAATACCACCGTTGCGCTTGCCATCTGCGTCTTCCTTTACGTGCAATACACGGGCATCAGACGAAACGGTATCATCGGCTACATAGACCATATGATGGGACAGCCGAGAAACCTGATTGGCATCGTGCTCGTCCCGCTAATGCTTCCACTTCACATCGTAGAAGAACTCGCCAAGCCAATGAGCCTCTCGCTTCGACTGTTCGGAAACATCACCGGAGAGGATGTTCTTATATATATATTCGTGGGGCTTGGGGTTGCCGTGCTTTCGTTTACGCATTTGCCCGTCGGAATCCCTCTGCAGATTCCGTTCATTTTCCTGGCGATTCTGACCAGCTTCATCCAGGCGCTGGTCTTTATGCTATTGAGTACCATTTACTTCTCGCTGATGCTGCCGCATCACGAAGAGGAGGAACACCACTAGAAACCCAAGGAGGAGGGTGCAATGGATTATCAATCGATGCTGTCTCTTGCGCTACCGGTAGGCCTCGGTATCGCGGCCGTGGGTAGTGGGCTCGGTCTGGGCAAGGCCGTTGCCGCGGCGATGGAGGCAATGGGCCGCCAGCCGGAAGCTTCGGGTAAGATTCAGGTCGGTATGATTATCGGATGCGCGCTGATCGAGGCTCTCACGATTTACGCGCTCGTCACAGTGTTCGTGCTCCAAGGAAAGATCGGGGCTCACTAAGCCGGCGGGCATTGAATCCGCGGCGGGGCCGATCGTTCCCTGAACGTCGTTTTCAGGGAAGCCAACCAAGGAGTTTGTTATGGTCCTTCAGTGGGGACAAATCGTCACCCAGATTATCGGCTTTCTCGTAGCGGTCTGGCTTCTCCGCCGCTATGCGTGGGAGAAGATCCTGAGCATCATAGAACAGCGCAGGGAGAAGATCGCCTTGTCCTTCAAGGAGATCGAGCAGACAAAAACCGAAGCCGAAGTCCAGCGTCAGAAATACGAAAAGGAACTCGAGAACATCGAATCTTTGCGGCGGGCGATAATCCAGGATGCCGCTCGAGAAGCGAATCAGCTTGCGAGCGAGATCAAGGAAGATGCTCGGAGGGAAGCGGTGGCGATGCGAGAAAAAGCTAAGGAAGACATCGCACGCGAAGTCGATAAGGCCAACGCCGTCTTGAGAGACCAGATGGTCGAAGCGGTCATCACCACTACCGAAAAGGTGATCCGCGAGCGGCTGGACGATGAAAAACACAGCAAGCTGATAGAGGATTTTCTAAAAGAAGCAAAGGTGGAATAGCCACATGCGCTTTTCAAGAGAGCCAGTCCTGCTCGAGCGCGACTCGACCAAGCGCCCGGGGGTGATGTGATGGTTCACCGGGGGTTAGCCAGGCGTTATGCAAGAGCACTCTTCAACGCGGCGTTGGAAAAGGACATCATTGATCCCATAAATGAGGACGTCGAGAACTTCAAAGAACTCCTCGAGACAGATCCCTACCTCAAGGGATACCTCATTTCTCCGAAGATCCTCACCGAGGAAAAAACAGCGTTAATTGATAAAGCTTTCGGGGAGAGGGCGAATCCGCTATTCATCGACTTCCTGTTGCTCCTCATCGATAAAAAACGTTTCGATCATGCTTTGGAGATTTCCGAAGCATACATCTCGATCTACGAAGAGCATTGCGGGATCGTGGAAGCCAAGGTTATCAGCGCCGTTTCCCTAGACGAGAGCCAGGAAGCCAAATTGATAGAGAAACTCCAGCTGGAGACGAACAAGGAGGTACGTCTCACAAAAGTCACTGACAGCAAGATCCTCGGCGGCTTGATTCTGTTCCTCGAAGACAAAATTGTTGACGGCAGCGTTAAATTTCAGCTGGAAAGCCTCAGAAGAAAACTCAAGGAAGTTAAAGTCTATTAGCCAATAGAATCAATACGGAGGACCATCTCCAACCTTTTAACAGGAGCTGCAAAATGGCGTTTCGACCGGAAGAAGTGAGTTCGATCATCCAAAGAGAGCTGGAGAAACAGGAAACCAAGCTGGAAAGCGAATCCGTCGGTTCCATCCTTCAGATCGGTGACGGAATCGCGCGCATCTGGGGGCTCGAGGATGCCATGGCCGCTGAGCTCCTGGAGTTTCCGGGCGGGATCATGGGCATGGTGCTAAACCTCGAGGAAGACAACATCGGAGCGGCTCTTTTCGGGCCGGACAGCCACATTAAAGAAGGCGATCCGGTCAAGCGCACCGGTAAGATCCTCCAAATCCCAGCCGGCGAGGCGCTCCTCGGGCGGGTGGTAAACGCGGTCGGCGAACCGCTCGATGGAAAGGGTCCCATCGTTACCGACAAGTACCAGCTCGTAGAATCGAAGGTCCCCAACGTCATCCAGAGACAGCCAGTAAAGGAACCTCTTCACACAGGTTTAAAAGCAATAGATTCGATGATTCCCATCGGAAGAGGCCAGCGCGAGCTGATCATCGGTGACAGGCAAACGGGAAAAACGGCCCTCGTCCTCGACACCATCATCAACCAGAAAACAACGGACGTTCATTGCATCTACGTTGCAATCGGCCAGAAGGAATCCACCGTCGCCCAGGTCGTGAAAACCCTCGAGGCCCATGGGGCGATGGAGTACACAACCGTTGTCTCCGCCACGGCGAGCGATCCGGCGCCATTGCAATTCCTTTCTCCCTACGCAGGGTGCGCGCTGGGCGAGTACTACCGGGATTCCGGCAAGCATGCCGTCGTCTTTTACGACGACCTCTCCAAACACGCACAGTCGTATCGTCAGCTCTCACTGCTTCTCCGGAGGCCTCCGGGAAGAGAGGCTTTTCCAGGCGATGTCTTCTATCTCCACTCCCGTCTCCTGGAGAGAGCGGCGAAATTCAACGAGCAGATGGGTGGTGGATCACTAACCGCCATTCCCATTATCGAGACGCAGCTCGGAGATATCACGGCATACATCCCGACGAACGTCATTTCGATCACGGACGGGCAGATTTTTCTCCAGACAGATTTGTTCTATTCCGGGGTTCGCCCGGCGATCAACGTGGGCATCTCGGTTTCCCGTGTGGGCAGCAACGCCCAGACGAAGATGATGAAGCAGGTGGCTGGAAGGCTCCGTCTCAGCCTCGCACAGTACAGGGAGCTGGAAGACTTCGCGAGGTTTGGAAGCGATCTCGACAAGGCAACCATCGCGCAGCTTACGCGTGGCGAAAAAATGGTGGAGATCCTGAAGCAAACCCAGTACGTGCCCATGCCGATAGAAAAACAGGTCCTCATTATTTTCGTCGCAAACAAAGGCTACCTGGATGATATCCCGACGGAGCATCTGAAACGCTTCGAAAAAGAGTACCATTCATTCATGGACGATGAATATCCCGAGCTGGTCCGCGAATTGGCGACCAAGTTGGAGATCAGCGACGAGCTCGACAAAAAGCTGGAAGCGCCGGCTGAAAAGTTCAAGAAGAGATTCCTCGAGAGCCTTCAGGCTAAAACGGCTGATTAAACCGAGAGGACTTGCACAAGAAGGATAGCAAATGGCCACGCTTCTCGACTTAAAAGCACGGATCAAAGCCGTCGCGAATATCAAGAAAATCACACGGGCCATGCAGCTCGTGGCGGCGGCCAAATTCACGCGTGCCCAGAACCGTGCAAGAGCATCTCGTCCCTACACAAAGGAACTCGACGACATTCTCGGAGTACTCGCCACATTGACCGAAATGCTGTCCGAAGAGGAAAGAACCGGACGGACGATTGACTTTTCATTCAAGGAAAATGAAGAGCCACTCAGAGCAAGCTGGTCTAAGCTCCTGGAGCAAAAGGAGGAAACCAAGCCCGGCCTAGTATTGATTACCGCGGACAGGGGTTTATGCGGCGCCTTCAATACCCGCCTGCTCCGCGCAGCCCATCAATTCATCGACGAGCACGAAGGGAAAGATTACAAACTCCTTCTGATAGGAAAGAAGGGATATACATATTTTAGAACGAAGAAACACCCGATCATATATCACCGTCATGGCATCAGCGATAAATTGAACCTCGATGAAATAAAAGAGGTCGCCCGAAATCTGGTCGAGCTTTTCATAAACGACGAGGTGGATGCCTTACATCTGATATACACGCGATTCAAATCGGCGATGATCTCGCATGTAACGCAAGAAAAATTCCTGAGCATTCCTCCTGTCAAGGAAAAGGAGACAGCAGGAGCGGATCTCTATATTCTCGAGCCGGACAGAGATGTAGTATTCCAGAGGTTATTTCCCTTGTATGCTACGACAAAGATCTTCTCCGCCCTTGCAGAATCTTTTGCATCCGAATACGGTTCCAGGATGACTGCAATGCAGCTCGCCACGAAAAACGCCGAAGAAATGCTCGATTCGCTGATAATCGAAAGAAACCGGCTTCGCCAAGCTATTATCACCAAGGAGCTAGCTGAAATCGTCGGCGGGGCCGAAGCATTGAAATAATTGTTTGAAGTCCAAGCGACACACTGGAGGCAAAATGGACCACGTGACGGAAGAAAACGAGAAGCAGCTCGAGAAAACCGCACCGAAAGGTATGGCTTCGATGACTCAGGAAAAAAACATAGGAAAAATCGTCCAAGTAATCGGCCCGACTGTTGACGTCGAGTTCCCCTCGGACAAACTTCCCGAACTGTTGAACGCAATCAAGATCGAAGACAAAGAACGAAACATCGACATCACCTGCGAGGTTTCACTTCACGTTGGGGACAATGTCGTCCGCTGCATCGCCATGAGTTCGACGGACGGTCTAGTAAGGGGAATGAAGGCGGTAGACCTCGGCGGTCCGATCAGCGTTCCTGTGGGAACGCAATCCCTGGGACGGGTCTTCAACCTTCTTGGAGAGCCGATCGACGAGAAGGGACCGGTACCTGATCCGGAGATGCGCTACCCGATTCACAGAGAACCGCCGAGTCTCGAAAACCAAGCGACGGAAACCGCGCAGCTCGAAACGGGGATCAAAGTCGTCGACCTCCTTGCTCCCTATCCGAAGGGCGGTAAGGTCGGACTGTTCGGGGGCGCCGGCGTGGGGAAGACCGTGATCATCATGGAGCTGATCCGAAACATCGCAACCGAGCACGGAGGTTACTCCGTCTTTTCCGGCGTCGGGGAGCGAACGAGGGAGGGAAACGATCTCTACCTCGAAATGACGGAGTCCGGAGTCCTCAGTAAAACCAGCCTCGTGTTCGGGCAGATGAACGAGCCGCCGGGAGCGAGGCTCCGCGTAGGATTGAGCGGTGTCACAGTCGCAGAATACTTCAGGGATGAAGAGCACCAGGACGTTCTTCTGTTCATCGATAACATCTTCCGTTTCGTTCAGGCCGGATCCGAAGTGTCCGCCCTTCTCGGACGCATGCCTTCGGCGGTGGGTTACCAGCCGACGCTCGGAACCGAGATGGGCGCGCTCCAGGAGCGGATCTGTTCCACCAAGGCCGGATCGATCACTTCCGTCCAAGCGATCTACGTCCCCGCGGATGACATCACCGATCCGGCACCGGCAACGACATTCTCCCATCTGGACGCCACCACAGTGCTTTCCCGCCAGATCGTCGAGCTGGGTATCTACCCAGCCGTCGATCCGTTGGCATCGACATCGAGGATCCTAAGCCCTGAGGTCGTCGGGGAAGAACATTTCCAGATTGCAAGAAAGATCCAGGAGATTCTGCAGAGAAACAGAGAGCTGCAGGACATTATCGCCATCCTTGGAATGGATGAGCTTTCCGAAGAGGACAAGCTCATCGTCCACCGTGCACGCCGAATCCAGCGGTTCCTCTCACAGCCGTTCTTCGTCGCCGAAGTGTTTACCGGCACTTCCGGCAAGTACGTCAAGATCCCGGATACGGTGAGAGGATTCAAGGAGATCATCGAGGGCCTCCATGATGATCTTCCGGAACAGGCGTTTTATATGGTGGGCACCATCGAAGAAGCCATAGAAAAAGCCAAGCAGCTCAGTGCTGAATAATCGTGGAGAGGCGCCGTGGCAGTCACCTTCCATTTAGAGATACTAACTCCCAACGGAAGCGAGCTCGACGAGCAGGTTGTCTCGATCGTAGCGCCGGGGGAATTGGGCTATCTCGGCGTCCTCGCGAACCACGCCCCACTCATCACAACGCTGTCCATTGGCGACCTCAAGGTGACTTTCGAGGGTAATCGCGAAAAGCACTACCGCATCACCGGCGGCATCCTGAAAGTCGCCCGTAACGAGGCCGTTCTTTTAACCGAATCAATAGAAGAAAGCGGCGAATAGCCGGAGCTAAGAGGATTCCTGGCTACCGGTATCAGGGATCAAAGCTTCTTCAATCGTATTGTCTGGAGAAGCCGGACTCTTTTCCGCATCGCTACCAGCTGATACGTCGGAGTCCCGGCTTTCGAACAATTCTTCTTCTACGGGGATCGCCTGTTCTCCACGGTAGAGTTCGGGGAGGAAATCCGATCCCACTTCAACGGGAAGCGAAAACGTGAAAATGCTTCCCATGCCTACTTCGCTTTCCACCCATATCTTCCCTCCGTGGAGATCGATAATGTGCTTAGCCATGGCAAGTCCGATCCCCATGCCACCCCACCTTCGCGAAATCGAGCCGTCGATCTGGTGAAAGGTATCGAAGATGCCTGGGATTTTTTCGGCCGGAATGCCTTCCCCCGTGTCGGCCACCTCCACCCAAATCTCTCCGTCGTCCACCTTCGTTCTCACCTCGATGGACCTACCGCTATCGGTGAATTTAATCGCATTGTTTACCAAGCAGCTCAAAACTTGAAGGATTCTCTTGTTATCAAGATAGGTTACCGGTATGTCATAGCCAGGTTGGAATGAGATGCTGATGTCCTTTGCTCTAGCCGACCTTTCTACCTGCGGCCATATCGACCGAATGACATCGTGCAAGTGACCAAGCGTGACGTTCAGCATCGTCGTCGAGATCTCGAGATTGGAGAGATCGAGCAGGTTGTCGATGAGGCTCAGTAGGCTTTGCCCCTGCTCATCGATCACGTCGAGAAATTTTTCCTGTTCTTCCGCGGGAAGGTCGGCATGCCTTAGGGATTCGGAGTAAGCCAGAATGATGCTCAGCGGAGTCTTCAGCTCATGGGTGATCCGCGCGAGAAATTCCGTCTTCATCTCATCCAGTTCTTTGAGTTTCTTGTTGATATCCTGGAGATTCTTGTTTTGACGTATGATTTGTTGCTCCAGCATCTTTCTCTGAGACACATCGTGGATGATTGTCTGGATCGATACCCCGCCCTCCAGCTGAACAAGGCTCGCGTTTATGTCGACATAGATAACCCCACCATCACTGGTGATCATTCTCCTGTCCACGAACGATGTGGATTTCTGACTCAGAACGTTGATGAAATCCCGACGTGCCTGGTACTGATCCTCTTCCGCGAATAAATCGAAAAAGGATTTGCTCTCGACATTCTCTCGTTTCAGACCGAGCGCACTTTCGGCTTTATTGTTGATCTCCATAAGTTTCCCGGTGTTCGGATTGATCAATATAATTAAATCGTTGGCGCTCTTCTGGAGAGCTTTATATTTCTCTCCGAGTTCTTTGGCTTCCTTGAGAAGCAACGCATGTTCCACAGCTACGCAGGCAAGCTTCGCGCAATTTTCGATGATTTCGAGATCCGTACCGGAAAAGAAATTTTTCCGCCGGCTTCCCACGTTCAGCGTCCCAATCAGTTTTTCCCTGGCAATTAGCGGCACTATGACATCGCTCTGGAGTTTCTCTTCGCTAACGATTTCGACAAAGCGTTTATCCTCCTTGATGTCGGTCCTTACGATGAGCTTTTTATGCACGGCGGCCCATCCGATGACGTTGGTCTCGTCCATTGGTATTTCACGGTTTTCGCCATATTTGGTCGACCTCTTATCCCCTTTGTGAATGTGGCGAAGAACCAGCGCATTCTTCTCAGGGACATAAAGGGCAATATCGGATCGATCGAATTCGATGAGAGACGACAGCTCCCGAGTGATGGATGCGAGGATATCGTCCAGCTCGGTGCATTGGAGGATCGTGTTGGATATCCGCACCATCGCAATGAGTTGCTGACCGGGGCGGGCGGATGTGGATCGGCTAGCGGTTTCTCTCGTTTTCTTTTTTGCCATTTTTTTCAACCCAATTCATTTTGAACGCGCATAGTGCTATTTTGCACAGTCCGGCTGTACCGGAGCAAATATATCTCTAGCTATTTCAATATATTATGGAGATGACGCAAGTGTTCGTGCAGGAAGCGTTCCAAACACGCCGAACCAGCCGGCGAGGTCCAAGGCTTCCAGTTGACCTTACACAGTGATCCCGGCAACGTTGCCTGACCGGCTGAATCCACGCAAAAATGAAGCCTATGGAGCAGGGATGATTCGTATGTTAAAATATGACACTCATTTGACGGATGTGAGAGATGAGCAAGAAAACCAGAAAGAAAAAACCAAGCAAGCCATTGAAGCAGATAGATGCGGAGAAGAAACGATCCCAGCAGGATAACTATCGGGAGCTCGAGACACAGACTCCGTTTCGTAAACGCGAACTCATCGATGTTGGGATCATCTTTGGAGTCGCTTTTGTTCTCAGACTCGTCTTCTTCTTCCTCAGCAAACAAAACAATCCACTCTTCTACTACCCCATCATGGACTCGCTCTACCACCACGAGTGGGCGGAGGAAATCATCTCGGGCAATTTCTGGGGCGACGAAGCGTTCTTTCGTGCGCCGCTCTACCCTTACTTCCTTGCGCTTCTCTACAAGCTCAGTGGATCGAGCATAGGGTTTGCCGTCTTCTGCCAGCACATGATCGGCTCATTAACCGCCGTGATCATTTACTTTTTAGCGAGGGAATACTTCACGCGAAAAATTGCATTGCTCGCCGGAGCCCTCGCGGCCCTTTACTGGCCGTTTGTCTACTTCGAGGGCGAACTTCTCATCGTTACATTGATTCTTTTTCTCGACGTTGCTTTTTTATGGTGCCTCGCCTTTGGCCTGAGGCGACGCAAAAGCAGACTGTTTATCGCCGCAGGCATCATTCTGGGCTTATCTGCCGTTGCAAGGCCCAGTATTCTCATATTCATATTAGTATTGCCGTTCGCTCTTCGATACGGAGCTTCGAGCAAAGAGGAAACGTCTTCCAAATCCCTTTGGAGACAACAAACCGTCCTCGTCCTCGCCGGTACCATCCTCATAGTGCTTCCCGTTATCATCCGGAACTACATCGTCGGACGGGACATCGTTCCTATTGCTTCCCAGGGGGGAGTGAACTTCTACATCGGCAATAACCCTCAGTCGGATGGGCGCACAGCGATCGTGCCAGGAACACGCCCCGATTGGTGGGGAGGATACTACGATACCATCGCACGCGCAGAAGCGGTCGAGGGACGCAAACTCAAACCTTCCGAGGTGTCCAGTTACTATTTCAAGGAAGGCTTCAGATTCATCGGCACCTCGCCGGGTGCGGCGGCCAAACTCTTATTTCACAAATTTTACCTCTTCTGGGCCGGAGGAGAGCGCTCGAACAACAAGTACATCTATTTCTTCTGGGATCTGACAGGCATGCGAAAAGTTCCTCTCCCCGGCTTCTGGCTCATCACACCACTAGCGCTTTTGGGAGGAATATTGCAGTGGAGAAGGAGGAAGCTGCTGGCTCCCCTTTACTTGTTCGTGATGAGTTATATGGTGGGTGTTGTTGCCTTTTTCGTGAACGCCCGGTTCCGTCTCCCCGTCGTTTCTGTGCTGATCGGTTTCGCCGCATATGCCGTCTTCCATCTCGTCACCGCATACCGCCAAAAGAGTTTCGAAGCGCTAAAGGTGATATTGATCCTCGTTGCCTGCGCCTTTGCCATCAACTATGATTTTTTCAACTTCAGAGAGAACAAACCGCATGAGGATTCGATTTCTCGTTATTCACTTGGTAACGCGTTCTTGAAAATGGGAGAAAAGGATCTCGCGATAGCCGAGTATGAAAAAGCGCTGATCACATACAGGCGCTACCCCAGGTCCAGCTTTGGTTTGGTTGCGCGAAACGTCAATTACAACCTCGGAGTGCTCTACTGGGAAAACGGCCTCTGCTCTCGCGCAATCGAAGCGCTCGAAAAGGTTGGTGGATTCGATGAGTATACAATCCTGGCATGGGAGCATCTCGCAGACTGCTACTTGAAGAAGGGCCGAATGAACGATGCCATCGAAACGTATTCAAAGATCACCTCCGCCCAGCCCGAGAATCGGCTGGCGAGAATCGGTCTAGCCAGGGCACACCGTTTGGCGGGCGACATCGACCGCTCCGAAGAGATCATCAGGGCGCTGCTCGAGCAGACAGGCGGTGCAGACGGTGAAGCCCATTACGAGCTTGCCGCGATACTGGAACGAAAGGGGGATCTTAGTGCAGCCATCGAAAGCTATCAAGCCGCTGCGAGGGTTCCTTCTCTTCAAATGGATGCGTTCCTCGGCCTGGCGCGCGTTTATCGAAGGCTGGGCCGGGAAGAAGAGGCACTCGATTATATCTCGAAAGCACAAGCCCTCCAGCGCAGAGCTCAGGAGCTAGAAATAGGCGAAAGAGCCATCAAAGGCCTTCGGTAAAGCTGGAGAGAATCTATTGGAGCAAGCACCTCGATGAATGTTGCGCTGATCGACATCGGAACGAATTCGCTCAAGCTCCTCATCGCCGAAGTGAGCCCGGCGAAAGACTTCTCTGTTCGCCATTATAGCCGTCAAACCACCCGGCTAGGCACCGGCCTCGAGCGCCACGGAAGCATCCAAAGGAAAGGGCTCGACAGAACGCTGTCCGCGCTCTCGCGTTTCAAGGACGACATCCAGGGCCACCGCTGCCGCAGAGTTTTCGCGTTATCGACGCACGCCCTCCGGGATGCAACCAATGCCGGCGCGGTCTTGCACGCAATCGAAGAACACATCGGCGTCCGCCCAAAGATACTCACCGGAATGGAGGAAGCTCGGTTTGCGTTCATCAGTGCAAAGCGGCGCCTTCTCTTGGATAAGCCGCACACGATCCTGTTCGATATCGGCGGCGGTTCCACCGAATTCGTTCACGCGCGAAACGGAAAGATCGAAACAGTACAATCGCTTCCTCTTGGAGCACTCCATCTCACGGAACAATTCCTGAAGAGCGATCCAATTGACAGCGAGGAATACAGCCGTTTGGAGGTTCATATCGAGAACGTCTTTCAGCAGTCGAGACCGCCGCTGCAGTTTGAGGGAGTCGAACCTTCGGATCTTGATCTTGTGGCATCGGGTGGTTCGGTTTCGACACTCGCCCGCATGATTGCGCATACCCAAAAAACGGACCCCACCCAACCAAGGGCGATAAGAATCCAGATGGACCATCTGGAAGCGCTACTTGAAAAATGCCTCGCCGTTTCTCTATCCGAACGAAAAAAGATTCCCGGTCTGGAACCTGACCGGGCGGACATCATCGTACCGGGTCTTGCCGTGATCGCAATGATCATGAGAAAAACCGGTCAGCGGTGGCTTACAATAAGCGAGGGAGGCGTTCGCGAAGGAGCGCTGCTCGCCATTATTGAAAACGAGCTTCAATGGCCGTCCGAAACTGATTCCAAGGGAAATCCTCAGGGGGCGGCGCCTGAATGGTGATGATCTCCTCCTTTACCGGGTGCTTCACGCTCAAGGCCACTCCGTGAAGAGCGATCTGCCGGGCACTCAGCGCCTCCGAGGCACCGTATTTCACATCCCCCACGATCGGATAACCCGCGTCGGACAATTGGACGCGAATTTGGTGATGCCTTCCCGTCGAGGGACGTACCTCCACGAGCGAGAGCCCCTTTCTCGTGGAAAGCAACCGGTAACAGAGAATTGCGGGCTTCGCCCCGGCGGATGACCCTTTTGCGCGATGCGAGCGCTTTTTGGACCGGCCCAGATGCGATTCGAGCGATCCCGTTCTTTCCCTGAGCTCGCCCTCGACGACCGCCCAGTAGACTTTCTCGACCTGCCGCAGGCGAAATTCGTTGGACAGGCGCGACGCGGCTTTCGACGTCCGGGCAAAAAAGACGACGCCTGAGACCGGCCGATCGAGCCGGTGCACCAGCCCCAGGAATACGTTACCCGGCTTTTTATATTTTCGCTTGACGTAGTCCCTTGCGAGGTCCAGAAGCGTGATGTCCCCCGTCCGGTCACCCTGAATCAGGAGGCCGGCGTCTTTGACGATCCCGAGAAGATGGTTGTCCTCATAGAGAATATTCAATCGCTCCGACATCGCAACCCCAGGCAATCAGGAATTCAGAGCCAATGACGTTGGGCTATCCCATTCCACCCAATGTTTTTTCTTACACAATTCATTTAATAACAGTAGGTTATTTATATCAACAAAAACCCGCTCTCCCGGCTTGACGGAATGCCTACTTTCGGTTAATATAATATATGAACATATGTTCAATCATAAGAGAATCCCGGGTGATGCAGTAGACTCGAGCAATGGACACCCCAATTGAAGATAACAAGCTGGACGATGCCGTGGAAGATACCTGCGAGATCCTTTTTGTCGATGAGGAAAAGGTTCAGGCGGTCCGCACCGCGATGAAGCCCGAATCCGTGTTCGCCGCCCTGGCTGAGATCTTCAAGGCGCTCTCCGATCCGACGCGTATAAGGATCTTGTATGCGCTTTCATTGAAGGAACTGTGCGTTTGCGACCTCGCTAATCTCCTGGGCAGGACGAGCTCAGCTGTATCCCACCAGCTAAGGGTCCTACGACACCTAAAGCTCGTCAAGTTCAGGAAAGAGGGCAAAATCGCGTACTATTCCCTGGACGATGAGCATATCCACCATCTCTTCAAGGAAGGATTGAAGCACGTCGAAGAGTAGATCACGTATCGATCGATTGATGTCTCACGCTGGTGATGGTTCATGATGGGATTTTGATCGATTCCTCATCCGACCGTTTGATGATCCTTCCCTGCAGCTCGTCGAAGAATGACGCACCAAGGTTCATTGATACCGATGGAAAAAACGAATCAAACAGTCGTACTTCAGATCGCAGGCCTGGACTGTCAGGATGAAAAAGCGCTCCTCGAGAAAAAGATGGGGGCCCTGGAGGGAGTGGCTGGTTTCGAAGTCAATATTTTCTCCCAGCATCTCCGCGTCACATACGATCCCAAGCGCCTTCCCCTCCACGACATCATCAGATCCGTCGCCGAAACAGGGATGAAGGCCAGGGTGGCGGGCAGAAAAGACGAGGCGAAATTCATATGGTGGAAAGAAAAACGGATCATTTTGCTCGCCTTGTCCGGGATTCTGACGACGACTGCCTATCTCCTCCAGGTAACACTTTCTGCGAACAGCGCCGCTCACATCTTCTATCTGCTGGCCATCGTTACCGGAGGCTACTACCCGGCAAAAGCCGGACTTTCCGCCGCACGGGCATTCACGATGAACATAAACACCCTGCTGATTCTCGCTGCGGTGGGCGCCGTGGGACTCGATCTGTGGGGAGAAGCCGCCGTCCTGGTATTTATCTATTCTCTCGGAAACGTGCTCGAAACATTCGTTGTGAACAAAGCAAGGGGTGCCATCACATCTCTAATGGCCCTTTTGCCAAAGGAAGCATTGGTGAGGCGGGATGGATCCGAAATCACGCTTCCCACCGGCGAACTGCAGCTCGGCGACGTCGTGATCGTGCGTCCCGGCGAGAAAATACCCATCGACGGTATCGTGGTCGAAGGCAGCTCGTTCGTGGATGAATCGATGATCACGGGAGAACCTGTTCCGAACCGAAAAACATTAGGGAAAATGGTTTTTGCAGGGACACTGAACCAAAAAGGATCACTCGGCGTGCGAGTAACAAAAAGATCCGAGGATACGACGCTCGCCAAAATCATCCATTCCGTCGAAGAAGCCCAGGCAAAAAAATCGAGCTACCAGCTTTTCGGTGAGAAATTCGGAAGAATCTACACACCCATCATGTTTGCCCTCGGGGTCGGCGTTGCCGTTTTCCCTCCCCTCATATTTGGCGCTCAGTGGCAAGAATGGATATACCGCGGCCTCGTTGTATTCGTTGTATCGTGCTCATGCGGGCTAGCTTTATCCGTACCTGTGGCAATCGTCGCCGCCGTCGGTAATTCGGCAAGAAAAGGTATTCTTTTCAAAGGCGGCTTATTCCTGGAAAAAACACAGCAGATCGAAGTGGTAGCTTTCGACAAAACCGGAACGCTCACACTCGGCAGGCCATCCGTCTACGAGATAACCGGGTGGAACGGTTTTAATGAATCAGAACTCCTGTCCATCGCCGCAGCGATCGAATCCCGCTCCGAACACCCCATTGCGGACGCGATCGTGAGGAAAGCAAAAGAAAGCGGGCATGCTTCCTTCAAGAAGGTGGAGCGCTTTCAGGCCAGCCCCGGCCGCGGCATCAGCGCAACGGTGGAGGGAAAACATTACCTTCTCGGCAACCGAAAGTTCTTCGACGAGAATGCTCACCCGCTAAACGGTTTGGAAGAACTCGTAGAAACCGCCGAGCGGGAGGGCAAGACGGTCGTGATCGTCGGAGAGCCGGCCCAGTGTCTGGGTTTTATAGCCGTCTCCGATACGCTGAAACCCGAGGCACAGCAAACGGTGACTGCACTCAAAAGGCGCGGGCTCAAGGTAGTGATGCTGACAGGCGACACGGAGGCGACGGGAAAAGCGACCGCTGAGGATGTGGGGATCGATGACTATCGCGCGTCTCTCCTGCCCGAGGAGAAGATCGACGCTGTCAGCTCTCTTAGAAACGAGTTCGGACCCGTCATGATGGTAGGGGATGGGATCAACGATTCTCCCGCCATGGCCGTTTCGGATGTCGGCGTCGCGATGGGGGCCGCGGGAACGGATGTCGCAATGGAGACGGGAGACGTCGTGTTGATGGCTGACGACCTTTCGCGTATCCCGCAGCTTTTCGCAATGAGCCGCCGAACCGTTCGCAATATCAAACAGAACATCGTTGCATCGCTCCTCATCATCGCCTTCCTCGTACCGGCGGCACTCATGGGCTGGATCGAGCTGCTCTCCGGGCTGCTCCTCAACGAAGGTGCCGCACTTCTCGTGATTCTGAACGGTTTGCGTTTGCTCAAGTAAGACAGCCTATGATCCTTTTTGTAGAAGGCTCCGTGGGGATTCCTCCCCACACGCCAGCTTCGCTCGGCTATCCGCCTTCGATGGTTGGTTCTCTTATTGGCCGGCTCCGCGGGGGGTTCCTCACCACGCTCCCCTTCGATACACGACCATCTCGGCCACACGGGAAGAGAGAAGCTCGTAGATCCATTGGCTC
>JABAOH010001712.1_pt2 | contig 24679 bp, 18 predicted proteins | sample 7062181 | NCBI WGS metagenome assembly JABAOH01 (sample SAMN14538630, study PRJNA623070) | marine sediment metagenome | biome: marine biome [ENVO:00000428]; feature: marine pelagic biome [ENVO:01000023]; material: deep marine sediment [ENVO:00002113]; isolation source: pool of 5 deep marine... | reverse complement strand
TTTCCAAAAGTGTGTAAATTTATTTAAAAATCTTTAATCGGCTTATACTCCCAGTTTTCATTTAACATTTTAGCCAGAGCGAGCATTATTCTCAGACAACTTAGTTCATTAGGAAAAGTCTCCATCACCTTGATGCGTCGTCTAAATTCTTTAAATGCTCGTTCGATGACATTGGTGGAACGGATTTTCGCCCAATGTCGATACGAGAACTTATAAAAAAACAATGAGTTGATCGGAATCTTTTTCGATACATTCAACAATCTGTGGTAATTTTTGTTGCCACCGTGCCTTAAACTCGTTGAACCGTTCCCATGCTTCAGCCTGGCTGGTGGCATAAAAGATTAGCTTGGCCTCAGCCGGAACAGTGCCCCGCAAGCTGCGGGGACATTTGCCCACAATATTTCTAATTTTGTGGACGATACAGCGCTGGATCGTCACTCCTGGTAATAGCGAACCCAGGGCACTGATGAGACTCGCATTGCCATCGACGGTGACCATTTTCAACTGATCAGCGGAAAGTCCTCGTTGAAGCAATAGCAACAACAGACTTTCCCAACTGGAACTTGATTCCCGACCGCCTAACATGAATCCCAGGAATTGTTTTTTACCGTCTGCGGTAATTCCAATGGCACAAAGCAACGCTTCTTTGGAGATCCAATGACGTCTCACTTTCAAATTTACAGCATCCAGAAACAGATAGCGAATCGATTGACTGATGGGACGATTCATCCATTTCAGATAGTCTTGTTGAAGCACTTGATTACATCGGGAAACCGTGGTCGCACTATACTGCCGTCCCCAGATCGCTTTGGTGATTTTTTTCACTTTTCGGGTGCTGATGCCATTGACAAACATATCAGCAATGGCTCGAGTAATCTTGTTTTCACGGCGTTTCCAGCGAGTAAACAGTTTGGGGATAAATTGTTCTTTACGAGCCCTGGGAATCGCAATATCTTTAATCACACCAAATGGAGTCTCAAAGTCTCGGTATCTAAAGCCGTTTCTAGCATCAGTCCGATCATCGGATCGCTGATAAGGCGCAGCACCAATAAATTGTTCGAATTCGTCTTGAATCGTGTTAATGATGGTGATCCGGGCTATATCCCGAAGCTTCTGTTCCAACATATCAAAGAACTGTTCACCACTGGGAATCGCTTTATCAGTGGTTTCAAATATATTTTCAGAATTATTTTCTTGACGATCACTAAATTGAAAGGCAACATTTTCTTCCATAAACTAATTCCTCCAGGTAGATTCAACTTGATTACTGTTTAATTTTGAAATTCTGGAAAAAAAAGCCTTTTTATGAAAATTGCACTTAAATTTTACACACTTTATGTTATACTACCTTGATATTTTTAAAAGGAATGAATTAGAATAATAATTGGTTATAAGTTAAATTCATTCTATTATCGGAACCTGCAATAATATTATGTGGTACTATTTAAATAATAGTTCCAAAATGCTTTTTTTCTATATAGACCTAGCTAACTAGCTACGTTATCTTTTTCTACATGTTTTGATTTTGTTTTAGATTTATACTTTTTTTTCCTGGTTATCACGATTTTTTTTATAACGATTAATTTTGATGATTTTTTTTGATAGAGTAATATTGCTACCAGAAATATTATTCCAGATCCTTGATTTGAAATTATATTGTTTGGAAATTGGCTTTGTTACTTATTATTGTTTTTAACATAAAAAACACTTGAATACGCGAACCTAACTTTCGGATATCATCCCTGGTTTACATAATAGAATTTTATGCTTGCTTGTTATCCTTCAAGTAAAAATATAATATGGAAAACGTTCTTACGTTCTGGCTCCCCGCTGTTTTCCAAAAAGATACCGTTTTACTTTCAACGTAATCACTCTACAAAATAAAGAAAAATCTATGTTGACATATTTGTAATTTTTTTTTATATTAGAAAAAATGAAAGTAAAACTGAAATTTTATGCAGTTAGAAATGATTCTTATCCTGACGTTCCAGCCGATTATTACTGTTAATTTCTGTTCCTTCTCCTATTTTAAAAAGAATTCTACATTTACAAAATTCATTAACTCATACATTGAAAATAAAATAACTCGGTGAAAAAAATGAGAGCAAAGCAAATCGTAACAGAACTATTATCTGAAGCAGGTATTTCAATCAATGGCAAAATGCCATATGATATCCAGATCCACGACAATCGGTTTTACCGACAAATCCTGAGTGAAACAGAATTAGGTTTAGGCGAATCTTACATGGACGGTTAGTGGGATTGTGATGCCCTGGATGAATTTATTAACAAAATTCTAAAAGCAAAACTCGATAAAAAGGTGAATGTAAACTGGAAAACTTTATTATATGTATTGAAAACAAAACTTTTCAATCGACAGAAAAAATCACGAGCCTCACAGGTCGGAGAACAACATTATGACCTGGGAAACGATCTATATCAGGCAATGCTAGATAAGAGATTAAATTATACGTGTGCCTACTGGAAGACCGCAGACAACCTTGATCAAGCGCAAGAGGCAAAATTAGATCTGGTTTGTAATAAAATCAACCTCAAATCCGGGATGATGGTTCTGGAATTAGGTTGTGGCTGGGGTAGCTTCGCTAAATATGCCGCTGAAAAGTATGGCGCCAAAGTCGTGGCAGTAAACATATCTAAACAACAGGTACAACTTGGCAGAGAACTATGCAAGGGGTTGCCAGTTGAAATACGGCTTGAAGATTACCGTGAAGTTGATGGAAAATACGATGCTGTAATTTCTATTGGAATTCTTGAGCATGTGGGATATAAAAATTACCATACTTACATGGAAGTCGTGAATCGTTGCCTGAAAGATGATGGTATTGCTTTTATCCACACCATTGGGAGCAATATAAGCACAACTTGTGCGAATCGATGGACTGATACATATATCTTCCCCAATGGTATGTTGCCTTCAATCAGCCAGATCTCGAGAACCATGGAAGGATTATTTGTAATGGAAGATTGGCATAATTTTGGACCAGATTACGACAAAACTTTGATGGCATGGTATCAAAATTTTAATAATGCCTGGCCCAACCTGAAAGATAAATATGGCGACCGATTCTTCCGAATGTGGCGTTTTTATCTGCTAAGTAGTGCCGGGGGTTTTAGATCACGATATCAACAATTATGGCAAATTGTAATGACAAAAATAGGCAGGGAGCAACCACATTGTCGAATTAGCTGATACCCGATTACAGGAAAGTTGAAAACCTTCAAGCACTCTAATTGCACCGAATAACTCAAGTTTGGTTAGTATATGATCTATTCCAAAGTCATCATTGTCGGTGGTGGACCTGCTGGCTCTACCTGTGGATGGAAACTAAGACAAAGCGGCATTGAATGTTTAATTCTCGACAAACAGGATTTCCCCAGAACAAAATTATGTGCTGGCTGGATTACACCCCAGGTCATTAATGATTTGAACATGAATGTCAATGACTATCCGCACAGTCTGGTAACATTTAAAACATTTCATGTTCATATTTACAACAGGGAGTTAAAATTAAAAGTCCATCAATATGCCATTCGAAGATATGAGTTTGATGACTGGCTTCTAAAACGATGTGGTGTTACGGTATACACGCATAATGTTAAAAATATAAAAAAAGACCACGATTATTATATAGTTGACGATCAATATTGTTGCGAATACTTAGTTGGCGCAGGTGGTACGCATTGTCCTGTATATCGAACGTTTTTCAAACAGGTAAATCGTCGCAATAAAGATTTATTAGTGGTAACTCTTGAGGATGAATTTCCTTTTGATTATCAGGATGGAAACTGCCATCTCTGGTTTGTTCAGAACCGACTTCCTGGTTACTCATGGTATGTACCTAAAAGCAATGGATATTTAAATATCGGGATTGGTGGATTTTTGGAAAAATTAAAAGCCAATAATGACAACATTAGAAATCAATGGCAATTTTTCATTAAAGAATTGGAACGACTTTCGCTCGTTAAAGACCATCATTTCAATGTCAGAGGATATATTTATTATCTAAGAGATCGTGTCGATGTTATACAAATTGATCGCTTATTTCTCCTTGGAGATGCCGCTGGATTGGCGACCAAAGATATGGGAGAGGGCATCGGTCCTGCCGTTAAAAGCGGAATATTAGCCGCTAATGCAATTATAACTGGTAAGCCATTTTCTTTGAAGAAGGTTAAAAAATATAGCTTTCCCAGGTTCCTAACGTTATTAAGTTATTGGTAAAATATTTAATCAAACAATAGGCTAAGATTATACTTATTAAGGTTAAGAATTTCATGAAATGCTGTGATTTGAAATGTTATATCAGAATGAATATGATTATTTATTTGATAGTACCAAATTTGAAGAAACATTCTTTAAAGCAAAGCCGTATGAAACAGGAATAAAGAAAATAGTGGAAGGATATTGATTCTCAAAAAGCTTGATGATACTTTTCTGAAACGGAGAAAATCAATTAGTGATTGCATCAGAAAAAGGATTAGTCGTTCTCAATACTTTTATACCCGGTTTTATTTTGCATTCACACCATCTTGCTCCCTATCCCCACGGTCGGTATAAGGATTATCTTTTTGATATGATGAAATCACTGCTCGCTCTGAAAATGAAACGTCTTATTCTTGATGAAGATATGGATTATCTGCTCATGGAGGCTGCCGAACAGAACTACTGGCCAGTCAGTGAGAAGGAAATAACGGTTTCTATAAAAATGTTCACAGTCCGACCCGCAGAAGCGGAGCGGGGAAGTATGGTCAAACTGCTTGTTGTCCCTGAAGGAAAGGTAGAGGATATTTTCATGCTCAAAGGCTATATTCGTGAGGCGCCCCATTTGCAGTATCTATTCCATGATGATGGGAAAAACGGTGATGAAAAACAGAACGATAATGTGTGGACCAGTCTGCTGGAAGTTTTTTCAGATGCCACACCAGGTACCTATCATGTAGATATACAGGCAATCGATACGGACTGGAATCCAATCTATCGAACCGCTACTGTAAAAGATGGATTCGGAGAAAGAGCCTCAGTTGCTGTGACAGTTAAATAGCTGGCGGTAAAAGTTTTGAAATGGAATAGATTGTTGCAACTAAATTTCTCAGGTTGCTTAGGAGTGGATTGGAGGATTGGTTCAGTGAAATAAAGAGGGAACGAAATAGACGGCCATAAATACAGTTCATTATCATAATTTGAAAAACATATCCAAAGTATTTCAAACACATGGCTCAAAGCACCAGTTGGACAAGTTTATTTTTATTCCAATCTTGGTATTGATCTTACCGGATATATTCTGCATGTGCGATCATGTATGCCTTTTGCCGAATATGTAAAAAGAAAGTAACATAACTCCTGCCAAGAAGCCAGTAATAGATTTAATAGAAGAAGAATATTCAAAGTATTAATGAGTAAAAGAAAATCAGAGTACTATAGAGCCTTGTCCTGGGGAATCTTTTTTTCTATATTCTTGCTTGGCTTCGGGATGGGCGGGCGGTTAAAATGGTGAGATTGGAAAAAAGTGGAACAGGGCAAGGCGACTTTTGTGGCGTAGAGCGTAGGTCGTAGCGTTTAATGCGCGGTGCATAAATTAATAAAGTGGTCATATTGGAGAGAAAAAATTATTTAACAGAAATGTAAAAAGTACTTGACTTTTTAAAATAAATGGTTATTTTATTAATACTTAGTCAGATTAAAAAATTGAAAAAAAGTTTGCTAACTGATTAAAAATTTGTTATATTAGGACATAGCAAATCAAAACTCATATTTTAACATACCATATCCTAATACCTCTATGGTATGGATTTTAAATGGGTTGGTGGCGATGCTTTTTATGGGGATGGTCCTGAATTTTTGCGTCAACTGGATCAAATGGGAGAAACCTTTATACTGGATATTCACAAAGATCAAACCATCTATTTAGCGGATCCATCGCCATATCTTCCCGAGCGAAAATCAACTCGTAGCAGGATACCAACTCGATTGAAAATCGACCAACTTGCCGTTGAAGTCGGTCAATGTGTTGATGAAAACCCCAATCAGCCTCGGAAAATATGATATTCAAATTTTATTATCCCATTTTTTGCCAAGACGAGACATCCCTAAACAGGAAGTCATCAGACAAATGCTCATCCGACATAAACAAAGGGCTACGTCTATTGAATTCTACCGTCGGATATAGAATTTTAAATCTGACTAAGCAGTATTAGAAAATGTTTGAATGAATGTAATAAGAAGAGAAAAAAATTTACTCAGCTTAAACATAACTATCACACTTTTACAATTAATTTAAAGGAGAAATGATGGAAAAAAAGATAAGTGCAATGCTGATGAAAGCTATCATGTTTTTAGCTATCCTGATTTTTCTCATTTCGATCCACCTTCAAGCAGGTACAACAGGAAAAATTGCAGGTAAAGTAATTAATAAAGATAGCGGCAATCCTCTCCCAGGCGCAAATGTTATGATAGAGGGGACTTCAATGGGAGCAAGTACGGATATGAATGGGGAATATTTTATCATCAATATTCCACCTGGATCTTATTCAGTAAGTACATCATTTATTGGATATGATAAATTGATAATATCAGATGTTAGAGTTATGGTCGATCGAACAACCACTGTTGATTTTGCTTTAACGCCTTCAGTACTTGAGGGAGAATCAGTAACGGTGACAGCGGAAAGACCAATTATTGAAACAGACGTGACAGGAAGTCAGAATATCTTAGATGCAGGGCATATTGATCGTGCTCCAATCGCTGATATCAAAGATGCAATGAAACAGCAAACCGGAATTTATTATACGGGCGAAACGACGTATATAAGAGGCGGATTAGCGAGTGAAATCAATTACATCCTCGATGGTGCCTCCCTCAATAGCGGTTTGATCTCTGATAATTATCAACGACTCAATATTACGGCGATTGAGGAAGTATCTGTGTTAACTGGCGGCTATAATGCAGAATATGGGCAAGCGATGTCAGGTGTTGTCAATGTCATTACAAAAGAGGCTTCTGCATTAACTAAAGGTATTCATGGTACAATGAAATACCGCATGCGTCCCGCGGGGCTATACCACTGGGGTAAGAATATGTATGATAGATCCCTGTATAAATATACTTACTATGATACCCTTGGATACTGGGAGGCTCGATTAAACAGCAGTAGGCAGCAGAGAACATATGCAAAATATTTTCAAAGGTTTTATGGCCCTGGTACAAAGACAAATGATCCTTATTGGGATGGTGTAAATGTGCCAACCGCACAGCAGCTTCGAGATACATATATGGAACAATTAACGCCGGACGAAGTCCTCTCGGATTATGATAAACGAATAGAGCATGAGGTTGAAGGCTCGGTTTATGGATCATTGATCAACAATATGACATTTCTTCTTTCAGGACGTTATAAGCGTGGTGTAAACATTTTTCCCCAGGCAGAACCTTACAATCCGGAATACAATATTCAGGGAAAATTCAGTTATCATTTAGCAGCGAATAAGAAATTGACTCTAAATATGTTACGCGGCTGGTACAAGATATGTTCATTTACCGAAAGTAACTGGAATAATTTAGAAACTTCCCAGGAAGCACGATGGCAACCAAATGCTGAAGTTCGTCATCCCTATTGGGAAGATACTGCTTATGCACCCTGGGGAGGTACATGGCAAAAAGGACCACAGGAGAAGACATTTAATATGGGTTCCCTGAAATGGCAGCACTCGTTAAGCCCAGCTACTTTTTATACAGTTCAGCTTAGCTATCTGTCGGATTATATGACAGAGTTACAAGACTACTCAAGACTTACCACTGATTTGGCCACTGTGGGTTGGGGTGATAGCTGGTATGATCTTAGTGGTCGTTACCGATTGGAAGCAAGGCATGTTCGGTTAGGGAACTATAGTAATGCAAAAGTTTATGAAGCAAAGATTGATTTAACCAACCAAATTCACAAATCTCATCAGTTGAAATCTGGCGCTGAGTTCAAACTTTATGATCTCGATTACCAGCATTATTGGTTTGAATTCCCAACAGGAGATATCTGGCATTTGGATAATGTGTTTAGCGGTAAACCGATTGATATGTCCGCTTATGTCCAGGATAAAATGGAATTTGAGGGTGTGGTTTTAAACATAGGAGTTCGTGTAGACGCATTTAATGCGCGGAAAAAATACCCGGAGAGTATATATGATCCGCTTGGATTCCAGGAATGGAATGGCGGCGATGGAATGCATCCCTCTAATACGGAACCCCTCTGGCAAGCTGATATGAAGCCAACTGACTGGTTTGCTATTGACTCAACCGTTTCCAGTGATTATAGAGACTTCTTTCCTGACAGTGTCCGCCTGAATAAAAATACTGTCAGCTCAGAATGGAAAGTGGCATTTGCTCCACGTATCGGAATCTCGTTTCCAATAACAGTAAATTCCAAGCTGCGTTTCAATTATGGTCATTTTTATCAGCGACCTTCCTGGTCTAAGCTTATGGGTTTTCNNGGTAAGAATGGATCAGTGGATGGGCTGGTATGGACAGCCAGGTTTAACCTATGAGAGAACAATTCAATATGAACTTGGCTTTGCTCAGAATATCCTCGACATACTCCGCTTAGATATTGTAGCCTATTATAAAGATGCCAGTCGGCTAACACGTTTCTCCTACGGAGGTACCTATAATTATAGCGGTGGTTTTGCACAAACATGGTACTGGAGCCCTGAAACATTTTCAACAGCAAGGAATATTGCCAACGACGGTCATGATAATGTTTTTTACACCAATAGTGCCTATAAGGATATGAGAGGCATTGAATTGTCTATTGACAAACTTTTCAACAGAAGATGGTCTGCGAATTTTACATTTAACTATGGTCTGACCACAGGAAGCAACTCCGGATATTGGCAGTACAGGGAAGATACGACTTCCATCCATCAGCCATGGGGTTATGATGAGGTAAAGTTGACGTGGTTAAGTAATTATGTATTAAAAGGAAATATTAACTATGTCACCCCCCACACCTTTGGTCCGTTAGGGTTATTGGGTGGTTTTAATATTGGCTTATATTATGAGTATTTTGCAGGACCTCAATACACTTATTATCCGGAAGATTTTACAGGTCTCCGGATTCCAAATAATAAGCGCTGGTATCCTCATCAACGAACTGATATTAAAATTGTAAAACGGTTCCCAATTGGAAAGATAACGCCTGTATTAGGCGTAGAAATTTATAATCTGTTTAACAATTATGATAGAAATATGCTCGGTGGTGATGATCTTGAACAATGGGAAGAAAACGGACGACCTCCACAGGCACAAGACTATGGCGGAAAAACCGAAGATGATATTTGGTGGTTTTATAACGCTATTAGTAATCCAAAGAGAATGATTTATATCACACTGAGTTTTGAATTCTAACAAGGATTAGATTCTAATGATGTCTTGCCGTAATCCGAAATTAAGGAGAAAAATATGGAAGCAACAAGCAAATTAAAAAAAATATTATTTTGCTGTGAGGCAACGGTCATAATGTTGCTTATGATTATGGTTCCGTTTCTCCATAGTCAGAGCTTCAACTATAAACCGTTAACGCGTGGGAAGCTGTGGGCCCATATCTGGAACACTTCAGCTGTCGGGCAACCGACACTAGGTGGCTGGGAATTTTATAAATTCGACTATCCGGGACATCTGCTTGGCGCTGATCAGGGTGACCACTATGGTATGTGTGAGTGGTCTGGTTACATGGCCTGGGCAGATGTAGACGGAGTCGGCATCCCATTTCGAGTGTGCATGGCGTACGATCCCAACCCTACTTACATTTCAGCAATTGAAAATACGCGGTTAATAAAAAATTATAATCTGGAAGATCCATCTATAGTGGCTGAAGAAATCGTGACCGGCGCCAATAGAATTAACAGATATGGTGTCGAAATGCACTTCAGAGCAATGGCCTGGAGCTATCCGAAATATGATGACTTTATCATTTTCGAATATATTTTCAGAAATACGGGAAACCATCAGATTACAAATTTCAGATTCGCTCCAACTGCAGAACTTAGTATAGCTCATCCAATTGGTTTTGATGGTGAGTGGAGGGATGACGACGATTACGAATGGGATATAGAGCATCAGGCTTTTTATTTCCATGATGGCAGATATTGGGATTCTGAACAGGATGAGTATGTGAATTATCAATATGGCTTAACGCAGAGTGATTTAGGTGATCCTGCAGATCTGGGTGCTCCTGCGGCCATTAATCATGAGTTTCAATCTCCACAATACTTTACCTATTATTGGTTAGAGAAACCAGGAAAATCTGATCCTAATGAGCCTGATCATATGAACATTGTGGATAAAGCAAATTTGAACCAACAATGGAACCGGGTCCAGGATGATCCAATGAATGATAACCCGGAAGTTGATTTCGATCCGGATAGCTATATCCTGGATGCGTTGACCTACGATCAACCACCGCCAGCAACAACTGAAGACGGTACTCCGATAGATGGTGGTAGAGCACCAACTGATTTTGAACATCAACTTGATTATTTATACGAAACCGGGCCTTATGATTTACCTCCAGGAGGGGAGTTGAAATTTGTTATGGTTGCAGCCTGTGGGATGATGGATTTTGCACGAGTTGCGGCTGGTGGTGTTGAGAATGAAGCACATCTTAAAGATGGTGCCGACAGCCTTTGGAAAAATGTGGATGCTGCAATGGAGCTTTATCAACGAGGGTATGAAGCTCCTGATCCTCCGCCAACACCAACGAATGGTATGAATTCCCTAACTATTACACCACTGCCAGGCGGGATGAAAATTCAATGGCCGCCGATTCCAGATGATTATGTCGATCCCGATTATTTAATAAACGATGTTGCCGGTTACCGAGTCTATCAATCTACTTTCAGGAATGTTGGACCATGGAAACTCATTGCTGATATTCCAAAAGAAAATGCAACTATTGAAGATGGCATGGTGACATATGAGGATGAAGGTTTAAGTCAGGGAGTTGGATATTATTATGGTGTAACTTCTTATGATACGGGTCATAATGAACCCTGGCCTCCTGATCCCTTAGTCACAAGTCTTCCTTCTTTAGAAAGCGGTCTCGTCAATGCAAATGCTGAACCGGTATATCCAATCGCTGCTCCCAGTAATAACATGGATGATGTGCGGGTATATCCCAATCCCTTTAGGCAACATAGTATGCTTCTGGGAGAAGGCGAGGATTATCGATTAGAATTTGTTAATATTCCAGCGAAGTGTACCATTCGTATATACACCTTAGCAGGGGACCTGGTACAGACAATAAAACATGATGATGGCACTGGTGATGAATCGTGGGGTTCCAGAGCATTGGGGGATTACCAGGTAAATAAATTCCTGCAATATGTGGCTCCGGGTACATATTTATTTCATATTGAATCTCACGTATCCGGACACGAGGGAGAAAGCAAGGTTGGAAAATTTGTCATCATTAAATAATACTTTCTTTGGAGGAATAAAAAATGATAAAGAGAATGTGTGCCATAATGACTTTAATGGCTGTAATGTCCGTGACACCAATATATGCTCAACGCCAGGATAGCGGTTTTGAACCTCCTGATTTTGAACGCATCGGTCAATCCGGATGGCAATTTCTTCATCTGCCTACAATTGCAAGAAATGCCGCTTTAGCAGATATTAAATGCGGATTAAAAAACAATAGCGTGACAGCCATCTTTACCAATCCTGCCAACCTAGTAGATATACAAAATATAGATGCAGCATTTAGCAAAATAAATTATGTTGCAGACATATCATACATGACCGCTGCTGTAGCAAAGAATTTTGGGAAATGGGGTGTTTTTGGAATTCATTTTGCCAATCTTGATGTCGGCGATATGATACGTACTGAAAATATCTACGATCCCCGTTTTGACATCACATATCGGAGTGGTGATCTCGAGACATTTTCCGCAGGTGATCTGCTTGTTGGAATTTCTTATGCTCGTTCGGTAACCGATCGTCTTTCTATCGGCGGAAATATTAGTTACATTCGGGAAAAACTTGACCAAACGAAAGTCGAGAACTGGAATACGGATTTTGGTATCTTTTTCCGTACCGGCTTTCGCAGCTTGACATTATCTATGGTAGCCCGTAATTTTGGACCCGATACAGAATTCACGGGATTTACAGAACTTTACGGTCTTCCTCAAAGTGTCAGAATGCCACTTGATTTCCGCCTGGGAATCAGTTATGACTTTATCGAAAAAGCGTATGATAGCGATCATCGATTGAGCGGGTATTTAGAGGGTGTACATCCAAATGATGCCTCTGAAAGAATCCATATTGCATTGGAATATTCATTTTTGGATGTCTTTTTACTACGAGGAGGATATAAATTTAATTATGACGAACAAGGCTTTACAATGGGCGGCGGATTAAATTTCAATATGAGGGGAATTACGGGCCGTATTGACTATGCCTATCTTGATTATGGGAGGTTATCTTCTGTTCATCTTTTTACTGTGGGTTTTGGTTTTGAATAGTAATGTGGATAAGCAAGGTTAAAAATGTGAGTAAAAAAAAACGGCCTGTGCATATTGGGATTATTGCCCTTTTGATAATCGTGTCCTGTCAAACTGGCGAGAGAGATTCTTCCAGCCAAACCACTTTCTATTTGTCGTCTAATGGAAATGATGAAAATCCCGGTACGAAGGAGTTACCGTGGAAGACGTTGGCTTTGATTCACGATTATCAATTCCTACCGGGGGATACTATATTTTTCTCTCGTGGCTCAAGTTTTACCGGTGGATTCACTATTAGTAGTTCAGGTAACAAGGAAAAACCGATTACATTTATAGCTTATGGAAACGGGGAAGCGCCAAAGTTTACCAACCCCGATTTCTATACGCTAAATGGTAATGCGATTCAAATCAAGGGAAGTTATATTGTAATTGACGGTCTCTACTTCCATGATTGCGCTACGGTTATTTATGATACCATCGGACAAAAATTATGGGATGATGTCCATAAACTCGGTGCAGTGTATATAGCAAAAGGGGCTGACCATAACATCGTAAAAAATTGTGAAGTTGTAAGGTGTCCAGTCGGCTTTAAAATTTATGGACAACATAATTTGATCACATATAATTATATTCATGACAATAATGAACCCATGGCGCCCCATTGGGGACCACTCGGAATCGTGGTTTGTACATCTAATAATGAACTCTCATATAATCGTTTTGAGAATTTAGTAGCTCCAAGTAAGGCATATGGCCATGACGGAGGCGCTATTGAAATCGATGACAGGGATTATCCTAAACAGAACATCCGAATCCATCACAATTATTCAAAGGGGAATCAGGGCTTTATTGAGTTTGTAGGTAGAACACTCCAGGACAACATAATTGTTCATCATAATGTTTGTGCTGATTATCAATCATTCATAGGATTTACAGGACCTTGTACGAACATAAGAGTCGAAAATAATACCGTAGTGCGGATTTTGGCACATAAGAAGCCGGATTCTGAAGATGTTGTATTCTGGTCATATTTTGATAATGAAAACATCATTGTTCGAAACAATATTTTTTACATTGATCCGCTGAAAGTAGAACGGGTATATGCCCGTGGCGTGTTCCCCCGGGATCATAATTTATATTTTCGAACAGACAATCCGCAGTTATCAGATCAGGCAAGTGTAGCAGCATATAATAGATATGTTATCGGTGGTGGTGCCTGGCTTGGAGAGGGAGATAAAATCGGTGATCCTTTATTCGTAGATGTAGAGAACTTTAATTTCCGTTTAAGAGCAGATAGTCCGGCTATCGATGCTGGTATTGATCTCGGTTATACGAAGGATTTTGATAATAATCCGGTTCCGTCAGGTGATGCACCGGATATCGGGGCCTATGAGTATCAGGAATAAGTGATTATTTTTGGTATTTCGATTTCCTGGCCGGGAGTTTAGGCCGCACCATATCAGGCAATCATTGATAATTATTAATTATTTTATACTAACAACAACTTATTACAGGAGGAAAAAATGTTTATATTGCAAAGTTACCTACCTGCGGTAATTTTCTGTTTTATTACAATGTTATGTTGGGGCTCGTGGGCGAATACTCAAAAGTTAGCCGGAAGAGAGTGGAGATTTGAATTGTTTTATTGGGATTATGCAATTGGAGTTGTGTTGCTTTCAATCATTTTTGCTTTTACTCTTGGCAGCTTTGGCGCCGGTGGTAGAAGTTTTATTCAAGATATTGGACAGGCGAATCCAAACAGTATTATTTTTGCGTTAACAGGCGGTGCCGTATTTAATATAGCAAATATACTCCTGGTAGCCGCTATTGCCATTGCTGGAATGTCTGTAGCATTTCCGGTGGGAATAGGGATTGCTCTTGTGTGGGGAGTCGTTGTAAATTACATATCCACTCCAATAGGAAATCCGTTAATACTGTTTGTTGGCGTTGCATTAGTTGTTACAGCTATCATTATCGATGCCGCAGTTTACAAAAAGTTGCCCGGTCAAACCGCGGGAGTCACTACAAAAGGATTAATTTTATCAGTATTGTGTGGTATTTTAATGGGGAATTTTTATTGGTTTGTCGCCAAATCCATGTCAACTGATTTTACAAATTTAGAAGTCGGAAAATTGAGCCCTTACACCGCTGTATTTTTCTTTACGATTGGACTTTTCATCAGTAATTTCATATTTAATACAATCATTATGAAAAAACCGTTTGTTGGTGAACCAGTGGCAATCTCAGAATATTTTAAAGGCAGTCTGCGTATCCATTCCATTGGAGTATTGGGCGGTATTATCTGGTGTGTGGGGATGTCTTTTAGTATTATAGCGTCAGGTCAGGCTGGCTTTGCAATATCGTATGGCTTGGGACAGGGCGCCACTATGGTTGCAGCTTTTTGGGGTGTTTTCATCTGGAAAGAATTTAAAGAAGCTCCAAAGGGTACAAATAAATTAGTTGCTCTTATGTTTATTTGTTTCATAGTCGGCTTGGGTTTAATTATCGCAGCACGTCTCAGCTAAGTACTATGTGCATCTGCCAAAAAGTGCCTTGCTATTTTATTGTGATCAATATGAAAAATTTTTTATTAGTCAAAGGAGTAAATGAAAATGAAATTACCAAATTACTGGATAATACTAGTTGTATTATTCCTGCTGTTGTCTTGTCAGCAGACACCACAGCAGGGTGATACTATTACACTTTCCAGAGAAGCACTTATGGATAAGATAAAAGGCGCCTGGGCNNCGCCTGGGCTGCACAAACGATCGGCGTTACTTTTGGCGGTCCGGTCGAATTTCAATTCAATAGTACATTGATTCCTGATTATCAAAAAATTCCCTGGCATGATGGTAATTTGAAATGGTGGTTTGAAAATGTGCCTGGCTTGTATGATGACATTTATATGGATTTAACATTTGTCCAGGTTTTCGAGAATGAAGGACTCGATGCCCCGGCAACATCATTTGCCAAAGCATTCGCCAATGCTGAATATAAACTCTGGTTTGCCAATCAAACAGCCCGGTATAATGTGTTGAATGGCATTGATCCACCACAATCTGGCTATTGGTTAAATAATCCTTGTGCGGATGATATCGATTTCCAGATCGAGGCTGATTTTGCAGGTATTATGAGTCCTGGGATGCCAAACACTGCCGCTGAGATTTGCGACAAAATAGGCCATATTATGAATTATGGTGACGGTTGGTACGGAGGCGTCTACATGGCTGCGATGTATGCCCTGGCCTTTGTGTCCGACGACGTGAATTATGTAGTGAAAGAAGCACTGAAAGTGATTCCGCCTGAAAGCAAATTTGCACAAACTATGAGTGACGTGATACGCTGGCATAAGGAGAATCCAAAAGACTGGAAAGCAACCTGGTTTAAGGTGCATCGGAAATGGTCAGAAGATATCGGTTCGCCCAGGGGTGTTTTTAACGCGTTTAATATAGATGCCAAAATTAATGCAGCATGGGTTATAATGGGCTTATTGTATGGAGAAGGAGATTTTACCAAAACGTATGAAATCAGTACGCGCTGTGGTGACGATGCTGATTGTAATCCAGCCAGCGCCGGAGGAATTCTGGCTACAATTAAAGGATACAATAATATTCCGGATTTTTGGAAACAGGGACTTTCAAATGTTGAAGATATTGATTTTAAATATACAACAATTTCGCTAAATAAAGCCTACGAATTGTCTTATAAACATGCTTTGGAACTCATCAAAAGAAATGGCGGCAGTGTTAGCGATGACAAAGTTACACTAAAAGTACAAAAGCCAAAAACTGTACCATTAGAAGTCGCGTTCGAAGGACATTTTCCAACAGAAAAAAGAAGACTTGATGAGACTTTAACCAACGAATCATCTTTCGAATTTGAAGGCATTGGATTTGCTGTCAATGGTGATGCTAGAAAAATAGGCGCGCAGGATTATGTATTTGAGGTTGAAGTGTATGTTGATGGAGAAAAAATTGAAACAGCTAAGCTCCCAACAAACTTTACACACAGAAGATTTACACTATTCTGGAAATACCAACTTCCAATGACAAAACATAAGGTTCGGTTTAAAGTATTGAATCCTACGAATGCTGCTTCTATTTATTTGGAAGATGTTGTTGTATATGGTGACAAGCCAGTAAAAGTTACTTATTAACCTAAGCAATATCGACGCGTAATTCTTGTACTATTGTCTTTTCGAGCAAAGTAGATCGGAGTCGAGGAATCCGTTTGAGCACTTCGGGACGTGAATTAAATAACTGCCCCTTTAATATTTCTTAACTCAAATATAATCAACATAACTTATTCGATCGAACGGCTAATTTATTTAATTCACTGTCCTTAAAAATTTTTCATCTAAAAATTGTGGCGTGTTGAGCAGATTTCTCGTTGAATCACTCCTCGATGAATGACACTTTTTTGTATTTTGCAGAACATTAATTGGCTGTATTGAGAGGAGGTGATGAGAAAAAACTAATGTAACTATTCATAAGGAACTCACACCCGATTAGCTAATTTTTCTGTTATTCTGGTGTGAAATAAATAATCATTAAATGGTAAAGGAGATCAAAAATGAAGAAAAGGGTATTCATTTTTCCGTTAATGGCACTGTTCACTTTATCCCTTTTTGGGATATTACTGGCTCAAGACCTCATCACAGATGGTGGTTTTGAGAATCAGAGCACAGCTACACTGGGTGATCCCTGGTGGATTGGCACCGATGACGGAAATCCTCCGCCCGGATCGACGATCGAAGTAGAAATGGGCATAGGTGAAGCATTTGAAGGCAATAACAATTTAAAATTCGTGACTACCGCTCAAGGTCAATGGGTCGGTATAGGTCAAGACCTCACCGTTGAAGAAAATACGGACTATATTATCACTTTTTATTTAAAAGCGGATAATAATATTTTCTGGGATGGGAATCCAGAATGGGCGAAAGGCTACATGGGAGTTAGTGATATGAATGATAATAATTTGGGGGATCCGACGGTTCCCCATTACTGGGATGGAATGAATGGCGGTCCATGGGAACCGGGGGAGATCATCTTTGGTGGCGGTTTTGATATGAGTCTTTGGAGAGATTACCATTATCCTTTTAATTCTGGGGCAAATACAGAAGTTTATCTATGGATAGGCACTTATGTAAATAATGTTGTCACATGGCGGATCGATGGTTTTAGAATGACCAAGGTGGAGAGTGCACCAATCCTTCAAGACGGTGGATTTGAAAGTCAGACCGCAGCCGCACTGGGTGATCCCTGGTGGATTGACACTGATACCGGCAATCCACCAGCGGGTTCAACCATAGAGGTAGAATTAGGAACTGGTGAAGCTTTCGAGGGTAATAATAATGTAAAGTTTGTTACAACTCAGACAGGGCAGTGGATTGCCATAGGCCAGGACCTCACCGTTGAGCAAAACACAGATTATTTTCTCATTTTCCACATGAAAGGTGACGCAATTCTCTGGGAAGGGAATCCCGAATGGGCGAAAGGATATATGAAGGTCACTGATGCTCAGGGAACTGCATTGGCTGATCCGACAGTCCCTCATTATAGCGATGGAATGAACGGTTCTCCATGGACACCTGGGGAAATCGTGTTTGGTGAGGAGCTCATGATGCGCTATTGGCGTGATTATATCTATGAGTTCAATTCCGGACCAAACACGGAGGTTTATTTGTTCCTGGGTACATGGGTAAACGAGGCTATTACATATAGAATCGATGATTTTACAGCATTTAAGGCAGTATCTCCAGGTACTGGAATAGCAAGTGAGCCTGGTTTTACTCCAGGTGAATTTGATTTAAGTCAGAACTATCCGAATCCTTTCAATCCGAATACGACGATCCATTTTAAGATTTCAGTTGATGAAATTGTTGAGCTTACTGTTTTTAATGTTTTGGGTCATAAAGTTACGACATTAGTAAGCAACAAACTTAGTGCAGGTAATCATTCTGTCAACTGGAATGGTCGTGATGATAAGGGAGTTATTGTTCCATCCGGGATCTATTTTTATAAATTAGACGCGGGTAAATATTCAGAAACTAAAAAGCTAACATTTATACAATAACAGAGCCTTTGGTATTTTTGAGCCTTTTACAAAATTAGACTTGTAAAAGGCTCTTTTTATATGTCTTCACTGGGATTGTCGTTTTAAGAATTAAATAGAACAGGCTTTTAAGCTAATAATAACTATATAATAACGGTATGAGGATTAAAATGGAAAAATCTAAAATAGTGGTAGTTGGCAGTTCAAATACAGATATGATCATTAAAGTACCACGAATTCCTAAACCGGGTGAAACAATTCTTGGTGGAACTTTTTTTTCAGCAGCAGGAGGAAAAGGCGCTAATCAGGCTATTGCGGCTGCACGGGCAGGTGGTTCGGTATCATTTATCGCCCGTGTTGGTGATGATATGTTTGGTGAAGAAGCAATCAAGGGATTTCAGAAAGACGGACTAAATATTGATCATGTCATTGTTGATAAAAGAGCACCTTCGGGTGTTGCCGAAATTTTTGTTGCCGAAGATGGAGAGAATAGTATTGCCGTTGCATCTGGCGCAAATTCGAATTTATCACCGCAAGATATTAAATCAGCTGAAAAAGTTATTTCCACAGCGGACATATTGGTGATGCAATTAGAATCACCTTTGGAGACCGTATATGAAGCGGCTAAGTTGGCTTATGAAAAGGGCGTTACAGTGATCTTAAATCCAGCACCGGCACAACCATTAAAGGATGAATATTTCAAATATTTTTCGATTTTGACACCAAATGAATCCGAAACAGAAATTTTAACCGGACGATCTGTTACCAATGAGAAATCAGCCGAAGAAGCAGCTCGAGTTTTATTGAAAAAGGGTGTAGAAACTGTCGTCGTAACATTGGGGCGCAACGGTGCTTTGCTGGTGAAGCCAGGTTGTACCGAACATATTCCGGGATTTAGAGTTAAGGCTGTTGATGCAACGGCTGCAGGAGATGTCTTTAATGGTACATTGGCTGTTGCATTAGCTGAGAAAAAATCTTTAACGGATGCTATACTTTTTGCCAATGCGGCTGCAGCTCTTTCGGTGACAAAGTTGGGCGCTCAACCCTCGGCACCGCATCGCGAGGAAATAGAAAAAATGCTGATTGGCAGTGTGGATAAATAATAAACTCAAAAAAAATAAGAAATGAGACGTTTATTGTGAGAAGGAAAATATTGTTAAAGTTGAATATACAATTTATAAGTTATCCAAATATAAAATTGATAATTCGCTGCTTGTTAACCTCATTCATCGCAATCTGTATCTTGATAACAAATTTCGCCTGGGCTCAAAAAACATACTACATCGATTCCCAAAATGGAGATGATAACAATGATGGACTTTCTAAAAACACTGCGTGGAAATCTCACACGATGGTATCAACGGTTACTTTTCAGCCTGGCGATACGATTGCGTTTAAAAAGGGTTCACAATTTACAGGTCCAATTGAGTTTACCGAATCGGGCACTGAACAAAACCCCATTGTGATTACCTCATATGGCGACGGTGAACGTCCCCGGTTTACCAATCCTAATGATGGGGATATGAATGGTAACTGTATTAGAATATCAGGAAGTTGGATTATATTAGAAGGTCTCTATTTTCACGATACACCTCCAACGGAAAACTGGCATAGATTAACAAGTATATTTATGATGGGCGCAGTACTTAACATGGAGGGCGCTAATCACAATATCATAAGAAACAATGTATTTATGAAATGTACAAAAGCAATACAGTCAACTGGAGAATATACTCTTATTACCCATAACTACATGGACGGCCCAAATCATGCACTATGGAATGATGCTAGCAGCGGAGGTGGATGGGGACCAATGGGCATTCAGTTAGGTATTGGAAACCAGGAAGTTTCTTATAACACGATTAAAAACTATCTCACTACTGACAGTGATTACGGCTCAGATGGTGGGGCGATAGAATTAGATGATGGCAGATTCCATAAAGACAATTTTTATATTCATCATAATTATTCAGAAGGCAATGCCGGCTTTATAGAATCCAGTTGGGGAGCTGACTACAATCCGCATGTACAGGAAGTTCACAATTTGAGAGTTGCTTTTAACGTAAACTTTGATGGACAAGACTGGTTATACATGTGGGCACCATGTCATGACTGTTATTTTGATAATAATACTGTGATAAGAACTCATGACTTTACAAGTCCGCTTAATGATGTTGCATATTTAGCTTTTGGAGGTATCCATTTCAGGAATAATTTAATTATACATACCTGGGATGCTTATCAGGGTCCTGGAGCCAATGGCATTGTAACAGAGAATAATTGGTATCTAAATATTAATGATTGGTCAGAGGTTCATTGGGATACGAATCAGGCAGGAAGTGGAGACCCGGGTCTTGTTGATTTAGATAATGGAGATTATCATTTAAAAAGTGATAGCCCCTTACTTGGGAAAGGGACAAATTTAAGTGAATATTATTCAACTGATTATGAGGGCAATCCTCTTCCTGACAGCGAAGCATGGGATATAGGTGCTTTTCAGTTTCAAGGATCTGTGATTATTACATCACCAGAGGTTGGAGAGTTGTTTTATGTTCCATCAGAGATTACTATTAATACAGATATCACAGATATCAAAATTAGCATATCCAGGGTGGAATTTTATATTAATTCCAATAAACTGGGCGAGGTCCACTCCTTTCCCTACTGCTATACCTGGAACGTTGATAGAGTGGGGAATTATCAATTGACAGCAACTGCAACAGGTGACAACGGTGCTGTCATGACCTCGAACTCGGTGTGGATTTTAGTTACAGACTCCTGCCGTAAGGAGGAATGCATCTGGCATTCTTACGATGTGGTTACTAACACGAGCTTTCTACCTGCAACTGTGCTGGATCAGGAAGGAACCACTCCAACAGTTATAGAACTTTATATGTCCTCCAATGCAGGCGGTGTTGACAGAGGAAATCTCTTTCGTATATTCTCCGGCCAACATATAGACTACTTTAATCATGTTGAGGATTTTTGGGCGAATATCAAAGGTAAGGATGCGTATCCTTATGCTGGTAAGAGCAGTGTGGACCGCGGATCAGACAGCGGGGAAAGCAACACACCGGAACCCAGCGGTGTTCGCGATTTGCAGCTTCATCCACCGGACAACGATCATCTGACCGTTGCTTCGTTTATGGCCCCCTTCGATGGAAATTACGGTATCTCAGACCTGGCTGTTAGACGTGTTCATAACCAGGGAAGTATAGTTACCTATAAGGTGTTCGATGCCTCAAAGAACCAGGTCGCTACCCTGACAGCTTCAAACGATAGAGCCTGGGTGACCGATGAAAAGATATATGAACTGGGTTTCTTATCAGCCGGTGATAGGATCTACTTTGGAGTGGATAGAGGCGAAAACGACAATTATTATTGGGATGCAACCGAGATTGCGTGGACGGTAACATTCGACGGGAAAGCCACCGGTTTAGAGGAGCAGGAGGTGAATCTATCGAAAGACTTTACTCTGGAGCAGAACTATCCCAATCCATTCAACTCGAATACAATGATCAGTTTTAATATCCCAAAAACTGAAAGTGTAACAATTAATATATATGATATTAAGGGACAAAAAATATGTACTCTGCTAAATAATAAAATGAAAGCCGGAAATCATTCTGTAAAATGGAACGGGAGAAATAATAAAGGTAATATTGTTCCTTCCGGAATTTATTTCTACAGAATCGAAGCCGGTTCATATCAAAAAGTTAAACGTATGCTATTTATTAAATAATTACGTGAGAAGATTTAAATGACTGGTTTGGATACAACTCATAGAGATAGAGTGAACAAGGCGATTTCATTTGAAAAACCGGACAGGACGCCCAGAGATTTTGCCGCTGTTCCCGAAATCTGGAATAAACTCAGTTACTTTTTTGGGATTCAAGATAGACATGAGATTTTAAAGTGCCTTGATGTAGATTGTCGGATCGTTTCGTATGACAGCTTTTGTCAGCACCCGGATTACGATATAGATAAGGTTGATATGAATGCCTCACAGGAGCGCTCTTCAGTAGGTGGAATGTGGCGATTTGCTGAAGCTGATGGAAGCACTACGGATATATGGGGTGCAAAACGCAAAAAAGTGAAAGTTCCATCCGGTGTACTGGAGCAATTTATCTCATACCCACTTGAATCAGCTCAAAGCATTGATGATTTATGGGATTGCGGATTCTGAATCCCATCCAACCCTCGGCTAGAGATATGAATCCGGAAAAGTTAGTAAACGAATTTGGCAACCGAATTGTTTTCCATGGCGGGATTGATGTGCAACAATTTTTACCCAATGCTACTCCGGAACAAGTTAAAAATAAAGTAGAATATACATGTAATACACTTGGGGCAAGCGGTGGTTATATTATGGCAGGATCACATCATATCCAGGCAGACACATCGCTTGAAAATGTGTTAGCCATGTATCGAGTGACATCGTAAAGATTTATAAGTCAACCCAATAAAATCTTGAAGAATTGGAGAATCAAAAAAATGGGTAGAGTATTAGTCGTGTTTTGTTTTATTGTGATAGTTTTATCTGGTTGTGCAAAAGAAAGCTCAGATATTGCAAAAGGAACTTCACAGAAAATACGAGTAATTTTGGATACAGATGCAAATAACGAGCTGGACGATCAGCATGCAATTGCTTATATGCTCTTCAGTGGCGATGTATTTGATGTAGAAGGGATTACGGTTAATAAGACATATTACGGTGGGGAGGTTGAAAAACATCTGGAAGAAGCTGAGAGGGTGGTTAAGCTATGCGGTCTTTCCTCCCAAGTGAAAGTATATAAAGGCGCTAGTGGATCGTTTGATGAAATTAAGGATTTTATTGATGAACCGGATTTTGATGGTTTTGAAGCGGTGAATTTCCTTATCGCCAGGGCGAAAACAAAATCCGCAGGAAAATTGGTATTGCTGCCTGTCGGCAAATTGACGAATATTGCACTTGCACTCGAAAAAGACCCTTCCATTGTTTCACAAGTCAGGATTTTTTGGTTGGGCTCTAACTACCCTGAGCCGGGAGAATACAATCAAGATAATGATCATTCCGCATTAAATTATATTTTGGAAACGGTTAATGATTTCGAAATTGCGGTAGTTAGATATGGTAAGCCCTCAGGTACAGACGCGGTGCGAGTTACTTTAACTGATATAAAAAACAACATGCCCGGGAAAGGCCCACATATTTCAGTACCGGTTGTAGGGCGACATGGAAAAAAGTTTATAAACTTTGGAGATTATTCTATAAACCTTTTTGAAAATATCGAATTGCATGGAAATCCTCCTTCGCGTGCTCTCTACGATATGGCAGCAGTGGCGATTGTTAAAAATGCTTCCTGGGCAACTCCATATAAAATACCAAGTCCCACATTAGTTAACGGCAAATGGATCAATCGCCCGGAAAATTCGAAGAAAATTATTATTTGGGAAAACTTTAATAAAGAAAAAATTTTGCAGGATTTTTATCACTGTATGGAAAAATATGTGTTAGCAAAATAAAAAATATTGAAATTTAGAAAGGAACTTGTATGGGCAAAGTAACAGTGAGGAATATATTTTCACATTTTAAATTCAGCTCTGGATTTTAATTTCGAAAATAGCAATGATTTTAAAACAAGAGTTTTTCAATTTTCTCAAAAACCAGGTGAAAAAACGGAAATGCTGGATTGCCGGATCAAACCGCATGAGGGTGACTGGCACGCCACTTTTTTTGCGTTCAAAAAATATATTCGCTCAGGTTTTGATTTTACTTTTTATAATCGACCAGTTCAGGAAAAGTATCGGCAGCGCCTGATTTCACATTTTACTTTCCTCTATGGGTTTGATATATATGATCCGCAGACCAACCAGTTCAGAATCGATGAATTTCTTAATGAAGGTGAATTAAATTTTGGCGGGTATGACTATATGCTGCTGTGGCACGATTATCAGCGCATGGGCATTGACGACCGCGATCAATTTGACATGTATGAGGATTTGCCCGGCGGACTGGAAGGACTCAGGAAAATGGTGGATAAGGCCCATGCACGAGACGTGCAGGTATTTATTCCCTACAAACCCTGGGATATAATGAAGGGGCGGACTGATCATTTCAAACAGGAAGCGCGAATCTCAA
>JABAOH010014769.1_pt1 | contig 24703 bp, 20 predicted proteins | sample 7062181 | NCBI WGS metagenome assembly JABAOH01 (sample SAMN14538630, study PRJNA623070) | marine sediment metagenome | biome: marine biome [ENVO:00000428]; feature: marine pelagic biome [ENVO:01000023]; material: deep marine sediment [ENVO:00002113]; isolation source: pool of 5 deep marine... | reverse complement strand
GGCTAACTTCCAATACGCTACTGGTCGCTCCACTTCCCGTATCGTTCCCGTAAAACCCGGTGTAGGATTTTCCCGGTCCCCGTCCTGGGCATCTCCTCTTCCTTGATGAAGTCAACCGATTTCGGGATTTTGTATCCCGCGATCTTCCCCCTGCAGTGCTGAATGATCTCCTTTTCCAATTCCCCCGATGGGGCTTGCCCCTCCTGGAGGATAACCACCGCCTTGACCGCCTCTCCCCACTTTTCGTGAGGTACCCCGATAACGGCTACATCTCTCACAGCGGCATGGCTTCCCACTATGTTCTCGACCTCGGATGGGTAGACGTTCTCACCTCCCGTGATGATCATATTTGCCTTTCTGTCCACGAGGTAATAGTAGCCGTCCTCATCTCTCTTTCCCATATCCCCAGCCGTGGACCACTCGCCCTCGAAGACTTCCTTTGTCTTCTCCGGGTCTTTCCAGTATTCCTTGAAGACAATGGGGGTTCTAACGAAGATTTCTCCCACTTCACCAGGGGGGACCTCCTTTCGGTTCTCGTCCAAAATCTTGATCCGGTCAATCCCGAAGATCTCCTTTCCAATGGAGCCGAGTTTCTCCATCTGAACTTCTGGCCGCAAGAGAGTCATCAGGCCTTGTTCCGTCGATCCGTAAGCCTCCCAAAGCTCGGCATTCCTGAAGTATTTCATGATTTCAATTTTGGTATCTTTCCTCGCCGGCGCCGAGGAGATGAGGAGTTGGCGGATGGAGCTCACATCGTACTTATTCTTGACCTCATCGGGAAGGGCAAGCATCATGATGTAGTGGGTGGGAACCAATGAGGTGAAGGTAATTTTCTCCCGGTGAATGGTCATCAGGAGATCCTCGGGGTCGAAACTGATCATGTTATAAACGAAGCAGCTCGCCCCGACATAGGTGTATGAGAATGAGTAAAAGATTGAGTTGATGTGGCACATAGGCATGACCAGCATAACCTTATCATCCGGCCTGACGGCCATATTGATATCGTTCAGGATGTACTCGGCGATATTGCCCTCGTGGGTTCTCACTACGCCCTTCGGCCGCCCGGTAGTGCCTGACGTATACATGATATTCCAGATACCCGCGGAATCCACCACCACATCCGGCTGGCTTGGCGCCCCGTTTTTCATGAGATCCTCATAATGGAGATACCCATCGGGCGCTTTACCACCTCCCATATAGATGTAATTCTTCTGGGGAATAGGAAGCTTATCCCGCATGCCAGCCACCATTTGCACGAATTCCTCTGCGACCATGAAGGCCTTGCTCTCGGAGTGGCTGATAATGTATTCGATTTCAGGGGGTGAAAGGCGAAACATAATGGGAACGGTAATCTGTCCCCCCTTTGCGGCGGCGGCATAGATCTCCATCCATTCGATACAGTTGTAGGCCAGGATGGCGAAGCGGTCCCCCTTTCTCACCCCCAGATCGGAGAGGGCGTTGGCCAAACGATTCGCCCTCTCGTCCCACTCCTTGAAGGTTGCTTGCCTGAATCTGTCTTTGATGGCGACCTTATCGGGGATATTCATACCATGCATCTTGACCACATCTCCTGCATGTAACCACTTGCTCTTCAATAGCATTTTTTCTTCCCCCGTGGCCTTGTGATTTTTTTTGCATTCTAATACCCCGGCTGACCCTTGTCAATCCCCTTTGACCTCTTCCAATAAGGGCTTCTCCCTCCCCCCTGTTTTGAATCCAGATCGTTCGGGACACATTTCTCGCAGATTCCGCCCGACCACGAGATTTCCACAAAATGAAAACTAATAAATGAAAAATAAATCATTTATTAACTATCAATTTCAATAACTTATGAACACTTTTTTTATTTTTTTTCTTGGATTATCCTCCCATTCTCTGCAACGAAGAACTACTCACGGGGGAAAGCAGGATGAGCTGGGAAGAACTGAAATGGCACTACCAGGAGGTCGATTATTTCAAGAACTGAGCTCTGAGCTCGATACGAGGTAGCTGTATTCCCTCCAATCAAAGGACCATACTGCACGCGCATGAAACAGAGCATTCAGGAAAAGCCGAGTTCTCAACAAATTCAGAAATCCCAACAGATCCACTCCCTTGAAAAGAAACCCCATGATCGGCTATCATCCATCCAAGCGCCCTCGCACTTTTCCCCGGAGGTAAACATGGAAATCCCAATGGAACCCAAGACCTTTGCCCTTCTGGTCGCCACTCTCTTTTTCCTCATATCCCTCCTGATAAACTTGATTCAACACCATTATTACAGAAGACGGACCGATCGATTCCTCAACAAGGAAGAGTCGCTCGTCCACTCCCTTACAGGACTCCATAATTCCTTGGGTAAGTTAGAGACCGCTTGCGCCCTGGAAATGGAGCTGGCGACTTCCTTGAAAGACATGGGGAAAGCGATCCATATAGCCCGAGCCCAACTGAGCTCTTCCATCGCGGACATCCAGGGCAACCTGCGCTCTTTTGGAGAATATAGGGCGAGGGAAAAAGCACGGGAAAAACATAAACGGGGATTAGAAACGAGCCGAGGAAAAAAACCCTGGAAATAGCCCAGATATGAGATCAAGGATCGATCAAGGGGCCGAGTCTGATAGAGAGATTCGAAAATCCGCGAGAATTTCCTTGTCCTTTCCAAGGGATTCAGTTATAGAACTAGTCGCATTCAGAACAGGGGAGGAATTGTCATGGAAATAGAGGGGTATCACTTTCCTGATGATCTCTATTACGACAAGGAGCACTGTTGGTGTCGTGTGGAGGGAGATGTGGTGGTCATGGGGACAACGGATTTCGCCCAAAAATTGGCCGGGGAAATCGTCTATGTCCAACTTCCGGTTATCGGTAAATCGGTTACCCAGGGTAAACCCTGTGCCGCCCTTGAATCGGGAAAGTGGGTTGGTCGAATTTACGCGACCGTATCGGGAAAAGTTGTGGAGGTGAACGAGGAGCTTGAGGACAATCCTAAGCTCATCAACGAGGGCCCTTACGAACAGGGGTGGATATTTAAGATCGAACCGAGCGATCTCGAAGGGGAATTGAAAAACCTGATGCAAGGCGACGATCTTGTTCGATTCATCAAATCAGAGATCATTCGAGTAGCAGCAGAGAGGTAACCCAAGCACCCGTTGTCATGCCTGAAAAGGCTTTTGCCCAGACCTTTTTTTGCTCTGTGAAAAGAATTTTTGACCATTCTAAAGTTCGCTTCACTGCAAATCTAAAACTCGCCCTTTGGGCTCAAACATTAGATTTACGGCCGTTTCCCTTCACTAAGTCCTTCGGTGCATAAGTTCGATTACGAACATATTTACTCAGGACTTAGTGCTGAGTGAGCATTTGCCCAGATCCTGCTCTAGAAAATACCTCATTGTATTTTCGAATCGAAGCACTAAGAATGGTTAACAAAAATTCTTTAATATTTGCCCCAGGAGGTTTGAGCAACAACCCCTGAAGACCTGACAAGGGCCGTCGTCCAGGCAATCTCAGAGGAGCAAAAAGAGTCTCCCCCACATAATCCATTACTCCACCATTGCCGATCCTGTTTAAGCCATCCATTCCGCTTGATTCAAACTGGTTAACATCCCATCCTTGTTGATGAAAAAACGGCAATCTCCCCTGTAGGTGAAAAACAGAGCCTGGAGTTTCCGGACTTGTTTAGACAGGATCGTTCTGACCAATTGATCGTAAAAGAGATTATATTTCTCATAAGCGAACACCGTTGTCCCTTCGCTTCAGTGCTTTCGAAGTGACCCCTTCGAGGCTCGCAGGTGAGGAACACTTACCCCTTCCAGCCTCTAAAGGGCTGGCCTTCCCCTTCGTGCTCACTTTCGATAGGTACCCCACTTCTCCAGCAAATTTCGCTCATGGACAGCGGTTTTCCCTAGGAAATCCGAAAACTCCAGAACAGAGCCGATTGAAAAGGAAGATGAAAAGAATATATATTTGATAATTATGGCAGTTATTGGTTGTACGTGGCGTTAGCAAGGCCCTTGACGTGCATGGAGCAACATGATAGGAGATCTTGATAAGAATTTCACAAATTCTTCTTCCAAATGATTAACACCTGAACAACGAGGGGAAGAGCGCAGGAAGTCAGGGGAAAATGCAGTGATACAAGGAGCCACAATACTTCGTTTGGCATTATTCTGGTATGCACTTCCACATTCATTTTTCAGGTAGGAGGTATCATGGATTACATCGAAACAATCGGGGGAATTGTGGGAGGAGAAAACGTTCGAACAGATGAGATCGAGAGGCTCTGTTACTCCAGGGATCTATCGGTTCACGAGGCAATTCCCGATGTGATCGTGTTCGCCAAGACCCCGGAGGAAATTTCCAAGGTTCTTGCCGTAGCCAATGAGGAGAAGATCCCCGTGACACCCAGGGGTTCAGGCACGAGCTCCGTAGGGGGGGCTCTGGCCGCAAAAGGGGGAATCCTGTTGGATCTCAGTAGAATGAACCACATCCTGGAGATCAACAGGCAGGATGGATATGTCATAGCTGAACCGGGAGTAATTTGCAATAACCTGAATATGGCCCTGGTACCAACGCATTTCTTCCCCCCCGATCCCGCAAGTGCTACCCTCGCTTCCCTCGGGGGTATGGTCTCAACCAACGCCAGCGGCAATCGTGCCCTAAAATACGGAACGACGAAACAGTATGTGCTGGGGCTGGAAGTCGTTCTGGCCGATGGCAGAATTATTACAACGGGTTCAACCCTTGCCAAGTCATCCGCAGGATATGACCTAACACACCTCTTCACCCAATCAGAGGGTACTCTGGGCATCATCACAAAGGTCACCCTGAGGATCTTACCCATGCCCGAATACATCGCCTTTGCCGAGGCGCGGTTTCCCACTCTGATTGATGCGGGAAAGGCTGCCGAGGGAATCCTCACTGCCGGTATTGCCCTCTCCTCTTGTGAGATATTGGATAAGACCTCCATCGATGTGGTCAACAAGGCTATGAGGCTTAACATCCCCGATACTGTTGAATCCATGCTGTTTATCGAAATCGATGGCAAAAAACAAGCCGTCAAAGCCGACATCCGGAAGATCAATAAGATCTGCGAGGCCAACAACGGAATGGAGAATAAGTGGGATGATGACCCCGCTAAACGCCTCAAGATGTGGGCGGCACGTCAGGGCATCATCGCCTCCTTGTCTAAGGTAAAGAGGGGCTCCAGGCTTCAATCAATAGTAGAGGATTTCGGCGTCCCCATTACCAAAATCCCGCAAACGATCCGGGAGATTCAGAAAATCAGTGAAAAACACAACTTTCCCATCGCGACCTTTGGCCATATCGGAGACGGAAACCTCCATGCCGTCATCATATCCGATCCGAGAAATAAAGCCGAATGGGAAATCGTGAGGAAAGTCGCCGATGATTTCATCGACCTCACCTTACGGCTCAACGGGACCTTAACGGCTGAGCATGGAATCGGGATGGCCAAATCTCCTTACATTCACTTGGAATTGGGTGAAAGCCATCACGTCATGAGGGAAATAAAGGGAGCCCTGGATCCCAACAATATCCTCAACCCGGGGAAAATGGGCTTCGATGATTCCATTGGGGATTTGTATGACTGTTTCGCCTTCCAAGGGGTTACGGAAGGGTTGCGGAGCTTCGGGGCGGCCGTGGACGATGAGATTTTTGCCTGTATCATGTGTGGCTTTTGCCGAGCGGGGTGCCCCGTATATAAGGAGACATCCCTTGAATCCAAGAATGCCCGCGGCAGGGTCATCTTGGCTTACAACATGCTTAAAGGGAGGCTCGAACCCTCAAAGGAACTGGCGGAAAGGTTCTATCAGTGTACTATGTGTCTGCATTGTAAGGCCACCTGCCCAGCGGCGGTTCAGGTTGCCGATGTGGTAGAATCTGCTCGGAAAAGGCTGGTCGAGGCGGGATACCTACCTGAGGTGCACAAGGGCTTCTTGGAAAGTATCTCAAAATATGGGAACCCGCTCAGTGAGCCCTCCGAAAAGAGGACGGATGTCTATCCATCCACCTATGTCCATAAAGCCGCTGACACCTTGCTGTTCTTCGGATGCGTCAGCAGCTATCAGGATATTCAGATCGTCCCCAATACCATGGAAATTTTGGATAAAGCGGGTATCAATTACGCCACCATGGGCAACGAGGAACACTGTTGTGGATACCTGGCTTACCTCGTGGGCGCGCCTCATTTCAAAGACTCCATGGAGAGTAACCTGAAACGGCTTTCCAAGTTCAATCCCAAGAACATTGTGACCACCTGCGCCGGCTGTTACAAGACCTTCAAAGGGATTTACCCTCGACATTCCGATTTCAACATCGAGGTCCTCCATGCCGTCGAATACTTTGACGGGCTGATCGGTGAGGGAAAACTCCATTTCAAGGACGGATTTTTCGGGAAAGTGGCCTATCATGATCCCTGTGATATCGGGAGGCATATGGAGATTTATGAACCCCCCAGAAATATCCTGAAGCATATCCCTGGTCTGGAGCTTGTGGAGTTTAAACAGAACCGCACTCTAGCCAACTGTTGTGGGGGTGGGGGCGGAATGAAGGGGTTCGACGACGCCTTGAGCTCGGCCCTTGCTTACGGCAGAATCACCGAAGCCGTGGATATCGGGGCCGATATGGTCATATCCGCATGTCCGGCTTGCAAGAGCAACCTCCACGTTGCTGCCGCCAGACTGCGAAAGGAAAACAAGGCCAAGATCAAGGTGATGGACATCACCGAGGTCGTGGCCCAGGCCCTTGAATGATAATGCGATTGGCCCTGACTCAAGGGTTTATCGCGATCTCATCCACTAAGGCGTAACGCTTGATCTTCCTGGTGGATGTCTTGGGAAACGGGTCATCCCGAATTCGAAATCTCTTTACCCGTTTATATTCGGCCAGGTTTTTCCCGTGTTCCTTGATTTCGGATTTGATGAGCTCCTCGATATCCGTGACGGTCATGTGCTCGATCCCGTGCTCCTTAGCGTAGAGATCCATGGAATCCTGATCGCAGTAAACGAGGGCATGGACTTCCTCGACGAATGTGGAAACCTTGTGTCCGTAAACCATTACCTCCTCGATGTAAGGGCTTTTTAGGAGTTGCTGCTCCACTTCTTCCGGGTACACATTCTTCCCCTTTGCCGTGACGATGAGGTTCCTTATCCTCCCCTTGACGTAGAGAAACCCCTCATCATCAATCGATCCCAAATCGCCGGTCCGATACCACCCATCCACCAATACCTCCTCGGTGGCCTCGGGATTGTTGAAGTACCCCTTCATCACATGGGGTCCCTTAACCCATATTTCCCCTATCCCTTCTTCGTTGGGATCGTGAATCCTGACCTCCACGCCAGGTATTGGCTTTCCAACGGAGCCCTCCTTGGTCATCCCTTCATATTCAAAGGAGATGACCGGTGAAGTCTCCGTTATTCCATATCCTTGAAAGATCTTAATTCCCAATTCCCTTATCCCCTTTGCGATTTCCGGGTCTAGGGCCGCTCCTCCGCTGATAAAACGAATATCCCTCCCCAGTTCCCTCTGAATTCGTCCGGTCACCATTCCCCTGAAAGGTTTTGTGCGGAACAGCGTTCTACTGAGGAAATTGGAATCAATTTTCCTCATGATACGGGTGTACATCTTATCGTAGAGGGCGGGCACGCCCATGACGAAATTGGGCTTCACCTCTTGAATATTCGGGGCGACCTTTTTGAGGCCCTCGCAAAATGAGATGGTGCCACCCATATAAATGGGGGCCAATATACCGCATGTAGCTTCGTAGACATGGTTGATGGGGAGAATTGATAAGGTATGGATCTCCTCATCGATCCCAGCAAGTTCCACGAAGGACTGAATATTGGAGACAATATTTCGGTTTGTTAATACAACCCCCTTTGATCTTCCCGTGGTTCCCGATGTGTAGACGATTGCCACCACGTCATCGTACTCCATTGGGTGATGGATGAAGGCTCTGTTATTTCTTATGCGATCGATCTCAACGAACTCCACTCTGCCCATATCCGCGAGAGGATGAGCCATCGACGCCCGGCTATCCCATTTGTCCCCCACCATGGGTGCCAACAGAATTACCCTTTCCAAAGAGGGGAGGAGATCAGTTACCTCTAACAGGGTTTCCAGATAATCACGGGAGAGGATAATCAGCTTGGCCGAGGAGTCATCGAGGATGTGTCTCAATTCGTTTGCTTTCAACTCCTTGTCGATGGGGACGACGATACCTCCGTTGAGGACGACTCCGAGATAGGATATCACCCATCCCGGACCGTTATGGGATAGCAAGGCAACCCGATCTTTGGGCTTCATCCCGAGCTTGACCAATCCCGTACCAATATCCCTTGCCCACTCATAGAATTCACCATAGGTAATGGACTTCCACCGCTCCCCCACCTTCCACCTCAACATGGGTTTCTCGCTGAAACGTTTTGCATTATGTTCCAACACCCTGGAAAGGGTAACCCGCTTCATCTCGACCTCTTCCTTGAAGGGCTCTTAGAGGATGTGAGTCCTGATTCTCCTTCTGCGATCTTTGGGCAGCAAAATGGAAAAACTCGTTCCTTTTCCTTGCTGACTCGATACCTGAATCGTTCCCCCTTGCTCCTTGATGATCCGATTGGCGGTTGCAAGGTTGATCCCGACCCTATCCGTTTTGGTGGAGAAGAAGGGGTCGAAGATCGCCCCGAGGCTCCCCTCGGGGATGCCACAGCCCGTATCTGAAATCTCTATGCCGATAAAATCATCCCTCGGAAATAACTTGACATGGATCGCCCCACCTTCTTCGATGGCTTCAAACGCGTTATCCAAGATATGGTTGAGCGCCCTTGCTAAGAGGTCTCCATCGATAAAAGGCATGGGGTTCCAATTCGGCCCCTCCACCTCGAAGTCAATGACTACCGGTTTTTGCGAGGCCTTCTCCGAAAGGGATTTCAGCGAAGACTCGATGATTCTTCGAATATTTTGCCGTCTATGAACAGGCTTCGGGAGGATGGCGAATTCCTGAACTTGATCGACAATCACTTCCAAGCGGTCAATCTCCCTCTCAATCCTCTCAAAGTAGAGGCCTTGATCGCCCTGGGAAATCTTTCTGGATATCCTTTTGGCAAAACCCCCTATGGATACGATAGGATTTCTGATTTTGTGGGCTATTCCCTCGGCCATCTTTCCCAGGCTTGCCAAGCGACGGGATTCGAGGTAATCCCGCTCCAACTCCTTCAATTTCTCGATCTCCTGCATGGTAAAGATAATCAGGTCCCCGCCCCTTCCTTCGCCATGATAGCGGGAGGCTTCTAGTTTTACGAATATCCTTGTCCCATTCTTTTTCCGTAAGAGGTTCTCCCCCCTATATTCCCCTTCAACCCGGGTTGTCTTTAAAATGTTGGGCAGAAAATAGGCCAAATCATCAGGGAGGAACAGGATCCCAATGGATTTGCCGATTGTTGCCCTCACGCCATAACCAAAAAGCTGTCTTGCCTTTTTGTTGAGAAAGAGCATCGTTCCAGAGGTATCGGTAATGATGATGCCAGTTTCGATGAGGTCTATGGCTCGATGAAGAAATGCGGGGGTAATGGAAATTCCCGCCCCTTTTCCCTTCTGTGCCTCAACCGTCTTAAGGCTCTTCATTGGGGTATTTCCCCGTATTGAACGAATTCCCTCGGTGAAATGGCCAGTTAATCAACGCAACGGGCTTCCATTTCCGAGGGCTCCCTCGCTGAAAAGTGGTGCGAGAAAAAGAACGTCGATCATCTCAATCCCCTTCCTCCAAGAGGCCTATTTTCGAGCCCGGTGGAACCAATTATTCCGATAATGTTATCGGTTCTCGGTGGATGGATTCGACTCATTTCTTTCCGCCGCCGGCAGGGGAGCATCTACCCTTTAACTCATCGATCTCCTTCGAGGTGAGATAGCGGTATTTCCCCAGCTTGAGATCGCCCAACGTAAGGGAGCCATAGCGAATGCGCCTCAGCCTGATCACGGGATGGGATAGTGCATCGCACATCCTTTTGATCAATTTATTCCTTCCCTCATACACGGTCAACCTCATCCATGAATTCCTCTTCAGCCTCTTAGTGGTGTAAACCTTTGCCGGAAGGGTAACCCCATCCTCCAGGGCTATCCCATCCCTTATCCTCCTCATCGCCGCTGGACTGGGAATTCCCCTCACCTTAACCAGGTATGTGCGTGGAATCCCATAACGAGGGTGCGTCAATCGGTGATGGAGATCGCCATCGTTGGTGAGAATGAGCAATCCCTCGGAGTCGAAATCGAGTCTACCGACGGGATATACCCTTTTCTTTTCTCCGTGTAGGAAGTCTCTAATGGTAGGTCTTCCAGTGGGATCATCGAGGGTCGTAACACACCCCCTCGGTTTGTTTAAGAGGAGATATACCTTGGGCTCGAATTCGGAGATCGGTTTCCCGTCAACGCTGATATGGTCCTTTCGGGGATCGGCCTTGATACCAAGATGCGTGACTACCAACCCGTTTACCTTTACCCTACCCTGCACAATGAGTTTCTCGGCATGACGACGGGAAGCGCGGCCTGCTTTAGACAGGATCTTCTGAAGTCGCTCCTTCACAGACCTCTCCCGGGGGACATAGCTAAACGGATTCCTGGGAATTGAGCTCTTCCATCGTCTTTCCCAACTCTTGGATTTCCCTCAGTGTGGGTAAACTTGAGATTTTTTCGAGGCCAAAAAATTCTAGGAAATATTTGGAGGTCCCGTAAACAATGGGCCTTCCGGGAAGGGCCTTTCTCCCCATGATTCGAATCAATTGCCTCTCCAGGAGGGCTCGGATGACCCAGCCAGAATCTACCCCTCTGATTGCCTCAATCTCCGCCCTGATAATAGGTTGTTTATAGGCGATAATGGCCAATGTCTCCAGGGCCGCTTTTGTTAGTCTGGTTGGCTTCGTCTTCCTCGATTGCTGAATCCAGTGGGCATACTCCGGTTTTGTCCGAAACTGAAATCCCTCCGCCACCTTCACCAATTGGAAACTCCGATCCAATTGCCGATACTCCTCCACCAACTCATCGAGACAACTCTGAATCACCCGTTTATCGACATTTTCCAATACCTCTTGGATGGAATCGATTCTCAAGGGGTTCCCAGAAACGAATATCAAGCTCTCAATGACCGATTTTAGACGCTTTCCTTCCATTCGCACGTTCGAATATTCCTATCCCCGTTCATCGGAGATTTTCGTCCATTCCCTTTTTTCCCGAGGAATGACAGAGGAAATGGCATGTTTATAAATCAATCGTTCGTTCTCATCCTTAAGGATCAAGCTGAAATTATCGAAGCTGGTGATTTGCCCTTCGATCCTTTCTCCCGTGATGAGTTCAATAATTACGGTGACCCTCTCCTTGCGCATTCTATTGAGAAACTGATCCTGAATGTTAATCTGGTTTCTAACCATTGTGGCCCCCTATCCGTTGACGGCTGTTTTGACTGCCTTGGGCTTGGATCTTCCCCGGTCTAAGAATTGCTCAGCCATCTCCATGATTCGATTCCCTTCCTCAGGGTAACGAACCCATTGGACTTCTCGGTCACTCCGGAACCATGTGAGCTGTCGTTTGGCGTAGGCCTTCGTTTCTTCCTTGATGAGGTAAATGGCGTCCTCGAAATCGCGCTCTTTACAGAGATACTCCACCATCCGTTTGTAGCCTAATCCCTGCATGGATTTCAGGTACCGACCATATCCCATATTGAGCAAGGATCTTACCTCTTCTCCAAATCCGTTCCTGACCATGTGGTCCACTCTGTTCTCTATTCTGCGGTGGATATCCTCCCTTTCCCTCATCAAGCCGATCTTGAGCACTTCATAAGGACAATCCTCAAAGGCGTGGTTTTTTTGCCAACGGGACAAAGGTATACCTGTCTGCCGGTAAACTTCCAGCGCACGGATTATCCTCAACGTATCGTTGGGGTGAAGTCTCGATGCCGATGTTGCGTCGACCTCCTTTAATTCATGCCAAAGAAATACCTTCCCGAGGCGATTTACCTTCTCCCACAGCTCTTGTCGAAATGACTGATCGGCCTCGGGTGAGGGAAATAGACCACGGAGGAGAGCCTTTATATATAACCCCGTTCCGCCGACGATGAGGATACTCTTTCCTCCCCTCTGTGAACCATCGATAACTCCCCTTGCCCTCTCTTTATAATTGGCGGCACTAAAGGTTTCATCTGGAAAGATGATGTCGATTAGATGATGGGGAATACGTTTGCGATCCTCAGGGCTCGGTTTGCCCGTGCCGATATCCATATATCTGTATATTTGCATGGAGTCGGCGCTGAGGATCTCGCCGTTAATTTTGGAAGCTATCTCCATGGCCACCTGGGACTTTCCTGTAGCTGTAGGTCCCACGATGGCGATGAGGCGTGGCTGATCCATACCACAACAAAGTGTAATCGATTGGGTACAATACTTCAAGGAAAAATTGGGGAGGACTGAGAAGCCCTCAAAATGTTGGAAAAGTTCCAAAAAAAACTCTTGCCATCTGCCTTCAATTGTATTAAGAATAGATTGAAATTTTTCTTTTCCGTTGATCCCTCTCTCTTTCAAGAGGTAACGGGCACAACCCCTTCACCCTTCTCGGAATACATTTCTAAGGGATCGATCATGGAAAGGGAAAGGACGTCAGACGGTGGAACGCCGAGGGTTTGGAACGATATGAAACGGAATCGAATAGAAGATCTCTCCCTCGAGGACCTATTGGAAAAGAAATTGACCGGAACTCTCGGTGGAGTTGATTCGGAGCTGGAATCTGACTGTGCCTTATTCCACGAGGTCATTTCCATCGTCGAGCGAATTTTGATCAAAATGGCCTTAAAGAAGACGAACAAGGTGCAAGTGGCAGCGGCCCAGTTTCTCGGAATTAACAGGAACACCCTCCGCAAAAAAATCAAAGATCTGAAGATCAAAATCCCTTGATCCCCTTCCCCGAATATAGTGATCTATTCCCATGCATGGGTATATGATGCCACGCTTACTATCCGCAGTACGTCTCGCCAGCTCCGGGCCAATTTTATTCCTTCAGGAAAATCTATGGGTTCCTTGCAATCATTCTTCAAGAGAATCCTTTTCAGACTTGGTAGTTCGGGTCCCCCCCGATGTACCCGCCTCCTGAGCAATTAAGATTCTGCACCGCTCATCGGTTTTTTGGTAATACGTATTACACACCTGCAATACAATTTTCCTCACCGACGGATGCCAGACCCGACCGAAATCCTTCAAGGATTGACGAAATCGGATTTTTAGGGGATATTTTTGGAAGAGTCAAAGAACTTCTTTTGTGGGGATTCCATGAAGATACAAAAGGGATTTCTCCGCTTTTTTCTCATCCTCTTTTTGGGGATAAGTTCCTTTTCGTGGGCCCAGGGCCCTCCGTCCACCCCCGTAGTGGTTTCTCCGGTCCTCCAGAAGCAGGTCAGGGAGGCCGTAATCCTCGTAGGCACGGCAACGCCCCGGGTGAGAAGCCTTTTTGCCAGCGAAGTCGAAGGGCTGGTGGAGGAACTTCACGTAGAAGAGGGAGACGCCGTCAAGGAAGGGCAGGTTTTGGCAAAACTCGGTTCCTCAACATTAAAAATCCAGCTGGAGGTGGCGAGGGCGGCTCGAAACGAGGCGAAGGAACGTTATCTCCAGGCCAAGGCCGAGCTGGAGAGGTCCGTTAAACTCCGCCGGTCCCAATCCATTGCCGAAAAGAAGTTCTTGGATGATCGATTCGAAGCGATGGCGTGGGATAAGAGAGTAAGACAACGCGAGGCACAAATAGCTCAACTACAGGATTTGCTGGCGAAAAAGACCATCATCGCCCCATTTTCCGGTTTTGTCGCGAAAAAACATACGGAGGTGGGACAGTGGGTTGAACAGGGAGGAGGTATAGTGACCCTCATCGATCTAGAATTCGTTCACGTGGTGGTCCAGGTACCGGAGCGCTATGTGGACAAAATTCGGGTGGGAGATCGGGCCGCTGTTTCGGTGGATGCCCTTGGAAATAAACGGTTTTCTGGAAAGATTATTGCTATGATTCCCGAAGGTGACCAGGAAGCCCGAACCTTCCCCGTCAAAGTTGAGATCAATAACAGGGATTTCCGAACCAAAAGCGGAATGCTCTGTCACGTCACCTTCTCCCTCGGTAAGCCTTACCCCGCCCTCCTCGTCCACAAGGACGCCTTGGTCAACCGGGACAACCAGAAATTCGTCTTCGTTTATGAGAACGATATCGTGAGGCTGGTTAGATTAGACGTTAAAGGCTATCACGGAAGCATGGCCGAGGTGTCTGGAGAGGTGAAACCCGGACTTTTGGTGGTAATTCGCGGTAATGAGAGGTTGCGCGACGGACAGAAAGTCCAGGTAATCCGGGAAACATCCCCAAAAAAAGAGTAAACACGTGAAGTTAGTCGACAGTTCCATAAAGAACCCCGTGACCGTTACGGTGGGAGTCTTTTTCATCCTCCTGTTCGGTTTCATCGCCCTCTCTCGGATCCCCGTTCAGCTCACCCCGGAGATTCAAGAGGTGGAGATCCAGGTACAAACCATATGGCCAGGAGCCAGTCCCCAAGAGGTGGAGCGGGAAATCATAGAGGAGCAGGAGGAGCAGCTCAAGAGTGTCGAAGGGTTGGTGGAGATGAAGAGCGAGAGCTTCCGGAGCAGGGGACGCGTGATCATGAAGTTTCAGACGGGAACCGATCAGGATACCGCCCTGCTCAAGGCCTCCAACAAACTGAACCAAGTGCCCCAGTACCCCGCGGATGTGGAAGAGCCCGTGATCGAGACTACCGGGACGGAAAGCGATGCCATCGCCTGGTTTGTATTTGAGAAGATCAAAGGGGATCCCGCGGATGTACTCTTCGAGAAGAAATTTATCCAAGACAACGTGAAGCCTCGTTTGGAAAGGATCCCCGGGGTGGCCGCCGTGAACGTTTACGGAGGCCGGGAAGAGGAAATGAAGGTGATCGTGGACCCGAATGCCCTTGCTTCCAGAAATATTACTATCCAGGACATGATCCGGGCCCTGGATAGGGAAAATCGAAACGTCAGCGCCGGGGATCTGGATGAGGGCAAGCGCCGCTACATCGTCCGGACCGTGGGACAGTATCGGACGGTGGAAGATATCGAAAACGTCATTATCCGCCAGGTGAACAGCGCACCGGTTTATGTAAGAGACGTTGCTCAAGTGAGGTTTGGCTTCAAGAAATCCGACGCAACCATCCGACAAAAGGGAACACCGGCCATCGTCATGAATGCAATCCGAGAGGTCGGAGCGAACGTTTTGACGGTGATGGAGGAGATTAAGAAGGAGGTCAATGCGCTAAATCGCTCGCTTCTGGCCAGCCGGAACCTCCAGCTCGAACAGGTCTATGATGAGACCGAATACATCCATAGTGCCATCGATCTGGTGATACAGAATCTTTTCATCGGGGGGAGCCTAGCAGTCCTGGTATTACTCCTTTTCCTGCGGAGCGGAACGAGCACCCTGATCGTTGCCACGGCCATCCCCATCAGCATCATCGGGACCTTTGTGATGATGGCCCTTCTGGGGCGAAGCATCAATGTCATCAGTCTGGCGGGGATGGCCTTCGCAGTGGGCATGGTGGTGGACAATTCCATCGTGGTCTTGGAGAACATTTACCGCCACATGCAGATGGGGGAAGCCCGCCTCGTTGCCGCATATAAGGGTACCGTCGAGGTGTGGGGGGCTATCCTGGCCAGCACCCTCACCACCATCGCCGTCTTTCTCCCCGTAATCTTCGTCCAGGAGGAGGCAGGGCAACTTTTCCGCGACATCGCAGTGGCGGTGAGTTGCTCCGTAGCCCTCAGCTTGATGGTCTCCATCACCGTGATTCCTACCCTGGCCTCAAAGATTCTCCGGGTGCCGAAAGCCCTTGTCCTGGAAGGAGGAGAAGCCCAGAAAGTCCCCCTGCTTTCATTTTTCAACCTTTTTGGACTCGCTTCCATCACACGGGCCTTTTCCCGGTGGATCGCCGCTTTCTTTCCCTGGATTTACCGGAGTATCTCGCTCAGGCTCGCCTTGGTGGTCGTGATGATAGGGGTCTCGGCCTCCATGGCCTGGTTGCTCATTCCCAAGACCGAATACCTTCCCAAGGGGAACCAGAACTTCCTCTTCGGGTTCCTCCTCACCCCACCGGGGTACAATGTGGAGGAGTATACGAGGATCGCCCAGGGAATCGAGGCAGATTTGGCCCCCTATTGGAATGCCAAACCGGGGGATGAAAATCCAGCCCGCCTTCAGGGTCCTTCTATACGGAACTTTTTCTTCGTTTCCTTCTTTCAACAAGCCTTCATGGGCCTCACCAGTACGGTTCCTGAACGGGTTCGGGAGTTAATTCCCGTAATCTATCGGTCCCTGGCCAAGATACCGGGATTAATCGCTGTGGTGACCCAGGCCAGTCTCTTCGAACGGGTGGGCGAAGGGAGATCCATCGACATCCAGATACTGGGCATCTGCGATCTGAGCCGCCTCGTGAAGCTGGGCCAGGTGATATTCGGTCAAGTCATGGAGGTATTGCCCGGCTCTCAAGCCCGGCCCATACCCAGCCTCGACCTGGGAAACCCCGAAATCCAGGTGATTCCCGATCGGGTGAGGATGGCAAGCTTGGGGGTACAAACCAGCGAATTGGGGATCGCCGTGGATACCCTCATGGATGGCACCAAGGCGAGCGACTATTGGTATGAAGGGACGGAGATTGACCTGACACTGATGGGAAAGGACGAATACGCCAGACGCTCTCAGGATTTGAAGGACCTTCTGATCCATACGCCCCGAGGTGAACCAGTGACGTTGGGATCTTTGGCGAACATTCAACTGGTGACCGGCCCCTCCCAGATCAACCATATCGAGAGGAAACGGTCCATCGTCATCCGGGTCAATCCACCGGAGGAGATGCCACTGGAGACGGCCCTGGAAAAGATCGAAACCCAGATCGTCCAACCTATGCGGGATAGAGGAGATCTGGAGGACGATTGCGAAATCCGGCTAGCGGGCACGGCGGATAAACTCTCTCTGACCCGGAAGGCCCTGCAATGGAACTTCCTGTTGGCCTTGGTCATCACCTTCCTCCTCATGGCCTCTCTCTTCGAGAGCTTTCTCTACCCCCTGGTCATCATGTTCAGCGTCCCCCTCGCCGCTGCGGGGGGATTCTTGGGCTTGTTCCTGGTGAACAGCTTTATCGCCTTTCAACCCCTGGATGTCCTGACCATGTTGGGCTTCATTATTCTGATCGGAATCGTGGTCAATAACGCCATCTTGATCGTGCATCAGTCCCTGAACCATATGAGGGAAGGAATGGAACCGCGGGACGCCATTCATCAATCCATCCAAAAACGGGTGCGGCCCATCTTCATGTCGGCCACTACGAGCATCTTCGGGATGCTGCCCCTGGTCCTGTTTCCGGGAGCTGGGTCGGAACTCTACCGGGGCCTCGGGAGTGTGGTGATTGGAGGTCTTGCCGTTTCCACCGTATTTACCCTTTTTCTCGTTCCCACCCTGTTCAGCCTGGTGCTCGATGCCAAAAGAGCGGTCGTTCGGCTACGGCGTTGAATGGGATTGTCGGCTTGCCCCATTTAGATCTCTGAAAAACTCGCCCTTCGCCGCTCGGAGCTCGTTTTCCCAATTTTTCAGAGATCTGCTGTTGTACTCGAGTTTCCGGAGTTTTTGGAGAACATCGTTGTTCCTGAGCGCATATTCCCTGAGAGGTAGGGGACCAATCGAGAGTGAGCAGGCTTCGATTGGTTATTCGCTATCTGCTATCGGTCTTTTAATACTAATTTTCCATTCTTAATCTTCACCCTTAATTCCTAATTGTTCATTGTCGCTGCTTACTGCCTACTGCTCACTCCATCTCCCTTCTCCTCAACCTTGGCCTCTAACCCCTTTCCCCCTCGGCCTTAACCTTCAACCTCAGCCTTGAGTTTAATTATTCCTTCCCTGAGTATCCTCGGGGGAGAAACGGTTACATCGATCACGGTGGATTCCCCCTCCCCCTCGGTTTTGCCCCCGTCTATGATCAAATCGACCTTCCCACGAAAGAGCTCATAAACTTCAAGGGGATCAGAGAGGCTGGGCATTCCCGAAAGATTGGCGCTGGTGGAGGTAAGAGGCCTCTTGAGGGTCTCCAGTAACTTCTGCACAATCCGATGAGGAGAAATCCGCACACCTACTTTTCCGCTGTTCGCTGTTAAGATTGGGTGGCACATCTTCGAAGCGTCGAAGATGATGGTCAAAGCCCCTGGCCAATAACCCTGGATCAAGCTCAAAGCCAGCGGGGGAATCCGAGAGACGACTTCTTTCAGCATTTCAAGATTTCCCACCAAAAGGGAGATGGGCTTACCCATCTCCCTTCCCTTGATCTTAAATAGTCTTTCGAGGGCCTCCTCGTTGTAAGCATCAGCCCCCAATCCGTAGACGGTCTCGGTCGGGTAGCCGATCACCCCCCCTTCTCTCAGCGCCTGGATCGCCTCCTCAATCAGCCCCACTTCGGGGTCGAAGGGGTTGACCTTGATCATTCGCGTATTCAAACCGATCCTCGCTCGATCCCCTTTGCCTTCTCCTCCACCTCTCGTTCCAACCGCTCTTTGTATCCCTTGAGGGCCTCTCTCAATTGCGGAGACTTCAGCGCCAGTATTTGAATGGCCAGGATGGCCGCATTCCTTGCACCAGCTTTCCCGATGGCCATGGTAGCAACGGGAATTCCGCCTGGCATCTGCACGGTGGAAAGGAGGGAATCCATGCCCTTGAGGGGTGAAGTATCAATAGGGACCCCGATCACGGGGAGGGTTGTCTCCGAGGCGATCACCCCTGCCAGATGGGCCGCCGCTCCCGCCCCGACGATGATGACCTCAAGGCCCCGCTCCTCAGCCGACTTGGCATACCGTTGGGTGCGACCGGGTGACCGATGGGCGGAGGAAAGCGTGATTTCAAAGGGCACTTGGAATTGACTGAGAACCCTCTTCGCCTCTTCCATCACAGGAAGATCCGAATCACTTCCCATGACGATCCCGACCAAGGGGGTTACCCCCTTTCTCTCTCCCATATTCACATCCCCCGATTCATTGAGTTTTTCCTCATCTCTGGGACCCTTGCTTCTCATTTAACTTTCGTCACTTCATAGCCTATTTCGGGCGATCCAGAGCCCTCTTTCCAATATCGCTTCGATAGTATACCCCGTCCCACTCGATTCTTTTCACGGCGGAATACGCCAGATCGATGGCGTCCCTGGCACCTTCTCCCAGGGCGGTGACCCCCAAAACTCTTCCCCCGTTAGTTACCGTATCCCCTCCTGATCTTGCCGTTCCCGCATGGAATACGAAGACGTCTTGCATCTCCGTAACTCGATCCAAACCTCGGATGGCCTTGTTCTTTGCATAACTTCCCGGATACCCCTCTGAAGCCATCACCACACATACCGCCCATCTCGGATCCCAACCGATGAACCCACCTCTGAGGTTTCCCTCGATACAGGCCTCCAGAAGGGGGACGATATCCTCTCTCATTCTCATCATGATGGGTTGGTTTTCCGGATCCCCGAATCGGGCATTAAACTCCAATACCTTTGGCTGGCCGTTTTTGATCATCAATCCGCCGTATAACACCCCTCTGTAAGGCCTTCCTTCGGAGGCCATTCCCTTGATGGTTGGGGTCATGATTTCATCCATGATCTTCTTGTGCACTTCTTCCGTAACTACCGGTGCTGGGGAATAGGCGCCCATTCCCCCCGTATTTGGCCCCTTATCTCCGTCGTAAATGGGTTTGTGATCTTGACAAGAGGCCAGTGGGACCACGGTCTTACCGTCCGTCAACACAATGAAAGAGGCCTCTTCCCCGACGAGAAATTCCTCAATGAGCACCCGTTTTCCCGCATCTCCAAATGCCCACTCCACCATTATCGTATCCAAGGCCTTTAACGCATCCTCCCTTGTCATGCTGGGAATAACCCCTTTGCCGGCCGCTAACCCGTCCGCCTTCACCACGACCGGCATCCCGATGGACTCAATATATGCAGCCGCTTCATCCCGGTTGTCGAAAGCCCGATACTGGGCCGTGGGCACTCCGTATTTGTCTAGTAAATCCTTGCAAAAAACCTTGCTCCCCTCAATCTCGGCCGCCTCCCTATGGGGACCGAAAATCCTCAATCCCCTTCCCTCGAAAAGGTCGACGATTCCCATGGTTAGGGGCAGTTCAGGGCCTACCACGGTCAAATCGATCTCGTTCCCCTCGGCAAGCGCAGCCAACTGCTCTAGATCTGTGGCCGATATATCGATACACTCGGCCATCTCGGCTATTCCCGCATTGCCGGGTGCACAAAAGAGCTCCGTAACCCTGGGACTCTGACTGATTTTCCACACCAGGGAGTGTTCCCTACCTCCGCCCCCCACCACTAATACCTTCATCATAACCCCCGCACTTCTATTCGTTAATAACCCGAGTTAACCATCTCCTTCCACGGTGTTCAGATAGTTCGATATGGCAGTATCATACTTCGCCGTCATGTGAAAGACCTTCTTGGCCAGCCGGAACCGCGTCCGACCTGATATCTGCCCATCGTTCTTCCTCAATTCCGTGATCAGGTCATCGTAATCCCCCGGGTCAACCACAACTGTTACATCCTTGGAGTTCTTCGCAGCCGATCGGATCATGGCGGGTCCCCCAATGTCGATGTTTTCAATGGCCTCCTCCAGCGTGCAACCCGGTTTGGCAATGGTAGCCTCAAAGGGATAGAGGTTAACCACTACCATATCGATGGGGTTAATCCCGTGTTTACCCATGGTCTCGACGTGATGAGGGTTTTCGCGCTGGCCCAAAATCCCTCCGTGTATTTTGGGGTGTAAGGTTTTGACCCGGCCATCCAACATTTCCGGGAAGCCCGTATACTCTGATACATCCACGATCTCGATCCCATGTTCGCGGAGGGTCCTCGCCGTCCCTCCCGTAGAGAGGATTTCAACCCTCAAATCGGAAAGTGCCCTGGCCAACTCAACGACTCCTGATTTGTCTGAAACGCTCACCAACGCCCTTCTAACCTTTCTCATATCCACCTCCTTGCCACACGATTCCTTCACCCCCTTATGGATAGATACCCCTGTCTTTCGTAGCTTGAACGACTCGATCGACTCCAAGGCAATAGGCTGCCATTTTCATGCTGATCTTTTCCTTTTGTGAGGTTTCGAGGACCTTCTTGAAGCTATCGGAAAGGATCCTGTTAAGTTCACTGCTGATGCGCTCCTCGGGCCAGAAATACTCCTGAATATTCTGGACCCACTCAAAATACGATACGATAACCCCTCCGGCATTGGCAAGGATATCCGGGATGACGAAAATACCCCTTTCATCGAGAATCTCATCGGCCATGGGAGTTGTGGGCCCATTGGCCGCCTCGGCTATGATTTTGGCCTGAATCTTATCGGCATTTCCCTCCCAGATCTGACTCTCCAAAGCCGCGGGAATGAGAATATCGCAGGGAATTTCGAGCACATCGGTACTCGAGATGGTGTCGGCGTCACGAAATTCAACTACAGAGCCCGATTCCCTCTTGTGTTTGAGGAGATCGGCAAGATTCAGACCTTTCCCGTTGAAGACTCCCCCCTTCGAATCCCCCACAGCGATGATTTTACAACCCATTTCATCCAACAGCTGGGCGGCTTCATTTCCCACCTTTCCGAATCCCTGCAACGATACGGTACGCCCTTTCAGGTTCATGTTCAGGTGCTCGGCGGCCGAGGAGATGCAGTTGACACAACCCCTCCCCGTGGCCCCACTTCTCCCCAACGAACCTCCAATGCTCAAAGGCTTTCCCGTCACGACCCCCGGTACAGAAAACCCCTTTTGCATGCTGTAGGTATCCATTATCCAGCCCATCACCTTGGAATCGGTATACATATCAGGGGCGGGGATATCCGTCTCGGGACCGATGAACATGATGATCTCAGAGGTATAGCGCCTCGTCATCCTCTCGATCTCCCCTTCGGACATTGTCTTGGGGTTACATTTTATCCCTCCCTTGGCCCCACCAAAGGGGATGTTCACCACGGCGCACTTCCATGTCATGAGCATGGCCAAAGCACGAACCTCTTCCAGGCAAACCGCTGGATGGTATCGCATGCCTCCCTTGGCCGGTCCCCTGGCGATATCGTGCTGAACACGGAATCCGGTAAATACCTTGTACTGCCCATCATCCATCTTCACGGGAAAATTGACGGTGATCTCCCTCTTAACGACGGCTAATTTCTCGCGAATTCCCGGGTCAATGTGCAGGTAGTCGGCAACCTTATAAAAACGCTCAAGGGACAGTCGATATAAATCCTCGCTACAGAGCAATTGATCATTGTCCACGTTCGCTATCTCCTTTACCCCGTTGAGAAATTTCGGCGACGACGGGCATGCGCCTCTTATACTCCGAGGATCGAACCCTCTCCGTCACCCGTTCGATAAGATCTTCCGTGAATCCCTCTCGCATCAGTTCCCTTTTGCGCAACCCATTATCGATCATTAGGTTAAGTAAGCGATCAACCTCGCTGTAGGGAAATCCCAACTCCCCCTCGTCGGTCTGACCTTGCCAAAGGTCTGCAGTAGGAATCTTTTCAATGATCTCCTGTGGAACCCCGACCTCACGGGCAAGGTCCCAAACCTGAGCTTTATACAGGTCTCCCAAAGGGTTTATGGCACAGGCCATATCCCCATAAAGAGTACCGTACCCCAAAAGGATTTCCGTCTTGTTACTGGAGCCCACCACCAACGCATTAAATCGGGCTGACTGGTCGTACAGGATACTCATCCTCTCCCGGGCCATCTTATTCCCCCTCCTGATCGGATTCGAATCGGGAAACGACTCGAAATAGGCATCGATCATGGGCGTAATATCGATGGAAAGAAAATTGATCTTCAGCTGGCTGGCCACCCGCTGAGCGTCGTGGATTCCATCGACACTGCTATGCCTATGGGGCATGTTGATGCCATACACATTCCCGTTTCCTAGGGCCTCCGTGGCCAAGTAAGCACAGAGCGAGGAATCAACCCCCCCCGACAATCCCAAGACCGCGTTCTCGAAGCCGGCCCTATGAACTTCACCGTGGATGAACTTTACCAAATCTTCGTGGACCTTCTTATAATTCAAGCGTAGGGAAATCATCATCCAATAGGTGGCAGGACTCAGAGAGGAAAATCCATGATACACATAACATAAATCCCTCAATCGGGTCAATCGGCAATCTATTTCGAGTTTCCTGACCTTTGCAACGAGAATATTTGTAACGTTTTCATTATATGGCAAATTCTATTATCCGTAAGCGAACACCATTGTCCCTTCACTTCAGTGACCCTTTAGGAGTCTTGGGGAATACTTACCCCTCCCAGCCTCTGAAGGGCTGGCCTTCCCCTTCATGCTCAACCCCGATGGCTACCCCACTTCTCCGGCAAATTACGCTCATGGACAGCAGTGTTTACCAGAAACTCAGGGAGCTGGTTTATTTATTCGAATTGTGTTGCGTTTAATCCGAATTATTTCGGGCGCCCTTTCATTCAGCTTCGGAATGCGAGGAAAATAAAGTTGACTTTGGATCAGAAATACAGTAATTAATTCAATTGCTTGATGAGGAGGATTTCATTTGCCAACTGAGGCTAAAACCAAAACATCCTTTGCCAAACAGATAGAAGCCCTGAAGGAGATCAGCATTGCCATCTCCTCAGATCGATACATAGAGGACGTTCTCAAGCTCATCGTTGCGGTCACCGCCAATGTAATGGATTCTAAGGTCTGTTCCCTCTGGCTGATCGACGAAAAGGAGAACTGCTTGAAGGTCAGGGCGACCCAGACCATGAATAAGGAATATTTGAAGGAGAGAAGTTTAGCGCTCGGTGAAGGGGTAGTAGGCTACGTGGCCCAACAGGATAAGCCTTCCATCATTTTGGATGTACTCAAGGAACCCCGATATAAGGAAAAGGAATTGGCCAAGAATATGGGCCTTCGTTCGATGCTCAGCGTCCCCATGCGGGTGAAGGATAAGGTCGTCGGTGTCATCAACTGTTACACTTCGTATCTTCATCAGTTCACCAAAACCGAACTGGATTTGCTCACTACCGTTGCAAACCAGGCAGCTATCTGTATCGAGAATACGGAGCTGATGGTGAGATCCAAGGTAATCCAGGAGGAATTGGAATCCAGGAAACTGGTGGAACGGGCAAAGGGAATACTCATGAGGGAAAATGGTCTCTTGGAGGATGAGGCTTTCAATCGCATGAGAAAAAAGAGCATGAATTCACGTCGGTCAATGAGGGAAATTGCCGAGGCCATTATCCTGGCGTTTGAAGTGAAAAAATAGCAAAAAAAGCTTGACATACCTGTAGGAATTTGGTAAAAAACTCGAGCATTTAACAGACGACGATACGAAGGCGTATCGATTAGACAAAGACGTCTATGCCCTGTTGGGTAGACGTCTTTTTTTATCCCAAGAAGAGAAAGGAATCTAACGGTATCTTTTACGAAACCCCGTATCAGCTACCCACGAATATGAGAAATTGGATAACTCTCTCGTCGAAAGCCTGATCGGCGGGTAACGAAGCAGGGTGGTAATACCTACACTAATATCATCCAATAGGAGGAGAAACACAATGGAGGCATCCAAACTGGAGGCAATTCTGGAGGGCAGGCAATCGCAACCTCACCAGTTAATCGAGGTCCTGCAAGAGATGCAAA
>JABAOH010062103.1_pt1 | contig 24731 bp, 22 predicted proteins | sample 7062181 | NCBI WGS metagenome assembly JABAOH01 (sample SAMN14538630, study PRJNA623070) | marine sediment metagenome | biome: marine biome [ENVO:00000428]; feature: marine pelagic biome [ENVO:01000023]; material: deep marine sediment [ENVO:00002113]; isolation source: pool of 5 deep marine... | reverse complement strand
CCGGGATAATGCGAATGATGTGTATCGTACGGTTTCGGTATTTTCGTCCATTTCTGAAGCCCAGGCGCGTGAAGTATTTAATCTTCCCAATGATACCAGGGATTGGCAGGTAGAATTGGCGCAAAAAGATATCCTGGACAGCATCGAAGAGGATGGGGATATAGTGAATAAACATAAAATCGTGCCTATTCTCTATCGCCCCTTTGACATCCGTTATACGTACTATACCGGTAAAACCCGCGGTTTTCACTGCATGCCCAGGCCGGAAGTGATGAGGCAAATGCTTCACGACAACATCGGTTTGATATCGGTTCGCCAGGTGGCAGAAGGAAAATTCACCCACTGTTTTGCCGCCGATACCATCATAGAAAGCCGGGTTACTACCAGTAACAAGGGCCTTTGCTATGTTTTTCCCCTCTACTTTTATCCTGGTGTAAAGGAGAAAAAGATCATGCGTCTGCTGCCTGCTGCAACTGGTTATGATGATAATAATGATGAAGAAACCAGGCAATTCAATATTTACCCGGAGTTTATCGACGTCCTGGAAAGGGACATGAAGATACCCGCCGGAACAAACGAATTAGCGGAACAGGTGTTTTATTACATTTATTCAGTCCTGTATTCTCCCTATTACCGGAAGATTCAGTCCCATGATCTGAAGATTGATTTTCCCCAAATCCCGTTTACATTGGATTATGACCTGTTTAATCAACTGTCTCAACTGGGAAAGCGATTGATCGACATTCACCTGATGAAATCAAGGGAATTAAATAAAACCGTTTCCAAATTTGATGTTCCCGGAAGTAACAGGGTGGAAAAAACAACCTATGTTTCCCCGCGTCAATTATCGTCTCAACGAGCGTTTAAACAGGTTAAAAAATCTGAAGGTGGCAAAGAAGGCAGGATATATATCAATAACAGTCAATATTTCAGCAGGATAAATCCTGAATTGTGGGAATACATGTTATGCGGTTATCCAATCCTGCGCAAATGGTTGAATATGCGTAAGAAAAAAATTCTCAGGCCTGATGAAATCAGTCAATTCATCCGCATGGTTCGTTGTATTCAATTAACCATGGATTACCAGGAGAAGATTGACAGTCTGTTTAAAGAAGTGGTAAGTTGACAGTTGGCAGTTGGCAGTTGGCAAGTAGGAAGAGAAGAAGATGAGAGAAGAAGAAAATCCCAAATTCCAAATTCCAAATCACAAACAAATTCCAAATTCCAATGACCAAAACAAACCTTCTGAAATAATTCAGGTTGAGGTTAAGGTCAAGGTTGAGATTAAGGTGCCTTCGCCGCAGGCGTTTAAAATTAAGCCCGAAGGGCGCCTTATTGTTTGGGATTTGTTATTTGGGATTTGTAATTTCCCCTGAAAGGGGTAAAAGGCGTTTTAAAATCGTCCGAAGGACGCCCATTTGTTTGTAATTTGGGATTTGTGATTTGGAACTTCCCCCTTTGGGGGCTTGATCTCTCCTACCGCACGGGCACTCAATTAGCGCGTCAGAATTTACAAGTACTTTGACGCAACTAAATTATGAATGATGAGTGATGAATGATGAAGTAAACTTTCCTGAACATTGGTACCCCGTCATTGATGTTCCTTTTCATCATTCATAATTCACAATTCATCATTAGCTTTTGAAACTATTGCCCTCCGTGTGGATATACTGTCCAGTATTTTTATCTACAGGATGGACATAAAGACTAAAAAAGAAAAAACTTAAAAAATTTAACAATGTCCATCCTGAAAATACTGTGCCTCCGGCGGCCAGGGACTCTTTTTATAAAAACCGCCCCTGGACCCCGCAAAAATTTTTGTTAGAAAAAGAATTAACGTGAACCTTTTAAAACAACCCTGCGTTGGGTTAACAATTCTTTATACCTCGATTTATTAAACCTCTTTCACTGTAACCGCCCCCACCATATCTCCTCCAACCGACACCAGTTGACTGAAAAAATCATGGGCATCGATCTTATTGATTCGTAAAAGCCCTTCCAATTGAATACCTTCCGGCAAGAGCCCTTCAAAAACAGGTGGAAACAAATCAAACTCATACCTTTTGTTCTGCAGCGGCATGGTGAGCGAAATAGGGTCGCCGGTGTATTCATCGTCATAAGTAAAGATGTACTTTTTTTCTTTTTCGATCTCCTCAAGAACCCCGGCTTTTACACCATGCATCGATACTTCAGCTTTTCTCATCGCCGGCCTCCCTGGCTTTGAATAACTCCATGAGTGGGCTTTCCAGTACAATCTTTATATTAAGTGCATCCAGGACTTTTTTTAGCCTGGAAAATTGAACACTCTCCTTGCCGTGTTCAATATCGTAAATAAGGGTCTTTCCTACCCCGGCAATTTCAGCCAATTGGAGCCGGGACAGCCCACTCTGCTTACGATGAAACCGAACCGCCTGACCAATGGTTTTCATTTAAGCCCTCTTTTTTGCCGCCAACGAAGTAAAAAATTGATGTCAAATGAATTTTATATCAAATAAGCGATTCTGTCAACAAAAAAATGCCGTGAGGGCAGTAAAAATTGCGCTTTTCTCCTATTTGTTGAATTCTAAGCGAAAATATGATATAACCATACCTTATTATTAGAGGTGCTTAAAAATGAAAAAAATTATAATCGCGATTATAGTCATTTTAATGATTAACACCACGTTGACCACCGAAACCATAGAAAAAATTGTCTTAGAAGGCAATAAAAAGGTTTCACGGGATACCGTCCTCTTTTATATGAAATCCAGGGAAAAAGGGATGTTTTCCGAAGACCTTTTACGGCAGGATTTCAAGTCGTTGTGGAAAACCGGCTTCTTCGAAAACATCGCTATTAATACAGAAAGCGGACCGGGCGGCAAAATCGTTAAAATAAAAGTTAAAGAGAACCTGCTGATTTCGTCCATCACTTACAAAACCAGTAAAAAAATAAAAGAAAGCGACATCGTGGAAAAACTCCAGGAAAATAATATTGTATTAATGCCCTTCTCCTATTACAGCCCGGCAAAGTTGAAAAGAGTGGAACGAATCATCAAGGAGATGCTGATCGACAAAGGCTACACCCAGGGGAAAGTGAACATCGTTACCAAAGTGGATAAGGATCAGATTGCCTTAACCATTAATGTGATCCGTGGTCCCAAGACCAGGGTCGGATGGATCACGTTTCCCGGGTTGAAAGGCGCAAATGTTTCCGAGGGCTTTTTAAGAGGGGGCATGAAAAACAATAAGAAGCACAATTTTTTCTCAATGCTGGGTGGAAAAGATGTGTACAATAAAGAAAAGATCGATGAAGACCTGGAAAAAGTGAAGGAGAAGCTGCAGCAGAAGGGATACCTGGAAGCAAAAGTTGGAAAACCCAGTTTTTCAAGGGGTCAAAGAAAGACGGTTTTCGGGAAAGTCCAGGAGATGCTCACGATCTCCATCCCGGTGGAACCGGGTCCCAGGTACCGGGTAGGGGATATCAACATCGAAGGCAATAAGATAATAAAGAGTGAATTTTTAAGAAGCCTGATAAAACTAAAAAAAGGGAAGATTTATAACATAAAAAAGAGAAATAAAGGCATCCAGGAGATTCAAAAAATTTATGGTTCATTGGGCCATATATACGCACAGATCGCTCCGGTGGAAAACCTTGATCCCATTAAAAAAATCGCGGACTTAACGCTCAGGATTCATGAAGGCGAAGTCGCCTACCTGGGTAAATTGGAATTTAAGGGCAATACCTTTACCAAAGATCATGTGATTCGCAGGGAGTGGTTCTTGAGAGAAGGTGGACGCTTGAATATGAATGCCCTGGAGACCAGTCTTACCCGCATGAAGCAATTGGGGCTGGTGACCATTGAAAAAATGCCGGACATAAGACCAAACCCCCAGGATCCCCAAAAAGTGGACATCATTGCCGAAGTCAAAGAACTCAACCGCCAGATGATCAATTTTAACGTGGGGTACAGCGGATACGATGGCTGGTTCGTTGCCCTGGGTTATTCCACCCAGAATTTCATGGGAATGGGAGAAACCCTGGCGCTTAGTTTCCAGAGCGGTACCCGTGCTAAACAATACCGGTTGGCATTCACAGAACCGTATTTATTTAACTTACCTGCCAGTTTGGGATTTAGTGTCCACAAAACCTCCCTGAGGTATCCATATCTCTACACCCGGCGCGGTGAAGGGTTTAATATATCCACCTCGTTCCGGTTCTGGAGATATTATGGAGCATCCCTCTTTTACAGTTTTGAAAGTGTTGAGGTCAGTGATGTCAACGAGGATATATTATTTTCAAGTCCCTATTACTATCTCTATTATGGTGAAGGTAAACGAAAAATCTCCGCGATTTCACCCACGTTTTATTACTCCACCGTGGATTCGCCCTTATTTCCTTCCCGCGGTACCAAATACATGATTAATTACCGGTATTCCGGTGGATTCCTGGGGGGTGACGTTAATATGCACAAAACCAAGATTCAATTCGTTAAATTTATCCCCCTCAGAAAGCGCCATGTCTTTGGTATGCAGTTGGTATACATGGGCATTATCCAATTCGGGGATATACCGATTCCCTTGTATGAAAAATTCTTCCTGGGAGGTGAACAATCCATCCGGGGATTTGATATTTACCGCATCGGCCCCAGGAATGAAAGAGGTACTGTTGTTGGGGGTAACAAAGCATTTTACGCCAACTTTGAATACCAGATTCCTATGACCCAGCAATTTACCTTTATCTTATTCTACGATGTAGGAAACGCCTATGATTTCAATCAACCCATTAGTTTTAAAAATGTGTACTCCTCCATGGGATTGGAATTAAAATTATTTGTCCCCATGTTGAATGTCCCCTTTCGACTTATTTTTGCTTATAATCCCAGGATCCTCAGACCGGACGACCCCCATTTTGCTTTTCGCTTTGCTGTAGGCCCCTCATTTAATTAGTTTGGAACTGGGTGGATGATGTGATGATGTGATTATATAATGATGATGTGTTATGGATAATGGTTAATGGACACGCTCTTTAACCTATAAAAAGCAAAAAATAAAAGAAAATGAAATGAAAGAAGGAAAAAGGAGATGAAAATGAGAAGAACAATCGTGTTATTGATTGCGATTTTTGTACTGAACGCCTTTGCGTTTTCAGAAGTGAAAATCGGAGTAATTAACCCCCAAAAGATCATGGACAGCACAAAGAAGGGCATTGCCATTCAGAAAAGACTGGAAAAACTCCAAGGCGAAAAACAGCAGAAAATAAATGCCATGCAAGATGAGATTAAAAAGCTGCAAAAAGACGTGATGTCACCGGCATTGAATAATGAAGCCCGCCAAAGAAAGAACATTGAGCTCCAGGAAAAACAAAAAACTCTCAAACGATATGTTGAAGACGCCCGGAATGAATTCGCCCGGGAGTCTAAAAAAGAATTTTTGAACCTGGAGAAAGAGTTAATGCCCTTGATTGAAAACCTGGGCCGACAAAAAGGATTTACTATCATTATTGATATTACCAGGCCCGGGATTGTGTATTATGATAAGGCTATTGACATTACGACTGATGTCATTAAGGCCGTGGATGCTAAATATCCCGGTTAACAAATTAAAACCATTAAAAATTAATAAAACTAAAAATGAACAGCAATGAGACATTAACGATTGAAGACATTAAGGAAATCATTCCTCATCGATTCCCTTTCCTGTTAGTGGACCGGATCACTGAAATCAAGGGATACGAGTCCATTAAAGGGTATAAGAATATCACCTTTAATGAACCTTTGTTCCAGGGGCATTTTCCCCAGCGGGCAGTATTCCCGGGTGTTTTAATCGTTGAAGCCATGGCTCAACTGGGGGCGGTGTTGATTTTTCGCCGGTTCCCCGAAGATAAACGAATGGCTTTTTTTGCCGGCATTGACAAGGCCAGGTTTAAACGACCGGTAATACCAGGAGATCGACTGGACCTGGAATTAACCGTTACCAGGGATAGAGGAACGTTCGTGGTTATGGAAGGAAAAGCATTTGTAGACGGCGATTTGGCTGCTTCAGCCGTTTTAAGTTCTGCAGTAGCTAAATGATGAATCCGGGGAACGTGGAACGCGGCGGGTGGTAAATGAATAGAGAAACGGTAAACACAAACAACGTAAACATTCATCCCAGTGCGGTTATTAGCCCCAAAGCAAAACTGGGAAATAATGTTGAAGTGGGCGCTTTCTCCATCATAGGGGATGATGTGGATATCGGTGATAATACCGTTGTGATGCATCATGCAGTCATTGATAGCGGCACCACCCTGGGAAATAATTGTAAGATTTTTCCTTTCTGTTCCATTGGCACCGCCCCCCAGGATATTACCTATGAAGGTGAACCCACGCTTGTTGAAATGGGTGATAATAACATCATCAGGGAGTTTACCACCATTAACCGCGGTACCAGAAAAGGCGGAGGAATTACCCGTATCGGCAACAATAACTATTTTATGATGTATACCCATATTGCCCACGATTGCAAAGTGGGTAATCATACCCAATTCATCAACGGCGCTACCCTGGCCGGACATGTAGAAGTAGAAGATCATGCGGTCATCGGTGCTTTCTGTTCGGTTCACCAGTTCGCCAGGATCGGCAGGAATGCCTATATCGGCGGGTACACCGTTGTCATCCAGGATGTCCTCCCCTTTACAAAAATCGCACAAACCCGTGAAAAATATTACTTCTACGGTCCCAATTCGATCGGCATGATGAGAAATGGCATCAGCCGGGAATTCATCAATCATGTCAAAAATATTTTCCATATCCTGTATAAGCAGGACTTGAATACCACACAAGCCCTAGAAAAAATACAGGAAAAATTCCCGGATTTCGAAGGGGCTGAAATCATTACTCAATTTATCGATAAAACCAAACGTGGAATAACAAAAAATTTCACTTCCAGGCAGCCGGGAGACCGATTAGGCTAAATGATGATGATGAAACATCAAGGATGAAAGAATAGAGAATGATGAAAACGGGTACCAATACAAGAATGAATGTCAACAACAGGATCAGAATCGGAATTGTCGGGACTGGAACCATGGGAAAGAATCACTTGCGGGTCGTAAACTCTATACCTGAATTTAAACTGAGCTGTGCAGCCGATATCAACGAAGAGAACCTGATTACAGCCTGTGAACCCTATTCTATAGAGAAATACCAGGATTACCGGGAAATGGTGGATGAAGTCGATGGGGTCATGGTGTCTACGCCAACAATTTATCACCATGAAATTACCAGGTTTTTCCTGGAGCATAAAAAGCACGTGCTGGTTGAGAAACCTATCACCAATACCGTTGAGCATGCGGATGAATTGATAAAATTGGCAGACGTAAACCAGGTAACCCTGGCAGTAGGGCACCTGGAGCGATTTAATCCTGCGGTGGAATACATCCAGTCCATCGTCAAGAGGCCTCTATTTATTGAGGTGCAGCGATTGGGGCCTTTCTCTCCCCGCTCCCTGGATGTGGATGTTATTATGGACTTGATGATCCATGACCTGGATATTATCCTGCAGTGGGACCACAGCGGGATTAAACAAATCAATGCTTCTGGCGTTCCTATTATCTCGGATAAGATTGATATTGCCAATGTGCGGCTCCAGTTCAACTCAAAATTGGTGGCCAATGTAACTGCCAGCCGCGTTTCCCAGAAAAAAACACGAAAACTCAGAGTATTCCAAAAGAATAACTACATCTCCCTGGACTACAAAAAACGACGCGTCAAAAAATTTGAACTGAACAATGGTAATATTGTCGAGGATATCCCGGAAATCCAGGAGATCGAACCCCTGTGGAGCCTGTGGATTAACTTTTATAAAACCATCACCACCGGGAAAAACTATAATGTTACCGGCGAAGAAGGCAGAAATGCACTCCAGTTGGCAATTCGAATATCTGAACATATCCAAAAAAATATCGTGGATGTTCGCTAAAATGCTTTTTTACCACAGAGAGCCCAGAGAACACAGAGAAGAAATTTTAAAAGCTTAACGAGTTGAAGATAAGTAATTACATCCATTCACTGGTAGAGGGTGGCATTGTTCCGGGTATCTCCATATTAGTGGGTAAAAGAGAAAAGATACGTTTTAAAAAACAGTATGGATTAAAATCCATTTTTCCTTCTAATGAAAAGTTGGAAGACGCACCACCCACTCTTTATGACCTGGCGTCCCTGACCAAGCCCCTGGTTACTGCTTTTCTGCTGGTTTACCTGAAGGAAAAGGAAAAAATTGCTTTAGATAAACAAGTAAAGGAAATTTTGCCGCAGCTGCCCAATGAGTTTGATATGACGCTGCTGCATTTATTAACTCATACATCCGGGCTTCCTGCCTGGTTTCCCTTTTACTTGTTTGCTGATAAGATTGACAGCGATGGTTATCTGGCTCATTTTCCTTTAGTAAAGCTGGAATCCCGGCCCGGGAGGCGCGTTGAGTATTCCTGTGTGGGTTACATACTGCTTTATTATGTCATTGAAAAAATTGCGGGTACTTCGTTTAAGGCTTTGGCACGGGAGGTGATATTTGAGCCACTTGGGTTGAAGAATACGTTCCTGGAGGTGCCGGAGCATTTGAAAAAAAATACCGCCCCCACGGAAAAAGGAAATGAGTACGAACGAAAACTAGCGCTGGATTGGGCGAGAACGTACGAATCGGGTAAATACCTTGAACGGGCCAGGCAGTATAAGTGGCGGGAGGAGGTTATCCAGGGGGAAGCCCATGATGTTAATTCGCATCACCTGGGTGGAACCGCGGGAAATGCTGGGTTGTTTTCCACTATGGAAGATGTGTTTCGCCTTTGCCAGGAGTTTTTTCCTTCCACGGCTTCCCTTTTAAACCCAGAATCGCTTCGACTATTCTGGAAAAATTTTACCCCCTTTAAAATAAGTCATCGAACGGTTGGGTTTAAGCGCAACTCGTCGTTTATCACTTCAGGAGGCCGGGCGCTGTCCAGAGCAGCCATCGGTCACAATGGGTTTACCGGCACGTCTTTGTGGTTGGACCCACGGAAGGAAATGACGTTTATCTTGTTGTCTAACCGGGTTCATCCTGAGTACAAAGCGGTTAATTTTGACAAAATCCGGCGAAAGCTGCATCGACTGTTAACCAGGGAGCCGGAGTATAGAAAAGGTGGCAGGCAAGAAAAACAAGGATAGAAAATGGCTGTTTCAAAAAAAGAAAAAGATTATATCCGGAAATTTAAAAAAAAGAAAAGTGCCAGACAAATAGCCCGAGAGCTTGGTCTGAAAAGAACTGAGGTAGAAAAAGTTATAATAGAATTAAAAGAATCCGCTAAACCGCAAAAAAAGCAGAAACAATCACCTTTACCGCCTGTTGATGTTGATGAAGAATCACTATTAAAAAGAAACGATTATTACTGGGCAGCCTTAACTGCCCTGTTTGCTTTTGTTGTGCTCCTGTTAACAGCAGCGCCAGATTTAACTGGTGAGGATTCGGGTGAACTAATCACAGCAGCATATACACTGGGAGTGGCCCATCCCCCGGGTTATCCACTCTGGTGTATTCTGGGTAAACTATTCACAATAATAATACCAGTGGGAACGATTGCATTCCGACTAAACGTTATGTCAGCCTTTTTTGCCGCCGCAACAATATTCTTTCTCTTTCTCGTCATACGAAAACAAACAAAAAACAGGATTATAGCAGCCAGCGCTTCACTTTTATTTGGGTTTTCCTTCGAATTCTGGTCACAGAGTAACATCGCAGAAGTTTATACTCTTAATTCCTTCTTCATCGCTGTCTGCCTCTTTCTTCTCCAACTCTGGAATGAAAAACGCTCAAACCGTATTCTCTACGCTCTGGCTGTTATGTGTGGTCTTGGCTGTACTAACCATCACACTATGGCTCCCCTTTCAATCCTCTTTGTTTTCTACATTTTCTTTAAAGCGCGCCGCCGGTCTCCCCTATCCTTCAATGTTATGGGAATCGCTTTTTTATTTTTTATATTGGCACTTTCAATCTATCTATACCTGCCTGTACGCAGTCAGGCAAATCCCTATATGAACTGGGGCAAACCCGATACAATAAAGAAATCCTTCCAACATATACTGCGTAATCAGTACAAAATACCTTCACACGTTGTTTATGTTGGTCCTGAATATCAAAGAACCTGGAAACGGTTTGGCAAACAAATTCTTNNGCAAACAAATTCTTGTTTATGCTTCTGCATTCGTTAAACAATTCACCTGGGGATTATTCTGGCTCCCAATACTGGGACTATGGATTCACTTTCGCCAGAAAAGCTTCGAATTCTATCTCCTTTTATCGATATTTTTGCTAACATCCATTGGCTTTATCATCTTCTCGAATTTTATGCCTGATCTGGAAGGTATCAATGCCAATGATTTTCTCTTCATTCCTTCATATATGGTGGCAGCATTCTGGATGAGCATGGCAATACATTGGCTCTGGAAAATATGCAGAAAAAAAATCAACTGGAAACCACTGCCTGCTTTAGCAGTCATGATAATGCTGCTTCTGCCTCTTCCTAACTTGCTCAGCAACTTTCCCACCAATGATAAACGTAACTACTACTACTCAATCGACTTCGGGCACGCGCTAATCGATACGTTAGCCGAAGGAGCGATTATCTTTCCGGAAGGAGACCATAAAATATTTCCTTTACTCTATCTCCAGGGAGTACTGGGTATGCGTCCGGATGTAACCATTGCCAATAAATATGGCCGTATTGAGAAACACCTCTATCCCGATTTAATTAACCAGGTAAAAAAAAGTGGCGGCAATGTTGAACAAATCCCCCGGGGAGAAATTGAAAAACACATCATATTAAAAAGCCCGGATCGGCCGATATACTTTACCAACTATCGCAATTTGAACGATCTGCCTGAATTCCAGCTTATCCCTGAAGGGCTGCTTTACCGGGTCATCCGCAAATCCGATTTACCTGGATACCAAAGAAAAGTATCCACTGAATACTGGGAAAAATACAAATTTCGCAACTTCGCTGATCCCGATATATCAAGTGAAAGTGAATATACCGCAAGTTTGATTATTATCGAGTACCACATCATGCGTGCTCAAAGCTTCTTCGAGGAAAACAAAACTAAAGAAGCCTTCCGGTATATAGACAAAGTTAAAGAACAAGCTCGCGGCCGCAGTAAATTATTGAATAACACGGGTAACATACTGGCAAGGCGTGGATTTTTCAAAAAGGCCCTTGAATTTTTTGAAATATCTTTGTCTATTGCCCCAAACAACCTGACAACCATTAACAACACTGCCAAAATATATTTTCTATTAAAGGATTATAATAATTGTACAAAGTACCTGGATCGTGTCTTGAAGATCGATCCCAACAACCGTGAGGCTAATGAATTAAAAAGACGTATCCCTAACAGCCAATAATCGAAGGAAATTTGCCTTCGGCGACCAAGGGGGCTCTTTTTGGAAAAAACCGCCCCCCTGGACCCCCTGCAAAAACTTTTAATTAATTTAATTCGTTTCCGGGCGAAGACTCGTCATCATGATTGCCTGGCACCAAAAATCTGTTCTTCTCTTTTTTAATCAAAAGTTTTGCGGAGCTTTTTCAAAAGCGACCCCCCGGAGGGCCGCCGGAGGCAAATAATGGTTATTACTTTACTGCGCTAATTACGAAAGGGACGCTCAGCTTTTCCCAGCGTAACACCACTTTATTTCCTTCGATTTGAAAGGTCATCTCTTCCACATGCTCTGCCGCTTCAGGCTTCACATTCACCCTCAAGGCATCCTGAGCTTTATCATATCTGTAAGCCCCCCACTGTTTTGCCACTTTATTGAAAATAATCGTCCATTCAGTTTTCCCTGGAATCGTAAACAAACTGTAGGTTCCGGCTGCAAGTTTCTCGCCCTCAACGTTTACGTCCTTGCTGACAGCAATTGTAGTGGCCTCATCGGCGCCGGTGCGCCAAATCTTTTCATAAGGCACCAACCCACCCCAGATTTCACGTCCCCTGACCTTGGGGCGTCCGTACTCCAACGAAAAAAAGGTGACAGGCGAAAAAATCCTTATATTTTAAAGAACTCTTCAAAGAGTTGCTGGAAGCTCTGTTTGGGTTTTGGTAGCTGGTGCCTGGAATTTTCCCTGAAAGGGGTGAAAGGCGTTTAAAACTTGCCCGAAGGGCACCCTTGACTTTTAGTCCTTTGCCATGATTAGTGCCATGGCCTCTTCACGAGTGGCAATCTTTTCCCGGAAAACCCCCCTCACAGCAGAAGTAACAGTTATTGTCCCCGGCTTTTTCGCACCCCTCATAACCATACAAAGATGCTCCGCTTTTATAACTACCATCACCCCCAGAGGAGAAAGAGCATCAACCAGGTAATCGGCAATTTGCTTGGTTAAACGTTCCTGGATCTGGAGCCGTTTGGCCAACGATTCCACCAACAACGCAATAGTATTGAGTCCCATTATCCTACCCTTCTTGGGAATATAAGCAATACTGGCTGTCCCGGAAAAAGGGAGCAAATGATGTTCACACATGGAGTAAAGAGGTATATCTTTTAAAATTACCATCTCTTCATGTTTTTCTTCTGTCAATGCTTTTAAAAAATCATCCGGGTCTTTATGAGTACCGGAAAGTACTTCACTAAACATTTCCGCTACCCGCTGCGGGGTTCTCTTAAGCCTATCACACCGGGGGTCTTCACCAATCCCGGCCAATATCATCTTGACCCCCTCTTTTATTTTTTTGAAATCCATCTTTGATTTGGTTTTATTTTTCATTTTGCACCTATTTCCTGTGCTGTTTTTATTCTAATATTTTTACTCCATGCGTCTTCATCACCCCTCCGTAAAATGCTCAAACGTCCCTGGTTTGATGATCTCATAATTTTTTACCATTAAATGACCGTTGGCTGCCAGGTGACAGATGCGGTTTTTATTGTCCATATCCATGTCAAGGACCACCACATCCGCATCCTTGCCAACGGTAATTCGTCCCTTTTGCTGCAGTTTTAATACCTCCGCTGCATTTGAGGTCACTACTTTTAATGCCTTTTCCAAGGGCCATTTTTCCCTTTCAACCAGGTCCATCAGTTCGTTAAAGATCGATTTGGGTTCGCCGGAATCCATTTTGACCAGGTTCCCTTTTTCGTCAAAATTGGGCAGAGAACCGCAGGCATCAGAGCTTATGGTGATATGTTCAAGAGGTACTCCTGATCCTGTCAATTTTACAACAGCCTCAGAAGGTTTTACTTCGGTATCCGGGTAATAAGGATAGGAACTGGCTGTCAAGTCGATGGGAGCCTGTTTACCATAAGCTTTGGCATCCTCGAAGATATAATGATTGCGATTGCAGTGGGTGGGTAAAAATTGAGTGAATTTCAGTTCGCTTTTTTGAATCACCTGGTAAAGAATTTCAAAGGGATTTTGGGCGTCTCCCATGTGGATGTTCACAATCCCGGCTTTCCCCCCCAGCATACCCCCCACACGTGCGTGTTTTGCCAGGCGGATTAATTCATCCACGGTGGGCCCGGAGGAACGGTGGTCTGAAACCGCGATCTCCCCTACACCAATAACTTCATCGATCATGGCAATATCTTTGCCGGCATCACCCAGGATAGTCGGAGGAGGGACCTGGTAGGAACCCGTATAAATCCAGGCGGAAACACCTTCGGCCCGTAATCCTTTGGCTTTCATTAAAACACTTTGGATACTGCGTGTTAATCCATCAGTGCCCAGGCAGCCAATAACCGTTGTAATGCCGCCTTCCAACATTTGACTTAAGCGCATTTCCGTTGTACGTGTTGCCGGTCCGCCCTCTCCCCCGGCACCGGCAATATGGACATGGCTGTCTATTAGCCCGGGGATCATTTTTAACCCATCAGCCTGGATTGTTTCAACTGAAAGATGCGACGGCAGTATAATTTCCGTTTCAATGGCCAATATTTTATTACCACCTATCAGCACATCTTTTCGCCCCAGTGGTTCGGGAGCGTAAACATCACAGCCTTTAAAGAGTATCATGTATCCTCCTGCTGGTGAATCCGCGTTTATCTGGAACCAATTTATAATTTGTAGGGGTTTGATTTATCAAACCCCTCGGGATCTGATTAATCAAACCCTTGAATGAAATGTCGATTGAGGGCTTGATGAATCAAGCCCCTACATTGTTCCGCTGTCATTTGTCATTTATCAAATGATGAGTTCCCGGACAGCCTCCTAGGTCTTCTTTTTCTTCATCGCGTCATCAACCAGGGTAGCCATGTGACCGGGTTTTGCCTTCTTGGATGCCTCTTGCTCCTTTTTCAACTGCGCCAGGTCTTTGCTGTAATCACCATCCTTCTTTTCCATGGTGAGGGAAATCTTCCTGTTTTCTTTATTGATTTCCAGCACACGGACGGTAACAATATCTCCGATCTTTAAGACCTCCTTCGGGTGTTTGTGAATGCGGTCGGTTCCCAGACGAGAGATATGAACCATACCGTCCACACCAGGGAACAACTGGATAAAAGCACCATACGTTTTCATACGTGTGACTTTGCCCTGGAATTCACTGCCGGGTTTTATTTTTTTCATCGCAGCACCCCAGGGGTCATCCTGCAGCGCTTTGGCACTGAGGCTGAGTTTTCGCCTCTGCCGGTCCACATCGATTACTGCGACATCCAATGTCTGTCCCACTTTTAACACATCTGACGGTTTTCCAATGCGCTCATAAGAAATCTCTGAGATATGCAGCAGCCCTTCAATGCCCCCAATATCAACAAAAGCACCAAAGTCCTGGAGCGATTTTACTCTACCTTCATATACGGCACCTTCCTCTACTTGCTGCCACAATTTCTCCGCCTTTTTCTCCGCTTCATGCCGCAGGTATTCCTTGCGGCTTACCACGAGATTATTTCCTTCCTCTTCAAATTGAGTAATATAAAATATGTACGTGTTACCCACATGATTTTCCGGGGTTTCCGAGTAAGCAATATCCACCTGGGATATGGGACAAAAAGCCTTCAACCCCATGATCTGTACTTCAAACCCGCCTTTGATATGTTCAGTTACTTTTCCTTCGACAGGTTTATTGGCCTGGAATGCCTCTTCCAGGGTGATTAATGCTGCAATCTTCCTGGGGTCCTGGTCATCGGCCCCAACAGTGCCAGCTTTACATGAACACTTCCAGGCCCCCTGTCCCCGGCCGGTTATGAAAACATTGATGGTCTCTCCTTCGGAGACTGTTAACCGCCCGTCTCGCATCAGCTCTTCCTTCCTTAACATGCCATCTAACCGGGTACCCAGGTCCAGAAAAACGTACTCATTATCAAAACCCAGGACAGAGGCTTCGACTTCATCCCCAATTTCAAATGATTTTACCATTTGAAACGACTCGGATTCTGCCAGTAATTGCTCAAAGCTTTCGTCATTGCCTGGAGGCTCTTGCTTATGAATCGGGCTGTCCTCTCTGTATTGTTTACCTTTTTTCTTTTTTGCCATCGTTCTTACCTTAATAACTAATATTTGACGATTCCACTTGCGATTCTATATTTTCCCGTGTCCTTGAGTTTAAGGTTCACAGTGTATTATTTTTTAGTTAAAATGTCAAGAGGAAAAGCCAGGTGCAGGGGCACGGCATGCCGTGCCCCTGCATCAATCAATCATTCTAAATGTATAGTTTTTAAAATTTTCCCGGCATGGAGGGAGGTATATTTGATACTAACGGTTCCCGGCCCGGAAAGCAAAAATTGATATTCTACCTTAGCGAAACCAGGGATAAACAAGAATTGAACCTCGGGTCGGTATTCTTTATAAGAAACATCATCCTGGTAAAGGTTATTGATTTTACCCCCAGAAATCACCTTGATACCCTTGCCGAATACTCTCAGCATATCTTTTGGATAGAGATTCTTCATTTGTGCATGGTAACTCATAGTAGGCATGGCTTGTGAATTAACCAGTCGGACCCGGATGCGGTAAAGATTAGCGCCTATTTTTTTCTTTTCAAATACCTTCATGGAGACTTCCGGTGTATGTTTGGCCGAGAAGATAACCGCAGAAGCGTTTCGGTGCACCATGTCTTTGATCATAAAGGGAGCAGAGATGCGGAAGCTGTATTTAATCCAGCCGCCGATTTCGATGTCACCATAAGTGGGATGTTTAAAGGGTTTCCAGGGTTTGTACAGTTCACCCTGGGCGAGGTGGTCGCTGAATCTTAACCGTTCCCGCTCCCATTCAATGCCTGGGCTGAAGATTTTGCCAGCCGGGTCCTCATCTACTTTCGGGGGAGAAACTTTTTTGCTTTGTTTAAAGGTTTTGAAGGTTTCATGAGCAGGTACAAATAATTCCCCTACAAACCCATAACAGCCATTGATCATTACCATCCATTCGCAAAAATCACCATAGGTAGCGTAAAGGTCTTTATAGCTTATAAGGTAGCGGTACCCGGGTGTGATGCGTTCCGCCTGTTTTCCCAGGAAATCGTAAACCTCTACATCTTTGGGGTGATATGCTTCCGGGGCTTTGGTACTGGGGCCCCGTAAAAACATGCCGCCAAAATTATGAAACGCCCATACCATGCAGATATTGGGGCGTTTACCGATATAGTCGGCCAGGGCTTTGAGTCCAACACCTGATAGAGGATGGTCACCGGCACCCCACTGCACATACCTGGGCTGCCAATCATAACCCCAGTTGCGGTTGGGGTCCACATACCCTTCGGAATCTTCATTTACCCTGCCGTCACCATCGTTGTCAATGCCTTCTCGCCCTAATAGACTCCATTCCCCTTTTTCCCCGGGTTTTACCCTTATCATTAAACGGGGGTCCAGGGGATCGGTTTTGTAATTTCCATGGGGGTCTTGTTTGCGCATCTCACAAATATTGCCGTCACCGTCCAGGTCATCGGGAAAATCCTCATCCACCAACCCGTCATGGTCATCATCTTTGGGCCTGCGGATACTGCGGTTGCTGCTGTCGCTATTGCCTTCGGTCATGAAATGATACCGGCCGTCCGGGTTCACCATGGGAACCACATAAAAACACTTCTTATCCACCAACCGGGTAATCTCTTTGATTTTACCGTAGTTTCCCAACAGGTAGTCCAGTAAATACAACGACACTTCCGCGCCCTGGATTTCATTGCCGTGAATATTCCCATCCACATAAATTCCAGGCTTGTCCAGTTGACTGCCGGTTTTGGGATTATTGACGGTCATGCAGTAAATAGACCGCCCCTCTTCACTTTTGCCCACCAGGTCCAGCCTGGTCAGGTGGGGGTAAGCCTTGTGAAGCTTTTGCAGGGCTTCAATCACCATATCATAGGTGTAATAGTTATCAAAACGCAGCGGTACGGTTACTTCACTGGTATGATCCTGGACTTTTGCCGGTTTTGCCCCGACATTTACTGGAGAAACCATAACAAAACCGAAAACAAACACGATCACCAGGAGAGTTATATTTAGTTTCCTCATTTTCATTTTGCGCCTCCTAAGCTTACGGTTTTCACATCACTCCACGCATTAAACGTGAACGCTTCCAGGGTTAATTTTACTGGCTGTTCCGCATGGATGAGCCACTGAACCATGCGGGTACTGAACCCGTCCAATTCCTTGATCAAACTCCGTTTCTTCCCTTCAATGATTTTATAATTTCCTGGTTTTAACGAAACCACCACAGGTGTGATCCGTTGATTCCGCCTTCCCATCGCTGTGGGGTAGGGAAGATAACCGGCATTTTCTACCCAGGCCTTGACCCGGTAGATTCCTGCACCCAGTGGTTTGACAAGGGTTTTGGCTATTTTTATCCGCGGCAGCTTCTTCACTAATTCAAACACCCAGGGAACCTGGCCTTTTAACAGGCCCTCCAGCATGCGGGCCGGTGGGGTATTGGCAGTGAAAGGCGCAATTCCCCCAATCTCAACTTCTCCCAATGTGGGATGGTTATAGGATTTCCATTGAACAAATCCTTTACCTCCCAGTTCTTTATCACTGAAGGCCAACAGGGCTTTTTCATCCGGGTCTGCCCCTTCCTTGCTTTTGGGTTTGGGCATCTGTCTTAACATCTGGGCCATTTTCTTGGTGTCCATCATGCCGCTCTTCACCATATTCATCACCATTTTAGCTTTGATCCTGTCAGGGGTACCCGACGCTTTTAAAAAAGCATCGATTTTCTCCTCTCCCAATTCCAGGAACTCCTCGTTGGTCATGGATTCCAGTTTCTCCGGTGTAATCTGGGGTGCTTTTTTCTTTTCTTCCAATTTCGGCAGCGTCCAGAAATCCATGGTAAAGGAAGGCAGCCCCAGGTGATAGTAGGCCCACAATTCAAAGGACCCATCTTTGGCTGGTGCCGGTTCCAGCCGTTTGGCATCCAATTTATTCTTTTTGAGAAATTCTTTATATTGTTCGGAGATCTCGTTGTAGAATTTCAAATCTTCGGGCTGGGGATTTACCGCAGCGCCCAATCCCAGAAAACTGGCAATCATGGTTTCGGTGATTTCAAATCCCGGGGGGGCCATTTGCTTTGCTTTTTCCATGATTTCCTCCATGGTATACGTCCGGTCGGGATCGAATCCGAAACGTTGGGCAATGCGTTTGGGGATTTTGATTTTGGTGAAATCAGCCGTGGTTTTGCGACCGCCCCGCGGCGGTATCATACAGAAATTGGTCTCACCAAAACAAATAGTCATGGCAATTTCCGGGTGCTGATAAATAAATTTAAGCAGGTTATAGGTTTCCTTTTCGCTGCCGGACCAGGCACCACCGGTTTTGGTAAAGAATTTAAACAGGTGGGGAAAGGTAATCCCGATATTCACACCACCGGGGCCATCCTCGTTGTATTTCCCATCGTTGTCATTATCAACACCTTCGCTGTAGAGTTTGTAGATTCCTTTTTCCCCTTTTGCCCAATCGGCTTTTTTCATGAGCCGGGGTTCACCCGGGACAGGAATCCACCGGCCTTCAGGGTGCTTTACCCGCATTATCGTAATATTACCGCTGCCGTCCAAATCCTCGACACCGTCTTCATCTACCGCATCGTCCATATCGTCGTTATAAGGACTGCGGTTACGGGCATCCTTCCTGAGAGGTTTCTTGAAATAATTCCAGGCTGCATCCGGGTTCCCCAGCGCCAGGATGTACCAGGTTTTATTCTTGTGCAGGTCTGGTTTTTCCAGGATTAATTGCGCCAGGTAAAGCGCTGCTTCACTGGCAATGGGAACCGTCCCTTCCATGTTGGCAGTCACAAAAACCGCAGGGAGTATTTTTTTATTCTTCTTAACCTCTGGTCCCACTTCCAGAAGGATTATCTTGTTTCTTCCCGGGGTCGCTGTAATCGTGTGCAATTTGGCAATTTTACCATACGTGTCTGCGAAACCCTTTAAGATTTTATTTACTTCAGTTGGCGTGTGATAGGCGTCAAGTTTCAATGTGGTTTCTTTCGCACCCGCATCCACCCACACACACCATCCGCATCCCCATAAAAAAACAATCAACCATACACTGATTCTTTGCTTTCTCATTTTCATGTTTACTTTCACCTCATTTTCATTTTCTTTTTCTTTGAAATAAAACAAGATTACCTCAGTACCATAAAACCCATGAAACCGGGTACTACTTTTATTATACGATGAAACGGACGAAAATGTTCACCCCTATGGACATAAAAAATAAAAAATAAGTAAAAATACTGGTTTACATTGAAATTCGATGTGCTATAATTGAAACATTCTTAATAAATAGGAGGTCGTGTCATCATGGCCTTATATACAGTTTCCTGTAAGAACCAAAGCCAAAGAGAAATGATACATTGCATACCAATTACGATTGTGTTGGTGGAGGTGTTCCATGGCTAAAAAGATCCTGGTTATCGAAGATGAGGATAATCTTGGCCAGTCGATTAAGACGTTTTTAGAACAATACGATTATCGGGTAAGTTGTATCAGTGACGGCATTACCGGTTTGGAAGCCGTCCGGGACGAAAAACCTGACTTAATCCTGACCGATCTGCTCTTACCTCGCCTCCATGGATTCGATATTTGCAGGACCGTCAAAGGTGACGACCAGTTAAGGGAGATTCCCTTGATTGTTATGACTGCAGTATATAAAAATGCGATCCACAAGCTGGAGGCCAAGAGAATGGGAGTGGAGGATTTCATCGAGAAGCCGCTAAATTTCAGCGAACTGCTGAAAAAAGTAGAACGGTTACTGGGACCCGCCACGCTGCCAGAAGAAGAAATCATCACGTCGGAACCAACCCAAAAGAAAAAAAGTATGGATGATGTTATCCAAAAACAGTTCCAGGATTTGCAGCAAGACTATGCCTCCCGGCTTCCTCAAAAGATCATGGAGCTGGAAAAAATATGGGAATCCATCCAGAAAAGAGAAGACACAGCAAAACAATTGGCCAAATTCCGCAGGATGGTTCACAGCCTGACCGGGTCCGGCACCACTTTTGGTTTTAAAGAACTCACGGAATCCGCCAGGCAGCTGGAACTGCTGTTGGACATGATTATTGCCGAAGGCGAAGATACCATTGAAGAGCGTAAAGATAAGATCAACAGGCTGCTGGATAATATGAAGCACCATCCCCTGGTAACCACTGAATTGGAAATCATGAGACAGATGGGCAGTAATCAGTAGGAAGTAGGAAGTAAGAAGTAAGAAGTTGGCAGCACCGTGCGGTATGACCCGTTTAATTTTGAAGTGTGAATGATTAATTGTTAATTGTTAATGGATAATGCCCGATAATAAAATTTTAAAACGAATTATGTACGTAGATGATGATACGGACCTTCAGAGAATTGTCCAACTGGGGCTGGAAATGGGGGGAGGTTTTACGGTTAAGGTTTGTGGCTCCGGTGAGCAAGTCCTCCGGGAGATAGCGGATTTTCAGCCGGATTTGTTAATCCTGGATGTGGTGATGCCGGATATGAGTGGCCCCAAAACATTGAAAACCATGCAAAATATGCCGGATATACCATCGGTTCCCGTGGTTTTTTTTACTTCTAAAACTGGTCCGGAACACCTCCAACATTATAGAAGTTTGGGTGCCATTGGGGTGATCAAAAAGCCCCTGGATTTTAAGAGACTGCCCCACCAGGTGAAAGAAATCTGGGAGATATTCAATTCTAAAGTTCATCAGTAGCGCACAACACCCTTTCATCACCTATTTGGACGGTGAATTTAGGCTTATGTTTACTATTGACAGAGAGGGGAAGGGAGCATATAATAATATAGTGATAAAGTCCAATAAGAAAATATAAACTTTTTACCCACAGATAACAGGTGTAAAAAAGGAGGCGAAAACATGTATAAGTTTACGGGTACTTTAAAGAACGAATTCTACGCTGAGGAGGGCGTAAATATCACGGTTAAAGGGCTGGAGGATGACAGGATTATTCTCGCACCCACGGGCCCATGGTATGATCTTGACAAAGAACAAGACAGCAGCACCTTGACTTTTACGTTAACTCCTTCCTCAGGTACCACCGAAGAGCCACGCACTGTCGGAGTTGAAGTAACCAACGGCAGTCAAAACGTCACCACCCAACCCACCCATTGGGAAGTGGAAATTACCGGTTCTTCGGATTCCGAACCCATAGAAGTGCAACTAACAATCTTTGAAGCTGAAATGGAACCTGAGGAATAAAAGACTCGCTTAAATTATTAATTTTACGTGTTAATTTTAAAGGGCGTCGTGTCTGAAAAGGAGGATAAATGATTTTTGGAATCCCCAAAGAATTGTCCGATGGCAAAGATACCATGGAAATGAGGGTTGGCCTTTCACCAATGGGTGCACAAGAGTTAATACACTACGGTGCAGAGGTCTATGTTGAAAGCAAAGCTGGTGAAGGGGCCGGATTTACCGATGAAAATTATATAAAAGCCGGGGCAAATATCGTCTATTCAAAAGAAGAGGCCTATCGACGAGCTGATGTTGTTTTGAAGGTAAGGCGACCCCAGCCGGAAGAGTTTTCTTTTATAAATGATGGCCAGGTCATAATGGGATTTATGCATTTAATCACATCTCCCCGGGAATTCATCGAGATTGTAAAAGAAAAAAAGATTACTCTCATCGGCTATGAGATAATCCAGAGAAAGGATGGAACTCTTCCCATAGTAATCCCCATGAGTGAAATTGCCGGGAAATTATCCGTTCAACTGGCAGGAAGACTATTGGAATCCCGGGAAGGCGGCCGTGGTATATTACTGGGAGGGATAGCGGGAATTCCGCCGGCAGAAGTTGTCATCCTGGGAGCAGGAACACTGGGCCGCAGTGCTGCCAGGGCCTTTGCCGGGATCGGTGCCAGTGTATATGTGCTCGATCTGGACCGGGAGAAGCTCGATAAATTATCATATCATACCGCGGGTATGAACATTACCACGATGTTCAGCACCCGGCACAATATAGAAAAACTGGTAAAATTTGCTGATGTTCTAATCGGGGCAGTACAGGTTCCGCGAAAGCGAACCCCAATATTGATAACAAAAGAAATGGTAAAAACAATGCAGAATGGTGCAGTGCTTATCGACTTCTCTATTGATGAGGGAGGGTGTTCGGAAACGTCAAAAGTAGCTCCCCTGGGAAAATTTGTTTATACAGTCGATCATGTTATTCACTTCTGTATGCCCAATGCAACGTCACTGGTAGCTCGAACCGCAACCCATAGTTTGACTGCCGGTGCCATTCCCTATCTCAGGATTATAAGCGAATTAGGCATTGAGCGCGCACTTGGTGAAAATAAAGACCTTGCCAGGGGAATTTATGCGGAAAAAGGAGAAATTAGAAAGGAGTTCCTGGTATGAGCTGGTATGACGATTACAAGAAAAAATACTGCTCTATCGAACGGGCAGTTATGGAAATTAAGAGTAATGACCGGATATTCGTCAGTGGAAATGCAGCCACTCCCTTCCAGCTCTTAAAAGGTCTTGCCCTTCGCAAAGCAGAGCTTAAAAATGTTGAGGTTAATCACGTGTTGTTGTTAGGGAATGATCCGTTATCAAAACCCGAGATGCAAGGTCATTTTAGACATCATTCACTCTTTGTGGGTCCCGCCGATCGTGATGCTGTGAATGAAGGGCGGGCCGATTATTATCCTGTGTTTCTTTATGAAATACCGGCTCTTTTTAATTCCGGTTTACTTCCCCTTGATGTTACATTGTTACATCTTTCGCCGCCGGATGAACATGGGTTCATGAGTTTTGGCGTCGAGTGCCTCGCTTCAAAAGCTGCCGCCGAGAACTCAAAAACGGTTATTGCCCTGGTTAACGACAAAATGCCCAGGACCCTGGGTGATTCTTTTATTCATGTCTCCAGGATCACAAAATTGGTGGAAATATCTGAGGATTTACCGGAATTGCCCATCCCCCCTTTTTCAGAAATTGAAAAGAAGATCGGGTCTTATATTGCTGATCTGGTAGAGGATGGTTCAACCCTGCAGTTGGGAATTGGTGGGATTCCCAATGCCGCAATCAAGGCGATGTTTGATAAAAAAGACCTGGGCATTCATACGGAGATGGTTTCGGATAGTATTATGGAAGCCATGGAAGCCGGTGTGATAACCGGCACCAAAAAAACCTTGCATTCCCGTAAAGTTGTTTCCACTTTCTATTTCGGAACAAAAAGGCTTTATGATTTCGTCGATAACAATCCCGCCTTTGAAACCCATCCCACAGACTATACCAACCACCCCTTTATTATTGGTCAGAATGAAAAAATGGTGGCCATCAATTCTGCCATTGAAGTGGATTTAACCGGTCAGGTCTGTTCCGATTCTATCGGCACCAGGATTTACTCCGGGTATGGCGGGCAGGTGGATTTTATTCGCGGCGCTGCCCAGTCAAAAGGCGGCAAACCCATAATTGCACTCCCTTCTACTGCCCGGGGTGGAAAAATCTCTAAGATTGTGCCCACATTAAAGACCGGTGCCGGGGTAGTTACAACCCGGGCAGATGTGCATTACATCGTCACTGAATACGGGATTGCCTATCTTCACGGCAAAAACCTGCGTCAGCGTGCGGAAGCCCTGATCAATATTGCTCACCCGGATTTTCGTCCCATGCTGGAGAAAGAAGCAAAAAATAGGAAATTATTATTATAAAAGAAAGAAAAAAAGGAAAGTCTGGATTTGGATTACAAAAAGGGACCGGCAAAAAGAAGAATTAGATTTCCGGCTTGGCCTCTTATCCTTCTCTATTAACGTTCTCGTATGCTTTCACATGTATAGGCACCAGCCCCGTAGTCGATTGTGGTGTATGGGGTCAGGTATTTTATACATTTACCTCTGTGTCCACTGTGTCCTCTGTGGCTAAAATAGTCTTTTTGGTTGCGGCTTGTCCGGGTTGCGGTCAGGTGACCAGTGACCTGTGGCCTGTGACCAGAACAAAGGAAAAGGAACTGATAAATTATTAAATAAAGATGAAAAAAAACGGACGGGGGAACAGGGAAGGACAGGCAAAGGAAAAATTAGACAAAAAAGTGTCAACAATAGTTGACTGATGAAACCGGCATAAGTAAACAATAGTTGACTGATGATTGCGTTGAAATACGATAAATAAAAAATATTTTCCCTGGAAATCCTCTTCTAAAAACAGTTTTGATTTTTTCACTCATTTGTTCCTTATTTTGGCATCATTCTTGTTACATGTCCTATATCAAAATCAATATCACGGAGGTAATCATAAGATTATGGCAAGACAGAAAAGACTAAAACTAATAGGAGAAGAAGGATTTTTCCATATCACGTCCAGGACCGTCGGACAAGAATTCTTTCTTGGCGATGTGGAGAAGG
>JABAOH010172286.1_pt1 | contig 24742 bp, 25 predicted proteins | sample 7062181 | NCBI WGS metagenome assembly JABAOH01 (sample SAMN14538630, study PRJNA623070) | marine sediment metagenome | biome: marine biome [ENVO:00000428]; feature: marine pelagic biome [ENVO:01000023]; material: deep marine sediment [ENVO:00002113]; isolation source: pool of 5 deep marine... | reverse complement strand
TGGGTCCAGGCGGTGTCTTTTGCCGAGGCAGCCCTCGGCCTGGGCATGGTGGCTCTGCTCATCACCTACCTGCCGGCGATGTACTCGGCGTTCTCGCGACGGGAGACACTGGTGGCATTGCTGGAGGTTCGCGCCGGGTCCCCTCCGTCGGCGGTGGAGATGCTGGAGCGGTTCCATCGCATCGGATGGACGGAGCGCCTGACCGATGTGTGGACCGAGTGGGAGGTGTGGTTTGCCGACATCGAGGAGAGCCACACGACGTATCCGGTGCTCACCTTCTACCGCTCTCCGCAGCCCGAGAGGCACTGGGTTCCGGCGGCGGGGACCGTCCTGGACGGCGCCGCCCTCACCCTGTCCACGATCGACGTCGACTGGCAACCGCAGGCCGCTCTGCAGATCAGAGCGGGCTACCTGGCCCTGCGCCGCATCGCCGATTTCTTCGGCATCGACTACGACCCCGACCCGGCACCCGACGGCCCGATCTCGATCAGCCGTCAGGAGTACGACCAGGTCGTCACTCGCCTCGAGGGGTCGGGATTGCCCATCAAGGAGGATCGTGACCAGGCTTGGCGCGATTTCGCCGGCTGGCGTGTCAACTACGACACCCCTCTTCTCTCCCTTGCCGAGCTGACCGTCGCTCCGTACGCGCCGTGGACGAGCGACCGCTCGGCTCCCGGCTACCGGGAGACCCGGGTGCGGCGTTGGGGGAAACGCGCCGCGGCGGCGCCCTTGGACGCCGCTGCCAGAGGTGGGGCCGGTTCCTAGAGGTTGAGCGTCCTCATATAGGCGATCAGGTCGAAGAGGTCGTCGTCGGTCAGGTTCGGATTCCCCCCACGGGGCAACATGGCGATTCCCGTCGTGTTCTCCGGATGGTCCGAAGGGCGCCCTTCGAGGAGGAAGTCGAACAGCTCCTGGTCGGTGCGGCTGTTGATGAAGTCGGATCCCACCCACGGCTTACCGAGTCCCTCGATCCCTTCCCCGTTGGGTCCGTGACAGGCGATGCAGGTCCCGGAGTAGAGGACCTCACCATTGGCTGCGTCACCATTCGATGGCGGAGCGGCGGTCTCTGCCGTCGTGGGTGCGGTTGTCTCGTCCGATCCCCCGGACTCGCCACAAGCGGCGGCGATGACGACCAACACGGCGACGAGTGTGACAAGACGGCGCATGGGGATCCTCCTTCGTCGAACCCCGCAGGGGCTCGGGCGGCGTGACCTTCGGAGGAGATGATGCCACCTATACGCACCTTCTTGGTCACATAGCGCCGGGTCGTTCGTCCTGATTCGCCCTCGCCACCGCGCCGTAGAATCCTCGGCCGATGGACCCGGTGCTCGTGCTGCGCCACGGCGACGACATCCCTCTGGGGCTCCTAGGGGAGGCTCTCGTCGCGGCGGCGGCGCCCGTCGTCGAGGTGATGCTCCATCGCGGGGATCCCATTCCATCCCCTGAAGGCTTTTCCGCACTCGTCGTGCTCGGCGGCGTCATGGGGGCCTACGACGAGGCGGTCCATCCGTTTCTGACGGAAGAAAAGCGCGTCATTGCCACCGCGCACGATCGGGCCTTGCCGATGCTGGGCATCTGCCTGGGCAGCCAGCTGTTCGCGGAGGCTCTCGGCGGCGACGCCTACCTCGCCCCGACCCCTCCGGAGATCGGCCACATGCTTCCCCGATTGACCGACGCGGGCGCGGCGGACCCCGTCCTGTGCCACTTTGACGCACCGGTCGTGGTCTTTCACCAGGACACCTGGGATCTTCCACCCGGGGCCACGCTGCTTGCCGCGACCGACCGCTTCAACCACGCTTTTCGCTCAGGTGCGACCGTGGCCATCCAGGCGCACCCCGAGGCAGACTCGGCAATCGTCTCCCAGTGGGTCGAGAAAGAGGCAGAGAGACCGCTGCTCACCGCGGCGGGCGTCGTTCCCGAAGATCTGGTCACCGCCGTGCGCGCCGGTGAACCGGCGCAGCGGGAGATGGCCGCTCGGATGTTCGGCGCATGGGTGGATGAAGTCGCGGCGGCGACCCGGTAGGTGGCCGCCGGTGTTCGATCGTCTTGCCGAGCAGTGCCTCCTCCTAACCTCTCGGCTGATGCGTCGTCTTGCCCTCATCGCCATTTCCCTTGCGCTTGCCGCCGCGGCGTGCACGTATGAATCCTCGGGAGTGACGACCACGACGATCGGCGATCCCGAGGACGTCGTTCCCGCCACCGGCCCGGCCGACATCGCCGTGGAAACACAAAGGGTGGAAGGCACATCGCTCACGGTGGCCTCCGTGACTCTGCCGAGCGACGGCTGGGTCGTCGTTCGCGCCGACGACGGGGGGGCGCCGGGCCAGATCATCGGAATCAGCGAGATCCTCCGGGAGGGCGTCGTCGCTCGCGTGCAAGTTCCCTTCTTCGTGCCCATAACCGAGGACACGACCGTGCACGCCACCATCCACGTCGACCTCGATCGCGACGGGGCTTTCACGTATGAGGCACCCGATTCCCTGATCGATGAGATAGCCACCTTTGCCAACGGCGAGGCGGCCACGGCGGTAGCGCGTATCGAACTGTTGCCGCCGCTGCAACCGGCGGAGGTGACGCTGGAGGAACAGCGCACCGACGGGACCTCGGTGGTCGCCGCTGCGGCTGTGCTGCCTGCGCCCGGGTTCGTGGCGCTCATGAGCAACGTCCAAGGCGGTCCGGGAGAAGTGCTGGCGATAACCGAACTCGTTCCGGCCGGAACGGTGGCAGACATCGACTTCGTCCCTGTTCCCTCGCTTCGCGTCAGCGGACTGGTCTTCCTCGTCGTGTGGATCGACCGCGACGAAGACGGGCTGTTCGATGCGGCGAACGACGACATCGCCGTTCGCGTCGATGGATCTTTGGCACAGGCGTCGGCGGTCATGACCGTCATTCCCATCGAGCCCGCCTCCATCGATGTTCACGACCAGGAGGGCGATGGGACGACCCTGACGATCGACGAAGTCGTGCTTCCTGGACCGGGATTCATCTTGGTGCTCACCGATCTGGCGGACGAACCGGGGGACCGCCTCATTGTGACCGAAAGCCGGCCCGCGGGGACGCACGAGGAGATCACGATCGAGTTCGACGAGCCACTCACCGAAGATACGGATCTTTGGGTGAGGACGATCATCGACTTCGACGAGGACGGGCTCATCGGTCCCGACGATCCGTTCGGTCTCACCGGGCCGGGTGGCGAGCCGGCGACTGCCGCCCTGGCCTACACGATCGCGGAAGACGAATAGGGTGCTGCGCTCGATCAACCCGGCCACGGAAGAACTGCTGGCCGAGTACACCGAGCACACCCCGCAAGAGGTGGCGGGGCGCGTAGCGGCGGCGGCAGTGGCCTTCAAAGGCTGGCGGCGCCTCCCGATCGATGAGCGGGCCGCGGCGATGCATCGTCTTGCCGACGTCCTCGAAGAGCGCACCGAGGAGTGGTCGCGCCTCATGACGACCGAGACGGGCAAGCCGATCGTTGCCGCCCGAGCCGAGATCGCCAAGTGCGCCTGGGTTTGCCGCCACTACGCAGACGGAGCCGCGGAGATGCTTGCCGACCGGCACATCGCGACCGAGAACAGTCGCTCGTACGTCCACCATGAGCCGCTGGGCGTGGTGCTGGCTGTCATGCCTTGGAACTTCCCTTTCTGGCAGGTGTTTCGCTTCGCTGCCCCCGGCTTGGTCGCCGGCAACGTTGCCGTTCTCAAGCATGCTTCGAACGTAACGGGGTGCGCCTTGGCCATCGAGGAGGCCTTTGCCGCCGCCGGCTTCCCCAGCGGCTGTTTTGCGGCACTGCTTGTGCCGGGCAGCCGCGTCGCCGCGGTGGTCGAACACGAGGAGATCGTTGCGGCCACCCTCACCGGTTCGGAGCATGCGGGGCGAGATCTGGCCGCAAAGGCAGGCTCTCTGCTGAAGAAGACCGTTCTCGAATTGGGCGGCTCAGATCCGTACTTGGTGCTCGAGGACGCCGACGTCGACACCGCCGCCGCCGCCTGCGCCACGAGCAGGATGATCAACTCCGGCCAATCCTGTATCGCCGCCAAGCGCTTCATCGTCCACGAGGACGTCTATGACGAGTGGCTCGAGAAGTTCGTGGCTGCCATGGAGGCGATGGTGATGGGGGATCCCATGGACGAAGCGACGGTGCTCGGCCCCCTCGCCCGGGCCGACCTCCGGGACGAACTGCATCGACAGGTGGAGATTTCGATCGATGCCGGGGCGACGCTGGCTCTGGGAGGGTTCGTCCCGGATCGAAGCGGGGCGTTTTACCCGCCCACGGTGCTCACCGACGTCGCACCGGGGACGCCGGCCGCCGACGAGGAGTTGTTCGGACCGGTGGCCGCGGTGTCCCGCGTCGCGTCGGAGGAAGAGGCCATTGCCATGGCCAACGACACCCAGTTCGGCCTTGGTGCGGCAGTGTTCACCAGAGACGCGAGGCGCGGGGAGAGGATCGCCGCCGAGCAGCTCGAAGCCGGGACCTGCGTGGTCAACGCCTTCGTTGCCTCCGACCCCCGGCTTCCGTTTGGGGGGATCAAGCGCTCCGGCTACGGGCGGGAGCTGTCCGATCTCGGGATCATGGAGTTCGTCAACGCCAAAACGGTCGTCGTCCCCTGAACCTCAGAGGCCGGCGATCGACCGCGGCCATTGGCCATTGGCCATTGGCCGAAGGCGGTAGCCTCTTCTCATGCCGCTCAACTTCGATCTCGCCGGCAAGACATACGACCCGGTGACCGAAGAGGTGTCGGCCGACGCCATCGCCGCGTACGCCGCTGCGTCCCGCATCGATAACCCGCGCCATGAAGTCGGGCCCGACCAGGTTCCCTCTCTGATCTTTCCCGTGGCGACTGGTCTTCCGCTGATGGGCGCCGTGATATCCGACCCCGAGCTCAACGTCGAGAACCCGCTCATGATCGTGCACGGCGAGGAGGACATAGTCCATCACCGTCCGATGAAACCGGGGGAGACCCTGGTCTCCACGCCGTCGCTCGAATCGGTGGAGGACAAGGGCAAGGGCGCGACCTTCGTCGCCAAGGTCGCTACGAAGACGCCTGACGGCGAGATCGTCACCGAGCAGTGGGCGACGATCTTCGTACGCGGCGCCGGCAGCGGTGCGGAGCGCCCTTCGCTGCCGAGCACAGAATCCCCGGAGCGAAACGATCAGGTCACTTCCTTCATCAAGCACGTCGACGAGGGCATGCCTCCGGACTACGCCGCGGCCTCGGGTGACCACAACCCGATCCATCTCGACCCCGCAATCGCCACTGCAGTAGGGCTACCCGGCGTCATCAACCACGGCCTGGGGACGCTGTCGCTCGTTTCCGGCGGCCTCGTGGACGAACTCGCCGGCGGCGACCCGCGGGGAGTGAGACGTATCCAGGTTCGGTTCACCGAGATGGTTCTACCCGGAAGCGACGTAACGACCACCGTGTGGGAGTCGAGCGACGATTCGTTCGTCTTCGAGACCGTCCGCCCCGACGGGACGACGGTCATGGTGGGACTCGTCGAATTGGGCTCCCGCTGATGGCGCGCCTCCGGCTCTTCGCAAGTTTGCGGGAACTCGCGGGCACTGGCAGCGCGGAGGTCGATGGTGCGACCGTCGGCGAGGTGCTGCAGAACGCGACGACGAGCTACGGCGTCGACTTCGGCCGCGCGCTTCAGTCCGCGCAGGTGTGGGTCGACGGAGATCAAGCGGCTCCCGACACCCCCGTCCCGGAGGGCGCCGAAGTCGCCGTGATTCCGCCGGTCTCGGGAGGGGCCATGGCAGTCCGTTCTCCGGTGCTGCTGGAAATCGGCCTGGCGGCCGCCCTCACCGCCGCCCTCTTGATCACGAACTTTCTCTCCCTGCAGTGGCTCGCCGTGGCGGCGGTACTGGTGGGGGCGATGTGGGCGTACGACATTGCGGTGTCGGCCGATCGTCGCGGCCTCCCGGTCGGGATCGGGCCCGGCCTGCTGGGCGTGCTCGGAGGGGTCCTGGCAACGTATCGGTTCGGTGCTCCCGGCACTGCTGCGGCCACCGTGGGTGCGGTTCTACTGGTGCTGATGTGGGGGGTGATCAGCTCGTATCTGCGCTCGGTGGATTCGATCGCGTCCGGCGTAGCCGTAGCTTCGACGGCGACGTTCGGCGCGGCTTCGCTGGTCTTGCTGCGTCTCCGATCGGAGCAAGAGGCCCTCGCCTTTCTCTTCGTCGCCGCCGTCGCTATCACAGTCTCGTGGCTCAGCGACCGCACGGATATGCCCGTGCTCGATCCCCTGGTGGCGATCATCGTTGCCGCCATCACGGCCGGTGCCGTGGCCGGAGCGACCTGGGCGCCGGACTTGCTGGGAGCCGTCGCCGCCTCCGTCGCCGCAGCCTTGGCTTTGGTGGCCGGCCGTAACCTGGGCACGCTGCTTCGGGCGGGCGGCTTCTTCGCCGCCGGTCCGATCCCGGGCAGCCTGCACTACCTCGACGGCGTGTTCATGGCTGCGGGCCCGTTTTGGGTGTTGCTCACGGTGGTGGGTTAGCGAGTCAGACTTCAGACTTCAGATCTCAGACTTCAGATCTCAGACTGCAGAGAGCAGAGAGCAGAGGTCGCGACTCTGGCCTAGTCGCTAGTCGCCAACGGCCAAGGGCCAACGGCTACCTCATCCAGTGCCGCAAAGAACCGCTCGATATCGGCGTCGGACCCGCCGCTGATGCGTAGCCAACCCTCGGGGTGAACGGGGCGGACGATGACACCCCGCTGAAGCAGCCCCTCACTGATCTCCAGGGCGTGAGGCGCGAACTGCGCATATACGAAGTTCGTCTGGCTGTCGGCGACTTCGTGCCCGCGGTCCTGCAGGCCGGCGCGCAGACGCCGGATCTGCGCGGCGTTGGCCGATCGGCGCTCCGCAACTCGATCTTGATGTCGCAGCGCTTCCGTGGCAGCGGCTTCGGCGAGGTCGTTCACTGAGAAGGGCAGCTGGATTCGCCGCAACTCGGTGATGTTCTCGGGAGCGGTGACGCCATAGCCGACCCTGATCCCGGCGAGAGAGTAGATCTTGGAGAAGGTTCGGGTTACCAGGACATTCCGGCGCGAGCCCGCAAGAGGAAGCATCGATCGGTAGTCGGGAGCGGTCACGTACTCGTGGTAGGCCTCGTCGATGATCACCAGCACGTCAGGGCTCAGCTCATCGATGAACTCTTCGAGGGCATCTCCAGGCAGGTGCGTCGATGTCGGGTTGTTCGGGTTGCAGACGTACACGATCGTCGTGTCCGGCCGAATCGCCGCCAGCATCGCACCCAAATCGTGCCGATGTTCCGCATCCAGAGGGACCTCGATCGGCGTGGTGTGCGCGGCCAGAGAACCGATCCGGTAGAGCCCGAACGACGGCCAGCCATATACCGCACTCGTCCCGGGTCCACCGACGGAGAGGGCCGTGATCAGAGTCAGCTCGTTGCTGGCTCCGCCGCACCAAATGCGGTCGGCGGCGACGTCGAGATGATCGGCAAGAGCGGCAGTCAGGTCCGGCTTGGCGTTGTTGGGGTAGCGGTTCAATCCGGAGATGCGGGCCGCTATCACCTCTTGTACTTCGGGGAACGGAGGCTCGGGGTTTTCGTTGGAGGCGAGTTTGGACACTTCGATGAGATCGAAGGCTTCAGCCACTTCGGCGACCGACCGGCCGGGACGGTACGGCTGGATGCGTTCGAGGTCTGGTCGGAACCGTGGTGCCATCTCCGGCATCGAGATTAGAGCCCGCAGAAGGACTCGCATCCGTCAAGCCGTTGATGGTCGCGTCGGGGTTTACCCGAGTGCCCGGCCTGCCGATGGGAATGACGCGAATAAACGGGGACTCCCCATACGATGCCAACGATGACGATCCCCTTGCGGAGGGCTGCGACCGCAGCCGGCGTCCTTCTGCTTGCCATCTCGGCGACGATCGGTCCGGCGATGTCGCAGGTCACCGAGGAGGACGTGGAGCAGGCTCGCGCAGCCCGCGACACTGCGGCCGCGGCGCGCGCCTCCGCTCTGGAGAACCTCGACGAAGCGGTCACGGCGTACGAGGAAGTTCGCGGGGAACTGGAGGCCCTGACCTTCACGGTTGGCCGCCTACGAAGCCGGATTGACGACTACGAGGACGAGACCCGTGATCTGCGGTCGGAGGTCAAGGATCGTGCGGTGCGTTCCTACATGAGCGGCGACGAGCGCGACCCTGTGGCGCGCGTGTTCGCTCCCGAGACGGTGCAGCAGACGATCATCGCCCGCGAAGTCCTGGCCCTCGCCGTCGAATCCGACTCCGCGCAGCTCGACGACCTGGCGGCAACCACCGCGGAGATGGCACGCCTCCGGGGCCAGCTCGAAGTGGACAGCGCCCGGCTCGCCGATCTGAAGGCTGAATCCGACGCCATCGTGGCACGGATGAACGAGCTCTACGAGGCCGCAGATCTCGTGTACGACACGGCCGACGAGGAGTTCCACGCGGTGGAGGAGGCGCTCGCCGAGCAGATCCGGCGTGAGGAGGAGGCCCGCCGCCAGCGGGAACGAATGCAGGCGGCGCTGCAGCTACCTGCCGAAGGCGTCCCGGATTGGGTGACACCCGGCTTCGTCTGCCCCGTCGCCGGGCCTTCGTGGTTCCGCGACACCTGGGGCGCTCCGCGTTCCGGAGGACGCACTCACAAGGGGGTCGACATGATGGCGCCACGAGGCACACCCCTGGTCGCCGTGGCGAGTGGCGTCGTTCGCAAGTCCTACGGGGTGCTCGGGGGCAACATCGTGTGGCTCTACGCCGACCATGGGGTCAACTACTTCTACGCCCATCTCGATGGTTATCCGGGGGGCCTCGGCGACGGGCAATGGGTGCAACGGGGGCAGACGATCGGGTACGTGGGCGACACCGGCAATCCGGCGCCGGGGGCCTTCCACGTCCACTTCGGGATCTACCCGGGTGGTATCACGGCCGTCAATCCTTATCCTACGGTGGCGCGGGTCTGCTCCTGATCCAGCGCAGCATCCTCTACCCTGCGAGCACGTGAGCGAGAACAACCGCCGCCGCATCGATCGCGTCCAGGATCCCGTCTTCCTGAGCGGCCTCGAAGACCTGGGTGACGAGGAAGTTCGGGAGCGGCGCGTGATGTGCGACGACTTGGACGTGGAGTTGTCGTACTACCGGCGGATGCTGCACGGTCGCATGGATCTGATCGCGTTCGAGATGAGGCGCCGCGCCGGGGATGAGGAGGAGTCCTTGATCGATGCGCTGCCTCGCATCCTGGCCGAGGGCGCCTACATTGCCGCTCCCGGGCTGGCGTCCCGGCAGGTGTCAGTAGAGGTCCCCGACATCCCGCGGCACGGCAGCCGTATCGTCGACAAGGCCCTGGATGGTGACTTCATCGCCCGGCTTCCCTCGCTCGGTGACGAGGAGCTCGCCGAGACGCAGCGCTTCTTGGAAGAGGTCGAAGCGGAGGTCTCCCGGCAGCGTCGCGTCGTGCACGACGCTCTCGATGTCATCCAGGAGGAGCTGACCCGGCGCTACCGCGACGGTTCCGCCGATCCCGACGAGCTGCTCGCTTCCGGGTGATCGTCGGGTCGGTTCGTTCGGGCGTCATCGAGGCCCGGCATCCCATCGCCGCCGTCGCGGTGGACCGGGAGGGTGTCGTGATTGCGTCACTAGGGGACGAGATCGACCGGGACTTCTACCTGCGGTCTGCCCCGAAGCCGCTGCAGGCCGCGGTGTCACAGCGCTACGGCGCCGACCTGGTCGCTGAACGGCTCGCTGTGGCCGCCGCCAGCCACAGCGGCTTCCCCGTTCACATTGCGTACGTCACCGCGATGCTCCTCGAAGTCGGGCTGGATGCCGGGCACCTGCGATGTCCACCTGACCGTCCCCTGAATGATGCCGCCGACCGGATCTGGGCCTCGATGGGTCGTCCCGATGCGGAGCGCATCTTCCACAACTGCTCCGGGAAGCACGCCGCCATGCTGCGCGCCTGTGTCGCCAGCGACTGGTCGCTGGAGTACACCGCGCCGGACCATCCCTTGCAGCAGGCGATCGTCGCCGCGGCGAACGATGCCGCAGGGCGCAGTGTGGAGCCGACCGGCGTCGACGGATGTGGGATTCCAACACTGCGCTGTGACACCGCCGGGTTGGCGCGCTTGTTTGGACGATTGGTGACCGATCCCGAATACGCCGAGGTCGCCGCGGTTGCGGCGCGCCACGCGCCGCTTACGGCCGACGGAACCCGTCCCGAGGCAGTGATGGCGCGCTGGGTTCCCGCGGTCGTGAAAGGGGGTGCGCAGGGCTCGATCGGTCTCGGCATGCTCGAGCACGGACTCGGTTTCGCCGCCAAGTCATGGACGGGCGTGTCGGCTGCGGCGGTCGTGGGCCTCATCGAGCTGATGGACAGGGTCGGCGTGGTTCCCGAGTACCAGCGATCCCGCCTCGAGCGTGTGGCCCGCCCTCCGGTGCTGGGTGGAGGCCGACCCGTGGGGAGCCTGCAGCCGGTCGGTCCATGAGCAGCTGGGACGACCTCAGCGGTGAGCCAGTGGGCCGGCACGTGGGGCCTTTTCCGCAGCGACCGTTCCTGGAGATCTACTGGAGGCATTTCGGGATCGAATCGCCGCACATAGTTGTCGCCGAGCAGGCAGCAGCGGCTCTGGTCGTCGTCGACGGCGTGACTCGCTTCGTCGGTGAAGCGCAATTGACCGACTACCACTCGACTCTGGGTGTCGTCACCCCTTCCCTCATCGACGGCATGCTCGCAGTCGCAGGCGCCGAGGCGCGGTGCGATCTGGACTCCCTTCCCGACGAGGTGGCGCAGCCTCTAATGGCTGGTTTCGCAGAGGCGGGGATGAAGACCGAACTCGATCGGCATGAATCCTGTCTGGTGCTGCATCTGCCCGGCGCGGCGGAGGCCGCCGCCTGGGAGGCTGTTCTCGGCGGCCGGGATCGCCACGAGCTGCGCCGCAAGAGGCGCCGCTTCCGGGAGGGGCTAGGCGAGCCCGAGCTGGTGCGGGGTCCTCTGCACTTGAGCGAGTTCATGCGCCTGCATCGAGCAGCGCCCGGCGAAAAGGGCGGCTTCATGACCGACGCCAGGGAAGCGTTCTTTGCCGATCTCCTCGGTGTGCCCGGAGCCCGCCTCGATGCCCTGATGGCCGGGGACTCCGTGGTGGCTGCCGCCTTTGGGTTCGAAGACGAACACGCTTATTACCTGTACAACTCGGCCTACGACCCCGGGGTCGCGAGTGCCTCCCCGGGGATCATCCTTGTCGACGCCCTCATCGCCGAGGCAGCAGTTTCGGGAAGGACTCGCTTCGACTTCCTCAAGGGCGACGAGGGCTACAAGGCTCGTCTCGGCGCAACGGAGCGACCCCTCTATCGTCTTCGGGTGTGGTCGTGATCGGGCACGTCGCCTTCCTGTCGGTGCACACGTCGCCGCTCGCTGCGCCCGGGTCCGGCGATGCCGGGGGAATGAACGTCTACGTGGACTCGGTGGCGCGCGCCCTCGCCGCGGCGGGCGTCCAGGTAGACGTCTTCACGGCGCGAAAGGACAACGGCTTCGGCGCGGAGGTGACTGTCGTCCCGGGGTATCGCGTTGTCCACGTCGACTCGCCTGGCGCCGACAGAGCCGAGCGAATCGCGACGTTCGCCGAAGGCGTGGCCAAGTGGGCGGTGGCGGCGCGAGTCACCTACGACGTCGTGCACAGCCACTATTGGCTGTCCGCGTGGGCCGGCGTGCTGCTGCGGCCCGTCCTCGAAGCCCCGCTCGCCATCTCGTTTCACACGCTCGGACGAGTGCGGGACGTCGGGTCCGGAGAACCGCCGTCACCGTTGTTACGCATCGCCGCTGAGACCGAAGTCATAGCCCGGGCGGGATGTGTCGTGGCCTCCACCCCGGCGGAGGCGGCCGATCTGATTCAGCACTACGCGGCACGGCCGGAGCGAGTGTGCGTCAGCCCGCCCGGGGTCGATCACGCCATGTTCTCGCCTGGAGAGGCAGCCGCCTCCCGCGCCCGGCTGGGTCTGGGACCGGGGCCGACTGTGGCGGTGGTGGGCCGGATCCAGCCGCTGAAGGGGATCGATGTGGCCGTGCGGGCGATCGGCCGACTCCCGGAGGCACGGCTCGTGATTGCCGGCGGTCCTAGTGGACCCGCCGGCGAGGCGGAGTTGTCCTCGCTGCGGCAACTGGCAGCCGATGTGGCTCCGGAAAGGGTGAAGTTCCTGGGGCCGTTTCCACACGCCGAAATCGTCGACGTCTACAGGGGGACGGACGTGCTCGCGGTGCCCTCGCTGGCAGAGTCGTTCGGATTGGCGGCCGTCGAAGCGCAGGCGTGCGGCGAGCCGGTCGTCGCCGCCCGTGTCGGAGGCCTGGGCTTTTCGGTCGCCGAAGGGCTGTCCGGGCGCCTGGTCGAAGGGACGGATCCGGAGGCTTGGGCGAGCGCTTTGGCAGCGATCCTCTTCGATTCTGGAGAAGCTTATCGACTGAGCACCGGCGCCATGACCCACGCCGCTCACTTCTCCTGGGAGTCGACGGCGTCCCGACTCCTCGAGTTGTATCGCGGCTTGCGGTGACGACATCCGAGTTGATCAGGACGGTGACCGAGGGTTGGGTCGCCGACGATGCGGGCGATGTCGTGTGGGCGGGCGACCACGATGGCCGCCGCGGGGTACGCATGCGTCAAGCGGTCCGCGACATGACCACAGTGTGGTTCGGTGTCGGACAGCGCACGGTGTCCATCGAGGCATTCGTACTCCCGGCGCCGCCGCAGGGGGCCGAGGACGTCTATCGCTTGGCCCTGGCCCGCAACCTGACGGTGCGCCGCGTTCGGTTCTCTCTCGACGCCCACGGTGACCTCGTCCTCACGGGCAAGATCCCTATCGCGGAGGTCTCCGAGGAGGAGTTAGAGCTGGTACTGGGAGAGGTATACGACCTGATCGAGGTCACCTTCCCGGCATTTGTCGCCGCCGCCTTCGGTCGCGAAAAGAAAGCTCCTTGAAACTTTTCCAGACGGCTTGTGCACAACCCCTTGTGGATTGATGTGGAAATGTTGACAAGACTCTGAAAGGAACACGAGGTAGGTGGCAACGGCGGCGGAAACTTCGAGTTGCGCGGCCGAGACCGGTAAAACCGTGCCAATCGAGCGGCCTTGACTCACCCCCGGCCGCTTCGTATGTTCGTCGTGCAAGGCCCAAGGTGCCGATGCGACGGAGCCTCGTTTGGGGAAGTGCGAGAAGTCGTCGTGGAGGTTCGTTGGGCCTTGTTGCATGCCGAGCTTCGCTCGGCAGCGATTAGCTATTAGCCATTGGCTATTCGCTATTGGTTTGGCGCGGACAGAAGCGGTCAATCGCGTCCAGTCGCTAGTCGCCAGTTGCTGATTCCTGGTTGCTGATCGCCAATGGCCAACGGCCAACGGCTGCGTGGCGCAGCCACGCTCAAATCCCAAACATCAGCTCGCGTAGCCGGAAGCGCTCCAGGTCGTGTGTGGCGAGATCGATCTTCACTGACCCGAGACGGAGACCGCGCATGTCATCCCCCGAGTTGGTGATCACCCGGAGCGTGTCATCCGAGTACTCGAGAGCACCCAGGCCGAGGCACCTTCCTGCGCCGTCCTGGAGGCCCACCAGGACGCGATCGAGCTTCGCTTTCTCGAGGCCGGCGGGCAGGGTCGGGGCGAAGACCGTCTCTCGTACGCGCCACCGTTGCAGAGGCTCGGTGAAGGCGGCCGCCAGCCGTTTGGCACGATGAGCGCGGCGAGCGTCGGGGGACGCCGGCAGAAGGTCGGGATCGACGGGTGCCGTCTCCACGTCTGCGGAGAAGAAGCGGCGCAGCATCCCGATGACCGGCTCGAGTTCGGCGCCTCGCTGCAGTCCGACAACGACCTCGGGACGCACCAACTCCATGGTGTGGTACTTGAGCGTTTGGCCGATGATGCCGGAGACGGTCCCGGTGGTGTCAACCACGACAAGGTCCGCTTCGGAGCGGGCCTCTTCAACGAGGGAGGCCGTGGCCACGACCTGCTGCAAGACGACGCCCTCAGCCCGGATCGAGCCGACGAAGTGAAGGCGATCGGCGGTCGGCAGGTCGTCGAGGTCGGCCTGGGACGCCACGAACTTGAGGCCGGTGCATGTTGGGGGTCCGGTCGTCGTCTGGTCGGTGTCGGCGTCGACGTAGGCCAAGGTCTTGCCGGCGGCGACGCCGGCCTCGAGCAGCCGCAGGGCAAAGGAAGTCTTCCCGGTGTCCGGAGCACCGAGCAGCATCACCACGCCGCGGCGTCGCGCCAGATCGTCGAGCAGCGCTGCATGGATGTCTTCGGGCACGGCGCCTCCGGGTCGGCACCCGATCGTAGTTGGAGGCTGGACTTGGGCTCCCGCCGGTAGGCTCCGCGACCGATGGCTCCTCCTCCCATCTCCTTTCTCAGCGACTTCGGGCATCACGATGAGTTCGTTGGTGTCGTGCACGGGGTGATCGCTCGCATCGCTGCCGACGTGCGCGTCATCGATGTCACTCACGGCGTGCGACGCGGCGACATACGCGGCGGTGCGCTGACTCTGCTGCGCGCCGTCCAGTACCTGCCCAACGGGGTCGTTCTGGGTGTGGTGGATCCCGGAGTAGGCGGGGAACGACGTGCCATCGCCGCCGAGACGAAGTGGGGCCACTTCGTCGGTCCGGACAACGGGCTGCTGGCGCCTGCCGTTGCCATGGTCGGAGGGGCGCAACGGTTCGTTTCGCTTGAGGCAGAGGCGTTCCGCCTGCCGCGCGACGGCATCACCTTTGACGGACGGGATGTCTTTGCGCCGGCTGCCGCCGTCCTCGCCTCGGGTGAAGCGAAGCTCGAGGACTTGGGTCCGGAGTTGGATTCGGACTCGATCACGCCGCTGCTGCTGCCGCTTGTCGAACACGATGCCGGCTCCGTGTCGGGTGAAGTCTTTTGGGTGGACGGCTTCGGTAACGCGCAGACAAACGTGGCACCGGACGATCTGCGGCTCGCCGGATTGCAGCCCGGCGGAGACGTGGTGGTGCGGGTTGGCTCAAACGAGCACACGATGCGCTGGGTCGATGCCTACGGTGAAGGTGACGCCGGGGTGGTGCACATCGATTCGTACGGTCTGATGGCGATCGCCGTTCCCGGCGGCCGCGCCGACGAGACGTTTCAACTCTCCGAAGGCCGTGCAGTGACCTTCAGCCCACCGTCTGAAGCTGGATGATGAACACGATCCCGGCGACGGTGAGCACCAGGAGTAGGAGCATGATGGCGAGAACGGTTGCGGGGCGCATCGGGCGAGCGACGATACTGGATCGGCGATGACGGTCGTCCGCTTCCTCACCCGCGCCGGGTGCCATCTGTGCGACGAGGCGCTGCCGTTGGTGACGCGCCGGGTGCATCGGCTGGGCTGGGTGCTCGAGGTCGTGGACGTCGACGAGGCAGGACTCGACGCCGATTACGGCGAGCGAGTCCCCGTCGTGCTCGTGGACGGGAAGGTGTTGCTCGAAGGCGTATTCGGACGGACCGGGGTGCGGCGAGCCCTGCGAAGGCGGAACGGATTTGGAGGTCCCGAACCGGGTTTATCGTGACCCCGTGAAGCGGCCCGTCCCCAAGGTCACCGTGCAGCGCCTCCCCCTGTATCTGCGCTGCCTGGAGAGCCTGCCGGCGGGGCAGACGCGGATCTCTTCGGAGGAGCTGGCGGCCATGGCCCGGGTCAACCCCGCCAAGGTTCGCAAGGACCTCTCCTTCCTGGGGACGTTCGGAGTCCGCGGAGTCGGCTACGACGCGGAGCATCTCCGGTTCCAGATAAAGATGGAGCTGGGCCTGGAGGAGGATTGGCACGTCGTCATCGTCGGTGTCGGGAACCTGGGCCGCGCGCTGGCCCACTACAACGGGTTCGCAGATCGCGGTTTTCAGATCGTCGGACTCTTCGACGCAGACCCCGACAAGATCGGAAAGTCAGTCGACAGGCTCACGATCGAGCCGCTCAGCCGGTTGGGCCGTGTCGTCAAAGATCAGAATGCCCTGATCGGTGTGGTGACGACTCCGGCGGAGGCGGCTCAGGAGGTGGCCGAGGCGCTGGCAGCTGCGGGGGTGATGTCGATACTCAACTTCGCGCCGACGGTGATCCAGCCACCCGACGGTGTGGACGTCCACCGCGTCGATCTTTCGACGGAACTGCAGGTGCTCAGCTTCTACCTGCACCGCCGCCAGGTGGCCGAATAGTCCGTTAGGCATTAGGCATTAGGTGTTGGGTCCAAGGACTAACGACTAACGACTAATCGCTGGCGAGCGCAGCTCGCCTATTCCCCTTGCTCGCTCTCGTAACGGCTCATGGCGGCGACGAACATCACGAAGAGGATGAACGACCCCAGCATCAGTGCCCCGGGGAGGATGCGTAACTCGAAAGCGTTGAGACCCTCGAGGAGGGTGGGCCGCAGCCCGCGCGGTGCATACAGCGTGTAGAGCAGTCCCACTATCGACAGGAAGCCGAAGAACGCAGCGCCGGTGACGAGGAAGGCAAGACGCCGCCCCAGATTCGTGTAGTTGATGAGCCAGACCGTGCCGGCGAAGACGGCCAGCGAGCCCAGAGCGACGATGATTCCTCTGACGAGGACGCCCGGCTGCGGTTCGCCGTCGGGACCGACGTTGTTCTTGCCCACGAGATTCTCGTAGAGCACGTCGATAGCGGCCCGGAACTGGGGGATCAGGGAGGCGAGGATGATGATCGCAGTGACGATTCCGATCCACTCCAATGAAGAGAGGCCCCGCTCCTCACGGCGGATGCGGCTGGCCAGGCGGGTCATCGCAGCGCCCTTTCGAAGTCGACGATCAGCATGAGATCCCTCTCCGACAGGACCGTTCCGAACCCCGGCATCCAGCCGCGGCCGATGCCGTTGACCCCGTAGGCCTGGCCGTTGACGGAGCCCTTGACGATGAAGTCGAGATGCGATTGCATGTCGGGGAACTGAACCGAGCTGCGACCGTCGCGCAGCGAGGGTCCCAGGGCGCCGGAACCGACCTCCTGAGTGAAGGCGACACCCGCCGAATAGCCCGCCGTGTGGCACCGGGCGCAGTAGGCGTTGTAGAGCGCCGCCGCGCGTTGAGCGTCGGCGACGCTCCCTTCGAAGCCGGCGGCGGCGATCGCGTCGAAGTCGATGGCCCAGCGACGAGCCGTCGCGGCCTCTTTTACGAAGTCGAGTGCGACTAGCTCGCTCTCCAGCAGGGCCTCGGCGTTCTCCAAGGTGAGGCGTAGGTCGCGCTCGATCGCCTCGAGTTCGTCCACCACGGTTTCGATCTGATCGAGATCGGGGACGGCGGACGCCCCGTTGGACGTGGTGAAAGCGTTCTCGGGATCGAAGGCAATCCCGCCGAGCATCGTTGCCAGGGCTCGGGGAGCGTTCGCCGCCATCCGCGAGACGACGTCGTTGAGGGCTACCTCGGCCGTGTCGCTGATCCCGTCGCGATCGGTGTCGGCGGCAGGCGCCGTACAGGGCAGGTCGACCGCCATCGCAGTCTCCTCCGTGCACGTGCCGGCGCCGGCGAGGACTTCGCTGAGCTCGGAGCGGAGCGGGGTGATTGCCTCGTATTGACCTGGAGCGTCGGCCAGGGCATCGATGCGGGTCTCGACGGCAGCCTGTGCGTCCGCGACGGCTTCGTCGGCACCGGCCAAGCGGGTGAGCTCCCGGCCCAACTTGCCTTCGACCTGCGCAACGGCGTCGTCCTGACTGATCTGGATGTACTCGATGTAGGCGAGGAGCTCGTCCACCTGCTGGCTGTTGAGAGGTCCGCCGCCTTCAATGCCCCACGCCGGCATCGGGGATCCCTGCCTGCCCCAGACGATCCAGAAGCGGACCTCTTCCTCGTCGTAGCGATAGAGGATGTCGTTGAGGGGTGGAGCGGCCCACGCAACCTGGATCCCACTTCGCGCTTCGACGAAGTTGGCGCCACCGCCGCCCCCCGTCACACCGTGGCAGTTGCCGCACTGGAACTCCTCGAACCAGTGCTCGCCGCGCTCGACGGCGATCTCGTCGAAGACCTCGGCGGCATGGACTTGCCGGTCGGCCTCGTTCAGGTAGTAGATCGGCATGACGATGGCCAGGACGGCCGTGCTGATCAGTGCTGAGACGAGGATCCGGTTGAGCCTCTTCGACTCCAACTCATCGTCCGTCATGAACGGTGACAGGTTCTGCGGCGCCGGTTCGCGCCGCCGGCGTACCCGGCTTTGCGTGACCAGGAACGTCAACCACCCAATGACGCCGAGAACGGCGATGGCCAACGTGATGGCCCCGAAGTCCATCAGTACGGCCTCTTGATTAGATGCACGACGGCCCCTGGGGGTATTCGATGGTCTTCAGCGACGACCGGGCAGTCTCGATGACTGTGCCGGTGTCGATGATGAGTTCATTCGACTCACTAATCGTCACCAGGAACCGATCGAGGTTCCGCGGCGCCGGCCCGTCTTCATACTCGCCGTGGAAGTTGTACTTCGACCCGTGGCAAGGGCACTCGAAGCCCTGGGAGCTGTCGCACTGCGGCACCCGGCAGCCGAGGTGCACGCAGCGCTGCCACAGTGCCATCATCCCACCGGCCACGACGGGGAGGCCATCGAAGCTCGACCCTTCAAGGGTTCCCTGCACCGGGACCACGTAGGCCTGTGCGGCCGAGATGAATACCGGCTGGACCCTGCCGTCTTCGGTCAGGGCGGCGATGGCCAAGTCCTCGAGCTTCCCGGCGTTCACCTTGGAGCCGAACCCGCCGGAGCGCAGGCGAGGCCACATGAAAGCAAGGGAGGCGACCCCGAACTGAGCCATGAAGAGGCCGAAGATCCCGAGAATCCCCCGATTGAAGAACTGACGGCGAGTGACCCCGAAGCTCTCCTCGTCGAGCTCCTGGCGCGCTTCGAGCGGATCAATCGGCGGGGCACCCGCGGTGACCAGGGCGGGAGCGGGTTCCTCGGGTGCCACCGCCGGGACCGCGGCGTCCGCTCGTCGTCTTGCCGCGGCCCGGTCGCGACGCATCGCCTTGCGATCGACGGATCCCGTGGCGGTGCCGTCGCGCCGCCACGCAATCGAGATGATCGAGATGGTGGCGAATGCGCCGATGCCGGCGAAAGCGAGGAGGAGGATCTGGGTCGTCGTCATAGGTCGAAGAAGATCCCGTCTCTCCATGGAAAGGTGAAGTTGAAGCCCTTGCCCCGATAGAAGGACCCGATGATCGTCAGGATCGCCGAGGCGATCACGAAGAACGTGAACATCATGATGGCGAACTTGCGGTCGGCTGGCTTCGTCGACCGGTTCCGGTCGACGAAGGGAATCATGGCCAGGCCGGCAAGGCCGAGACCTGGGATGAGCACGCCGGCGATCTGGGGATCGAAGTACGACAGGAGCTCCTGAAGCCCGAGGAAGTACCAGGGTGCCTTGGAGGGATTGGGCTGTTCGTTGGGATTGGCCAGTTCCAGCAGAGGTGCGTCCTGGAACACGGAGAAGACGATCAACAGTGCCGTCACCACCAGCAGCGCCACAAACTCGATGGCGAGGAGGTGGGGCCACACGTTGACCTTGTCTGTCGGCTCTCTCTTGGCGCCCTGAATCGCCTTTGCCTTGACGACGGTGAGAAGACGCTGTGTGCGCACTCCTTCGGGGATGGCGGGTACGGCCGGAGCCGACGCAGGAGCGGGCGCCGCCGCGACCGGCGCCGGTGCCGCTTCAGCTGCGTCGGGTGGGGCCGACGGGGCCGACTCCCCGAGCATCTCCGCCAGCACCTGGTCGACGGAGACCCCGAGGGCCTTTGCCTTCGCCTCGGCCGATCGCCGCAGCAGGTGCTCTGGTATCTCCGCCACTACCTACATCCTCCTAGAGCGGTCTGTCGAGCAGACGGTCACTGCGTCGTTTTGGCTCTCGACGCCCCTGGCGTCGTCCTCCGCGGCGACGCATCTTGCCGATGCGCCTTCGTTATGCGTCTTCGCCAGATGACGCCGATGGCTTGGAGATACGCGGGCGCCACCCGCACGACAGACCACTAGAGCGGCCCCGATATCCCGCCGTCTTTGCGAACCCGCCAGAAGTGCACGGCCATGAAGATGACGATGATGAATGGCAGGGCGAGGACGTGGAGCACGTAGAAGCGCAGCAGCGTCGGACCGCCCACCTCGATGCCGCCGAGTAGGACGAAAGACACTTGGTCGCCGAAGACCGGCGTGTAGCCGCCCATGTTCGTTCCCACCGTGACCGCCCACAGCGCCAGCTGATCCCAGGGGAGCAGATAGCCGGTGAAGGAGAGCAGCAGGGTGAGGAAGAGGAGCACGACGCCGACGACCCAGTTGAACTCGCGGGGCGGCTTATACGCGCCGTGATAGAAAACACGGGTCATGTGCAAGAACACCGTGATCACCATCAGGTGCGCTCCCCAGCGATGCAGGTTGCGCACCAGGAGGCCAAAAGCGACATCGGTGGACAAGGCCTGGATGTCGGCATACGCCTCCGGCGCCGCCGGCCGGTAATAGAACATCAGGAAGATGCCGGTGATGGTCAACAGGATGAAGAGGAAGAAGGAGAGCCCGCCCAAGCAAAGCGTGTAAGACAGCCGCACGCCGTGGCGTTTCACCTTCACCGGATGGAGGTGATACAGCACGTTGTTCATCACTACGTACGAGCGGTTACGCGGACTGTCGGAGTAGCCCTTGCGGAAGGGCGAGCCCGGGCGGAAGACCGATTCCCACGCCTCACTGCCGCGAATGCGCTCGCCGACGCCCGCCAGGCGCTGTCCGAGAGTCACCCTCCCGTTGCCCTCGCCGTTGCCGTCTGCCACTTTCTCCTCCGGTCCCTTCCCAGTCTCAGTTCCGGCGCGATGCCGGTCAAGTCGTCAGAATCTAAGCCCGTACACGTAGCCGTTCTTGCTATCCCGCTGACCGCTGTCGATCTCCCACGGGGCCTCGATGCCGCGCTGCCCCGCCTGATCGGCGAGTGAGCCCTCGAACTTGCCCAGGGTGATCACCCCGGTGGGGCATCTGTCGATGCACAGCGCACAGCGCGTGCACTCGTCTTCGTCGACGAGGAACATCCCCAGGTTTTCGGCGTCGGTCCGGGGGTCGTCGACATTGGCCGCTTCGGCGATCGCGTCGATGGACAAATAGTGAATGCACTTCCACGGGCAGATGTCCACGCAGCCCTCGCAGAGGATGCATTCCGACTGGTCGATGTGCAGGAATTGCTTCGGCTTCACCGCCGTCGTCAGGTACGACTCGTCGACGAGGGCCAACTGGTAGTCGTCTCGGATCGGCGGGATCTCGAACCAGACCTCGTTGCGAGCCATCAGCGGACCATCCCTCGGCGGGCGTGGATCCCGTGTCGCGGCATCAGCGCCTCCCCTTGACGATGGGGCGTCCGTAACTCGACACGATCTGCGGTCTGGGCCGCTCGCCGCGCTTGGCCCTCTCCTGGATCTGATAGGCGCCGATGGCGACCGCGATGAGCACTCCAGTGCTGAAACCAGCCGCGACCAGGTCCTTCATCACTGCAAAGGAGATGTGCACGTCGTTGTTGAGCACCAGCCAGCGGGGCACCGTGAGCAGGACCTTCTGATCCGTCCATGCCAGGGTGCCCTGGGTGAGGGCAAGCCACTGATTGGGCACGATTCCGAGCAAGATGATCATCTCGAGTGTGAAGATGAAGGCGCTGACGGTGGCCCGCGCCCAGGTCATGGGCCTCTGCCACAGCCAGCCGAAGATGATCGCCCCGATCGCCACCTGGCTTCCCACGAACGCCACCGACTGACTGGCGAGGGGTAGCACCCAGCACGGTCCGGTCTCGAACCAGGCGCAACGCGGGATGTGGGGATAGATCTCCTGGCCCACTGCATTGGTATCGGAAAGCCCCGTGAAATGGGCTGCAAACACCCCGAGGAAGAAGAGCACGGCCCCGATGACAAGGCCGAACACTCCAATGCGCTGTCGTTGTGTTTCCGTCACCCGGTAGGGCTCCTCAGCAGGGCGGCGCCATTGTACGCAGGGTGGGTTCGCCGCGGAATCAGCCGTCCGGCCGACTTTGGCGGCCGTGACACGGCGGCGACAATCCCTTGCTGCACGTCGCAGGCCGGAGAGCCCGCGGGGGCTAACCTTTCGCCGCGACCACGGCGATCACGACACGGAGGGTTCGGGGAGTGACCTCGGCGGTAGACATCAGGCCGGGAACCGAGGCCGGCTCCAGCACCAGCCCGGTGGCGGCGATGACGGTACGGGTCCATCTGGCCGGCAGCATCGTTTTCCTCGTCCTCGGACTGCTTCTGTTCGCCGTGGCGGCCGCGACGATCGCCTGGCCCGACCTCCTCGCCGATTCTCCCGGCGGGGAGTATCTGACGTATGGGAGGGCGCTGCCGATGGCCCTCAATGCTTTGGTGTTCGGCTGGCTCACGATGGGCCTTTATGCGGTCGTCTATCACGCAATGCCTCGCCTGTTGGGCACCCCATTGGCTTTTCCGGGAGCCGCGGCAGTCAACGGCTTGCTGATGATCGTGTTGGTGGCGATCGGCGTCGGGTTCATCGGCAACGGAGAGAGCGCAGGTGGCCGCTTCCTGGAGATGCCCTGGTTTGTGGACGTTGGACTGCTGTTTGTCTTCTTGGCGGGAGCAGGCATCGTGTCCACGACTGTGCGCCGCTCGGTCACCTCTGGGCTTCCCGTCCCGGCGTGGTATCTCCTGGCCGCTCCCTGGTGGCTGTTCCTCGCTTACGCCGCGGGCGCCGTCCCGGGGCTGGCGGGGGCTCCGGCGGAACTCCAGAGCGCCTTCAGCGGTAATGCCGTGATCGGGCTCTGGGTGGCGGCGGCTGCGATCGGCGGTGGCTACTACTTGGTGGCTCGAGAGGTGCCCGACGCCGAGTTCCACCCCCGGCTGGGCCGGATCGGCTTCTGGTCGCTCGGTTTCGCCTGGGCATGGACCGCGGGCAGGACGCTGCAGTACGGCCCGACGGCAGACTGGGTCGAGACGATTCCGGTCCTCTTCACCGCGGGGCTCATCGTGGCTGTGCTCACCATCGTCGCCGATTTCGTCTGGGCTGTTCGCGGGCGAACCGCGGCTCTGTCCGGGTCACTGCCCCTTCAGTTGTTCGCCGCCGGCATGGCGCTGTTCGTGCTCGTTCCCCTCCAGATGCTCGTGCAGAGCCTGCGCTCCTCATCGACGGTCGTGCGGTTCACGGCGTGGGACACGGCCTTCGACCTCCTCACGATTCTCGGCGTCTTCACGTTGTGGACTGCGGCTTTGGTGGCCCATATCGTCGCTGCCGAGTCGAGGCGTCCCTGGACCCGCCGATACTCCCTCGCCATCTCGCTTCCCTTGACCGCGGGGCTGCTCCTGGCGATGGGCACGCAATGGGTGGCCGGACTGCAGCAGGGTTACACGTGGTTGGCGGCGGCGCAGACGGGAGCACACGACAACTTCGGCGAGGGCTTCTTCAACACGACCGCACCGCTCCACGGGACCGACGTCCTGCTCGTCGCCGGCTTGGGCGCCGCCGGTCTGGGAGTGCTGGCCTTGGTCGCCGGCGTCCTGAGGCGATTCCTCCTCGGGGGAGGAGCTGCGCCACTCGAGTTCTCTTGGCCCGATGAGGAGGACTCGCGGACTGTGCTTCGCGGAGCCGCTTTCGTCATCGCTCTCGCGGCACTATCGGTCTTTGCGCTGCCGGCGATGGATTCGGATGCCGAGCCGAGCCTTCTTGCCGATGCGACTCGTGATCTCGGCGCGGGAGAGGCGGCCGCGCAAGGGCGCGATCTCTATGTCGCCGAAGGCTGTTGGTACTGCCATACCCAGCAAGTCAGGGCGATCGTCACCGACGTCGGACTCGGCCCGGTCTCGGTTGCCGCCGACTACGCACACGACCCGGCCGGCGTGATGGGCGTATCGCGGTTCGGACCAGATCTGATGCACGTCGGTAGCCGGTCCCCGACGGACGAACCGGCATGGCTCGCAGCTCACCTCGCCGACCCGCGGGCCGCCCGGCCATGGTCGACGATGCCGGCTTACGACCACCTGAGCGGCGACGAACTGATGGCGCTGGCAACTTACCTGGCAGGACTGGAGTAGCCGATGGACGAACTGCTGGCTGCTGCGGCCGAGGCGATGAACGCTCCCGAGGCGATGGTGGAGCGGTCGGCTGCGGCGCGCGCCCAGTCGGAGGGAGTGTCGGTTGAAGACGTTCTGCGGGCGTGGGCGGGGGGAGGAGAGATAGCCGCCGCGGCGCCGGCTGAAGAGGCAGCGCCACCAGCCGAGGACGCCGCCCCGGCGACAGCGGCCGTGGAGGTGGAGGAGCCGGCCGGTACGGAAGCAGCCGAGCCGGCGCGCCCGACCGCACCGCTCGATGACGAGGCCATCGTGGCCGCCGCCGCGGAGAAGATGGGAATGCCCGTGAGCATGGTGCGTCGGTCCGCGGCGGCGCGCGCCAAGGCGGCCGAGGTGCCGGTGGAGACCATTCTTCGCGAGTGGGCCGGCATCGAAGGGGAAGCAGTACCGGTCGCCGCCGAACCGGCCCCGGCCGAGCCGGCTCCTGAGGAGCCGGCTCCACCACCAGCCGAGGAGGCCGCCCCGCCCGCCGCAGCCGCACTAGAGCCGGTCGCAGCAACGGCGCCGGAGGGGGACGAGGAGGTTGACGTCGAGGTCTTGGGCGAACCCGATGAGGCGCCGGTTGCCACCGAGCCCTTGGAGGCCAGGGAATCCGAGGCCGAGGCGGTCGCCGCGGGGGCGCTGCCCCGCTGGCTGGCGGCACTGTTCGTGGTCATCCCGGTCTTTGCCATCGGCTATGCCCTCTTCTTGCCCAACGGCCCCAA
>JABAOH010001114.1_pt1 | contig 24757 bp, 20 predicted proteins | sample 7062181 | NCBI WGS metagenome assembly JABAOH01 (sample SAMN14538630, study PRJNA623070) | marine sediment metagenome | biome: marine biome [ENVO:00000428]; feature: marine pelagic biome [ENVO:01000023]; material: deep marine sediment [ENVO:00002113]; isolation source: pool of 5 deep marine... | reverse complement strand
TCAGAGAAAAGAAGGCTCGGCAGGAAAATCGCAAACACAAACAGAATTAAGATTAAAATGACAGCTTTTTTCATCTTAGGCCTCCAAATTTTTTTATTCTATCCAGATCTTGATGACTGTTCCTTCTTCTGGATTTTCTATCTCAATGATCCCCCCTTCTTCCATCAGAGTTTTTGTAATCGTGTCCAGATCATACCCCTCCTTTCTCAGCTCCTCTTTTTCTTCCTCAGACATCGAGCCAAACACCACATCAGCCAGTGCCCAGGGGATGTTGATCTTCAGAGTCAACTTGCCGTTTTTCCAGACTCTTATTTTCAGCAGCAGCGCACGTCTCTCCGGCATTTCATCTTCCAGGTCCTTCAACGCGTCCGGGTTGATCCGGAGCAGGGCGATCTTGGCCCTGTCTCTGAGCTCATTGTCTTTTTCCTTCTTGACGATTTCTTCGAGGACAGGAACCGCCTGGGCCGCAATCTTCTTTTCCTCTACCTGGCTCAATCGAATGGCCGCAAAATATCGGACCACCCTGTTCGGACTGGAAAGCCTTTTTTCTATTTCTGATAGATAGGACCTTCTCCCCTTCTGGTAAAGCACGAAGGACAGATCGATGATTTCTGTCTCTGCATCTTCCGCCAGGCTCTTGCTCCGGTCTTTCCGCTCGAGGTAAGCCTGGTACGCTTCCAGAGCGTCCCGCTCCTTGCCCCTCTGTTCCTTCAGGCATTTGGCCCTGTAGAACACAGCCTGAGAAGTCCAGGGGCTGTCCGGATATTCATCGATGAGCTGCTCCAGTTTTTCCTGAGCCTTTATCCATTCCTTATCGAAGATCAGGATCTTGGCTTCCATGAAAAGCTCCTCATCCGGCTGGAAGCGCGCAAATGCTTGAAGGACAAAGGCCGCAAGAAGGAAAATCCCGATGTAGAGAACCGTTTTTTTCATCTTACATCTCATCATATCTCTCCAACTCTTTCGTTAATAGATTTATCTTCAATAAAATCTGTCTGTCTTCGATCATTCTCTGGAGTTTATTGACCTCTTCTGCAGAAAGATGGACGCTGATCTGCGTCAGCTCGAAAAAGAGGAATTCAATCTGGTCGCATATCGCTTTCGCCTTGGCCAGCTGGAACTTGTCCAACTGCGGATTGATGTACTTTTTCTTGGCCAAAAGGTCCCTGGCCTGCTCGGCCGCATACTCACTCTGCCAGAAGTCCGCCGATTGTTCAGAAGGAGATTGCACAAAATCCAGGAGCAGGTACTGACTCCTCTCCAGATAGTCCAGCGTATCCCTCCTGGCCATCTCCAGCTCCACTTCTTCCAGAAAATCTTGAGAGGCGTAGTATTCTCTTCCGTTGAGCTCACCCGGTTGCGGTATCCGGAACACCATGAGAGTCACGATTATCCCCAGAACAGCACCGATCAAAATGCCGGCTAAGACCGGTCTCAGCCTGGGCGCGAAGAGAAATCCTGAAGCTTTCTCCAACCAGGATTCCCGCCGAGGTCGTGCGTCTTTCTTCAGGGCCTTCTCGGCTACCTGCTCAGGTAGAGCCTGCCAATCGACGGATGCCACCGCATCCTCTATATCCTGTTTAAAAACATCCGCCGCTTGGGTTATCTTCTTGAATTCCTCGAGTTCTCCCCTGCAGTGAGCGCATCGATCCATGTGAGCTTCGAAAAGCTCCCGCTCTTTTTCCTCGAGCTCGCCGTAAATAAAAGCCACGAGATCTTTCTGTATTTTTTGGCATTCTGTCATAGCTGTCCTCCCATATACGGGTTGATCAAGCCTCTTAAATTTTGAACCGCTTTATAATGAAGAGATTTCACTGTTCCCAAGGAAATCCCCAAAACTTCGGCAATCTCCCTGTATTTGAGCTGATTATAGTGTTTCATCACGAATATCAATCTCTGTCTCCTCGCCAGCTTCTTGATTCCAGCCGAAAATATCGTCCTGAGATCTGAGGACATCTCGGGATTCGGCCCTTCCTGCCCGGATAAATTCAATTCATCGACCGGCGTCTCGCTCTGAATCTCCCGGTTCTTTCCGTAATTCTTCCTGTAGTAGTCGATACAGAGATTTTTGGAGATCTGGAGAAGCCAGCTTTGAAAGCTCTCGCCTCTTTTGAACATGTTGATTTTCTGGTAGAGCCTGAGAAAAGTCTCCTGAACGATGTCCATCGCGTCTTCCCTGTTGTGGAAAAAAGAATACGCCAGCAGGAATACTTTTTTCTGGTACAGGCTAGTTATGGTCATGAACGCTTCCCTGTCTCCGTCTTTGATTTTCTCGATAAGCGCATAGATGTCCTCATGCGGAGAAGTTTCCTTTCTTTCTTGCGTGTTGTTTCCTGTCAATTTCTCATCGAATCCTACAGTTTCTTCTAAGGCGGCCAAATTTAAATCTTCCCGATATAAGCTTCACAGTTTAGAACGGAAAGATTTTCAAAAAGGTTCACTCCTAATTTAATTGATTTGGAGTCGCATCTCAACATTCGACATTTCTCAGAGATGCCTGAGATATGAAGAAACAGCCGCTCTCTCAAGAGGAGATTTCTGTCATTTATACCGGATCCAGCGGATGATCTCCCCGAATTTCGGCGGTTTGCCGTACATCAATATCCCCACCCGGTAAATCTTCGCCGCCAGCCAGGCCATCAGTAGGACTGCCAGGATCAAAAACACGATCGCAGCGGCAATCTGGATGAACGGGGGGAGGAGAACAGACACACGCAACATCATGATGATCGGAGCAAACAGCGGAAACAGGGATAAGCCTACAGAGAGTGCGCTGTCCGGGCTCCGAATGACAAAAATCAGGAGCAGCAGGGGAAGGATCAGGAACATGGTGACCGGCATCACGAGCTGCTGGGCCTCTTTTTCCGAATTCACCATCGAGCCCACAGCGGCATAAAAGGTGGCGTAGAGAAAATAGCCGAGGATGAAGAAAACCACAAAGTACACAAAAACATAAGTCGGGATGCTCACAAGGCTGAATTCTGCTCCTGAGGGGATGAACGACCTGCTGTACTGGGTGGCCGCAAAACCAAACACCGCCCAGATAGAAAATTGAGTCAATCCCACAGCCCCGATTCCCAGAATCTTTCCCAGCATGAGCTGGAACGGTTTCAGAGAGGAGAGGATCACTTCAACAACTCTCGAGCTTTTTTCCTCGATAACACCTCGCATGATGACAGAACCGTAAATGAAAATCGCCATATAAATGATGAGCGCCAGAAAGTAAGACACCCAGAACGTCCCCATCGTGTCTTCTTCCTCTCCCTTTTTCGTCACTTTGATGGGAGTTAATCTCACGCGTTGGATAAACTGGGAAATCTTCTGGGGGTCCAGACCCTCTCTTCTCAGTCTTTTCTCGATGATCACGCTGTTCAACGCCCCGTTGAGCTCACCCAGCTTTTCAAAATCGGTGGTGTGCTCGGAGACATATTCAATCTTTCCTCCTCCCGAGCCCTCCGCTGTTCCTCTTTCAACTGCCGCTTTTATTGTATCTTCCACCTCTAAAACATCCTCCGGAATCAGGATATAGGCTGAAAGCTCCTTGTTCAGGACTTTCGCGTTCAAGTCTTTCTTCAATTCATCGACACTGCTCCCGTACGGAAGCTCGACTTTCCTGAGGACATAACGGCGATTTCCATCGTCCATCCTGTAATCCTTCCTGTCGAGTTTTTTATCCAGTTCTAAAAAGATCTCCCGGCTGAGGTCGACCACGCCGATGGTCTCCTGTTTTTCCACAGCGACCGTCCCCATCACGATCGGAACGACCAAAATAGCGGCCATCAGGACCGGACCCAGAACCGTTCCGATTATAAATCCTTTGGTCCGGACGATCTGGATGTACTCTCTTTTAATGACTGACAGTATTTTCCTCATCCTTGACTCCTTTGTCCCCCACCTTGTCGATAAATATCGCGTTCAAAGAGGGTTCCTGGACCTCATACTTGTTGATAGAGATTTTTCCCACAAGGTTCTGGAGAAGAGCCTGCGGGTCGGCGCGTTCCTTGAGCTTGATCTCCATGAATTTTCCGTAGTCATCGATCTTTTCCACTTCGGAAAAATTCTGGATAAAACTCGCGTCGCCGTCGTAATCCAGGACCACAGTGTTCTTCCCGTACTGCTTCTTGATCTCACTGAGATTTCCCTCCAGGACCCTCTCCGCCTTATTTATCAAACAGATATCATCGCAAATCATCTCGACCTGCTCCATGCGGTGTGTCGAGAAAACGATCGTCTTTCCCTTTTCCTTCATCTCCAACATGATATCCTTCAAGAGTTTGGTGTTCACCGGATCCAGACCGCCGAAAGGCTCATCCAGGATGATCAGCTCCGGCTGATGGATGACCGTCACGATGAACTGCAGCTTCTGCTGCATTCCTCTGGAAAGCTCCTCGACCTTTTTGGCCTTCCACTCCGTCAGGTCGAACTTTTCCAGCCAGTAATCAATTTCCCTCCATGCTCGACTGCCTCTCAAACCCTTCAGTTCTGCCAGGAACAAGAGGAGCTCTCCGACTTTCATCTTGGGGTAAAGCCCCCTGTCCTCGGGAAGGTATCCCACTTTTTCCTTGATTCCTTCGTCCATTTCATGTTCGAGGATCTTGATCGAGCCTTCATCAGGAATGATGATGTTCATCACCATCCGGATGGTCGTCGTTTTTCCCGCACCGTTGGGTCCCAGGAGGCCGTAGATCGTCCCCTTAGGAATCCTGAACGAGAGACTTTTGACTGCATAAAAATCGCCAAACCTCTTTGTGATGTTTTCAATCTCCAGCGCATTCATGACCTTTTCCTTTAATCCTTAGACTTGATCAGATGAATCTGATATCGGATTCCGCTCATCCCTGCGGAACCTGTTATTCTACTGAATCTCTCGGATAAAATCACTATGGAAATGATGTGTAACCTTATCCCTTTTATTCTCGTATTTTCTATCTCCTATGCGACTATAATTTAATACGGTTTTCTGCTATAGTTTATTCTAATTCAAAACCGTGAATATTTCCTCAGGAAAAAGGAGGAAGGATGAAAAGAGGAAAATACTTGCTGATCATAATTCTGATTTTTATCGTTCTGGGGATGGCGGCTATCGTATCTCTCTTCCTGTATGAGATCGGAAAACCCCCTCCAGTGAAATCCCACTCGTATCTAAACATCAAGCTCGCCGGACCGATCCAGGAGAGAGCGGTCCCTGATTTCATAACGACCATGTTTGCCGGGACACAGCCCCTCTCGATGCACGACATCTGGATGAATATCCAGAAAGCGAAGGTGGACAGCCGGATCAAATCCATCGTCCTTCAGATCGGTTACCTTCAGTGTGACTGGGCCAAAGTCAATGAAATCCGGGAAGCGATCCTGGATTTTAGAGAAACCGGGAAAAAGGCTTATGTCTACATCGAGGAAGCGCCGGAATTTGACAAGGAATACTATCTGGCCACGGCCTGTGACCGGATCATCCTCCACCCACTGGGCTGGATGGGCATCAACGGCATCGGAGGATACATCCCCTTCTTCAAAAGAGCTCTGGATAAACTCGGCATAGAAGCGGAGATCGAACATGTCGAAGAATACAAAACAGCCTACAACATGTTCACAGAAGAAGGATTCACTCCCGCTCACCGGGAAATGATGGAGTCCCTCTACGGCAACCTTTACTCCCATTACGTCAAAGGAATCGCGGAAGCCAGAGGAAAGACAGAGCAAGAGATCAAAGAGCTAATCGACCACGGTACATTCCACGGCGAACAGGCTCTGAAGGCCGGACTGGTGGATAACCTCCTCTACTGGGACGAATTGGAAGACGTCCTCAAAGACAACGGAAGACCAATGCATAAGATCACACAAAAGCAGTATTCGAAGATCAAACCTTCATCCCTGGGTTTGCACAGAGGAAAAAAGATCGCTCTGATCTACGGAATCGGGCCAATCCATACTGGAGAAGGCGTCTATCAAACCATGGGCAGCGCGACGACCGCCCGCTTCATAAGAAAAGCCAGAAAAGACAAATCCATCGCTGCCGTCGTATTCCGGGTAGACAGCCCGGGGGGTTCGGCTGTGGCATCCGATGTGATCTGGAGGGAGGTCTCCCTTACGAAGAAAGAAAAACCGATCGTAATTTCCATGTCGGATGTGGCCGGATCGGGGGGATACTGGATATCCATGTCCGCCAGCAAAATCATCGCCCAGCCCCAGACACTCACGGGATCCATCGGAGTGATCTCCGGAAAATTCAACTTATCCCGCCTGTATGAAAAGCTGGGAATCACTTCCGAAAAAATCGCCTACGGGAAAAGGGCAGATCTGTATTCTTCCCACAGGAGTTTCACGCCTGAAGAAAAAGCCCTTCTGAAAGAGGAGATCCTGTGGATCTATGACCAGTTCCTCACAAAAGTCTCAGAAGGAAGGAATATGACCAAAGAGGAAGTCGACAGGATCGGGAAAGGGCGAGTCTGGACCGGAAGCCAGGCTCAAGAACGCGGCCTGGTTGATGAGCTGGGAGGATTGAGCAGGGCGATCGAGGCGGCCAAAGACCTGGCCGGCATCCCTTCCGAGGAGGGTGTCAAATTAGTGGTCATGCCCAGAAAAGTCTCATTCTGGGAAGTTTTAATGGGAAGGTGGTTCGCTGCGATACGAACAGGGCTTCACCCAGAACTTGAAAAATGGCTTTCCACGTTTCAAATTCTCGGAAAGGAAAGAACCCTGGCGCTGATGCCTTTCTGGTTCACTCTGGAATAGAAAAAAGAGCGGGTAGGGACCAATCGAACCTATTCATTAATTGATGACATTTCAATAATGTCATGGCGGGCCGAGATTGGCAATCCCATCAAGCACGAAGAAAGAATTGATGGTGTCACTGAGAGCAAATCGCGGCAATCTCATAAAAAGAGATGATTTTTTCTATGAGATTGCCGCGCTTCCTCCAGTCGCTCGCAATGACACAGGGAGGGGATTGCCGCACTTCGCTCGCACAGAAACTTTATCAGACTTCCGCAATTTCCTCTATCGTTTGGATTCGCGCCCGGTTCAATACGCATATGAGGAGGGGCAGATCGTCCGGAAGTCACAAAAACTGCAGTTGTGCCAGTCGGGATGGGCAGAGTAGTCCTGAACACGGATACCCGCTTCGGCTTCCTTGATCTTTTCAGCCGCATTATCCATTTTTTTCTCTTCTTTCGACGCATGCCCGATGATATCTGACTCCAAGAAATGAAGCTGTGTCTCAATTAGAGGACCGTCCTGTGTTTTAACGAAGGAAAGGGCATACAGGTCCATCTGGAGACTGTCTCTTGTTTTTTTATCCGCTTCTTTCTGAGACTTGACTTCTGTGGCCTTGTAGTCGATGATCACGGCACCTTCTTCTGTCTGATCGATCCTGTCCCAGCGCCCGGAAAAACGGACGTCATCCTGCTGCCATTTGAAGCTTTTTTCGAGAAAGAGAGGACGCCGCTTAGAATCTGTCTCTCTCTTGTAGAACCGCCGCAGCGCCTTCTTTCCAGCCTTCTTCCTCATCTCTTCATGCTCCCGGCTGAGGAATCCTTCATTGACCCACCGCTCTTCAAACGCATCCAGGAGTTTTTCCTCCGAGAGCCTCTTCCCCGACATCTGGCTCTGGAGGTAGAAATGAATCGTGTTGTGCAAAACTCGGCCGAACACAAGGTTGTGGTGAGGCAGGACAGGAATCCGCATGATATGTCTGTATTTGTACCGGAGCGGACACGTCAGATAATCATTTATCTGAAAATAGCTTAAAGTCAAAACTCCTTTTTTCTTCTCCTCTGAAATGATTTTGGGTGAGGGAGCCGGTTCCGCATACCGCTTGATCTCTTCCAGAGCGGAAGTCTGTAAAACTTCATCGCTCATCTTGGCGAGATCAAAGGCTTCGAGCACAAAAGGACTCACCTTTTTCAGGCGCTTCATACCGTAGTCTCTGGCCCAGGTCAAATACAGGAATCTTTTGGCCCTCGTCATCCCGACGTAGAAGAGCCTCCTCTCTTCCTGGAGAGATATCGTTTCTTTCTGCTCGTGTCCATAAGCAGCTCCCTTGGGCACCTTATCCTTCAGAATTTTATCGGGAATCGGGATCTTTTCTTTTCTCTCTCTCCCCGGAAACCGGTCGCTGATCAAACTGACCATGAAGACGACGTCAAACTCCAGCCCTTTGGCTTTGTGGACCGTGAGTACGTTGACCGCATCCTCTTCCAGTTCGGCTTCCGCGGTGGCGGGATTGTCTCCCACCTGCATCAAGAGGTCAAGATGCCTGGCAAACGAAAGAATGGAATCATCATCGGTCAGTTCGGAGAAATTTTTGACCTTGTCAAAGAAAATCCGAATATTCTTTATCTGCAGCTCGGTCTGCGGACTCATCTCCTCGACGAGAGATTTGAGATAGCCTGTCCGTTCAATAAAGGAATAAATGATCCTCCCCGCATTTTGAGAATCCGAGAGCTTAACAAAGAAAATCAAATCTTCGAATATCCTCTTGATTTTGGTTCGAGTGGAATCTGAGATCCCCACAGGACTTGGCCCTTCATATATTTTTTTAAAAACATTATGCAGCGGAAGATGCTTCTTGTGGGCATGGTTGGAGATCACGGTTAGGTCGTACGGGTCAGCGGCATAGATCTGGGACAAAGCCAGATAAAAAAGACTCTTGCTGTCTTCAAAATCGGTCAAAGACTTGATAAAAGAAATCAGGATCTTCACTTCCTCCTGAGAGTACAGCCCCCGGCTTCCGGAAAACCGGAAGGGGATCTCTTTCATGTTCAAGGCTCTGAGGAAAGGATCCGCATCGGCATTTCTCCGGACCAGGACAGCAATATCTCCGTATCGATATCCTTCCTTGATTTTTTCTTCTATGATCCCGGCCACGCTGTCCGCTTCCTGGGAAAGAGTATCGAACGGAAGCCTGTATATGCATTTCCCATCACTGTGAATGGTCGACACGAGCTTCTTGTCGATTTCCTCCTCGAATTCCAGGCGGTCCGGGTTGTTCTTCTGGATCAGCTGACTGGCAAAATCGAGGATATCCTGAGTGGACCGGTAATTGATGTTCAAAACGACTTTCGTGTAATCCGGGTAAACCTTCCGGAAACTGTGAATATTGCTCAAGGATGCGCCCCTGAAACGGAATATGCTCTGGTCATCATCGCCGCAGACAGTCAGGTTCCTGTGTTGGGCAGCCAGGAGCTTGAGGAGCTGGAACTGGATATAGTTCGTATCCTGGAATTCATCGACAAGTATATATTTGTATTTCTCCTGAAACTCTTTCAGAAGGGACGGCCTGTTCCGGAAAAGGTCCACGACCAGCAAGATCTGGTCCTCGAAATCGATCTTCCCTCCCTTCATCAATAATTTCTGGTAGTGCCCGTAGACCTTCGAGACTTCCAGATGCTTTCGCGCCTCTTCCTTCTCTGCGGCATTCGAAGCACTCTTGATCAGCCCCTGGGAATACTTCAGGTAATCATCCGGATTAATATCCTCCTGCTTCAGCCTCTTTATGGCATTCAACAGTTCCTGGATATGTTTGGTGGGATAACTCAGGGGACGGTAATATTTCAGCGGGAGCTGAAAAAGATGTTCTCTAAAAAAAATGGCCTGCTCCACATCATCCAGAAGCTTGAAATCGGGCGAAAATCCCAATTCCATACCATAATCTCTCAGGACTCTTTCGCCAAATGAATTGAAGGTGCTGATCTCGACGAATGAGTAACTGTACGGAATCAGAAGGTCCACTCTCTCTTCCATCTCGTTGGCGGCTTTCTCAGTAAACGTGACCGCCAAAATTTCCTCTGGCTTGGCCATCTTGGAAGCGATCAGATAGGCGATCCTGTGAGTGATGACCTTGGTTTTTCCCGTGCCCGCCCCGGCGATGATGAGCAGCGGGCCCGATTTATGAGTCACGGCATCTTTCTGGACAGGATTCAGAGCATCCAGCAATTGCTGCAAGCTTTCATCCTGGAGAGATAGGGACATATTCTAAATGAAATGAGAAACGTTTTATTTTTTCTTATCGACGATCACGATCTCATCCGGCTTCATCAGCCACAGCTTCTCCCGGGCTTTCTTCTCCACGGCCTTTGGATTGGTCTTCAATTCCTCGATTTCTCTTTCCAGTTTTTTCATCTTCTGCTCGAGGCGTTCCACTTCCAGAAGCAATTCTTCCTTCATCTTCTGAGCTCGATAAATCTCGATGAGACCCTTTTTTCCGAAAAAAGAGGACAGGAGCAGAATCGTAAAGAAAAACACCGCCGCCCCGATGATAATCTTTTTTCGAAAAGAAGAACTGAGTTTCTCTTTTTTTTCTCTCAAGCGATCAACTCCAATCCCTGATTCATCAGCTTCTCGAGTTCCTTCTGAGTTCCAGATTCCGCATAACACCGAACACACGGCTCAGTTCCCGAAAACCTAAGAAGAAACCAGTCATCATCAGGAAAATCCAGTTTCAAGCCGTCGATCGTTTCCACGTTCACAACCTTCCTGTCTCCGAGCTTCCCGGGAGGATTCTGAATAATCTTCCGCAGCTTCTTTTCCTTCTCTGTGCTCAGCGGAATGCTTCTCTGTCCTCCCACTCTCTTCCCGTATTCGCGGTACAAATCATCGATCAGCTGGCGGATAGACTTACCGGACGCGGCCATCATTTCCGCGACGAGCAGGCCGGCGAATATCCCATCCTTCTCGGGAAGGTGGTCTTTTATGGCGACACAAGCGCTTTCCTCTCCTCCAAACATGATCTTTTTCTTCAGGAAAAGGTCTGCCAGGTATTTGAACCCGACTGGAGTTTTATAAAGGGGTAAATCATGTTTCCTCGCGATCCGGTCTATCAGATGAGTCGTCGCGACTGAACGCGCCACGCCCCCTTTCCATCCTTTCGTCGAAACGAGATAATCCAGAAGCAGGGAGATGATCAGGTTCTGCACGATGAAATTCCCTTGATCATCTACAATTCCGAAACGGTCGCCGTCACCGTCCGTGGCGATCCCGAGATTGCACTTCTTATCCCTGACAAGCGTTTTCAGCTCCTCAAGATTCTCCTCTGAGCAGGAAGGCGCGATTCCTCCAAAATAGGGATCGATAAATCCGTGCAGCTCCTCCACAGGAATGTTATTTTCTTCCAGGATCTCATCCAGATATTCCCGGCTTGTCCCATAAAGCAAATCCACCGCGATTTTCAGTTTGGATTTGCGGATCAAGTCAAAATTGATCTTATCCTGGATGAACGACAGATAATCATTCTGAAGGTCGATCTTCTTAACAAACTCAGTCCGGGGATAGTAGGGACAGAATGGAGGCTTTTTCTGGAGAATTTTGATCTCCTCCTCTATTTTATCCGTATCTACGGACATCGCAGGTGCTCCGGTCTCTGTGTTGAACTTGAGGCCGTTGTACTCAGGAGGATTGAAAGACGCAGTAAAATTGATGCCTCCTTGAGCTTTCCTTTTTATGACCTGGTAGGCCAGAGCCTGGGAAGGAGCGTCTCTGTCGGTCAAAAACACATAAATCTGGTTGTGGGAGAGAACCTTCGCGGCTTCAAAAGCGTATCTCTCTGAAAGAAAGCGGGTGTCATAATCCACCACAACAGATATGTTCTGGTCCGTGAATTTTTTCTTCAGATAGTGGGCTATAGCCTGGACGACTGTTCTGACATTTTGGAACGTGAATTCATCCCCCATTATGGCCCGCCACCCCGAAGTGCCGAAAGTAATCATCTCTTTTTTTCCAAAATTACCACAAGACCTGAGGAAAAGCAACCTTCAGGTTGTTTTGGAGAATAGGCGCGTTCCCAACAAGATTTTTAACGCCAATCCTTCACCGCACTTCTCGGTGGATAAGCGAAGGCCTGTGGGTGAGAAAACCGTTTGAAGGAGGAGCGGGCATGGTTCCTCACCTAAAAGGTGAGGAGAGCGGAGCCTGAAACCGAGCTGCTTTTGACTCGCTGGGGCAAAAGCTGCGTGTTTTCGGAATCCACAGGCCAGAGCTTTTTCAATACATACTCGCTGTCCGACTATGTCGGATTCCCTCGAAGAGCAAATTCCGAAGGCTAAATCTTCTATGGTCACTTCGACTATTCTCCAAAACAAAATCCCTAAAAGGAACTAAAAAGAGAAAAGCAGTCTTTTCGCTTTTCCTGATATTGACATCTGCGGGATACTTCATTTAACTTAAAAGCAGTATCGGGAATGAAAAATCGATTTCTGACGGCAATTTTTTTAGTATCCGCTGCAACCCTCTGCCTGGAGATATCCCTGACCAGATACTTCTCCATCTCTCAACAGTACCACTTCGCTTTTCTGGTCGTCAGCATCGCCTTCATGGGCTACGGGGCCAGCGGGTCGTTCTTGTCTGTTTTTAAGACTCATGAATCCACAGATCGAGATAAATTCCTCTCGTGGAGCTCTTTGCTGTATTCCCTGACTGTACTCGCCGCCTTCTTCCTGTGCAATATGATTCCCTTCGATGTTATCAAGCTCTCCTGGGACAAAAAACAGATCGTATATATCTTTCTTTTTTATCTCCTGCTCAGCATACCTTTCTTTTTCGCCGGACTCACCATATCTTTTGCTATCTCCAGGGCATCGAGCTTCGTGAACAGGATCTACTTTTCAGACCTTCTGGGCGCAGGAACCGGCACGCTGCTGGTCCTGGTTGTTTTTCTCCCCAGAGGAGACAGAGGAGTCATCCTCCTGATCTCATTCCTGGCTCTTTTCTCTTCTCTTCTTTTTTCCTGGGAAAGATCTCTCCGTTTCAAGGCTCTTTTAGCAAGTCTGATGGCAGTCGAAATCGTCCTGTTCCTGCTCGCCCCCTCATGGCTCAGCTTCAGGATGTCTCCCTACAAAGCTTTACCGGTGGCTCTCAAATTTCCCGGGGCCAAGCATCTTCTCACTCGATGGAACGCTATATCCCGCGTCGATACGCTGGAGTCTCCTGCTCTCAGGCATGCCCCCGGAATGAGCCTGATGTACGAAAAAGAGCTTCCCCCTCAACTCGGTCTCACAACGGACGGAGACGGACTTTCCGCCATCACCCGGTTCGACAGCTTACAGGATCCCTCGCTTGAATTCCTCTCGTTTCTTCCCGCCTCCCTTGCCTACTCTCTGGTGGAGTCTCCCCGCGTTCTCATCATCGAACCGAAAGGCGGCCTGGATGTCCTCTCTGCACAATATTTTAATGCCCGCTCAATCAAGGTTATCGAGAAGAATCCGCTCATCCTCAGCCTACTCCGTAATGAGTTGGCCGAACCTTCCGGAAACCTCTATGTCTCGGACAAAATTCAGACTGTATCCGCCTACAGCCGGACCGCTGTGAATCAAGACAAGAGCACGTATGACCTGATTGTCTTTTCGCTGACAGATGTGTTCGGAGCGTCCGGAACCGGCCTTCAAGGATTCAGCGAGAATTATCTGTACACAGTCGAGTCATGCGAACGTATGCTGGATCGGCTTTCACCAGACGGGCTCGTCGGCATGACCCTTTATCTCCTCCCCCCTCCCAGGAAGGAGGCTAAGCTTCTTGCGACCTGGGTTGAGGCTCTCGACAAGAAAGGCCTGGACCCCTTTGCACGCGTGATCGCCATCAGGAGTTGGGGAACCCTGAGTTATTTCATAAAGAAAAGCCCGTTTTCCCCGCAATACATCCAGGAACTCAAAGAATTCGCTGCCAGAAACCTGTTCGATCTTGTCTACTATCCCGGAATAAAAGCCGAGGAAGTCAATCTCCATAACGTGCTGGGTCAGCCCATCTACTACAACTTGACTCTTCAGCTCCTTTCCCCTCTGAAAAGAAAAGAGCTTTACCGAGATTATCTCTTCCAGATAGAGCCGGCTTCGGACAACCGCCCGTTTTTCTTCAATTTTTTCAAACTGAATCAGTTGAAGAGCACTTACACAGTCCTTGGCCAGAAATGGCTTCCTTTTCTTCAGGGGGAATACCTGGTGTTTCTTCTGCTCATCCAGTCCGTCCTCATCGCTTTCGTTCTGATACTCCTGCCTCTGATTATTCTCCGCAGGAGGGTCCGTAGAACAAAGGGAATGGCCTCGAAAACCTTTTTCTATTTCGGGCTGATCGGAATGGCGTTCATGTTCGTGGAGATCATTTTCATCCAGAAATTCATCCTCTTCCTGGGACACCCCCTGTATTCGATATCGGTTATAATTTTTTCCCTCCTTTTCTCGTCCAGCCTTGGGAGCTTATTCTCGAAAAAAATTCTGGGGAAAAATCTCATGCGAAACCTCAGGAAATGCCTGGTCCTTTTAGCGGGGCTCATCGCGCTTTCTCTCGCACTTTTTCCGCCCTTTACCAAAAGTCTCATCCATCTGGGTCTCCCGTTCAAAATGATATTCACGTTCACCGCTGTCTTCCCTCTAGGTTTCCTGATGGGGTTCCCGTTTCCTACAGGAATCCGCCTCCTCGCAGAACACGATAAAAGACTTATTCCATGGGCCTGGGCGACCAACGCATTCTCGTCCGTCATCCATTCGATCGGAGCTTTGATGATCGCTTTTTCGACCGGCTACAATCTTGTTCTGATCCTGGCTTCCGGAGGATACTTACTCGCCATTCTTTTTACGCATTTCTCCGACCATCGGGACAAACCGAACATCTAAGATGTGTCTGGTTTTTGGCTTGCCGTCTGTCTTGGTCACCAACGTCAGAGACTGGAAGAACAGCGTGCTTCCCAGGGGCAGGATGAGTTTTCCTCCTTCCTTGAGCTGTTTGATGAGAGGAGGAGGAATATGGTTGGCCGCGCAAGTGACGATGATCGCATCGTACGGCGCATACTCTTCCCAGCCAAAATAGCCATCACTCCATTTCACGCGGACCTGGTCGTAATTCAGTTCCTTCAGAGTCGCCTCTGCTTTTTTCGCCAGCTTCTCCCTTATCTCGATCGAATACACCTGGTCTGTCAGATGAGCCAGAACAGCGGCCTGGTATCCCGATCCTGTGCCGATCTCCAGAACCCTTTGCCCTTCCTCCAGCTCAAGACACTGGGTCATCAAAGCGACAATATAAGGCTGGGAAATCGTCTGGCCCTCATCAATCTCGAGCGGATAATCATTGTAAGCCTGACTCCGCCAGTTTGGCCGCACAAAAAGATGACGGGGCACTGTTCTCATCGCCTCCAGGACTTTCTTATCCGTTATGCCCCGCATCCGCAGCTGCCTCTGGACCATCATCTCTCTCTTCCTGGCGAAGATATCCTCCTCATCGCTGATCGAAGAAAGAGAGACTGCAGACACCGCGGCCAGTCCGACCATCACCTTTATGAATAATTTATTCTTCATAGTCCCCTCCTCTTCCCGGGACATCTCTATTGTATCCCCGCTGACTCCAAAAGAAAAGCATGACGGTGGAAAAAAATGAAGCGACTTGAATGTTATGAATTATTGAACGAGCACAGCTGTCCCCTTTTTTCATAATCAATGTAAGTCATTGAAAAATCACATCATCTGTGTTGGTGAGGTCCTTAACCTATAGGGGTGAGAAAATCCAATCAAAAATCACCCTTTGAAATCCTCCTCTCTGGGGATTGACCAAAAAGCCAATATTTGTAAACTTATGAAAATAGGTTCAATACAAAATAGAAATTTGAGATAAGGTCTTTTTGGCAATGAGAGAAAATATCGAGTTCCGATCCGTCGTTGGTATTGGAAAGAATAAAGTGACCAAAATTGTCCAAAATAACGGTAAAAAATGTACAAAATTTGGCACTTTTTTTGCCCAAATTTTAGTGTTTTTTTGAATTGACAAAGGATAATTTTTTTGATAATAGTAACTTAACGAAAATGAGCGAAGCCAATCATCGACAAAAAAGTCGTAAAGCTGTGTATCCCGGTTCATTCGATCCCATCACAAACGGACATGTCGATATCATCAAAAGAGGTTTGAAGATTTTTGACAGAATTCTCGTGGCCGTCCTGGAAAACCCGAAGAAAAAACCCCTGTTCACATCTGAAGAGAGAGTCAGCATGATTCAGGATGTTTTCAACAAGCAAAAAAATACGGAAGTCAGGGCCTTCCATGGTTTGCTGGTTGAGTTCGCGAAAAAAAATAACGCCAAAGTCGTGATCAGGGGATTGAGGGCGATCTCAGATTTTGAGTACGAATTCCAAATGGCTCTGATGAACATGAAGCTCGATCCTGAAATCGAAACCTTTTTCATGATGCCCAACCTCAGCTATTCGTTCCTCAGCTCAAAAATGGTGAAGGAGATCTTCATGTTGGGCGGCTGCCTCAAAGACCTGGTTCCTGAGCAAGTCGAAGACAGGCTCAGGGAAAAATTTAAAAATGAACACCCGAGTTTGAATCTCTAAACGCAAGGGAGTAAGACGAATGTTAGGAAAAGAAAAAGGCTTGGTCGGGCTGGACATCGGTTCTTATGCCGTAAAAGCGGTCGAATTTAAGGAAAAGAAAAAAGGCGGAGAAAGTTTCTACGAAGTCACCAAGATCGGCCTCGAGTTTCTGCCTCATGATGCCATAGTCGAAGGAACAATCATGGATTCGACGGCTGTGACCGAGACGATAAAAATGATATTTGACGAGAATAAAATCTCGAACAAGAACGTTGTCATTTCTCTTTCCGGAAGCTCGGTCATCATCAAGAAGATATCCCTCCCCTCCATGGAAACTGAAGAACTGGCAGAATCCATCATCTGGGAAGCCAGACACAACATTCCCTATCCTTACGAAGAAACGGCCGTGGACTACGCTATCCTGAAACCCGCGGTGGGGTCAGAAGATAAAAATCTCGATATACTTCTTGTCGCAGCCAAAAAAGATAAATTGACCAATTACAGCAATGTCGTCCATCAAGCCCGGAAAAATTTGATTGCCATAGAAGTCGATGCTTTTGCCCTTCAGAATACCCTTGAAATCAATTACCCGGATTTATACAGAGAGAAGACAGTGGCCCTGATCAACCTCGGCGCCAACACGACCAACATCGTTATCATCAAGAAAGAAAAACCTCAGCTGTTCCGGGACCTTTCCATCGGCGGCTCCATCATTACTGAGAACATCAGAAAGGATCTTGGGCTCAGCGTCGATGATGCGGAAAAAGTCATCAAAGGGATACCGGCCAAGGATATTCCACCCGAACAGGTCGAAACCGTCCTGAACACAAACATCGAAAACCTGATCGAGGAGATCGAAAAAACCTTCTCATTCTATGAAGCTGGAGAAGGAGGAGAGAGAAAAATCGAAAAGATTCTTCTGAGCGGCGGATTGGCAAAACTGAAAGACCTTCCTAAGTTCTTCGAGCAGAGGTTCAGCACGGATACTGAAGTCTTCAATTCTTTCCGGAATGTCTATTTCAACGAAAAAAAATTAGACCCAGTCTACATCCAGGACATGGCCTCTATGTTTGGGGTCGCTTCTGGATTAGCAACTCGAAAAATGGAAGAGTAAAGCCATGATACGAATCAACCTTTTAAAAGAAGAACCAAAGGCCCCAGTGGCCCCAAGGGAAGAAGAGGAGGTCATCAAGGAACGAAAACCTTTCCCGATGACTTCTCTGCTCGGGCTTTTTTTCGTTATCGTAGTGGCCGTCGGCTTCCTGCAGTTCAATGCCCTCAAGAAAGAAAGGAATCTCCTGAACGTCGTGCAGGAGGAGAAAAACAAACTCAGAGATGTGACATCCAAGCTTCAAACGGTCAGAGAACAGCAGAACCTCATCCTGAGAAAGATCAGCCTTATCAACCTGCTCAAATCCCAACAGGGAGTGGCAGTCACCATAATGGATGAGCTCAGCAAGCATATTCCCTACTGGGTGTGGCTGACTGAAGTGACATTCAGCAGGCAGCAAGTCCAGATTCGCGGAAGAGCTATAGATAACAATTTGATCGCTGACTATATCTACAACCTGGAGACAAGCCCGTATTTCCAGAACGTGAATCTTCAGTCTTCCACCCGCAGGCCGGGAAGGGGAACCGAGTACTTGGATTTTGCTCTCACTGCACAGTATGTGATCCCTATGATATCTCAACCGTCAATTAAGGGGAACTAAAATGAAAGATTGGCCATGGTACGGACACATCCTTTTAATCGCCATACTTGCCGCGCTACTCTATTTTGTCTGGTTCAAGCCTAAAAACGTGGAGCTGCAAAACCTTAGAGCCGAAAGAGAAAAAACCGAAGCTGAAGTCAAAGACCTTCAAAAGAAAAAAAGACAGCTGGACAGAATCGAAAAGGAAATCGCGGTTTTGAATGAAACACTCAATGAACTCGAACAGATCATCCCGAAAAGAAGAGAAATCTGGGACATTTTGAGAAACATGCAGCAGCTCGCCATCAACTCCCGGCTCAAGATCGACAAATTCGACCCGAAAGGGGAGATTCGGAAGGAATTCTACTTTGAGTGGCCGATCGACCTTGAAATTACCGGCGATTACCATAACCTTGCACTCTTTTTTGACCGACTGAGCAATTTTTCCCGGCTCTTCAACGTAGAGGATTTCTCGATAAAAGCACTCCAGAGACAGACAGACACCAACACGATATCCGCTACCTACACTGCCAAAACATATATCTTCCGGGAAGAAACCCCGGCTAAAAAGGGGAAAAAAGCAAAGGGAAGGTAAAAATGAAAAAAGCACTGTCTCTTTTTCTTTTAGGCTGCCTTCTGTGTATGAGTCACCAGACCGCTCTCGCTCAACAGGAAAAACAGGGTGCCCAGACGAAAGAAAAACAGGAAATGAAGAAAGAAATCAACGAGATAATGCCGAAACAAACCCGGCCCACGTACAGCCGGGCCGGAAGGAAAGATCCTTTCAGAGACCTGCTGGCTCAACAAGAGGCCAGAAGGACAGGAGAAGGCGAAGAAGGCCCGGTCATTTCTGTCGAGAACCTGAACGTGATCGGTATCGTCAAGGCCAGAGGACAGTTCACAGCCATCATAACCGGTCTTGAGGAGTTTCCTCTGTTCGTCAAAGTCGGACATAAATTTTCCGACGGCTACATCCTCTCGATAAACGAAAACCAAGTCGTTTTCCGGAAGACAGAAGAAAGAGGCTCTCCTTTATTTAAGCCCAAAGATATAGTCAAAGAAATCACCACAGAGGAGCGAAGATGAAAAAGAAAAAAATACTCCGGGTAATATCATTATTTTGTTTCCTTTCCCTTATGTGGGCATACGCCAGCAGCCAGTCTTCGGTCAGTATAAATTCGATAGCCGTTCAAACTGAAGAGCTCAACACTCTCATACTGCTTGAATCAACCGCACCTCTTCTGATCACAGGAACATACTACTCTCAAGATGATCCCGCGACTATTGTTGTTGAACTGGACAAGGTCACTACCGATGCAGAGACCTCGATCGACCTCAAGGGATCTCTCTATGTTGAAGACATCAAGATCGAAAAAACGGGCGCGGACACCGCTCGCCTTTTGATACAGCTTCTGGAGAAAGTCCCCTACCGGTTCTACACCTCCAACGGATACACAGTCGTTGAGCTCAACAGGATCCAAAGAACTCTCAACGGTTACATCCTCACTTCTCAAACCGAAGAAGAGCTCAAAAGGATGCCTGAAAAAGCGATCCAATTCGTAGGGGTCGGGATTATCGAGAGGGCGGACAGTCTCGATGTCACTGCCAGATTGAGTGAAGAAACTGTTACACAGGTCTTCGCTCTGGAAAATCCTCTCCGTTTGGTTGTCGACTTTTTCGATACTCTCTATCCTGATCCGACTTACACCTATCCTGTCCAAAGGCTGGGCATCTTCAGGGTGAGAACAGGACAATTCCAGAGAGAAGATCCCTACACCATCGCCCGGCTCGTTTTCGACCTGTCTGAACCGCGTCATTACGCGCTGGAAATCACCAGGAATGAAATTTATGCCTCGTTCACCAAAGGCCCTGTTGTCCGGGCTCTTCCTTCCGTTGCTCCCCCTGTAGAACCCGAAGTGACGCCTGAGGTAGAGAGACCTGTCGAGCCCGTAACGCCTCCTGAGATCGAACGTCCAGAAGAAGTCCCGTCGGAGCGATACAGGCCAAGGACCATCGCAGGGGAAGAAGCAGGGTATACGGGAGAAATCATCGGAGCCCTCCGGTTTAAAAACGCAGACCTGGAGGATGTCGTTCTCTGGCTTGCCGATTTCGCCGGACTCAATGTCGTTTTTGACCCCGATGTCCGGGGCACTGTCACCTGCGACTTGAGATACGTTCCATGGGATCAGGCTCTCGATCTGATTCTCAGACCGAATAAAATGGGAAGGACTATCGAGGGAAACGTCCTCAGAATCGCTCCTGTGGCCACTCTCACACGAGAGGCAGAAGAAAGACTGAGGCTGCAGGAAAGCCAGGAGCTGGCCGGACCTCTCCAAACAAAATATTATGAGCTCTCTTATGCCCGGGCTTCAGAAGTCCAGGGTCTCCTCTCCACAAAGGTCTCAACACGAGGAGAATTGATAATCGACGAACGGACAAACACTTTGATCATAACGGACGTTGTCGATAGATTCGATCTTATCGAGCAGCTTATCGGATTGCTCGATACACCGACGCCTCAAGTCTCCATCGAGGCGCGTGTGGTTGAAGCGTCCTCCACGTTCGTCAAAAACCTGGGAATCCAGTGGGGATTCCGGGGAGCCGCAGACCCCTTTCACGGAAACCCGACATCCCTCACATTCCCCCACAGTGTCGATGTGGATGGAGCGATTATCCCTCAGGGAATCTCGACGAGAGGCATCGGAGGCCCTCTCGGTGGATATGCGATCAACCTTCCTGCTCCCGCGTTCACTTCAGCCGTAGGCTTTTCTTTCGCAAACATTGGGGATTCCGTCAGGGTTGACATGGCGATTTCCGCCCTGGAGAGAAGCGGTGAGGGCCGTATCATTTCCTCTCCGCTGGTCACGACTCAGAACAACCATCAAGCCGAGATCATCCAGGGTCGGCAGATCCCTGTCCAGACTGTCGCGAACTTCACCACTTCAGTCAGGTTTCAGAATGCCGCACTGGAGCTGAGAGCTACACCTCAGATCACTGCCGAGGGAACGATTATCATGGAAATAGATATCCGGAACGACGCTGCGGACTTTGCCAACCTGGTCAACGGAATTCCACCCATCTTGACACAAAGTGCCAACACGAGAGTCATGGTTCCCGACGGAGGCACAACCGTGATCGGAGGAATCTACAGGTCAGAAGATTCCATCACGCGAGAAAAAGTGCCTTTCCTCCATAAAATTCCGATTCTGGGAGCTCTGTTCAAGAATTTCGCGCGCACCAAGGAGCACAGGGAGCTGCTCATATTCATCACTCCCAGAATAGTCCAACAATAGGGGTGCAAAAATGAAAAAAACGACAATTGTTTTGAAAATAGGGATTCTTCTTCCGTGTCTCCTTTTTCTTTTGTCCTGCGACCAAGTCAATCCCAACAACGCGAGCAGCAGCATAATCTTAGTCACGAGAATAAACGGCTACACAGACGCCGGGAGTGCGGCAGATTTTCTAGAGTCAGACACTCGAGAAGGTGCTCAGCCGGGACCCTATACCTACGTGGCGGATATTATTTCCGCTTCCCTGGAGGCCAGGCTCAAAGAGCCCATAACCGTCGGACCCGGCCCATCGTACAATAACAGAATATTCCTGCATTCTTACGATGTCACATACACGTACGTCGATTCGAACCTGAGTCCTCTCCCTTCTCCCAGTGTGCCCGCAAATTTCAGCGGGGAGCTTTCAGTGGCCATAGACATCGATTCCACAGTGGATGTCAATTTTGTCGTCGTCAGAGCACAGGCGAAACTTGAATCTCCTTTGACTGATGTGACAAATCAAGGAGCGCCCCCGGCAGTTTTACAGGTCCTTGCGACAATCACATTTTATGGGGATGACATCGCCGGAAATCCCGTGCAGGCGACAGGTTATCTGACCATCTACTTTTCCGAATACGCAGACTGATAATCCCACTCTTTATTCTGAATTCGCAAAACATCGGAAAGGTTGTCCGGCCCCCTGTCATGAATCATGAACAAGGATGGATTTTCTCGCTCTCACTGACTTGAGCAGCCTATTCAAAACAGCATCCAGCTCTTTCTTTTTCTCCGCCTTGAGGATGACCTGAACCCTGTTTGTTCCCCTTAACTTGGAAACCGGTGCCAGCGCCGGGCCCAAAACCTCGATACGCGGAGAGGCTTCCTTCACGCGGCTTAAAAAATCCCTTGACTGTCTGGCCACAGACCTCAGGCTCACTCCCTGGAACAGGATCTCCACAAGATGAGAGAAGGGCGGATATTTCATCAAACGCCGGAAGTTCAGTTCTTCCTTATAAAAAGACATATAGTCCTCAGAGGCGGCCTGGCGGATGCTGAAATGATCCGGAAGAGCAGTCTGGATGATCACCTCCGCGTCCGCGTCCTTCTTTAGAAATCTCATCATCTGGCTGACGGCCTGAAAAGCTTTCTGGCCGGCCCTGTAATCTGACAGCGTGAGGACTGTTTCCGGATAGAGAATGCCAACCAGGGACGCCGGAGGGAGGCCGACCTGATGGACCAGGAGCTGGGTTCCCACCAGAATGTCAATTTTTCCCCTGCGGAATTCCTGAATGATTTTTTCCTGCTCTTTCCTGTTCAGGTCTGTCGCAAAAGAGGCTGTCCGAGCCTGAGGGAATTTATACTTCAGCCCCTCCTCCACGGCCTCGATCCCGACTCCCCGGGTTTTAATCACCCGGCTTCCACAGTCCGGGCAAGTCTCCACAACCGGAGTCGAGAAATCACAGTAATGACAAACCAATTTCTCCTCTTTCTTGTGGTACGCCAGTGCAATATCACACCGGACACAGCGGGGGATAAAATGACAATTCGAACACAAGAGATAAGGCGCATACCCGCGACGGTTCAAGAAAATCAGGATGCGTTCTTTCTTCTTCAATCGAATGGCGATGCGTTCCGCAAGTTTTCTGGAAATTATGACTTTTTCTCGCCGGTCATCGACGATTTCTACCCCTTTTTTCGTTTTTTCCCCCTTTAAACACAGCAGGTATCCTCTTTTCATGGCTCGGTAAAGCGCGCTGACTGAAGGAAGTTCCGAACCATAAACCAGCCCAGCCTTCGACTGCCCGGCCCTCATCACGGCTCCTTTCCTGGCATCATAGCTGGGATTCTCCTGCTGGAAATAGGATTCATCCTGCTCTTCATCGACTATGATCAGACCCAGGTCCTCCACCGGGGCAAAAAGAGCTGAACGGGGACCGACGACAACATCCGCCTTTCCTTCTTTGATCCGCAGCCATTCGATCTCCCTCCTCCTTTCAGTCAACCGGCTGTGAAGAAGCGCCACTTTTTCGCCCAGCCTTTTCTCAAATTTCTCTCTCAACGACTGTGTCAGGGCAATCTCCGGGACCAAAAACAGAACTCTCTTCTTCCTGCCCAGAACTTTTCTGATCAGATAAAAATAGACAGACTCCCTCTTCTCCGCAGGTCCTTGAAGGAAGAAGCGAGAAAAGGGCTTATGATCGACTTCTGAGACGATTCTCTCCGCCACCTGGCGGGAATGGGCATCCAGTGAAAAGTCCATTTCCAGCTGAGATTCGCTTTCCGGCACAGAAAGAGCTCTCTTCGGCCCCGCCCTTTTGATGTCTCTTTGTGTCTGCACCAGTCCTTTGCTCTCGAGATGCGAAATGAGGGTTGAAATATTCTGGATCTTCAACTTTCTTTTTAGAAAAGGAACGCTGTATTTTTTCTGCTTGAGAAAATCCAGAAGCGCCCGCTCCTCTCTCGAGAAGCCCTCTTCCCTGACAGCCTGGCTTCCCTTTTCAGTCAGAGACACCCTGGCCTGGCTTTTGAGAATAAAGGATGGGGGGAGTGAAGCTTGAAGCACCTCTCCCCAGGAGGAATAATAGTAATTGCTCAGCTTCTGAGTGAAGGACAAGAAGCCAGACGAAAAAACCGGTTCCTCATCCAGCACTTCCGTTATCTCTTTAATCTGAATCCCGGAATCCAGTCTCTTTTTCCTGAGCTTTACGACGAATCCGGTCATCATTCTCTGGCCGAGCGGCACGAGAACCCGGGATCCGACCAGGGATCCTGTTCTCATCGATTCGGGAATCGCGTAGATAAAAGTCTGACTGACAGGCAGGGAAAGGGTGACTTCAGCGTACAAAGTCATTTTTTGCCCAGGAAGGCCATCACTTTTTTCATGTCTTCCCAGACCATCTTCTTGAAGATCTTGTTGGCTTCATTCCGGATGAGGTAAGCGGGATGAAATGTCGGCATCACCTGAATGCCCTCGTATTCGTGAAAATTTCCTCTCAGCGCTGTCATTCCCTCGCGGCTGCGGATAAAAAAGTCGGCCGCCACTCTTCCCAAGGTGACGATGACCCTGGGCTGGATCATCTTGATCTGGTCCAGGAGATAACCTCGACACTGTTCGATCTCCTCCACGTGGGGCGTCCTGTTCTCGGGAGGCCGGCATTTCACGATGTTTGTGATATACACCTCTTCTCTCTTATACTCCATGGCCGCAATGATCTTCGTGAGAAGCTGGCCCGCTCTTCCCACGAAAGGGCGGCCCTGGATATCTTCGTCCCGGCCCGGCGCTTCGCCCACAAACATCAGCTCGGAATGGATGTCACCTTCTCCAGGGACTGCGTTTTTTCGCTCCCGTGCAAGAAGGCACTTCTGGCAGTTTCGGACCTGCTTTTCCAGAGAAGATATAGAGTGTTCACCGCTCACAGAAGACGATTCGATGAAATCAACTCCCAGCTGGGAGAAAAACTTGACTCTCGACTCGAGATTTTCGATCAGCTTATCTGCTCTTTTTTCCAACGAT
>JABAOH010116566.1_pt3 | contig 24760 bp, 34 predicted proteins | sample 7062181 | NCBI WGS metagenome assembly JABAOH01 (sample SAMN14538630, study PRJNA623070) | marine sediment metagenome | biome: marine biome [ENVO:00000428]; feature: marine pelagic biome [ENVO:01000023]; material: deep marine sediment [ENVO:00002113]; isolation source: pool of 5 deep marine... | reverse complement strand
GCATACTGGAGTGGAACTCCCTTGAGCTTGACTGACATTTTACGTTCATCTTTTGAAACTACCTCTAAAGAAGACAAATCTTAATCCAAAAACTTCAAAGTCCAAATAAAAATCTAGCTAGTTTTACCTATAGATAAATACTGACTATTCTTAACCTATTTTGAAAATGGCTGAAGTTACTGTAGTACGGTATTCTTTTGAAGGAGAAAAATTTGAGATTTTGGTAAAACCAGATCCTGCCCTAGACTACAAGCTGGGAAAGAAAAAGGACCTTTCATCAGTATTAGTTTCTGATGATATTTACACTGATTCAAGTAAGGGTACGAAGCCCTCAACGGAAAAATTACTGAAAGCTTTCAAAACAGAGGATTCTTCTGAGATTGCTCAAAAAATTCTTGAAAAAGGTGATCTAAACCTTACCACCGACCAACGTAGAAAAATGGTTGAGGAAAAGAAAAAACAACTTGTGGAATTTATTGCCAAGACCTATGTTGACCCAAGAACTCATTTACCACATCCTCCTCTTCGTGTAGAGCAAGCAATGAAGGATGCCAGAGTCTCAGTAGATCCACAAAAAAGCATGGATGAGCAAGTCAAAGATATTGTAGAAAAATTACGTTCGATAATTCCACTGAAATCAGAAAACCTTTCTTTGGAAATTATCATACCCGCACAATTTGCATCTCAATCATATGCCGTTCTAAAATCTGTAGGTTCTCTGAAAAAAGAAGAATGGCAAAATAATGGTTCCTTAAAAGCAATACTTGAAATACCCGCTGCAGCAAGGCCAAACGTGATAGATAGATTAGGCTCTATAACAAAAGGCTCAGCTACAGTAGAGGTAATACAATAATGGATAATCGACGAAAATACGTAATTCCTGGTGATGTTATTACTACTGGTCCATTTAGACCAGAACAAAATGTGATACTAGATGGTAACAAGATTATTTCTACCACAATAGGGGTTTCCGAAATTTACGATGATTCAGTCAAAGTAATCTCATTAACTGGAAAATATATCCCAAAAATTAATGATTTAGTTATAGGCAAAGTAATTTCTCATACATCCTTGTCATGGGAATTGGATATCAATTCATGCTATGTCGGATTTTTACCTGCCCAAGATGTATTCGGTCGAGACTTTTCAGCTCATGCTGATGAGCTTACTTCAAAACTCAAGTCTGGAGACTTGGTTGCAGCAAGAATCGCAAATTTTGATAGAACCAGAGATCCCCTAGTCACAATAGCGGATAGAGATCTGGGTAAAATTGATTCAGGTGATTTGATAAAAATCTCCCCCAGCAAAGTTCCACGTTTAATTGGTAAAAGAGGAACAATGATCCAAACCATTGAGACTGCTACCAATGCTGTCATAACAATTGGTCAGAATGGCTGGGTCGTAGTTTCCTGCGATAATCCCGAGGGATTATTAAAGGCTAAAAAAGCCATAGAAATGGTCAACGAACAGGCTCATGTGGCAAACTTGACTGATCAAGTGAAAGAAATGTTAGAATCAAAAGGTGAATCATAATGGGTGGTAGAGAAAGTACTCTTGTATTATTAGATGAAAATGGCGTTCGTTGTGACGGAAGAAAGGTTGACGAACCAAGACGTATTATGATTAAAGCTGGAGGATTGAAAAATGCCGATGGTTCTGCATACATTGAGTTTGGAGATAACAAAATTCTTGTAGGTGTCTATGGACCAAGGGACGTTCACCCAAAACATATGGCAGATACTGACACAGGAATTTTAAGAGTAAGATATCACATGGAGCCATTTTCTGTAGGTGAAAGAAAAAATCCTGCTCCTTCAAGAAGGGAAATTGAAATTTCCAAAGTTATCAAAGAAGCTTTATTGCCTGCTGTAATGTTAGAAAAATTCCCTCGAACTGCTGTCGATGTATTCATTGAAGTTTTACAAGCAGATGGTGGTACTCGTTGTGCTGCTTTATCGGCAGCCTCTGTAGCCCTGGCTGATGCAGGAATTCCAATGCGGGACTTGGTTGCAGCGTGTGCTTCAGGAAAAGTGGCAGATACGATTATCCTTGATGTAAACAATGAAGAAGATCAAGCAGGACAAGCTGATATGCCAATTGGTTATATGCCAAATCTAGACCAAATAACTTTGTTACAATTAGATGGAATTTTGAGCCCTGAAGAGTTTAAGAAATGTGTTGAAACTGGTGTTAACGGCTGTAAACTAGTCTATGATCTTCAAAAGAAAGCATTAACAGAAAAATATTTTCAAAATGGAGGAGAACAATAATTGTCAATAAATGTAATTGATGATCTTAAACGAGCCAAAATTGTAGAATTACTGGACCAAGGACAAAGAATTGATGGAAGGGCATTTGACGAGCCAAGGAAATTAACTGTTGAAATAGATGCTATACCAAAAGCAAACGGTTCAGCTCGAGTTAGATTAGGTGATTCTGAAGCAGTTTGTGGAGTAAAAATTCAACCCGATAGACCTTTTCCAGATATGGGAGATAAAGGAATTTTCATTTGTACTGCTGAACTTTTACCTCTATCTCATCCAAGTGTCGAAACTGGTCCACCTGGCCCAGATGTTATTGAATTAGCTAGAGTTGTAGACAGGGGAATAAGAGAAAGCCATATGGTTGACGTTAGTCAACTAGTCATTGAAAAAGACAAATCTGTTGTAGGAGTTTTTGCCGATATTGTAGTTGTAGATTATGATGGAAATCTTTTTGATGCATGCTCTTATGCTGCAACCGCAGCCATCCTCAAATCCAAAACGCCAAAATGGGAATTAAAAGATGATGTCCCTACATTAGTTGAGGGAGCTGAATTTGATCTTCCAACAACAACTATACCAGTTTCAGTTACAATGGCAAAGATAGGAAATCATATTCTTGTTGACCCCAATGGAGATGAATGGGATTGCATGGATGCTAGAATTACCATAACTTCTGACTCTGATGGAAATATTGTAGCATTGCAAAAAGGAGGTGATTCTGGATTCACCATTGATGAAATTGTCAAATGCGGTGAACTTTCCATTAAAGCAGGAGCACAAATCAGAGAAACCTTAAAGCAAGCCGGAGAAAGCAGTCAATAAAATGGCCAAAAAGAAATCTCTCAAAGGATTAGGCGCCAGATATGGTATTAAAATTAGAAAACAATACACAAAGGTACATCAACAACTCAAAGAAAAAAGAACTTGTCCCGAATGTGGTTCCAAACAATTTGGAAGAGATGCAGTAGGTATCTGGTCATGCAAAAAATGTAGTTTTAAGATTGCAGGTACAGCATACGATGTCAAACTTTAGTGCAAAAATTATTGTTGATGCAAAAAATAAAACCAAAGCCATTTTCGATTCTATAAACACTGATAACGAATTCTATCCAGAAAACCCCACCAATACAAAAATGCAATTAAATAAAAAAATCGAGATAACTGTGGACTCTGATCATTTACCTCACCTACGTGCTAACCTCAATTCGACCTTGAGATTAATCCAAGGTAGTTATAACACGATTTCATCTGTTGACCAGTAGTCTCCTGTCCAAAACAATTCCGTATGTTCCGGTAAAGATATAATGATATCCTAATCTTCAAAACACATGTCCGCTGGTCAAATGCCTCCATGGCTTCAAGAACAATTAATGAAAATGCAGCAATCACAGCAAAATCTTCAAGCCATTATGCAACAAAAACAACAAATTGAAATGGAAAAAATTGAAACTGAAAAATCTTTAGAAGAATTAAGAAAGGCTTCGGATGAGGACATTGTTTACAAACATGCAGGCTCAATTTTAGTCAAATCCACAAAAAAGGAGTTGATTGATGAGTTAGAAGAAAGACAGGAATTAACCAAAACAAGATCTACTGTTCTTGAAAAACAAGAAAATCGTCTCAAGGAGACTTTGAAAGAACAAGAGGCCAAAATAACAGAATTGATGAAGAGTGGATCTCCTCCCAGCGGTGCTTCAATGAGTACTGAAAGCTCACCTAACCCTGAAAACTAACTCTACTAAAATTTCATATAAGATAATAACAATTTAATTGAATTAGCTTTGGTGAAACTAGAAAATTTACGAATCGTTGTTGATGAAAGAGAAAAGAAAAGTGGAATTCCTGAATTACTAAAGTCTGTAGGGCTTGGTGTCGAAATGAAAACACTTCCTATAGGAGATTATATTGTTGCTCCTGAAACAATAGTGGAAAGAAAAAGTATCCGAGATTTAATGTCCTCCATTTTTGACGGACGTCTTTTTGATCAATGTACCAGATTAAAAGAGCATTTTGAATATCCAGTAGTCCTAATGGAAGGAAACGTAGATGAAATTGAGGAAATCACAGACAACCCTCTGGTGTTTTATGGTGCCCTTTCTACTGTTGTTCTTGATTTTAAAATACCGGTAATTCCAACTCCAAGTGCAATGCATACTGCAAAGCTCCTAGTGTCAATGTGTTCAAGAAAAGATGCTTCAAAAGGTCCTTTCTTGAAAAAAATAAGAAAATCAAATGATCTTGAAAAACAACAACTATCTTCTCTTTGTAGCCTTCCAGGTATTGGTGAAAAATTTGCAATAAGGATGCTTGAAAAGTTTGGTTCTCCACTTAAGGTTCTTAATGCATCTACAGCGGAACTGGCAAAAGTTGAGGGACTTGGTGAGGCTCGCTCAAAAAAAATTAAAAAAATGTTGGAATCTGAAAGCAAATTCCTGAAAAAAAATAACCAAAAAACTTTACATGATTCCTGAAGGAATTATTCTGGTGATTGAGCGGAGGTTTGCCCTTTGAGGAGTTTTCTTTTGAGAGGTGTTCCACAAGATGGACATTCTTTTCCGGATTTATGATTGGAATGGCAACCTGGACAGTAGTGAATCCATTTACCCACATCGGAAATTCCTTGTGTCATTATTGGGGAAATTTTCAAACCTAAATTTTTGGCAACATTTGATATTGCAAAGTCATCAGAAATAATTTGACCATCTAATTGAATGGCTAAGGCCAGAATTGACAGGTCTTGTTTGGATAATTGTGGGTAATCTCCGGTTTTCTTGGCTTCCTCTATGGCTTTTTGGATAAACTCTTCATCTGGAGCCCTAATTTTTAATCGATTGGTCTCCATCAAAGTTTCTAACGCTTCATGATTTTTTTTTATGTGTTTTATTTCATCAAAGACAACAGTAGTAGTATAGCATTCTTCAGAAGATCCAAATGGGACTCCGGCATAAAATGCACTAGCATCTAAAATTCTAAAATCCAAGCTTACTCATCTGTCTAAGCCCTCTTTTCTTCAACCTAATAAAGACGGCAGGTTTTTTGTATTTTTTAATTGTAATTGGTTCTTCATATCCAGCAGATTTTACAACTTGTGCATCCATTACAATATTACAATCATGTGAAGATATGATCTCTATCTTTTCATCAGGAACTACAATTGATTCTAATCTGTAAACTGGTGCTACTGGAGTAATTATCAAAACATCTAAACTTTCATGCAATATTGGACCTCCCAAAGAGAATGAATGACCAGTTGAACCACTTGGAGTGGCAACAATCACTCCATCCATTTTCTGTTTTACAGTATCATTTTGAAATTTTATTTCAATTTCAGCAGTTTTAGTTAAATTAGTTCTGTTAATGTAAATTTCATTTAAAGCAGGTGGAAATTCTTTTCCTCCACAAGATGCCACGACTCTTGTTCTCTTATCCAAAAAGAATTTTCCTTTTTGGATTTGTTTAATGGCTTCATCTATTTCTTCGATAGTAATTTCAGCTAGGATTCCTCTGTTTCCTCCAACATTAATTGTGAGTATAGGTGTGTCATTTTCTAAATGTCTAAACACTCTAAGGGTAGTGCCATCTCCTCCCAGAGTCACCACTAAATCCAACTGTTCTTTTTTTAACTCTTCTAATGATTCAATTTTTGTGGCACCTGCTACATCTATGGGAGAAATTGTGTAAACTTTTGATTTTATTGCTAGGAATTTTTTTGCAACATCTTTTGCAGTTTCTTCAGATTCCTTGGAACCAACTTTACTAACTATTGCAACTTTTTTTAGCTTCAAGCAGTTCTCCTGAATTTTATTTACTTAAAAATGATTTTCATCAAATTCCTTTTTTGGAAAAACAATTAAGTATGAAAACAAATCGGATTAAAGCATGAGTTACGCACATCCTGAGGTACTTGTAGACACAGAATGGGTGTCCCAAAACCCTCCAAATGAGAATAGAAAATTAGTAGAAGTAGATTATGATCCTGTAAATGGATATCAAAAAGGTCACATCAAAGACTCCACTTTGATTTGGTGGAAACGAGATATCAATGACCCAATCAGAAGAGACATTATCAATAAAAAACAATTTGAAGAGTTAATGGCAAAAAATGGAATTACTGCTGATTCTGAAGTCATTCTTTATGGTGATTTTAATAATTGGTTTGCTGCCTTTGTTTTTTGGATTTTCAAAATTTATGGACATGAAAATTTGAAAATTATGAATGGTGGCAGAAAGAAATGGGAATTAGAAAACAGAGAATATGTAACTGAGGAACCCCAGGTCCAACCAACAAATTATTCTGCCCAACCACCTGATGAGGGATTGAGGGCTTATCTGTTTGATGTTAGCAGAGCATTAGACAAAGAAGATACAGTAATGGTTGATGTAAGGTCCCCTGCTGAATTTACTGGAGAAATAACTGCTCCACCAGAATATCCAATGGAACATGCACAAAGAGGAGGACATATTCCTGGTGCAAATAATATTCCATGGGCAACTGCCGTAAACGATGCAGATGGAACTTTCAAAGCTGTCGAAGAATTAAAACAAAATTATGAACCCAAAGGAGTTACTCCTGACAAAGATGTAATATGTTATTGCCGCATCGGAGAAAGGTCATCTCATAGTTGGTTTGTTTTAAAATATTTGCTAGGCTATCCAAAAGTTCGAAACTATGATGGCTCTTGGACTGAATGGGGCAACATGATAGGTAACCCAGTGGAAAAGTAGATTGCTTCTAGACCTTCCCGTCTTAAAGAAGGGCTCCTTTTATTACATCAAGGATGGAGATTCCGATCTCATTATGGAGGATAAAACCAAAAGGGGTTTAACAATCAAAGAAACTTCTATCGATGAAAAATTAAAGGTCAAAGCAGATAAGGGCATGATTCATGATATGGATGGAATAGGGCATTGGGTTCCTATACGTTGGTATTTTTCAAAAGAAGAATTTGATTTGGATAAAGTCTCAGAATATGCTGAGGCAATGGAGAAAAAATACACCGAGTTACGTGAATTGACTTGTCCAGACGATGACTAGATAACCTTTTTAAATAAAACCGAAGCTATTCAAACCAGATGTCAGTTCTTCTAAAAGATCGAGTATGGTCAATGGAGGCACCCACAGCAAAGCGAGGTGTTTATCCTTTACATGGTTTCAAACTAGGCCTTTATAGATTACCAATTACTTTAGAAGATCCTGATGAAATAAAATCTGTTCATGATGGTCTGAAAAAGGCATTTGAGATGGACCAATATGCAGATAGGGTTTTTGCAACTTATCGTTGGAAAGAACAAAACATGGATGATCCTGATGCAAAGGGATACGAGGAAGTTGAACTTTCAATTACTGTAGAAATTGTTACAGGAGAGGTAGTCGATATTATTTACCAAATATTTCCAATTGAAAAATTTGGTGATCCTCAATGGGTAAAAGATTATAGAAAAAAAGCAGACCATTTTGCAAAAATGATTATTGATACAATTCTGAGAAATACTATCCTAGCTGATAAAATGATTGATTTCCTAATTAAAGACCAAAAAATAACTGAACTTAACGCAATTCAAAAACTTGAGGAAATGACCCCTTTGGCAAAGATTGTTTTAGATGCAAAACCCAAACCTAAACCCGTAGAAGAGGATACAGGAGTAGGTGGTGCCGCAGTAGATATTCCAATACTTGATGGTCCAAAAGCAGGTCCTATTGATGTTGACTATAAATCCAAAATGCCAGCAACAATGTCTCACAATGCTGATGGTTATACCATCAAAACTTGGGGAAGACGTGGTTCTGATAATAAACAGTTAGGTGTCTGGGGCGAATTTGTTTCTGTAGATTATGATATTTGTGTTGCAGATGGTGCATGCATTGAAGCATGTCCAGTAGGTGTTTACGAATGGTTTGATACTCCAGGAAATGTTGCCTCTGATAAAAAACCATTAATGTCCAAAGAGCCAGATTGTATTTTCTGTCTTGCATGTGAGGGTGTTTGTCCTCCTTCTGCCATCAAGATATTTGAACAAAAATAGTCTTCAAATTTTGCAAGTATAAATAGCCATTAGGCATTTCGAAAAGCTAGGGAATGGCAATTAATCCTTTCACCCAATTTGTATTTGATCTATTCATAATATCAGCTGTTTTAATCACTGCATATACTTTGAATTTTTATTATTTGACTTTGCTTTCTGTAAGAAGAAAGGATGTTCTAGCCCAAGCAGATATGGGGACTCCTTCAGTAACAATACAACTCCCAATCTACAACGAAAAATACGTAGCAAAAAGGCTTGTTGATTCTGTTTGTAATTTAGACTATCCACAAGATAAAATGAAAATCTTGGTTTTGGATGACTCTGATGATGATACTGTAGATCTATTAGCAGAAGTCGTGAAAGATTACAAAAAACAAGGATTTCAAATTGAACATGTAAGGCGCGGAACAAGAAAGGGGTACAAGGCAGGTGCTCTAAAATACGCAATGGAAATTACAGATACAGAATATGTGGCCATTTTTGATGCAGACTTTATCCCTCCAAACTGGTTTCTCAAAAGAGCAATACCTTACTTTGCTAAATCAAACATTGGTTTGGTCCAATGCCGATGGGGGCATGTAAATGAAAATTATTCTTCTATTACACGTGCTCAGGCCCTTAGTTTAGATTTTCATTTTCTCATAGAACAAAAAGCAAAAAGCAATTCACACTTGTTCATGAACTTTAATGGTACTGCTGGAATTTGGAAACGAGATTGTATTGATGATGCAGGAGGTTGGCATACGGCAACATTGGTAGAGGATTTGGATTTGAGTTATCGCGCTCAAATGAAAGGATGGAAGTGTGTGTTTCTCCCAGATATTGTAGTAGATGCTGAACTTCCTGTACAGATGAATGCTGCAAAAAGACAACAATTTCGATGGGCAAAAGGATCCATTCAATGTGCAATCAAACTTCTTGCAGGAATTGCCATCAAAAGAAAAATTGCCGTTGAAGCAAAGGTTCAAGCCTTTGTCCAATTAACAAGACATATAGTCTATCCTTTGATGCTGATTCAATTCTTATGTTTACCAATACTTCTTGCAGGAAATGTAAACCTCTATGTGGTTAGCTTTATTCCTGCCATAACGATAGCTGCATATCTGGCAATGGGACCAGGTGCATATCTAATGATTATACAAAAAATGTATCATAAATCATGGAAATCTAAAGCAAAGATTTTGCCCTCTTTACTAGTGTACAATGCTGGAATGTCGGTAAACAACAGTGTAGCAGTTTTTGATGCAGTACTAGGAAAAAAGAATGAATTTCTCAGAACTCCAAAATATGGGATTATTAACAAACAAGATGATTGGAGAGATAAAGCATACAATTTACCATTCACAAAAACAACTCTCTTGGAGATATTTTTTGGAGTTTATGGCATAATGGGAATCTTGATTTCCATCTTCTCAAACAATCCCATTTTTGCACCAATAATAGGACTACAAACAATTGGCTTTTTCTTCATCGCATATCTGAGTCTCTCACATACAAGATTTAAAAGAAATAAATCCACCCCAGCTCCTGTTTTAACAAAGGAAGAAAAAATGGCAAATAGAATTTACAAAATTTCCATGGTAGGCATGGTTGCAATTATCGTCTTTGGAGCCTTTATGGCAATTTATGGATATAATGAAGATATTTATCCACTTGACCGAATGCGAGGTCATTTTGACGGTATTGTGGGCTCTTCAGACCCCGAACTCATCCATTCTCATTTACTGGCAATCAAAACTGATTTAGCCTTAGTAATGGATGGTATGGAAGAAACTAAAACCATTGACGGTGAAATAATTGGTAAAAACCCCGTATGGATATTTCCAACAGAATCTACCAACTTTCTGAGAATTGAGAGTGACGTGAATTCCATGATAGCGAGCATAGAAAAAATTTCAACAGTACCAAAAGATAGCTCTGCATATCATACAGGAATGTTGGATATCAACTCAAGGGCCACACTTCTTAAAGAAAACATAATGGATGCAACTCCTTACATGTACGTGAGTGTCTCAAATATTGTTTTTAGTACCTTGTGGATTGCAGTAATAATTGGAATCTTTGCTGCTCTCAAACGAAAGAAAGATCAACTGACTACTCTGGATGAAACTCCTGGCGTTTAGGACATATTTAGATCCTTTCTAATTTCATCTACTGCTCTAATTCCGTAAATATCTCTTATTTGCTGAATTCTGATTGCTTCTTTTAAGAGATCTCGACCTATAGCATTTGTTAAGATAGAATATACATCACTAAATCTAATTTCCCATTTATCGGCACAATCAAGAATTTTACTTACGGCCCATTGTCTTACCTCATGAGGTAATGGAATTTTATCTCCTGCTTCGATTGATATCTTGTCAAATAGATTAACAATTTCTGCAGTCTGCGATGCCATTTTCTCAAGATCTTTTGCCTCACCATATTTTGATTCTGCTTGCATTCTAATATTGGACTGATATTCTGATAACTTTAACAGGGCCATCATCTCTTTTGAAGTGTCACTAGATGTTTTACTTGTAACATTTTTTACTGATTGTAATTCTTGGAATACCTTGTCAGTTTTTCTATGAAATTCTGCAGTCAGAGCATCTTGTCTTTTTATCATATCGTTGATGGTCGATACTTTTTCCTCGATGGTTTTTGTTTTATCAAAAACATTTGTTTTAAAATCAGCAAAATCTGCTTGTACATTTTTCAGTCCTTCTCCAACAAATGCTGTAGAATCTGCTCTGTGTGCCAGGCTACCAATCTCAGTTTCTATCTTGTCTATTTTACCACCAAATTCAGATAGAGTTTGAGTTTTTCCAGCAAGGGAATTTATTTCATTTTTGATTGATTCTAATTCGGAACTAAACGTGCCTAAGGAATCTGTTTTTGAGGCTACATTTTCAAATTGTTGCTTTAGCCCATCTATTACCCCTCCAAGAGAATCAATTTTTCCTGCTTTTCCTGAAATTGCATCTATGGTGGCTTTAATTGCATCAAGTTCGACATTCAAATTAGAGAAGCTTTCAGTCTTTTCTGAAATTCGTTCTAATTCATTTTTGAGATTTTCTATTCTTTCTGAAGATTCTCCAATTTTATCGGTTTTACCTGATATGTCATGAATTGTATTTTTGAGATTCTCTATATCTTGTCCTACATTTAAGACAGAATCTGTTTTTCCTGAGATACCGCGAAGGTCATCTCTTACTTCGTCTATTCTTTGTGCAATTTTGATAATCATCTGAGAATTATTTCGAATTGAATTCATACTATCTTCTACTTGTTGAGATAACTCCTCAGTCTTTGGACCAGTTTTTTGAATTTGATTTATTCTGGTGATTTCTTCTTGAAGTTTTGTGGTTTGATCATTAATTTTAGTAATTAAATTAGATTGGGTTCTAACTTGATTTAATCCTGCATAGAGTTTTTGTGTATCATCTTCTATAATGTTTAACCTACTAGATTGCTTTTGAATATTCTCCAATGTTGAGGTTAAAGTATCAATCATTCCTTTCATCGATACTAGGATTTTCTGGTTTTCTCCAAAAATTTTTGACATTGTTTTAATTTCTTTTTGTAACGCTTTGGTAGAATCAGATACTGAAGCTACTTTTTTTAAAACGGCAGCTGGTGTGGGTTCTTTTTTTGTTGGCTTAGCTTTACTTGGCGTTTTAGTTTTTTTCTTGGGAGTTTTACTAACCATTATTTTGAAATGAAAATATTATGATAAAAAAGTTGGGTCTAAAATAAAAAATGTAAAGAGTTACTTATTGACCACATTTGGTTCATGCAATAACTCGTGAAAGGTCTTTTCTGCAAGACCGTTTGGAGTCTCAATAAACCCCTTAGGACAAAATTCACATTGAATCATACTGTACGGTATGGTACCGTACTATTAATACTCAGGTAATCACAAAATTACCTATAATGCAGTCAGATACCCCAGGTCATATTTCCTCATGATTCTCAGATGACCTACTCATCACTCTGCGATAAAACAATAATTTCCAGGCTTAAAGACTTTCAAAAACTAAAATCAAACATTAATGATTATTGGAAAGTGTTTAATCTATTTCTAAAATTGGGCTCCAAATAAAATCAGTCATCTCAAAAACACAACTGTTTTTAAACAAATTTGTAGAATCAGATTATGCAAAATTTTGCTCTTCAAATTGAATCTGGTGGGATTCAACAATCATTAAATCAAACAGTCTCAAGCTTGGTTGAGAAAATTACTCCCGACTTACCACATACAACATTTGTTACTGACTTGGCATTTATCATGATTATTGGTGCTGTTATTACTTTGGCATTTTTCAAAATAAAACAACCTCTGATCATAGGTTATCTTTTTGCAGGAATGCTTATCGGTCCATTGTCTCCTCTATGGTCTTGGATACTACCAGAAGGAGGCCCTTCATCCGAAATACTTGGTGGAGTGGGAATTTTATCTGATATTGAAGCTCTTAATTTGTTTGCAGAGATTGGTGTAATCCTGTTACTTTTTGTAATTGGTATTGAATTTCCTTACGCAAAAATACGAAGTATTGGTAGAGTAGCTATTGGAGTTGGGACAATAGGACTGCTATCTACATTAGGGGTAGTGTTTTACGCTGCTTCTGCTTTAGGATTGAACTTTATGGATTCATTGTTTATAGCTGCCGCGCTTTCCATTTCCAGTACTGCCATAATTGTAAAAATCTTTGAAGATATGGGACGTATCAAAAAAGAATCATCCATCCTTGTTTTGGGTATCCTAATTGTAGAAGACGTTATTGCTGTAATTTTGATTTCTTCATTACAATCAATTGCTTTAGTTGGCTCAGTTTCAATAGAGTCGGTAGTAGTTGTAATAGTGGTTGCAGCTGGCTTGCTTATTGGAACCTTTACAGTAGGAACTCGTATTATTCCCCCTCTTATTGATAGGGTAGCTGCAGCAGAGCATAGGGAGATTCTTTTGCTTAGTGTTTTAGGCGTATGTTTTGGCTATGCTTTATTGGCCAACATAGTAGGATTGTCCGTTGCCATAGGGGCATTTTTGGCTGGAGTGTTAGTGGCAGAATCAAAATCTGCAGAGGTAGCAAAAATTCTGTCTAGTCCCATTAAAGACATGTTTGTTGCAATCTTCTTTATTTCTGTAGGAGCTCTGATGGATATTTCACAACTTCAAAATTACATCTACATCGCCATTGCATTAATTGCAGTAGCAACTGGAATGAAGTTTGGAGGAAATATGATTGGAAATATTTTATTTAGACAAAAACGAGGCAAATCCCTTCGTTCTGCATTTGCTTTAGCTTCACCTAGAGGCGAATTCTCAATTGTGATTGTTAAAACTGGTGTCGACATTGGTGCAGTAAGCGCATTTTTGTTCCCATTGATTGGTATAATCTCAATAATTACAGCTTTTATTTCGCCATTTTTGGTCAAGGCAAGCGACAAAGTTGTTCCTGCCCTTAAAGAAAAAGATGTCTGAAGAATTAAAAAAATTATTAGAAGAATCTCATGAGGAAATCACCCTCTTTGATTTTGATGGCAAGCCTGTCCCCTGCATTATTTTCAATGAAAAAAAATATGATGAAATTTTAACCAAAGTTGCTGGAAAGGCACTGTCGATTAACACGGATCTTAATATTTTACAAGATGGTTTAGGGCATGTTTTTGTGGAAATAATTTTGACATTTTCTCAGGCCGGCATTCAAGAAAAAATTTTAGTCAACGCTAACCAGCATTTAGAATTTTTTCAATCTCTTGCCAAAACAACCATGTTGTCCCTGTCCTCCCCAAGATCCACGTATGGCAAAGATAATGTGTTTATGATTCAACTTCCCAAACCAGAAAAAGCCCAAGAAGCACTTGCAATCATTGAGGACGGTCTTGCAAAATCAAAATAAATGCAGTTACCGGGATTTGAACCCGGGTCACGTACTTGGCAAGCACGAGTACTAACCAGACTGTACTATAACTGCAATATTCATGAGAAACGGATTTGGCTATTAAACTGTTTTTAACTATTTCATCCAAATTAAACAATGGATAAAACACTAAAAAATAAAATCGAAGAAAAATTTCAAGAAACTTTATCAAACAAAGAAGAAATTCAGAAACTTCTTCAAGCCCTTTCTAACATAGATGATTCAAAATCTTTTGTTCTTGGAGTTGTTGTTGGAAGAATCTACAACTCATTTTATTATCAGTCTAAAAGAATTTTGGATAGAGAACCTACTTCTGAAGAATTTAATGAATTTATGGAATATGTCAAAAGTAGGAAATCTGAATTTGAAAAACTATGGTGATGGTTTATTGTGGTCAACTACTTGGATAGTTGGCGTTCCTGGTAATTTTACACATGCTCCTTTTAATGCCTTCTTTGCGGCCTCAACATGAGGACCATTTACATATAATTCCATAATACATTGTCCTTTGGTAACTCTTGCACCAAGACTAACTGCTTTGCCCCATGCTCTTCTCATCCCTTCTTGAAGTCTGTCTGCACCTGCTGCTGCAATCATTTTATTTTCTCTAAGAAGATTGTGTGGATAAATTCGTAGTCTAGAATAATAACCTGATTCACCAGTGGTTTTTTCTAAGGTTTTGTTAGCTGCTAATCTACATGATTCTATAGCCATATGTCTAATCTGCACTTTTTCGTTAACTAGCAATTGAACACAAAATTCGTAATTTGCCCTTTTACCACCTTGAAACTTTGCAATTTTTGGTTGGGGCTTTCCTTTGATGTACTTTTTTCTAGTAAATGGCTGTCCTTTACCCTCTCTGTAATTAGCACCATGCATGATATCATCAAACTAAAATGCCCATATTTTAACGGTTAGAACCCTAATTTTCTGATACTTTTTGAAATTAGAGAATCAATCCAATCTCTTCAAATATATGGATGCACTTAATCTCTTATGACGGGCGATAACACTGCAAGATGATATATGCGATTTTTGCAAGGGAGTAGGAAAAACATCTTCATACATTTGCGTATATTGTAATGGAACCGGAGAATGGAATCAAGCTGCACAAGCATATTTGAAAAATCACATTTGTCAATGTATTGTACTTGATAGAAAATTTTGCCCTGTTTGTAACAAATCATGTCACCATGATACGTCTTTGAATCCAAAACAAAAAATTGATCCAGGAAATGGAGGCATAACTTCTAATGAATCCTACAAAGGCGAAATAGTGGTCGTTTAATCTTACGACTTTTTTTGGTTCCAATTATCTGATTTGTATGTAATAAGTTCTTACTATCATAATATTAAATTCATTCCCATAAAACCAAAGCCATGAAGAAGAACTATTCTATTTTATATCATCTAGGCGTATTAGATCCTAATCAAAAGGAATGCTTTGATGAGTATGATTGCTTTTAATTTTACTTTGTACGCCTTTGAAATTTTGTCAACATAAATATTGAAACTTTATTAAATTCTTCATCATGGAAGATACTCCTATAGTTGAAGGGGAATTAGTTTCTGGCCAAACTAAAATCTCAAACAAAGAAATGATAAAAGAATTACAACTAAAAGGGTATGGGGAATCTGAAAATGGACCACTATTCCTAGAACTTTTTGAATCTTTATTCCTATTATATTCAAACAAACTTACACTGAAGAAAGGAAAGAAGAAAATTGATTTTAACACTCTTCTTGAAATATACCAGAAAAACGAACCTGAGGCTCTCACTAAATTTTTGATTTATAGGGATTTAAGAAATAGAGGATATGTTGTTAAGGATGGATTTGGATTTGGTTCTGATTTTCGTGTATATGAGAGAGGACAGTTTGGAGAAAAGGGAGCAAAATTTCTAATTTTTGGACTCAATGAGGGTCAACAAGAAAAGATGGGATCTCTCCAGAAAAAAATTGAACAAATCACTCAGATGGGAAAAGAACCAATCATTGCGGTGATTGAAAGAAGGGGTGAGGTAATTTATTACAAAATTAATAAAATGAATTTTTACGAAAACAAATCTAGATTAGAAGAGTCATTTCAAATTTAGACATCATATGCCCAATCAGATGAATATTTGGTAAGATTGTGCTCTTCAGCGTATACGAAATCATAAACTTCTACATACTTTGTTTTATTTTCCCACAATTCTTCAAAATCTTTTCTTTTTCTTTCTACCCTTGTTTTATCATTCCATGAAGTAAAAACATCTACTGATTCGAAATCTCTTGTTTGCGTTGAAAAGGATTCCCTCGAAGTTCCTGTAAATGCCACCATTTCATCATGTTCGTCTAAGAATAATCCAATCCTTTCAGAAAATGAATCTGCTATCTGTTCTGAATTAGGTATTGCTATTTTCAATTCTATTTGTCCATTATTTACAATATCTTGGAGTTTTTGGATTTTGGTATTTCTTATCAATTTTCCATCAAATCTTTTGGTATATTTTTCAGAAAACAGTTTGGTCATAATATTGAGGTCTTCATTCTTGAATCTATGACCCGTAATCATTCTCAACTTGGCTTTACCTAGGGAAAAATTATCAAATGCCATTGCAATGGTGGCCAAAGACTGTATGGACAAAAAATCAACACATCTGTCATACTCTATACAATGGCTAAGACATGGAAAGAAAAATTCTGCCACAATGTCGTCTCTGTCCGAACGATACTCCTCCTTTAAGCCAATATCTCTTAGACCCATTGATACCTCATCATGATTTTTGTTATTTAAAGAAACAATAATTCGATTATTAGGTCTGAATCTCATCAAAGATTTCATAAATACTCATTTACATTTCTAAAAGTATGAACAAACTACTGGTATTTCCAGCTCTTTTAGGGACTATTGCTGTCCTTGCTTTGAGTGGAACTACTCTTGCTGAATACCAAGCAGACGCAGAAGTAACTCCTTTTCCTTCTAGGGAAAAAGTAATCTCAGTAACAGGAACTGCCACCACGTCAGTTGATCCAGATTTACTTGTAATTACTTTTGGAGTGGAAACACAAGAAAAAACTGCTAAAGAAGCATTGTTTTCCAATTCAGAATCAATGACGGCAATTGTGTCTACAATTCAATCTTTAGGAATATCTGAAGACGAAATCAGTACATCTAGGATTAGCATCTATCCAATCTATGATAGTTATCGTGACCCTGCTACAGAAAAATACACTCAGGAATTAATTGGTTATAGAGTCACCAATACAATCACTGTTGAAACTTCTCAGATGGATATGGCTGCAGACATTATTGATGGTGCTGTTTCCTCAGGTGCAAATAGAGTTGAAAACGTAGCATTTACTTTGTCTCCTCAAAAACAGATTCAAGTAAAAGATGATCTTTTAGGTGATGCAGTAATCAATGCCAAAACTAAAGCAGAAAATGCCTTAGCTCCACTGGACCATAAAATAATTGGAGTCAAGGCTGTCACCTTATCTGAATTTGGCATTCCACCTCCAATACCTGTGTTTAGTACTGCTGGAGCCTTTGCTGAAGATGCAGCATTCAAGTCATCTACGCCTGTATTTTCAGGAGACCAAGATATTACAACGACTGCAAATGTAATATTTCTCATAGGAAGCAACTAGCTTCTTTTTTTATTTTTATGTGCTAAGAAAAAATATCAAAAACTAGAAAAAATTAACAAAACTAATTTTAATTATTCCCTTTGAAAATAATCTAATGGAATCTGGTGTGAATGCCAATAACGATAGAAACACACTAATCGATTCTATTCAATACAGGATATTTTATGCTGAAATTAATTTAGATAAAATTCCATCTTCTATTCCCTTGGATATTTTTCCAAAAGATAAGATTGCATCTGAAATTGCTATGGATGGATTCTTATTTTATGCAAATGCTGCTTTAGATTTAGTTTTTGCAGAAATCAATAAAAAATTAGATTTGAATTTAGCAACAAACCAAATCAATCCTGAAGAAATCATGAAGAAACTTGAAAATCAAGAATCTCAGGAATCAAAATTAATTTTAGAAGAATTTCAAAAATATTTTGAAAAACCTATCCATGAAGAAAAAACAATTTCTGATTCTGAGTTTAATGATGGTCTTAATAGATATGGGTATGATGTTATTGGCTTTCATGCTGAATATGAAAATAGAAATCAGATAAAATACCAACATTTTTGGAACCGGGCAAGTAGTAGACTCTGGGAAATTAGCAATCAGGATAAATTAGAATCCTATGATTCCTTACTCAAAAATGCCGGAAAACGTGGAAAAGATCCCCCTAGAAATTATTTGAGAATAAAACTCTCTGATGATCAAGCCCCTCCTACTTACTGGGATTCGGCACATTATGAGAATCCAAAGAGGTATTTCTCAAACATTTTGGATATAGTAAAACAATTCATAGATCGAATTCTTGATATCCTTAAACCTCTTTTTCCAGTTGATTCTAAAGCAATCCAAAAGTAAGACTTGACATATTGACTTTTTTTCCTTAGAGAGGAAATAGAATACTCCAGCCTCAAATTTGCCTAAATTTTGGTAGTAAATGTTAATAGAGAATTATCGAAAGTCAAATTATCTATGAAGAAATTGCTCTTCTTACTTCCATTGTTAGTAGTAGGTATGGGTGTAGCCTATGCTGAACCTTTTACAAATATCCAAACGTCTGTTTTGGATTATTCCAATAATACCGCTACTATACAAATAACTTGGAATGCTGATGAATCAGTTTCTTCCTATCAAATTGGATGTGTTAGTTGTTTTCCAAATACTGCAGAGTCCACTTCAGAAAATAGCATAATTGTCAGTAATGTCACTCCTTTTCCAAATAGCACAATTGCAATGTTGTATGGAATAGCCTATGACGTCGAAAATCAGATCATGACAGCAAAACAAATTATTGTTAATTTAGTACAATAATGTTGATTACATATATTAGACATTTTTGGAAATTTAGAATCTAAATTTGCAGAAAATTATATTTTTTTAAATAACGCCCTTACAACAAATTCCCAAATCTAGGAATAATAAAAAAATGATAAATGTGATTTCAACGTATAATATAGCCGTGTCAAAAAGAATCACAATTATGATTGATGATGATTTGGATAAAAAACTCCGATTATTACAAGCCAAGCTAATTTCAAAAACTAATGAATCTGTTTCTTACTCTCAAATAGTTAACGATGAATTACGAAAGCAACTAAAATAATATTTTATTCAGTACCATTGATTTCTTGAATATCTGATTTTTTGAAATCTGTAAAAGACTAGATTAAACTATATCTATATTGAAATCCAACATTTTCCTAAAAATAAGGGAAAGTGTCCCTAGATGAATTTTAGGAATTCTATGTAAAAAAATTAAATTTGTATAGATTATTCAAAAATTCTTAAATAATTTTATGGGTATATTTTATTCATGGATGTTGATGAAAAAGATGAGAAAATCCTAAAACACTTGCTTGTTGATGCAAGACAATCTGCACGGCAACTTGCCCATAAACTAAATGTCTCAACTGTGACAATGCTATCTCGATTAAAAAAACTAGAAGACAAAAAAATCATTCAGGGTTATACTGTAAGATTAAACCATGAAGCACTAGGATATGATATCACAGCGATAATTGAGGTTACTACTACCAAAGGAAAAATGGTTGAAATTGAAGGAGAAATTGCAAAGATCGAAAACGTTTGTGCTGTTTACGACGTTACAGGAAATGCTGACATTTTAGTAATTGGAAAATTCAAAGATAGAAAGTCATTAAGCAAATTTGTTAAAAAAATATCTTGTATTCCTAATGTGGAAAATACCGTCACCCATCTTGTATTGAACACCGTAAAAGAAGATGACCGCTTCATCTAAGTACTAATTTTTACCATGGATTCAAATACCAAAGCATATTGTTCCATCTCAAGTATAATGACTGCAAAAACCACCTTGTAACAAGATGATTTTTTGGTTCCTAACACAATTGCAGATTATGAAACTAGGGAAATACAATGGGCCGTAAAGGCCTATCAGGAAGGAAAGATGGATAAAATTGATTTTTGAAACAAAATAAGCGTGCTCCCGTCGGGATTTGAACCCGAGATCACTGCCTTGAGAGGGCAGTATGCTTAGCCGGACTACACCACAGGAGCTTGAAGAAAGCGAGGCATATTCATAATTTAAAGGAAATGCTTCTACATTGGATTCTTTGGTAAAATTATCTAAGTTTGATCCTTTATACAAAATTCCATTTGTAAATAACACATGAATTTTGAAAACCTAATCAAAGAGAAAAATCTGTCTGGCTTTCCAATAGGATTAGGTGGTTGCAGGACAACAGATTTTGCTTTTGATGTGTGCGAATATGATATTGCAGTATTTGATGACAAATCTGAAGAAAATGAAATTTTTGAATTTGAGAATAACCTAATTAATCTTCATCATAACTCATTATCTGAATCAAAATCCAACATCCTTGTTCATTTTGATGACTTAAAAATTATCCAAGATGAATCTTGGGATTTGAGAATGTTTCTTTCAAAAATTAAAGAAAAACGACTATCAATTTTCAAAGACTGTGCAAAAAATTCTCTTATTGAATCTCTTTTTTGTTGTGAAAAAACAAAACAAGGTATAACACAATCCAATGTTTTTGCTCCCTACTGGCAAAAATGTGCCTCCTTTCTTTTAGCCGACGCAATTTTGGCTGTAAATCAATTGAAACCAAGTCCAGCTCACATGTTAGACGAATTAAGAAAATTAGAAAAAAACCCAATAAATGAAAAATTTTCAATTATCAATGAAACTGTGGGGGTAGAAAGATCCACCCCATCATTGCTTGAGAGGATGCTAAAATCTACAATTGGATTCTCTGATTTAGTTGAGAAAAATAACCACTCTATGATTATCCAGAAAAAATATGACTATTTTCTTAAAAACTCCATGTTAGCAGATTGTTATTTTTACTTGGGATATCTTAACAAACAAAACTTTGTTAAAATTAAAGACTCGGTTGAAAAACAACCAGACCTTATTCATATCTTGAAGATATCTTTTGATATTCATGCTGACTCTAATCTGCTTTCCCGGCAAACCGATCTAATACAAAAAACATCTAGTGTCATTTTAGATTCTATATCGCGAGACTAAGGTCATGCACTAACCTTTTAAAACAAGTAAATCCATGTTATTTTATGTCAGACGCAGCATGTGGATGTGCAGCATCCGCAGAGATGGGTTCAGATTGTGATTGTGAATTACAAGGTGAATGTTTCTGTGATGCGACATGTGATTGTAAAATTGATATCTGCAAAAACGCAGAACACTAACTAAAAACAATTACTTTTTCTTTATTTTTTAGTCTTCTTCTTCGTCCTCAAAGCCCCATGATTTTACTAGTTCTTGGGTGAATTTTTCAGCCTGTTTTTCGGCAAGAGGAAAGCCACAATTTTTGTGTGTTGGAACTACTGTCATACCTTCTAACTTGAATTCTACTTCATACAAGTGAATTTTTGAACAGTCACACATATCTTAAATTCCGATTGATTCAGCCTCTATATTTGCTTATTTGAATAACCTTTAACTATCTGTCCGATGAATTTTTTCTGAATTGAAGTATTTTGTGATTTTTCCAGTTATTCTTAGTTTAGCTTTAGTGGGACTGTTTGCACCACCAGCATTTGCCCAATTTCAACAAGGTGGAGTGGATTACCCTGGTGAGTGGTATGCTGGTGAGGGTCTAAAACAAGGCGACTTTTTCTCATATGCAATGTGTCATGTAGACTACAAAGAATGTACCGAATTTGAGATGGATATTTGGATTAAAGGAGACAAACAAGTTGGAACAGAAGAAAAATGGCTTGCCGAAGTTGTGGTTTATGATGGTAAAAAACTTGTCAGAGGCGAAATGGAGTTAGGAAAACTTGCACCAGAACCAACCGGTGGAAGTGCTGAATTAGCAGTTTATAGAAGTGCTTTCAAAACATCAATTGTTTGGTTGTCTGCTTTTGCCACAGGACATGAAGGAGGTGGAGGCGAAGGACCAAAAGCATTCACATCAACATCTTGGGGTAAAATTGGAAACATTGGAGGAGAGCAAGTTATGCCAACTGCAGTAGAATCCGTGACGGTACCTGCTGGAACATATGAATCTGTTTTGGTAACCTGGAAGACTGGTGGCGCTACTAGTAAGGTTTGGGTAGTGGATGGTTTTCCATTCCCTGTAAAAGCTGACACTAAAACTCATGTATCTGAAGGAATACCACCTCCTGAATACAAATTCAGATTACTCAAATACGATGAAAATGTAGACAATCCTTTTGAGGGCATAGAGTCCTCAGATGTGATACAAGCTGCACTTGGCTGCGAAACCGTTTTTGAAAAATCAGAGACACTTAAAACGCCAACAAAAAACTTTGATTATTCTCTTCATGTCTTTTGGGGACCAGAAAATCCCAAACAAGGATGTGAGATGCAATGGCTAATCAAATTCATAAGCAAGTTTGATGAGACTGAATTCTTAAACCAAGTGCAATTTGACTTGTTGGTTGTAGATGACAATCTGACTCCTCTTAGATCAATTGCACAAGAAGAAGGAAGACAATTTTTGTACTCTCCTTCTGGGCAAGCCCTAATTGATATGACCGTTCAAGAGGATCCTGGAACAGCACGATATGCAATTTGGATTTACGGACTAGCCCCTGAAGGAATAGTTCCATCTACTGCATCCGACTTTGCAATTGTAGAAATTCCAATTTTAGCTCGAGAAGAAAGTATTCCTGAACCTGTGCCAACTACAAAAATCCCAGATTGGATCAAAAACAACGCGGGATGGTGGGCCGATGGTCAAATTGATGATAACTCCTTTGTTCAAGGAATCCAATTCCTAATCAAAGAGGGAATAATGAAAATTTCTACTTAGAGTGTAATTTTATTTCTATGAACATTCAAATTGATTAAATTAGATAGAAAAACAAGAGATTTGATCTAGTATGGTAGGATTAATTATTTACCCAAAGCGTCATCTCCAAAAACTAATCAACCGAGGAGATTATGTGGAGGCCATAGAATATGCAAAAACCATAGAATCTAAATTTCAAAATGATCATGATTTTTGGTTTATAGTTGGTAGCATTTACTTTATTCTTGAAGATGCCAAAAAAGCACTTCACTTCCTAGACAAATCCTTGGAGCTAAAAGACGATGAGGTAGATGTTTTGATGATAAAAACAAACGCCCATCTATTCTTAGAAGAAAAAGATGAGGCAATAAAGTGCTGTAAAAGAATTATTGAGATAGAGCCTGACAATTATGAGGCCCATGGTTTGATTGAAAAACTCGAAAATCTCTAGTTTTTACTTTTCATCTCATATACATTTTCAAGTAGCCAATCACAAAATTTTGTAACCTTTTCATCAAACTCAGTCCATATGTGAACCGAATGAGGTAAAATGTCTATCTTCCACTCATCAGTAAAAACTCGAACCCCTTCTTTATCCTCATACATGTATGCATCTTCTATTTTGATGTCTTGCAAGATTTCTTTGGCCTTTTCTTTTATGATGTTTCTATCAATTGGAAATCTCTTTTTTTCATAATCGATAATTAGACTCAGGTCCCTTTTTCCATACATGTCGAATTCTTCAATTCTGCCTTCTTTAGGAAAATTTACGACTAGATTGATGTTGTATTTTTTACCAACATTTTTTCCAATTTCAACTATTTTGGAGTATCCGATTGCAGGATTTTTCTTTAGCAAAAAACGAATTTGTGCCAAATCTCTTTTTAGCTGTTGCTGAAGATCAGACACAATTTCAGAAAATATCATAATTTTTCTTCACCAAATCCCATTATATTCATTAATTTTTTTCAAGATTAGTTTTTTTACATGTTTGATTTACAGTTACCATTGGCATTACCAATGGATTATGACGGTATGCGAACCGATGATGCATCTTTGAGAACAGATAATGTTACTGATTACAAAAGAACCTGTATTGACTTTATTGAAGATATATCTCATGATTATCTTGCATGGGTTGATTACTATAAACTTCCAGAATCTGAGGATAAAAAAAGACGGGCAGAAATCCAAGCAACAATTGATAGAACAAATGAATGGATTGCAAAGGTTCCTCAGACAATAAAAGCTGTAGATGTTGTAATGAATGATGGAATTCAAAAAATGGCCGAATCCACCGCAGGAAAGCCATTTCAGATTGGAGTTTTTGTAAATGGAACATCAAGTTATACCATGACAAAACCTGGAATAATAGACATTAATGTAAAAGCAGCAGGAAGAGAAGGAAGAAAAACAAAGTTAGGCTATCATTTCAAAGATGACCGCTTTAGAATAGAGTCTACATGTGATGCATATTTGGAGGAAGCTGGGCTACCAGAAAACGAATTTGATTTAATGGATATTCATCTTAAACTTCATGCAGAAAACGCCCACAAAAGAGACGTAATTTCATTTACCGTAACTGTTAGTGAAACACAAAACGGAACAGAAATTGATAGGCGAGGAATGACTACGATTATTCATGTAGTGTAATTTCAATAG
>JABAOH010013206.1_pt1 | contig 24773 bp, 30 predicted proteins | sample 7062181 | NCBI WGS metagenome assembly JABAOH01 (sample SAMN14538630, study PRJNA623070) | marine sediment metagenome | biome: marine biome [ENVO:00000428]; feature: marine pelagic biome [ENVO:01000023]; material: deep marine sediment [ENVO:00002113]; isolation source: pool of 5 deep marine... | reverse complement strand
CATTGTACCCTAGTACCTTTCAATCTCTTGTGTCCTCTTGGGATATCTCCTCTACCTCAGTGATGTTAGCACCTTGTACAAGGTGATTCAAGATCTTTTCAACCAAAAGCTGGTCTCTGAACTGGTCCATGAGGTTGTTTTTTTCATAGTATTGTTGAAGCGTAGCGAGATCATTTCCTGTTTGGGCGGCAAGCTCCTGAAAACCCGTCCTTATATCCGAGTCCTCAATTCGTATTGCTTCCATATCAGCCATCTTTCCTAACACGAGTTTTTCCTTGACCCTTTGTTCAGCGCCTCTCCTCAGGTCCCTCCGCAGTTCCTCCTCTGAAATACCAGCTGATTCCAATGCAGTGCCGGTACGAAGGGAGTTTTGTTTTATGTGGGCTAGTGAGCGTTCGATCTCGCTTTCAACCATAGCCTGAGGGAGCTCGAAATCTACTGTAGCAGCTATCTTCTTGAGGAGTCGACCCCTTAGTTCCCTATCTATCCTCCTCTCTTCTTGAAGGGCAATATCCTTCTCCACCCTCTTCCTCAAATCCTTAAAGGACTTGAAATCGGCACCGAGGCCCCTTGCAAAATCGTCATCAAGTTCGGAGAGCTCCTTCTTCTTGATATCCTGAACGTGGATGCGAAAGGTGACGCTCCTGCCGGCCAATCTCCTATCACCAAAGTCCCCATCGTAATTTATTACTATATCCTTCCTGTCATCCTTTTTGATACCCACGATGCCTGATTCAAGTTCGGGATGAAACTGGTTACTTCCTACATGGATCATAAAGTCTTTCGCCTTTATGCCCTTAAGGGGTTCATTCTTCCAGATCCCTTCATAGTCGACGATTACATAATCCCCCTCTCTTATCCCCCTGTCCTCATCGATGGTGACTAGCTTGGCATACGCCTCCTTTATTTCCTCGAGTCTTTTATTAACATCATCCTCGGAGATATCCAACATCTCCTTCTCCACGGAAATACCCATATAGTCCTTTAGCTCAAAGTCCGGCCTCACCTCCACAGTCACAGTATACTTGAAGTTCTTGCCCGGTATTATGGCCTCATCCTCAATAGATGGGCCTCCTACTGGGACAAGTTCGGTCTCCTGGATCGCCTGAGGAAAGGATTCCTCTATTAAATCATGCCTTACGTTGTCCAAAATTTCTTTTCCGTAGTACTGCTCGATTATCCTCCTTGGGGCCTTACCAGGCCTAAAGCCCCTGATCCGAACGCTCTTTGAGATCCGCCTGTAGGCCTGATCCAGCTTCCTAGTTACCTCTTCCGCATCGATCTCGACATTAAGACGCTTTTTTACCTGACTTATTTCCTCAATGCTTGTTTCCATGCCCTCTCACCAAAGCTGACTGTGGTGCGAGAGAGGGGAGTCGAACCCCTACCCGACAATGCGGGCTGGATCCTAAGTCCAGTGCGTCTGCCAGTTCCGCCACTCTCGCACCTCCCTACCACTAGTACCTCGACGCGATAACCTTACGATTAATAATTCAGCTGTTATGTGTCAAGGGGTAAAAGCGGGTACCCTCTCTGAAGCCTTTAGCTTTTCTGTCTTTAGAGTGTAAATCAACTTGAAGACAAGACCTAGAAACGTGCCAAATGGAGAAGATCGTACCGAGGACGAGAGCTCGATCATTTGGGCATGTTTTCCCAAGAACAACGGCATCGCCCGGACACTTCCCCATTCGATGGGTACATTGCCATATGCCTTTTTCGCATAGCCCTTGAGCCCCCATAAACTGAACAGATGTGCCTCTCCAAAGATAGAGTCGTGAAACAGGGCGAAGAATTTCTTACACATGCACCCCGCAGAAAGGCTGTTGAGCACCCCTACAAATACCTTATTCCTTGTGACCCTCCCCGCCTCCCTGAGTGCTGCAAGGGGGTCATCAAGGAATTCCAATGTAAAGATAAGGGTAGCGAGGTCAAATTCATTATCCTCGAAGGGTAGATCCTCTGCCCTGCCGATCCTTAGGGAGGCCTTGTCCCCCAACCTTGACCTTGCAATATCCAGCATATAGGGAGAGGCATCAAGGCCTGTTACATCGAATCCTAATCGATAAAAGAGGAGGAGATGATTTCCCGTCCCGCAACCAATATCTAAAATCCTCTCTCCTTTTCCGGGCCTTAAGAGGCGTACGATAAGTTCGCTGCTTAACCTATCGACTAAGATTCCCTCGGGGGACCTTTCCCATGCCTCATAGAGCCTAGCTAATCTTGGATCAAATACATGCCCCATGGATCAGGTCAGCCTATAGAGAGAATTCTAACCCGCGCTGGAGGTCATTCTATGAACTTGGGGCTCCCTAAGACCTCAAAGCCTCCGGTCTCAAGGGCCCTTATAAGTTCTTCGACGTTGGTCTTCTCAGGGGCAAAGGTTACAGTTGCTCTGGACGTTGCAGTATTAACCTCCACATGCACCACCCCCTCAACGCCCNNAACTACTCTCTCTGTACCTAAAAGCAGGTGCTTGGAGACCTGATTGGAAGCACACGACAGCAGAAGCACGCCCGGAAGCAAAGCGAGGGCAAGAATCCCTTTTCTGTTCATCTTACTATGAAGAGTTCAGGGGATGTCCCTATTTGAGCATCCCCCCGATGATGAGCTCTACTGCCTCCTCTTCTTTCAGGCCACGTGACATAACGGTCTCGAGCTCCTTCTGATTGACCCTACCAATTGCAGCCTCGTGCGTTACCTGTGCATTCTCATGTAAGACACTGACCAGGGGAACGGCCTTGGCCTTTGCCTCGCCCTGAATAACCTCTACACAATCAACATGTCCCCGCGCATCGGGAGCTGAAGCCCCTATTTCGCTGATAACTTCACTCTGTGCCATCTCACGAACTGCTATCCTGCTCTTGATCAATCCTCGGGCCCCCCTCCCAAATAGCCGTCCACTCTCTCGAATCCTGATTTCATCCTCTCCATGACCATATACATTGGCCACTATCTCTATGATCCCATTTTCATCTGCTTCAGCCTGATAGTCAATATCCAGCCTTCCAACCCTGCCCCTTATGAGCGTGAAATTAGTCCTGATGCTGGCATGTTTTCCCACTCTCATCCTTGTTCGAGGGATCACCTCAATGCCACCGGTTAGGCCATGGTAGTGGACCTCCTCATAGTTCAGCATGGCCCGATCCTCTAGGACATAGGTGGCATCCATAATGTGTTGGACCTTTCGTGGGTTAGGAAAGACGCAATGGGCAAGAATCGTTGTCTCCGCTCCATTCCTTATAAGTGCATTCAGCTTAATCTCCTGCCTCCCCTCTTTGGGCAGGATACCAAAACATAAATGCACTGGATTAGCCACCCTGATACCTTCATCAACTCTCAGATCAACATCTGTTCCCCCCTCCTTCTCTCTTGCAGCTAAGGTCAGCCCATCTGTTGACCGGGAGCCTAAGACGCTGTTCTGGTTGACGACCAGATGGGCAGTCTTCGGGTCCTCGAAGATACTCGGTGTGCCTCCTGCTTCCTCATATGCCTTCACCATCATTCGATAATCTCGCATCGTTTCCACCTCTTCTTAGCGAAACTGGAGGCATACAAGGCACCTGTTCTCAAAATATTCTACCACCTCTTGGGAAGAGCCTTCCCTCACTAGATAGCCCTCGCCTATTAGGGCTGCTCGTTTGGCAATCCTCGCTACATCTGCTCTATGAGTGATCAGAATTACTGTTGTACCTCTATCTCGAAGGTCGCGGACAAATTCAATAATCCTATCCAAGGCCAGCATATCGATGCCCGAGTCCGGCTCATCGAGGATAGCTAACCGTGGTCTCACAGTGAAGATAGCTGCTAATTTAATGCGTTTTCTCTCTCCACCGCTGAGAGTCTTATCTACCTTCCGTTTCAAATACTCCTTGGGATCGAGAAGTACATTTCTCAGGGCCTCTACAAGCTCTCCCCCTCCACCTTCTTCATGCCTAACAGGAGATAATCCTCAACTGTGATACCCTCGAAGCGAGCCTCGTGTTGCCAGGCAAGAGTGATTCCCAACCGCGCCCTTTCCCAGATGGGAAGATCAGTAAACTCCTCGCCATCGAAGATAATCTTCCCCTGATATGGCCGATAGCCATGACAGCCCATTATGGCATAGGCCAGGCTACTTTTGCCTGCCCCATTGGGTCCGAGAATGCCGTAGATCTCATGGGAGTTGACCGCAAGGCCTATCTCCCTCAGGATTACTTGGTTGTCTTTTCTTATATTCAAATTCTCAATCTTCAGCATGGTAACTCCTTATGTATTCCTCCTCCCCCTCATCTCTATACCCAAAATAACGCCAGGGGCAATACATAAAGACTGATGGGAAAGGACACAAAAAAGTTCAGCCTGGTCAAGGCTGAACCACTGTATGTATCGCCTGGTCGGGACGACTGGATTTGAACCAGCGACCCCCGCGTCCCGAACGCTGTGCTCTACCAGACTGAGCCACGTCCCGACCTTATCTAATTGGCTCTTTGATGATAGATATTCCAACCAGAAAAGTAAAGGAAAATTGCCACAAATCCGGTGGGGATCTAATACAAGCGTATTTTTGGCCTTATCAAGTTGATAAAATCCTCCAAAATCCTTTCCGTAGCTCCCCAGATAACAACACCCTTATATATATAGGCAGATGTCTCAAAGGTGTGCCCTTCTTGAGTTATGGGAAAAGGGCGTGGTTGCGAAGCATCGAAAAAGAACTGCAAGGGGACCTCAATCAGGCTCTCAACCTCCGTCTCATTAACGGTAAATGCATAGGGGAACGGCACCAGTCCGACAAAGGGATGGATGATGAAGCGAGACCTGACTGTGCGCATATCATCGAGCTGACCCATGATCTCTATATCCTCTTCTCTGATGCCTATTTCCTCAAAGGTTTCCCTCTTGGCAGCGCTTTCCAGACTATTATCCGCCTCATCCACAACCCCCCCGGGAAAGGATACCTCGCCCTTATGATACTCTACTGTACTTGTCCGTTTTGTAAAAAGGATCCACAAGCGGCCATCTCTGAGAAACAGGGGCAAGAGAACAGATGCCTCAGTATAATCAGTCCCTTTTCCCTCAATCCTTTCCGGCCTTCTACCAGCCAAAAGGGCCTTCAGATCCTCTTTCAGTTGATCCGCCTTCAGCATATCTATCGTTTTTAGAGGATTGTTGCCTGCCTATGGGCTGGAGGGGGAGGCTGTTGCGTTAAAATTACCCCCTGCCGTAGGTTTCCATATATCTGTCGAATTCCTCCTTTGTCGCCTTATCCATGGGTCTTTTCCCGCCCGAGATAAGAAGAGGAGTCCTATTGCCATAGAGGTACTCCACTATCTCCCTGATACCGGCAACTGAAAGAAATGGGATACCTGTGTGTGAGGTGAACTCCGCCGTTGGATTTGATCCCTTTGTATTGAGGATAACGTTTCCCTTCTCATCATAGACAGCCGTTGTCTGCTCCCTGTCTACAGCGACGCCTAGGCCTACTGTCTCACACCGAAGACCGCGAGCACTCGTCTCTTTATTGATCTTATCTATGAGCTCGTACTTCGTTTGCATAGAGGTTAGGACGTCGTCTACAACAAAGACCCTGCAACCATCGAAGAAGGTATTGTTTACAAAGAGGGCAGCAGAGGAAGACCTCTCGCCATGCCTCTTGGCCTCTTTCCTGTCGTAGTCAAAGAGAAGATCACGGCCGTGATAGTGAAAAAGGGCGGTTGCAGTAGCTGAGGCAATAGCGCTCCCTTTGTAGGAGGGTCCGATGATAATATCTATCTTATCTCCAAGGGATCTGCTAACAAGCATCTCAGCAAAAAAGGAACCCAACTCAAGGAGTAGCCGGCCAGTACAGAATTTGCCCAAGTTGACAAAATAGGGGGTTGGCCTCCCATCCTTCAGTACCAGATCCCTGTCGAAGAATAAGGCCCCTGTCTCTGCAAGGATTAAGCTCAAGCGCTTTTTATATTCCTCCATGTCTGGATTTTTCACATATTTTGACCAAGAAATCAATACGATATTCAAGCCAATCCCCTTCGGGACACAAGCAGCGCTCCGTCATAGTAAAACTTACCATATTGATTCTTTGGCTCATTTGTGGGTATGGGCATCTTTTTTTCAGTATGCCCTCACATGGTGCAGACTAATGGGTGTTTCAAAATGGTTTATATAGATGGAGCCTATTATTCTAAGGCTTATGGTGCAATAAGCCATTTTGAAACGACCCAATAAAGCCTCGCGTTATAGGGCATACTGAAAAAAAGATGCCCATACCCTGGACTTTGACGCTATCCTGGGGACGCAAGGGCTTTCCTTGACAGATGGAAAAATAGCTGATATAGAGGCCTGAAAAATCCTTTTAGCAGAGGGAGGTATTGCTATGCCTGAGGAAGAGGTGGGTGTGATCGTTAAATTTTTCGCCAAGCCAAGCGTGGCGGCCATAGAGATAACAAGGGGATCTATCAAAAGAGGTGATATCTTAAAATACAAAGGCCACACTACCGACTTTACCGAAGAGGTAAAGAGCATGGAGATCGATAACCAACCTGTAGATGAGGCCACGGTTGGTGATATGATCGGGGTCAAGGTAGAGGAAAGGGTAAGGGAAAAGGATAAAGTCTATAAGGTCGTGGACTGAGCGAAGAGCCCTTTAGGCGCAGGAACTGAGATCAAAGCTACATCTCACACAAGAATCCTTCCTGTTCTGCTTAAAACCGCAGTTAGGGCAGATGACAAAATCCTGATTGAAGGTGATATCTTTTTTTTCAGCAGGCGATTCAGTCTCGCTAAATTCCCCTGTCTCCTGAATGGTGACTATCCCGCCAGCATTGATGATGGTCTCGGCATATCTCCGGGCATCAGCTAACGTTAACTCCCTTTTCAATACTACCGGCGCCTTGTCCAAGTATTTATCTAGCGTAGGCCCACGGACACCAAGTCTGGCCATATTTTGCCTGAAACTCTCCATATCAAGCGTTATACCAAAAAAGACAACCCTGTATTTCTTGGTCACTCTTCCAGGAAATTGCCGAGTAATAAACTCGTTGATCGGACTTTCATATCGATTTAAGGACAGATTGGCTTTATGTCAAGCCAAAAAGGGGACGCGCCTGCCATTGTTTTCCTTGCAGAAATGTACCGTCGTGTGATAATAAGGTCGGCTTTGGAGTTCCGGAACTGGGAAATCACTGACAACGATTTGTGAATACTATATAATACTGTCAGGTTCAAATAAAAAATCCGATATCGAGGAAATAGATCTAACTTGTCTGAGCTATTGAATAAAAGGGAACATATCGAGACGAAAAGGCTTACCTTCGATAGCAACGAATTAGTAAGGAGTCTTTACGGGGAAAACAACGGCAACCTCAGGTTGATACAGAAGAGGCTGAACATAACAATTAACATCAGGGGAAATGAACTCATTTTACAGGGTGGCCTTTCGGAGTTAGAGGTGGCGGAAAATCTGTTGAGCCAGCTATATGGGTTGCTCAAGCAAGGGTACCCCATTTACGAGAGGGATGTCGATTATTCCCTGAGGATCCTGAGCAGTAACCATAAATCAGAGCTGAAGCCGATATTTCTAGATAGGGTCTACATCCCATCAGAGAAAAGGATAATAACCCCCAAGAGTATCAACCAGAAGACCTACATAGATAGTATAAGGGAGTATGATATGGTAATCGGCATAGGACCAGCCGGCACGGGAAAGACATATCTTGCCATGGCCATGGCCATATCATCCTTGATGAAAAAGGAGGTCAACAGGGTTGTCCTGGCGAGACCAGCAGTGGAGGCAGGCGAAAAACTGGGTTTTTTGCCAGGGGACCTATACGAAAAGGTGAATCCTTACCTCAGGCCACTCTATGATGCGCTCCATGATATGATGGATTTCGAGAATGCCCTGCGCCTCATTCAAAGCGGTGTCATGGAGGTAGCGCCTTTAGCTTTTATGCGGGGGAGGACACTTAATGATTCATTTATCATACTAGATGAGGCCCAAAACGCAACACCTGAACAGATGAAGATGTTTCTGACACGCATTGGCTTTAGCTCCAAGACTGTCATAACCGGTGATATAACCCAGACAGACCTCCCTGAGGGAAAGACCTCAGGACTTATACATGCCAGGGATATCTTGGCCCATATACCCGACATAAAGTTCGTTTACTTCGGGAAGGAAGATGTTATCAGGCATCCATTGGTTCAAGAGATTATAGACGCCTATGAGAGGGCTCAAAGGGGCTATCATGGTCGAGGAAAGGAAGAAGATCGCCGCGATCAAGAATAAGAAGGGCAAGAAGTTAGAAAAGGAAATCACCTCCCCCCTGAAAAGGTTGGGGACATGGTTCAGGCTGGTTAATCGCAAGGTTCAACTATGGATTTGGCTCGTCCTTCTAAGTGCTACCATTTCCCTTCTGCTTTTCCCCAACATACTGGTGCTCTCAAAAGAACACTATTCCCTTGGTGATGTGGCACGGAAGGACATCAAGGCATCCTATGACTTCCTTGTGGAGGATAAGGAGCTGACAGAGCAGAGGAGAGATGAGGCGGTAAAATCCTCCCTTTTTGTCTACGACTTTGACAGGTCAGGGGCAGCTATTAACCGCAGGATCAAAGAATCGTTCAGCTATGGGAGGACGGAGCTAGAACGCATTCTGGGAGAGGAGCAGGAAGGAGGCATTGAATCCCCTTCTCAACTAGATAAGAGGGAACACCTGCAGAAACTGGGGCAATTGAGAGACAAGTTCTTCGAGCTTTCAGGAATCACCGAGGACCCCCTCCTCTTTGACCAGCTCGTCGAGAACAACTTTTCCCCCCCGATAGAGAACAGTGTATTGATCACTGTAAGCCGCGTTCTGAAGAGGGGGGTTGTGGGGAATAAGACAGTCTTGATGACCCAAAAGGGGAAGGGGATCATACTCAGGGATATAGATACTCAAGAGGAACTCAAGATAGATGATCTGGATCGTTTTTATGACCTTGAAGCTGCTCGNNGAATCGTTTTTATGACCTTGAAGCTGCTCGCCAAGGACTTCGCGAGATAATGGCCCAGATGCCCGCAGGTGAGGGTGGACCGGAGATGGTCGAAGCCACCGGGCGATTTGCCCAATTGGCCATACGGCCTAACATAACCTTTAATAAAAAGGAAACGGAGCTCCTGAAGGAGGAGGCCAGGAAATCGGTGAAGCCCATCTATTTCCAGGTTAAGAAGGGCGAGATGATTATCAGAGAGGGAGAAAAGATAAGCCCAACACACCTGCTGAAATTGGAGACCAGGGCAAGATTAAAGAGAACCCCCCCTGTGCGAGTGGTCATTAGCATGGCCCTCATGATTGGTATCCTGTTGACACTGAGCTACGGAGTGCTGTTGCGGAGGCCCCATACCTTCAGGGGAGATGTCAGGAGCATAGTGTTCATTGGGCTGACCCTCCTGTTCATGTTCTTGATCGTGTTCCTGTATAATCGAGTGGCTGAGGAGGTGGCCCGGGCCTTTTCCCTTTTCACCACGCAAGTCCTTCTCCTTGCATTGCCGATCTCCTTGGGGGCTATACTGGTCTCTATCTTTCAGGGATTGGATGTGGCAATTGCCTTTTCGTTGATAATCTCTATTCTGGCCTCCATAGTCACGGGGTGGAGGTTGGAGTTCTTTATTTATTTCCTGATGGGCTCTCTTCTGGGTGCCCACGGGGTAAGGAATTGCAGGGAGAGAATGGTATTGATAAAGACTGGACTGAGGGTTGGTCTTCTCAATATCGTTATGGCCTTGTTGATCCAAGCCCTATCAATCCAGACCCTATCCGGAAATCCCTTTTCTCCGGCAGGAGCGATCTCCCTTGTTATGTGTTTTCTGGGTGGTGCTTTGGCTGGCGTTATAGCCGCTGGTTTTTTGCCATTGATAGAGATGGTCTTCGGCTTTACGACGGATATCAAATTGCTGGAGTTGTCGAGCTTGGATCAGCCTATCCTCAAGGATTTGATGGTTAAAGCCCCGGGCACCTATCATCATAGTGTTATTGTGAGCAACATGGTCGAGGCAACAGCTGAGAGCATCCATGCCAATCCCCTCATGGCAAAGGTGAGTGCCTATTACCACGACATAGGGAAGATAAAGAAGCCGCTCTACTTTGTGGAAAACCAGGTGAGAGGTGATAACAGACACGAGAAACTAGCACCTTCCATGAGCAGCCTTATACTGATCTCCCATGTGAAGGACGGCGTGGAACTTGCGAAACAACATAGGCTCGGGAGGGAAATAATAGATATTATTCGGCAGCACCAGGGTAGTAGACTCATCTCCTATTTCTATCAAAAGGCCAAGGAGCAAAGTAGGGGGAGGGGGAATAGATCCTTGCCGGTTAAAGAGGAGGATTTCAGATATCCTGGCCCGAAGCCGCAGACCAAGGAGGCAGGGCTCGTATTATTGGCAGATGCAGTGGAGGCTGCGTCCAAAACCTTGGTTGACCCCACCCCTGCGAGGATTAAGGGAATGGTTCAGAAGATCATAAACAATGTCTTCTCAGATGGACAGCTTGATGAATGCGAATTGACATTAAAGGATCTAAACCAGATAGCAAGGAGCTTTACCAAGACATTGAGCGGGATCTTTCACAGCCGGATTGAATATCCGGAACCCACAACAAAAGGAGAGACAGGCAAAAAGAAGGAAAATGGAGATTCAAATAACTTGCAAGCCTCCCATGAGAGAAATAGATCCGCGGAAGATAAAGACGAAGCTCGAGAGGACCTTAAAAGGCTTGGGGTACCCTGACTGCGAACTAAGCTTACTGTTTACCGATGATAAGGGTATAGCTGCGCTAAACTCGCGCTTTCTCAAAAGGGACGGCCCGACAAATGTCCTTGCCTTTCCGATGAGAGATGGTGACCATCCTGAGACACCAATGCTGGGAGATATAGTTATATCCCTCGATGCCGCAAAGAGGGATGCAAAACAAGTTGGTGAACACCTTACCAGGGCTATTGACAGGCTCTCAATCCATGGTCTTTTACACCTCTTAGGTTATGACCACGAGAGGTCAGAGGAGGAGGCCTCTCTCATGGAGGAGGAGGCAGAACGGCTGTTGACAATGATGGAATAGGCAACAGGGAATGTCAGATTTCAAAGGCCAAATTCCAAATGAGGTTGAAATCAACATTTGAGATTTCTTGTGACGACTGAAGTTTGCCGTACTGAGTGAGGAGTCAACTACTATGGCCCAATTAGCTGTTAATGTTGATCATATAGCAACGATCCGGGAAGCGAGGGGGACTGATGAGCCAGACCCAGTCTTGGCAGCCGGTATAGCTGAATTAGCTGGTGCTGAGGGGATCATATGTCACTTGAGGATTGATCGGCGGCACGTGAAGGATAGGGACCTAGAGCTCCTCAGAAGAACGGTCAAGACCAAACTAAACCTGGAAATGGCACCTGCTAAGGAGCTCCTTGATATTGCCCTTGCCATTAAGCCAGATGTGGTAACCCTCGTCCCCGAAAGGAGGGAGGAGTTGACCACTGAAGGCGGCCTTGATGTTGCGCGTAATAGAGAGGAATATGGGAGAATTTCCTGTACCCTAAAGGAAGCTGGCATTGCAGTGAGCTTCTTTATAGATCCAGATCCTGATCAGATAAGGGAATCCGTCACTGCTGGCGCAGATATAATTGAGATCAACACGAGGGAATATAGTGAGGCCAGAACGGAACCGGATATCCTGAGGGAATTTGAGAAGATTAAGGAGGCGGCGAAATTAGCAGGTGAGCTCAAGCTCAGAGTACACGCCGGACATGGCCTCAATTATGTGAACGTAAGGAGATTCGCATCCATCCCTGAGATAGAGGAATATAGCATTGGCCACAGCATCATTGCGAGGACGGTGATAGTGGGGATAGACCAAGCCGTCCGCGAGATGGTTGCGCTGGTATCACAGTTTTAGTTTTCCCCTTGTGAGTTTTGCAAAGGCACCAATCCGATGATTTATGGCATTGGGATCGATATTGTAAACATAAGGAGGATTGGAAGGGTAATCGATAGATGGGGGACGAGGTTCATCAACAGGGTATTTACTACCCGGGAGATTAGTTTTTGCTCTCAACGCCCGAGGTCAGTGTCCTCCCTTGCTCTACGTTTTGCTGCCAAGGAGGCCTTCTCAAAGGCGATAGGCTTGGGCATGAGAAGGGGTATCAGGTGGCGGGACATAGAGGTCGTCCAGAACCCAAATGGCCGGCCTGACCTGAACGTGACAGGAGAGGCCCTTAGCTTCTGTCGCAAGGAGGGAATAGGGAGGTGGCATGTGACCCTTTCAGATGAGAGCTACTATGGGGTAGCAGTGGTAGTACTTGAGACAGGCGGGAGATAACGGTGCCTGTTGAAAAGCCCGGGGGCCTTGAGGTTGAGAGAAGCATCCGTACAATACCTGTCGCCATCAGTTGAAAAAACCCTCTGGTTGGGCCAGCAATTGGGGATGCGATTAACCAGTGGGGATTGCGTTGCATTGGTGGGGGACCTTGGTGGTGGTAAGACGTGGTTTACAAAGGGAGTTGCCATTGGGCTTGGCATTGGCCCTGAGTGCGTGGTCAGCCCAACATTTACCCTTGTCAACGAGTACAGGGGGAGACATCAACTCTTTCACATAGACCTCTACAGGCTTGCCAACAAAACCGAGATCATTGCCTTAGACCTGGAAAGCTACCTCTCAGGCGAAGGGATCGTTGTGATAGAGTGGGCTGACCGTTGGCCGGGGGAACTCCCGGAGGGGACGATTCAGGTTGAGTTGAGGATGGTAGATGAGCATACAAGGGAACTAAGGTTTTCCGGTTGTCATCTCAGGGCAAAGCAGCTCATTGGGGCGCTCAAAGAGCGAGTAGGTCATTCCTTGACACAACTGGCATAGAGGGTCCTTTGAGCCCTAAAATAGGTTGACTACATATGGCGCTAATAGTCCAAAAATACGGTGGTACCTCTGTAGGGTCTATTGAGCGGATTAAGAGGGTTGCCGAGAGCGTAATCGAGTCGCGTGAGAAGGGAAACAGGCTTGTAGTAGTGCTCTCCGCAATGGCCGGACAGACAGATGCCCTAATCAGGCTAGCAAAGGAGGTGACGGAGACCCCAGACCTAAGAGAACTAGATGTCTTGATGGCCACGGGCGAGCAGGCCAGCGTCTCGTTGTTCGCTATGGCAGTTAAATCCATGGGCTATGATTGCTGCTCCCTTCTTGGCTTCCAGGCAGCTATCTATACGGACCAAATCCATGGTAAGGCAAGGATTAAGAACATCGATGCCGATCGCATATTAAAGGAGCTGAAAGAGAGGGGAATCATAGCTGTAGCCGGGTTCCAGGGAATCGATGATGGCAGCAACATCACCACCCTGGGAAGGGGGGGCTCGGATACTACTGCGGTCGCCCTGGCAGCTGCGGTCGGGGCCTCCGTGTGCGAGATATATACGGATGTTGAAGGTATTTTCTCAGCTGACCCCAATGTGTGTGCCCATGCCAGAAAGCTCGACAGGATATCCTACGAGGAGATGTTGGAGATGGCCAGCTTAGGGGCCAAGGTCTTGGATATACGATCAGTTGAATTCGCAAAGAAGTTCAATGTGCCTATTCATGTGAGGTCATCTTTTAACAGAAATGAGGGAACCATGGTGGTGGCAGAGAGCAAAGAGATGGAGAAGATCCTGGTCTCCGGTGTTGTCCTTGACAAGACTGAGGCCAGGATTACGGTAGCCAAATTGCCCGATAGGCCTGGGAATGCATTCAGGATATTCGATCCTATTTTCAAGGCCGGCATAGTGGTGGACATGATTGTCCAGAATCCCAGTGCCGAGGGCAGAGTTGATCTGACATTTACGGTTACCAAGACGCATTTTCAGGAGACTCTAAAATTGGTTGATGAGGTCGCCAGGGAAATAGGGGCGGAAAAGGTGCTGGGAGATCAGGATATCGCTAAGGTCTCCATTGTCGGACTGGGCATGAGAAATCATGCGGGAGTAGCCTCCAAGATGTTTGAGACCCTGGCAAGGGAGAATATCAATATAGGCCTGATCAGTACCTCAGAGATCAAGATCTCCTGCGTGATAGAGGGGAAATATGCCGAGCTTGCAGTAAGGGCCTTACATGACGCCTTTGGTCTGGGTAATGGAGGGGAGAAGAATTAGCGGACAGCAGCGAGGCCTCTCCATCCTTGTCCTCATCCTCCTGCTGGGGTGGGGACTCAACTACCTGCTTTCTTCACAGCGAGCTCTTGGCCCTACCCGAGGGGGAGATGATATTCTTGTCATGATCACAGGGGAGGTAAAGAACCCAGGGGTCTATGGATTTTACAGAGGGCCTTCCTTGAGGGAATTGATATCCAGGGCTGGCGGCCTCACGGCAAGACTGACTGATGGCGAAGGGGATCGCTATCCGCATCTCGCCCACGGGACAAAGGTTGAAATCAGCTCAGAGAAGGGGGACATGAAGGTCTCAACTGGACCCATGCCAGCAGCATATAGGGTCACCCTTAAAGTCCCTATATCCATAAATACTGCGAGCGAGCAAGAACTGGTTGCCATACCTGATATAGGGCCTTCCCTGGCCAAGCGAATTATTCACCATAGATCTCTCTACGGCCCGTTTAGGACAGCAGAAGAAGTAAGGGCTGTACCCGGTATGGGGAGACGCCGCTACTTAAAAATAAGGCCCTACATTGGACTATAGCACATTGAGGGGGAGCGATGGTATTCAAGAGGGGTACCTCTGACGGTCGATCGGCCTCATCCTTACCCTAGACTTCTATTCGTGTTCATCACAGGTATTGGTGATTTCACGGATGTTGCAGAGAAGAAGACCTTTGACCTCCGCTCTAGGATCAGCGCCTCTTCAGGGAGAAATCCGGATATCGAGCTGGTGGTTATAGGCGAGGATGATCTAGCTGAGATCGGGCCTTTCCCGTGGCCAAGGGTGTGGGCAATAGATACCAAAGAGCAGCGCTCATGGCCCAACATATCGGAAAGGTGCTAGAACGGATAGACCAGTTAAGATAAGAAAGGATAAGACCTCCAGGCAATAGTCTCCGCCCATTCCTCTTTGGTCCCATGCCCAATTATGATTATACTCGGTATAGATACCTCCTGCGACGATACCTGTACTGCACTAGTAGAAGATGGAAAGAGGTTACTGTCCAATGTCGTTCACTCTCAGGTTGTTGTCCACCACCGATATGGGGGGGTGGTACCGGAGCTCGCCTCAAGGGAACACATCAGGAATATCGTCCCTGTTGTGAAGGAGTCCCTCAGGAGAGCCGGACTCACTCACGGAGATATTGATGCGGTAGCGGTTACCGCGGGGCCTGGTCTTGTTGGTGCCCTCCTGATTGGCATTTATTTCGCCAAGGCCTTTAGCTATGCCCACAATATCCCTCTCATAGGAATCAATCACTTAGAGGGGCATATCCTCTCCGTCTTCCTGGAAGAGAGGGCTCCCCCTTTCCCCTTTGTTGCCCTCACCGTTTCAGGTGGCCATACCAATATCTATCATGTCCGGGATTTTGGGGATTATACGGTCTTGGGCCAGACCCTGGACGACGCAGCCGGGGAGGCATTTGATAAGATCGCAAAACTTCTGGACTTGGGTTACCCAGGTGGCCCCGCAATAGAAAAACTGGCTGCTAGGGGCCGGCCTGAGGCCATTGATTTTCCAAGGGCCTACCTATCCAAAGACTCCCTTGACTTCAGCTTTAGCGGGCTGAAGACCGCCGTCGCCCTTTACTTCAGGAAGTGGCGCAGTCAGCAAGCAGGCGGAGATACAATCCATATCGCGGATATCGCCGCATGCTTTCAGGCCGCAGTGGTTGATATCCTCATCGATAAGCTGATTGCTGCTACCCACCGAGTTGGGGTAAAGTCAGTTGTGCTTGCGGGAGGAGTGGCCAGGAACAACTATTTGCGCGCTCAGCTCCAGAAAGTGGTGAGCGAAGACGGAATCGATCTCTATACCCCAAGTCCAGAACTCTGTACGGATAACGGGGCCATGATAGCTGTCGCCGGGTATCACAGGATCATAAGAGGTGAGAGAGACGACCTCACCTTGGATGCCAAGTCGAGGTTTCCCCTGGATCAAATTCAAGGGGCTAACTGATATGTTCCAGCCTGTTCCCACACCAATGTGGCTATTCCCCTTTCCGGATTAGGCAGACAAAGCCACGTAGGGCGCCGTGAAGGAATGGTCCACAGTGCGATTCGAGCGCCAGGTTCTCCCCGTGTCCCTTGTTTACCAATATTGTTATGTGATAGGATCACGTATCCTGGGATTAGAAGAAGGCCCAGGGGCCCTCGCGTCAGTGGTGGGGGCAATTAAGAGTAGTATTCGCCATACCTTTATATCGTGTCAACCACTATTTTTTTGAGGTGGTTATTTCGTGGCGCAGGTCAAGAAAGGTCGACGAGGTCTAAGCGTCTCCAAGGGCCTGTTGGCCAGATCGGGGCTTAGACCCAGAAAGAGGCTGGGGCAACACTTTTTGGAAGACCCCGGTATTATCGATAAAATCATTACCCATGCACAGCTCAATAGGGACGATGTAGTTGTGGAGGTAGGGTCGGGTTTGGGGGCCTTAACGATGCCCATCCTCCCCCGCCTCTCTCATGTGGTGGCTGTAGAGAAGGATCCATTGTTGGTGACCATTCTAAGAGAAAGGGTGTCCCCGGAACACAGGGAGAAGATCACCTTCATTGCAGGGGATGTCCTGAAATTGAATCTCAAGGAGGTATACGATCAGTATGGGCAAAAGATCAAGGTGTTGGGGAATCTCCCCTACAACATTTCATCTCCATTACTGGAGAGGCTCATAGCAAATCGAGATTATATCAGGAGCGCAATCCTCATGTTCCAGTTTGAGGTGGCACAACGGTTGACTGCTGGGCCAAGGGAAAAGGAATACGGTGCCCTCAGTGTTATCTGTCAATACTACGCCCGGGTATCTCCCCTTATCCGGGTCCCAAGGGATGCCTTTTATCCCAGACCAAAGGTGGACTCCATGGTCTTGGAGATCGATTTTGAGCGACCATACCAACTGAGAGCAGAAGATGAGGAATCTTTCCATAAGGTCGTCAAGGCCGCATTTCGCTGCCGGAGGAAGACAGTCCTCAATTCCCTTGTGAGGGGAATGGGAGCAGTACCCAAGGAGATTATAGCAAGGGCCCTTGAGCGGTGCCTCATCCACCCGGAGAGAAGGGCCGAGACCCTCTCCATAGATGAATATATGCGTCTGAGTTCGGTGTTAAAACCGGATAAGACAGTTGCTTGACAGGCCATAAGGTCAATGGTATGTAGCTCTTGAACATCTCAGCAGGACGAAAAAGTTGCGCCAAAATGGTTATATCGTGGTTGAGGGTCCATTGGGGGTAGGCAAAACCAGCTTGGCGGTGTTGTTGGCTCAAAGGATAAACGGTAAGGCCATCTTGGAGGATACCGAAGGGAATCCCTTTCTCGCCGACTTCTATCAGGACCCAAGGAGATTTGCGCTTCAGACGCAGTTCTTCTTTATGCTTAAGAGGTTCAAAAAGCAGGAGGAGATAAGTCAGATTGATCTGTTCCGAAGGGTTGTTATCTCGGACTTCCTCTTTGACAAGGATAGGATCTTTGCGCGGCTTACCCTGGCTGACAGGGAGTTCGGCCTCTATGAGCAGGTGTTCCACCTCTTGAAGGCCAAGGTATTGAGCCCAGATCTGGTCATATTTCTGCAGGCACGCACCGATGTGTTGAGAGAGAGGATCAAGAAGAGGAACAGGGACTATGAGAGATCAATAGACATCGGGTATCTGGATCAGATAAACCGGGCCTTCAATGAGTTTTTCTTCCATTACACTGAGACCCCCCTCCTGGTAATTGATGCATCTGAGATAGACTTCGTTAATGTGCCATCTGATCTGGATAACTTAATTGCTGAGATACAAAGGATGGAAAAGGGAACAAAGTACTATATTCCCCTTGCGTCAAGGAGCTAGATAGTTGATGAAAATAGGATCCTCAGAAGATAATGGAGGTAATCGAGAAGATAGGGCTAATGCAGGAATTGGCTGAGCAATGGAGAAGGGACGGAGATATTATCGCCCTTGTGCCAACCATGGGGTTTCTCCACCAGGGCCACCTCGAGCTCCTGAGGGTTGGACGGGAAAAGGGCGACAGATTGGTAATGAGCCTCTTTGTTAATCCAATCCAGTTTGGTCCCCAGGAGGACTATGAGAGATATCCAAGGGATACTGAGGGGGACTTGTGGAAGGCACGCTCTGCCGGGGTGGATGCGGTGTTCATGCCAACTGTCGAAGAGATGTACCCTGAGGGTTTCCAGAGTACCGTCAAAGTGGAGGAGGTCGCGAGGTATCTCTGTGGAAGATCAAGACCCGGGCACTTTGCAGGAGTAACCACCGTTGTTGCCAAGCTCTTTCACATCACCAGGCCGCACGTTGCCATCTTCGGTGAGAAGGACTACCAGCAGCTAGTTGTCATCAGGCAGATGGCCAGGGATCTGAGCATGGCCATTGACATCATCGGGGTTCCGACAGTGCGAGAAAGGGACGGCCTTGCCATAAGTAGCAGGAATAGTTATCTGAGCCCGGAGGAGAGGGCATCGGCGATAAGTCTGAAAAAGGGCCTGGATTTAGCCAAGGCCATGGCAGCAGAAGGTGAAAGGGACCCCAGCAAGATCAAGAAGGCCATAAGGGAGCTCATCCTCAGCCACCCATTTACGGAGATTGACTATATATCCATCTGCGACCCGGAAGAACTTACCGATGTGGAAGTAATCGATAGGCCTTGCCTTGTGGCATTGGCAGTAAGAGTAGGAAGGGCGAGGTTGATAGATAACGCTATGGTGAGGGAGAATTGAAACGCCTAAGGACAAGCCTCAAAAACTATTTCCTTACCGGCCTGCTGGTCATCTTACCGATATTTGTGACTGTATACATTGTCCTGTTCTTGATCAGGGGTATGGATGCGTTGCTTAGGTTTATCCCCGCCAGATACCTGCCGGAGACCTATATTCACTACATACCGGGGCTTGGACTGATCCTGGCAGTGATCCTCATCTCTGCCGTCGGCCTTTTGACCAGGAACTTTGCCGGCAGGAAGGTAGTGCAGTTCTGGGAGGATATGGTGGACCGCATTCCGCTGGTGCGGATCATCTACTCAGGAGTCAAACAGCTTCTGGAGGCCTTTTTTGTGAAGCAAACCGATGCCTTTAGAAAGGTAGCGCTACTTGAATATCCGAGGCGGGGAGCTTATGTTATTGGCTTTATCACAGGAGAAAGCAGGGGAGAGGTACAGAGGAGAACAGAAAAGAAGATGATAAACGTCTTTGTCCCTACAACGCCGAACCCCACGAGTGGATTCTACGTACTCGTACCGGAGGATGAACTGATAATCCTCAGTATGACTGTTGAAGATGCATTCAAGCTCATCATATCCGGTGGTATCTTTAGTCCGCCTGAGGTGACGAAAATGGCTAAGAAGCCAGTCGGCCGCAGGCGGACCTCCTATCAGGACAGCTCTACATAGTTTGGTACCGCGATTTGTTGTCGTTGAGATTAGCATCCAAGGAAGAGAGGAGCTACAATGAACACCGATTTCCTATTCACATCTGAATCCGTCACAGAAGGACATCCGGACAAGATCGCTGATCAGATCTCCGATGCCATACTCGATGAGATCATAGCCCTGGACAAAGAGGCGCGGGTGGCCTGCGAGACCCTGGTTACGACAGGTATGGCAATTATTGCAGGGGAGATAACGACCAGCTGTTATGTGGAAATGCCGGAGATTGCCAGACAGACCATAAGGGAAATAGGGTACAACGACTCATCCATGGGCTTTGATTGGGAGACCTGTGCAGTTGTTACAAGTATTGACCGGCAGTCACCTGACATTGCTCAGGGCGTTAACGGCACCGGGCTGTTTAAGGAAAGGGGAGCAGGCGATCAGGGGCTCATGTTCGGGTATGCCTGCACTGACACCCCTGTTTTTATGCCCATGCCCATTTATCTTGCCCACAACCTTACGCAGAGGCTTGCCCATGTCCGCAAATCCGGCGAGTTCCCGTGGCTGAGGCCAGATGGAAAATCTCAGGTGACAGTCAGGTACATAGATCTTAGACCTGTTAGTGTTACGGCCGTTGTTATAGCGGCCCAGCACTCGCCTGAGGTTGATTACGATACGTTGAGGGAGGGAATCATTGAGGAGGTGATAAAGAAGGTGATCCCCCCTGAAATGATCGATAAGGAAACACAGTTTTTCGTAAATACCACTGGTAGGTTTGTCACTGGCGGTCCCCTCGGAGATTGCGGCATGACCGGCAGAAAGATCATCATGGATGCCTACGGCGGATTTGGCCATCACGGCGGGGGAGCCTTTTCCGGCAAGGATCCAACCAAGGTGGACAGGAGCGCCTCTTATAGGTGTCGCCACCTTGCCAAGAACATTGTTGCCGCTGGCCTGGCACAAAGGTGCGAGATCCAGGTGGCCTACACGATTGGGAAGGCGGAGCCGGTGAGCTTAATGGTCGATACATACGGGACCGGAGTTGTGCCCAGCCCTGAGGTGACAAAGGCAGTGGAAAGGGAATTTGATATGAGGCCTGTTCCCACGATCGAGCAGCTTGATCTCCTGAGGCCCATATACAAGAAGACCGCCTGCTATGGACACTTTGGACGGGAGCTGGAGGAGTTTACCTGGGAGAAGCTGGATCTGGTTGAAAGAATGAAAAAGGCCTTGTAGGTCCCTGGCAATTCTTGGAAAACTGAGGAAACATAGATGGATTATGATATCAAGGACATCGGTCTGGCGGACCAAGGCCAACTCAGGATAGAGTGGGCCAGTAAAAGCATGCCCGTCCTAGATTCAATCAAGGAGAGGTTCTCTAGAGAAAAGCCCTTGGCAGGCCTGAGGGTTTCCGCGTGTCTGCATATCACTACGGAGACTGCTGTTCTGGGGAGGACGCTCAAGGCAGGTGGCGCCTCCGTGGCACTCTGTGCCTCGAATCCTCTTTCGACCCAGGATGATGTTGCTGCCTCGCTGGTGGCACACGATGAAATACCGGTCTTCGCCATAAAGGGGGAGGATACGGAGACCTACTACAGCCACATATTGTCAGCCCTGAAGAAGAGGCCAAACCTCACCATGGATGATGGTGCTGATCTGGTCAGCTCCCTCCACTTCATCGCCTTGGGGAAATGGGATGATGTTTCCCAAGGCATAAGGGAGTGGGGCCGTTCCCTGAGTGAAGAGGAAAGGAATACGCTCATTACCGGCGTGATGGGAGGGACAGAGGAGACGACCACTGGTGTCATTCGCCTCCGCTCCATGGAGAGGGATAATGTCCTTCAATTTCCGGTTATCTCCGTAAACGACGCCAACACCAAACACCTCTTCGATAACCGATACGGAACAGGGCAGAGCACCGTTGATGGGATCATCAGGGCGACAAATAGGCTCCTTGCGGGGAGCACTTTTGTTGTGTGTGGCTATGGATGGTGCGGACGTGGAGTGGCAGCGAGGGCGAACGGCCATGGTGCCAAGGTCATTATCTGCGAGGTAGATCCACTGAAGGCCTTAGAGGCAGTTATGGATGGATATGAGGCAATGCCCATAGCTAAGGCAGCCAAGATAGGCGACTTCTTCTGCACCCTTACCGGCGACATAAATGCCATTACGAAACGGCACTTCCTCGATATGAAAGATGGTGCCATTATCTGCAATTCAGGGCATTTCAATGTGGAGCTCGACCTCCACGGACTCAAGGAGGCATGTACATCGAAGCGGAAGATGAGGGAGTTTGTCGAGGAATATACCCTCCTCAATGGAAACAGGATTTATCTTCTGTGTGAAGGGAGATTGATAAATCTGGCTGCAGCAGAGGGACATCCCTCAAGTGTCATGGACATGAGCTTTGCAAACCAGGCCTTATCCATGGAGTATCTGTCAAGAGAACACAAGAACCTGGAAAGGAAGGTCTATCCCGTTCCCATTGCTATTGACAGGGAAATTGCCAGGCTTAAACTCGGTTCTATGGGTGTGGAAATTGATCACCTCACCCCCGAGCAGGAAAAATATCTCTCCTCATGGGAGATGGGGACCTGATACTTGAGAATATGACAATCGGTGGGCGGCGGAAGTGGGAAAGTGATAGCTGATCTTTCTTGACTTGCAGACATCTCGGTTATTCCGTTAGTTAGAGATTTCCTTTTCAATCACCTGGGTTTCATCTAGGGGGGTCAGCCCCGTGCAAGAGTCAGTCAAAAGAGGCCTGGCCCTAACACTGGGTTTCCGGTTGGGGGCTTAAATTCTCGTCTTTAGAAAGCCAAACCCATTGTGAGACGGGAAAGGAAGGCAACGGGTATGAATTTCAGATGCGGTTAGATGAAAGGGGGTAATGGGACCATATACCTGATAAGACAGGGGCTTAGAGAACTGTTTTCCGCGTCGCACAGGGGTTACTGTCCTGGCTTTATGCAATGGGTGGAGAGCCTGAGGAGGGCGCAAGGCATTGGTAAAAGCCCCCGTGGTTTCAATTCTTGGAATGGTTAACCCTGTGAAGGTGAAATCAAGCAGAGGAATGGAGAAGGTGTCCCGGGAATTCCCCGGGACACCTACACCTCGATTTCGAGACCTCGTCCCAGGAGGCTCAGATACTAACGAAGTCTAAGCCTAGCTCCTTTAATCGGGCCTTGGCGGGAACACCCTTGTTATCCCAGCCGCGCTGCTTATAGTAGTCGTCCAAGAGCTTATTGAAGTCTTTGTAGTTCAGGATCTTGCCCTTGGCTGCTCCAATTGACAGTGCTTCCTTAAAGAACCGTGGAGGAATGCTATCATCCTCCCGGGTAAAGCCCTCACGCATGTTAAAGCTTCGCTCCAGGGTATAGATGCGCTCTGAATTCTTCCAGAAATCGTCCATGGTGAGACTGAAGCCTGTCGCCGCATTGAGCAGGTCCTTCATACTCTCCGATGTGAACCCCCAGTATTGCGCAAACCAGCAGATACCCATGTTATCGTTCTGCAGACGCGCGTTCTGGATTTCGACAGTCTCGCCGGTGATGTGATCGCCCCCACGGTTGGCAGTGGCATAAGTGAGTTCAAAGCCATCAAATGCCCTCACATTCCAGGCTGCCCATCCTTGGCCCTTGGTCTCAACGGCATAATCCCCACAGCCTTTCCCCCAAACATCTACCAGGGCTCGTAGATTCTGGCCCAGCAGCTTTCCACAGCCTTGGCCATAGGCGACCTTCTTCTGGATCTCCAGCATCGCGTCCACATCCCCCCATTTCAGTGGGATGCCATCCAGGTCGGCTGAGGTGATAACACCCTTCTCATAGCATTCCATGCAGAAGCCAAGGACATTGCCCATGGAGATGGTGCAAAGGCCGTAGTCATCGGCTGCCGCAATATTGGCCATATGCCCATCAAAGTCCGTCACACCGCAATTGGCACCCATCATGACACCTGTCTCATATTCAGGACCGTCATGGGTCATCCCGGAGAAGCGGCCCTTTCGGATCACACCTCTATGCAGGCAGGCCATCGGGCACATGTAGCATGCATCATCGCCAACCCACAGGCGATTTGCCGCCACTTCTCCGCTCAATAGATCTATGTTCACGTAGGTGCCTTCCTTGAAGTTATACACGGCCTCGGAGCCCCAGTCACTGGAGCCGGCTATCTCCGCAGCAGTGCCGTACTTTCTATAGTCTTCATAACCGGGATTTGATGTAAGCTCTTTCCAGGCCTTTTTATTTGCCTTTTCCCAGGCCCTTTTATTGGCGATGCCAATGCCATTGGTTCCTCTCACGGAGATGAATTTGAGCTTCTTGGAACCCATGACAGCTCCACCGCCACCCCTGCCGGCAGCACGGTGGATTTCGTTCATGATATTGGCATACCTGACCAAGTTTTCTCCACCTGGCCCTATGTAGATGCTCTGGAAATCTCGACCGAGGTCAGCATCCAGGGCATATTGCAAATCATAGCAACCCATGCCCCAATATTTACCCGCCGGCACGATCTTCACATCGTCGTTTTCAATCGCGATACCAACCGGCGTGGCAGAAGCCCCGGTGACGATCACGGCATCGTATCCGGCAAACTTCAACTCAGGCGCCCAACGACCTCCAGTGTTGGTATGAAGTATGCCGGTGTGCCTGGGATTGCGCTTGGGAAACGTTGATCCCGACCTGGTCACGATGGTCAGCCGGGAAGCAGTTGGTGTCGGAAGGCCAACTAGCGGGGCTGCCATGTAACAGATCGGGGTGTCGGGATCCAGGTAATGTCCTCCTGGCTTGGTGCGGTCCCACAGCCATTTTGCGCCCAGGCCCCGTGCACCGAGGTACTTCTTCGCCTCTGTCATATCCAATGGCGTCTTCTTGATCTTCTTGGTGCTCAGATCGACCTCCAAGATCTTGCCTACATATCCTCCAGCCATCTCTCTTTACCTCCTTTCTTCATGCGGTCGGTGTCAGTCTATTTCCAATTATCCACGATGGTTTTCGGTTCCCCGTAGAGCGCTTCTATATACTGCTTGGCCAAATGATCTGGTTTCTTGGCTGTATACATCCCATCGGTCGTGCGAGGTACGGTCCAAAGGGCATCTTCGGGACACTTCTTGACGCACTGCGGATCCCCACCGCATAGGGTGCATGCGTCGGGATAATTCTCCCCGGTCATTCTGAGACTGCCGTTCCTCTGGGTTGCGCACGCTTCAACGCACTTCCCGCACTGGATGCACCTATCACGGTTAACCTCAATGCCTTTTCCCTCGGGGTGTTCATAAATTGCCTTCCTGCCGT
>JABAOH010008961.1_pt2 | contig 24773 bp, 16 predicted proteins | sample 7062181 | NCBI WGS metagenome assembly JABAOH01 (sample SAMN14538630, study PRJNA623070) | marine sediment metagenome | biome: marine biome [ENVO:00000428]; feature: marine pelagic biome [ENVO:01000023]; material: deep marine sediment [ENVO:00002113]; isolation source: pool of 5 deep marine... | reverse complement strand
GGCAACGCCTGCGGCGACCGCGGCGTCGAACTCGGCGATCGCCGTCTCGAAAGGCGTGAACTGAGCCCTGGCGGGCGTGACGGACAGCAGGCCGAGGAGTGGCAGCGCGGTGAGGGCGGCGCTCATCAGTTGGCGGCTTAATCTCTTGACCATGGGGCGCGTCACTCGCTGGTTCGGTTGAACGGGCGTTGAACGGGCATAGCACATTCTGCCATCGCCGGCGTGCCGCCGCCATAGTCGGTTCGCTTCGTATCAGCTCCGGGGAGAACACAGGGATGAGTTACCTATGACCGGCGGGCTGCGCCGCCGGAGACGAAGAATGTGCGTCGGGTCTAGGCGAGGTCGACCGGTTGCGGTAGTCCCCAATCGTTGCGAGCGCCGGGCGCCGGGGTAGTGCGACGCTTGGGAAACGCCGCGCTAACTACCAAGGCGCAATATATGAGCACCGCCAAGGGGAACGCCCCTGCCCAGACGACGCGGTCCTTCAGTCTGCCCTGCTTGTCCTTCATTCTCGCTCTCTCCTCTACGCGGGTTCTAAGCCTGCAAAGGGTAGATAAGGGTTACCCGTAAACGCCGGTTGACGGTTGTGTATCAGGAATGTCTACATTCGAAACTCGCTTCAGCACACTTTCTGCCGACGGCCCGTGCGACGCGCACCGGCCCGATGAACGCGCTGCGAGCCGAGTACCGTTGACGGCGGATCGACCCTAGGGGTGATTCTCCAGCTTGTCGGTGTGGCAGGTAGCGCAGTTCATCATTCCGCGCATGTTCTGGAGCACGCTGCCACGGCCGTGGCAGCCCAGGCAGGAGAGCGCCGCAGCGGCGGGCCGGTGGCTCGCGTTGAAGCTGCCGTCGAGTTGGGCGTTGAGGACCTCGACGGTGTACTTCGCTACCGAGGCGGCGACCCGTGCGCAGCGGTCGGCGCGCTCGGCCGAGTACGCGTCGTAGCCGGAGGCATCGCACCACTTCGAGATGGAGATGTGGCAGAGGGTCGAGCCGGCGACGGAACTCGGCACTTGGTTTTTGGCTGCGGCGGGCAGGTAGTTCGGCAGCGCCTCCTGCTCATAGAAGGCGAAGACCTCGTTGATGGCGGGGGCCGGGTTCTTCGATACCAGGTAGATGGCCATGGCCGCGCCGTTCGCGGTGCCGCAGAGCGTCCCCCATCCTGCCACGCCGCCGGCACCGTAACGCGTAACCGCCGTGGGGTACGAGGCGAAGGGCTCGCCGACCTCCTCTGCCAGCGCCTCGACGATCGCGCCGAACACACCATACATGCAGCCGCCCCGGTAGGTGTCGCGGTACGCAAGGTCGCCCACATGCACCGAATCGAGCTTCACGTACGGTAGCGGCTCGTGGAGCCCGTTTCGTCCCGTAATTGGACGTCCAGCTGGTGAGGGACGGGCCCACCAGCCCCGCCGCCAGACCTCCACCCAACAGTGCCAGCGTCTTTCTACGGTCGTGATCCATTTCGTTCCTCTCAAGCAGGTAGACGCGCCGAGAATATCGCCGAAGGCAAAGTGCAAAACCGAGGCCAGGTGGTTTAGTGAAAGGCCGGCTCACCTCAACAGGCGCCGGGCACCGGCCCAGCGACCGAACCACCAATCGTCGAAGGCGTCGTCGTAAGGGCTTAGCGAGCTGATCCGCACACCACCCGACGTGGTCGAGTGGATGTAGCGGGCGTCGCCGATATAGAGACCGACGTGGCTCACGGTCGAGCCGCGCTCGGCGAAGAGGAGGATATCACCGGGCTGGAGCATCGTGACGTCGCGAGGAACGTAGCGACCGGCGCGCGCCTGGTCGCGGCTGACCCGCGGGATGTTCTCGCCGTGGTTGCGGTACGCGTACCAGATGAGGCCCGAGCAATCAAAGCCCTGGTGCGTGCTTGTCCCGCCCCAGCGGTACGGCTCGCCCATCGCGCCGATCGCCGTGGCGACGATTTGCTGCGCCAGGGCATACCCATCCGTGCCGAGCGGCTCGGCCGGTTCGCCCGACGAGGGGGCGGGCGCCGGTAGCGTCGCGGGCGTCGGATAAGACGGACGTGGCCGCGTCGGTCCGGGGGTGCCGCCACGAGGCGATCCAACACCCCAACGCACCGAGATCCGTGCGCTCAAGACCCAGCCGCGACGATCTTCGTCTTTGAGGTTCCAGAACCCGCGGAAGGCTTCGTCCTCGGCGAAGCGGCTGGCCTCGACGGCCAGCCCGAACCATGGAAGTACGTTCCACTCGACGCCGATTCCCGCGTTCCAAACGGCGACAATCTCCGAGCCCTCCGACCGTAGAGCCAGGCCCACGCCGCCGACGCCGTAGGGCACCAGGCGACGCGAACCTCCTCGAAACAGGCTGAGCTCCGGCTCAAGACCGAAGAGCGACCCGCCGGGGCCGCCGTCGATCACGGCGAAACCCTTGAGGTTGAGAGCGAGCGGGCCCATCAGGTTGCGCCAATAGCCGGCCGAGAAGAGTGAGGGATTGGAATCGGAATCGTCGACCGACCAGACGCCGGCCTGCAGGTCGAGGGCGCGCTGGGCGCGAGCCGTGCCGGGATGAAGTACACAGACCGCCGCGACGGCGAGGACCAACACGCGCATCAGGCGAGCATCACTCCGCTGTCTCACGCTCCCCCCTCTTCTTGATAGCTCGTCCCGAGACGCCTTCTGGAACCCGGGAGGCCGGGCAAGGTTCCAGGCGCCCCAGACCTGCCAACCATAACCGGGGCTAAGGCCATCCAATAGACTGAACCCAGTCCGATTCCGGCGCGAGGCTGAGCCGCGCCTCTCACGACGGAGATCTCCGCATGATCGGCTTGCTCCTGGACATACGACATGGTCTGCGCCTGCTCTACAAACGTGTCGGCTTCACGGCCGTCGCCCTACTGACCATCGGGGTCGGCGTCGCGGCGACAACCACCGTCTTCAGCGTCATAGAGGGCACGCTACTGCGGCCCTGGCCGTTTCCCGGCTCGGAACGGCTCGTGGTGCCGCTATCGACCCGGCCGGCACAGGGCCGGGTCTGGAGCTCGGTCAACTACGGGGACTACGAGGACTGGCACGAGGCGGGCGTCTTTGAGCACGTCGCGGTGTCCTTCTCTGGCTCGGTCGACCTGGCCGACGGGTCGGGTGAGCCTGAACGCATCCGCGCGACGCAGTTCAGCGAAGACTACTTCGCCACCCTCGGCGTCGCTCCGACGCTGGGCCGGCTGCCGGCGGCGGAAGAGCACGGGCCCGGCGCACCGCCGGTGGCGCTCCTCTCGTACGGGCTGTGGCAGAGTCGGTTCGGTGGCGACCGCGAGGTGGTCGGCCGGACGATCCGCCTGAACGGCGAACCGGTCACCGTGATCGGCGTCATGCCCGCCGAGCTGGACGTCTTTCCCGCCGTGCTTTTCGTCCCGCTGCGGCCGTCGCCTCGGGCGCTCGTGGGTTGGCGTGATCGTGACAACTACGCGTTCGCATCGCTGGCGCGTTTGCGGCCGGGCCAGACGATCGACCAGGCACGCGCACATCTACAGACCATCGCGGCCCGCATCGAGAGCGAATGGCCGCAGCTCCGCGAAGGCGTCTCCGCCGACCTCGTCCCGTTGAGCGAGCGTGTGATCGGCGAAGAGATCCGTACGATGCTCTGGGTCATGTTGGGCGCGGTGGCGTTCGTCCTGCTCATCGGTTGCGTGAACCTGGCGAACCTGCTGCTGGCTCGGGCGACGGGGCGTGCTCGAGAGCTGGCGATCCGCACGGCGGTGGGCGCCGGGCGTGGCCGTTTGCTGCGGCAGCTGCTGGTGGAGAGCCTCGTGCTCGCGCTGGCCGGTGGTGTACTGGGCCTGCTGCTCTCGGTGGGCGGGATCCGCATACTCGTCGCGCTGGCACCCGCCGATGTGCCGCGCATCAGCGGGGTCGGTCTCAACACGATGGTGCTCGGCTTCGCGCTACTGGTGTCGCTGGCCTCGGCGTTGGTCTTCGGCCTTCTGCCGGCGCTGCGCGCTACGAGCCTGGTGCCCGCCCCGGCGCTGGCCGACGCGGCGTTCGGCAGCACGCGCGGGCAGCGAGGCCGCCGCAGCCTGGGCGCGCTGGTCGCCGCCGAGTTGGCGCTGGCGGTGGTGCTATTGGCCGGTGCGGGCCTCATGCTGCGGAGCGTCGCCGGCCTGCGCGACGTCGACCCCGGTTTCGAGGTCGAGAATATGCTCACCTTCAAGCTCACCCTACCGCCGGCACGCTACGAGCGCGGGCGACCGCTGGCAGATGCTTACGCGCGGTTGCGCGAGCGGCTGCAGGCGATACCCGGCGTCGAGTCGGCGACGGTGACGTCGGCGCTGCCGCTGGGCGGCGGTGGGTTCATCCTGTTCCGGGCGCACCTGCCGGAAGGGCGGCCCGAACCACCGGAAGGCGAGGAGGTGCGGGCGAACTGGGACGTGGTGCAACCCGGCTACTTCGCGACGATGGGTCTGCCGCTGGTCGCCGGTCGCGGCTTCACCGAGGCCGACGACGAGAGCTCGGTCCCGGTGATGATCGTGAACCGCGAGTTCGCGCGGGTGATGTTCGGGTCGGTGGGCGATGCGCTGGGTGCGCGCGTCCGCTCGTGGCGCGACGAGAACATCTACCGCGAGATCGTCGGCATCGTGGAGAACGTGCGCTACTTCGGCGCCGGCGACGAGATCCGCGGCGTCGTCTACGTGCCCCACCGGCAGGTCACGTGGCGCGGTATGGCCGTCGCCGTACGCACCGCCACCGACCCAGAGAACGTGGTCAGTGCGGTTCGGGCCGCCGTCCGCGACTTCGACCCGAACATCGCTTTGGCCTCGTTCACGACCATGAGCCAGACCTTCGAGGACTCGGTCGCCGAGCGAAGATTCGCCGCGACACTCCTCACAGCCTTCGCGGCCCTCGCCCTGCTGCTCGCCGCCATGGGCATCTACGGCGTGCTCTCTTACGCGGTCGCACAACGCACCCGCGAGTTCGGCGTGCGCATGGCGCTGGGCGCCCGGGCGGCCGACGTGCGGCTCATGGTGCTGCGCGAAGCGGGCGTCAGCGTACTGATCGGCGTTAGCCTAGGGCTGGCCGGCGCCTTAGCGATCACACGTGTGATGTCCGGCATGCTTTTCGGCGTGACCGCGACCGACCCGTTGACCTTCGGTGGCGCGATCGTCGTGCTCATCACCACGGCGCTCGCCGCCAGCTGGATGCCCGCGCTACGGGCCACACACGTCGACCCAATGCAGGCGATGCGACCGGACTGAGCGTGGCGCAGATTCCCAATGACTGGAATGGGCCGGGAAAGCTCCCGGCCCTTTGGTCGCCTGGACGCTGCGTTCTTGGTTCTCCCCGTCTGTCAGAGGCCGCCAGGACTGGCGCGAGAGGGTAATTGCTGTCATTATGGTGGCTTTCGCCCTCCGCGGCGGACTCATGGAGCAGGCATGACCGACGGACCCAGGCGTTATCAAGTCTTCTTAGCCGACCTCAAGCGGCGCCATGTTTTCAAGGTCGCCGCCCTGTACGGGGCGGTGGCATTCGCGGTAATGCAGGCGGCCGAGTTCCTGGTCCCCGCCCTCTACCTCCCAGAATCTGTCGCCACGGCGATAGCCGTGATCGCGATCCTGGGCTTTCCCATCGCCATGGTGTTGGCCTGGATATTCGACGTGACGCGGCAGGGTGTGGTGCGGACAAACCCGGCATCACCGGTCGAGCTGGAGGCCATAGTGGCGGAGCCGCCGGGCCGGCGATGGCCGGCGGGCGTCCTGGCGCTGGTAGGCATACTCATGCTGGTAGCCGGCGTCTGGTGGAGTGTGGAAATCGACGACGCCTCGACGCCGCAAGTGATCAACGCCGCCAGTCCGGCGACCGGCTCGATCGCCGTGCTTCCCTTCGTGGACATGAGCGGCGACGGGCAGAATGAGTACTTCAGTGAGGGAATCTCGAGGCAGCTACTGAGCGCCCTGACGCGGGTCCCAGGCCTCAAGGTGGTGGCCCCGACCTCGGCCTTCGCCTTCAGGGGGCTGGCCACCGAAGTTCGCACGATCGGCGAGCGGCTGGACGTGGCCACGGTGCTGGAGGGGAGCTGCGACTGGTCCGGGGACAGGCTGCGAATCGCGGTACGACTCGTCCGTGCTATCGACGGCACGCGCCTTTGGTCGGCCACCTACGAGCGCCCGCGAGAGGAGATCTTCGGCGTTCTGAACGAGATCGCCGCTGCCGTGGTCGGCGCGCTGGGTATTACGCTGCACGACGGGGCGGTGGCGAACCTGGTCCTGTCATCGACGGCAGATACAGCAGCCTACGACGACTATCTGCGGGGCCAGTACTTAGCCGGCCAGCACACCCTGGCGGGGTTTGATTCGGCGATCAGCTACTACAACCGCGCCCTGCTGCTCGACCCCGACTTTGCCGCCGTCTACGCAGCGCTGGCCGAGGCCTACATGCTACTACCGGACTACGGCGGCCCGCCGATGGTGGAGCTGCTGCCCTACGCCCGTGCGGCGGCCCAACGTGCGATCGCGCTCGGACCCAGCCTTGCCGAAGCGCACGCCGCATCGGCCCACCTCAAATGGATGCACGAGTGGGACCGGGAGGGCGCCGAGCGCGACCTGCTAAAGGCGATAGAGCTCAACCCCAACTACGCGAACGCCCACTACTGGTACGCGCAGTTCCTGGGTACCCTGCGCCGCTGGCAGGAGGGGCTGGCCGAGGCGGATCGGGCGGTGGCGCTCGACCCGCTATCGCCCGGCACACACCTGACCCGCGGGTTGCTACTGATGGGAAACGGCCGCTCGGCCGACGCTAAGGCGGCCTTCCAGCGCGCGCTGGAGCTCGAGCCCGACATGTACTCTGCCGCCTACTTGCTCGCGAGCTTCTGCGCGATGGAGGGCGACTACGAGGGCGCGGCCACAATGTTCGAGCGCTTCGCACAGCTCACCGACAGCGACCCCGCGGTGTTTCACACCTACCTGGCCGCGCTGCGCGACCCGAGCCAACGGCCGGCGGCCGTCGAGGCACTCCAGGCCCGCGGCTTCTACGGCGCCATGCAGGGCAGCGTACTGCTGGCGCATCTCGGCGAGACCGAGGCGGCGCTGGCAGCCTTGGAGCGGGCCGCCCAGGAGCGCTCCCCTTACCTACCCTGGGCCAACGCACTGCCCCAGTTCGACACGCTGCGATCCGACCCGCGCTTCCAGGCCATCCTCGCCTGGCTGAACCTCTAGCTCACTGGAATCGCCTGCTCAGGGTTGACCCGCCAGCTCCACGAGCATGGCCGTAACCATCTTCAGGTTGAGCTCGAGCTGTTCGCGTGAGATGAACTCGTGTTCCGAGTGGCCGGTGTACACTTCGCCGGGCATACCAGGGCCGAAGTTCACGCCGTTGGGCACGAGCCGGGCGTGGGTGCCGCCGCCGATCGCGATCGGTTGAGGATCGGAGATCCCGGTATAGAACTCGAAGATGTCGAGGAGCACCGGGATGTGGGGCGCATCCTCCGGGTAGTGCACCGGGCTGACGAAGACGCCTACATCGAGCCCCTCGATTCCCGTCCGCGCCTTCCAATCGTCCACTGCCTCGCGGATCAATCGCTCCAGTTCGTCCGGGTTCCGACCGGCAGGGGCACGGATGTTGATGCCTGCAACCAACCTATCGTCCTGGCGACCCAGCGTGGTGAGCGCCAGAGTCAGCGGCCCCATGAACGAGTGCGTGAAGGCCACGTCGCCGAACTGCTCGGCGTAGTCACCGGTGCCGACGAGGTCGTTGATCAACCGGACGGTGCGGGCGGCCTGCCCATCGGGCCAATCGTGGGGAGCGAGAAGCGCGGCGAGGTGGGTGATGGCGTTTCGGCCCTCCTCCGGTTTGGACGAGTGCGCGGCCAGTCCATGCGCCTCGATCGTCAGCGTCCCGTCCCCCGGCACGAACTCGTAACTGACTGCCGTGTCGCGGGTCGCGGCGACGCGTAACGACGACCTGAGATCGGCCGACGGCTCGGCGATGGTCGCCCAGGCGTCGCCCGGTATCTGCGACATGAAGGCGCCGCCGCCGATGTCGATCAAGCGATTCGGTCCTGCGGCCGGCGCTTCGGGCACCGGTCCAAACGCCAGGTTGATGGCGTTCCAGCTCTTCTCGGCGACGACCACCGGGTACTCGGAATCGAGGGCGACGTTCAGGTCGGGAGGCGGGTTGGCGGCGAGGAACGCCTGGAACGGCGCCCAGTCGGACTCCTCCGTGTACGAGATGATCAGCTCGATGCGGCGGCTGAGCGTCAGGCCCCGGTCGCTCACCGCCTTCATCGCGTAGAGCGTTGTAGCGATGGGCCCCTTGTCGTCTTCGGCGCCACGGCCGACGAGCAGGCCGGGCTCGCTGACCCTGTCCAATAAGAAGGGGTCGTTCGCCCACTGCGTCGGGTCGGCCGGCTGCACATCGCCGTGCGTGATCACACCGAGCCTGTCCGTCGCATCGCCGAGACCGATGACGACTACGTTGCCGTGATCGGCGAAGTCGAGGCCGAGCTCAGCCGCCAGCCCCCCGAGGTAATCGCTCATCCCGCGGAACTCCGGGTTCTCGGCGTTGTCGACACCCTCTTCGTGAACGGTCCTGAAGGAAANNTAGGTCGTACCCGCGTAGTCGGCGATCTCGCGGGCCCGTTCCGAAGGCACTTCGCCGCCGCGCGAGCACGCGGCCAGCACGAGTACGAGCGCCGGGAGAGTCAGATGTCGCAGTCGCGACACGCCGATCGAGTTCATGCCGTGACTCCTATCAGGTTGCGCGAGGATGAGAGGATAAACTACACCGAGATAGGCCCCGTGCACACCCACCACCCGTCTCCGTCTCTCCTGCCGCCGGCCCAGTGCCCGACCCGTCCGCCTTGCAGGCCTGGTGGCCGCCGGGTTCTATTTGTAGCATGGTCGACCAGTCGATCCCCGAACGGCTACAGGCGGCCTTGGCCGACCGCTATACGATCGAGCGCGAGCTGGGCGCTGGCGGCATGGCTACGGTCTACCTGGCTCACGACCCCCGCCACAACCGCAAGGTAGCGATAAAGGTCTTGCACCCGGAGTTGGCGGCGATCCTCGGGGCCGAGCGGTTCCTCAAGGAGATCGAGGTCACGGCCAACCTTCAGCACCCGCACATCCTGCCGCTGTTCGACTCGGGCGAAGCCGACGGTCTCCTGTACTACGTGATGCCGCGCGTGGAGGGCGAGTCGTTACAGGAGAAACTAAAGCGCGAAAAGCAGCTCTCGATCGAAGAGAGCATCGAGATCGCCGAGGCCGTGGCGAAGGCGTTGGACTACGCGCATCGGCACGACGTCATCCACCGCGACATCAAGCCGGCGAACATCCTGCTTCACGAAGGACAGCCGGTCGTGTCGGACTTCGGGATAGCACTGGCGGTGAGTGCGGCCGGCGGTCGGCGGCTGACAGAGACGGGGCTCTCGTTGGGAACGCCCGAGTACATGAGTCCCGAGCAAGCTGCGGGCGAACGCGCGATCGATGCACGCAGCGATCTCTACTCGCTGGGATGCGTCGTGTACGAGATGTTGCTCGGAGAACCTCCGCACACGGGACCGACGGCGCAATCGGTCATCGCGAAGGTGATCACGGACGAGCCGCGCAGGATCTCGAAGTTGCGCAAGACCGTGCCGGAACACGTGGAGTACGCGGTACACCGGGCGCTGGCCAAGCTGCCGGCCGATCGGTTCGCAACGGCCTCCGATTTCGCCGAGGCTTTGACCGACCGAAGCGCCGCGAAGACGTGGCCCGGCCTTGCGGCTCCGGCCGAAGGCGATACGTGGACGCGCTTCGCGGTGACGCAAAGATGGTTACGCTGGGCGGTGCCGCTGAGCCTGGCCGTGCTTGCCGGCGCCGCGGCCTGGGGATGGCTGCGCCCGACACCGTCGCCGCGCCGAGCGCCGGCGCGCTTCGAGATAGCTTTCCCGGCCCGAGAATCGTGGTCGGGCCAACGCCACGCCATCGCGGTGTCTCCCGACGGGTCCAACATCGCATACGTCGGCGAAGGTTCCGGCGGCCAGGGTCTCTTCCTCCGTCCGATCGATCAGGTCGAGGCTCACATACTGCCCGGCACCGAAGGTGCACAGGATCCGTTCTTTTCCCCCGACGGTCAGTGGGTCGGGTTCGCCCAGGTAAGCGGGCTCAAGAAAGTCCCCGTAGCGGGCGGACCACCCGTGACCATCGTCGATTACCCCGAACCGCGGGGCGCGACCTGGGGCGAGGATGACGTCATCATCTTCGGTTCGACCTCGGGACTGTGGCGCGTAGCGGCCGAGGGCGGAAACGCGGAACACGTGACCGAGCTGGATGCGGACCGCGGTGAGCTCCTACACAACCGGCCCGAGTTCCTACCCGGCGGCCGCGCCGTGCTCTTCACCATAGGGACCGGCGGCCTCGAGGAAACGGAGGTCGCTGCGCTCTCGCTGGAGACCGGCGAGGTGACGCGTCTGTTCCGAGGGATGGCACCCCGCTACTGCGAGACCGGGCACGTGGTATACGGGCGTCCGGACGGGGTATTGATGGGCGTACCGTTCGATGCCACGCGGTTGCAGACCACGGGAAGCTCGGTGTCGCTCGTCGACGACATCATGGTCAAGCCGACCGGGACCATAGATTTCGCCGTTTCTCGCACCGGATCGCTCGTGTATCAGAGGGGGACGTCGGCGGCACGAACCGTAGTCATGGTCGATCGAGGTGGGGCCGAGGTACCGTTGATCGAAGGACTGGACCTCTATGTAAGTCCACGTTTTTCGCCGGACGGCACGCGCCTGGCCATCGGCGTCGGTGTACCGCCCACCCGCCAAATCTGGATCTACGAGATGGCGGAAGGGACCATGGTGCCGCTCACCTTCGAGGGACACAACTACTACCCCATCTGGACTCCGGACGGCGAGCGTGTGACGTTCGCCTCCGAAACGCCGAACTCGGTCGACCTCGCGTGGATACGGTCGGACGGAAGCGGCGCGTCCGAGCAGCTCCTGGCCAACGGCCGCTGGAACTATCCCGAATCCTGGTCACCCGATGGGCGACACCTGCTCTACAGAGAACAGGACCCCGACGTCCAGAGAGACATCTGGGTTCTGACGCTTGACGACGCGAGCGCTCCGCGGCGCTTCTTCCAGCTGCCGTCCCAGGAGGAGTCTCCAGAAATATCGCCCGACGGCCGCTGGCTGGCCTACGCGTCGGATATGTCGGGCCGCTACGAGGTCTACGTAAGCGGCTTCCCCGAGCCCGGCCGCAGGCGACAGATCTCGCTCGATGGTGGCACCGAGCCCGTCTGGTCACGCGACGGTAGCGAGCTTTTCTACCGTAGCGGCGAGGCGTTGGTGGCGGCAGCCGTCGAGACGACACCCGACTTCCGTGTGCGAAGTCGAGAGGTGCTGTTCGAAGGACCGTACTCGCTGTGGCCTTATCACAGCAACTACGATGTCCTCCCTGACGGGCAAACGTTTGTCATGATCAAGCCGGTGGAAGATGAATCGGCGCGCCTGGTGGTGGTGCTCAACTGGTTCGAGGAGCTGCGGCGAATGATGGACGGTGCGCAGTAAGCTCGAGATCGTCTCGTGGGTTCCCAAACGCCGAGCCCGGAGGAAGCCCTCCGGGCTTTTTCCTTGATGGAATGGCGTTCGATAGTTGGACTAGCCTCCGTTCCTCCGCGCCGTGGCCGTGGGCGTCTCCGGCTGCGGCCGCGCCTTGTAGTACTCCCAGAGGCGCCGGTGCCGGTTGTCCGTGTCCACGGGGATCCCGTTGATGAACACGTACTCGACCTGCGTCTGGTACTCGAGCGGGTCGCCGTCGGTGATCATCAGATTGCCCAGCTTGCCGGTCTCGATCGTGCCCAGGCGGTCCGCCAAGCGGAAAATCTCGGCCGTGTTGATCGTCACCGCCCGCAGTGCTTCCTCATACGGCAGGCCGAACGGTACGGCGTTGGCCGCCTCATACGGGAGGGTCCTTGAGGCGGAGGAGTTGAAGGTGCCGAAGCAGATCTTGACGCCCGCTTCGTATAGTTCGCCGGCCAATGAGAACGGGTAGTGGTACGGGTCGTCCTCGTTCGCCGGTAGCGACTGAGTCGGTCCGAGGATCACCGGAATTCCCTTCTCCGCCAGCACATCCTTCACCTTCCGGGCATCGCGCGCCCTGGCGAGTATGAGCCGCAGGTCGTAGCGCTCGGCGAACTCGACGGCGCTCTCGATGCCGCGCTTGTCGTTCGTGCTGACGATCACCGGCAACTCGCCGCCGATTGTGCGGGCGAGCTGTTCGAGTTGCAGGTCGCGATCGAAGTTCGTGGGATCGCCGTTCTCAACGGCCTGCTTGTAGTGCTGCGCCGCCTGGAACCAGCTCTCCAGCTCTTGGATGCGCTCGTCGTACTCACGCTTCGCCTCGTTGTACGGCCGCTCGATCCTCTGGAAGGTGGCGAAGTCGAAGCTCCGGGTCTGGATCGTCGGCCAACTGATAATCATCCCGAACGACGGATTGATGGCCATATCCTCGACCGTATATCCGTCGAGGTGGATGAGCGCCGCCTGACCGGCGATCCCGGCGCTGCCGCCGCCGCGGAAGCCACCGCCGCCGCCCGGCGCCGAGAGCGCGTGGGTGACGCCGTTCGCCCGGGCCACCGGGATGTGCTCGCTGGCCGGGTAGATCGCATCGTAGGCACGCAGGTGCGGGTTCCAGTTGCCCAGGTCGCTTGCGTCTGAGGTCACCGCGACCGATCCGATCTCGGTGAGACCCAACCGGCTATAGGCGTCCACCATCCCGGGGTAGACGTTGAGACCAGCCGCGTCGATGACCGACGCACCTGCCGGGACGGCGACGTTCGCGCCGACCTCAACGATCACTCGGCCGCTCACCACGACCGACCCTTTCTCGATAGGCGCGCCAGCCAGGGTATGGATCGTCGCACCTTGAATCACGTAGGTCGGCGCCGGCTCGACCCGCGGGTCGTGCTGCGCCGACGCCGTGGCCGAACCGACGACGATGGCGATGACGATTGCGATGGCGATGGGGACGCCGGTCGTCATCTTTCCTTTCTGTCTATTCACTTTCTCACTCCTTCATTCACAAGTCACAATTACCGCCCACCGCCTACCGCTCACTGACCACCGCCTCAAGCGCTTCCTTCTCAGCGGCGATCATCGCCTGTCGCTCGGCATCGCGCTCGATGTCGAAGACGATGCGGCCGTCGACAATCGTGGTCAGCGCCTTCGCGTAGGCGGACAGCGGGTAGTTCTCCCAGATCACCAGGTCGGCGTCCTTGCCCACCTCGATGGAGCCGACACGGTCGTCGATCCCGAGCTGGATCGCCGGGTTGAGTGTGACCAGCGCCAGTGCCTCGTCCTCCGACATACCGCCCCACTTCATCGTCTTAGCGGCCTCTTGGTTGAGGTGGCGGGCCTCCTCCTGGCTGTCGGAGTTGATGGAGACGAGCACGCCGCGCTGCGCGAGGAGCGCTGAGTTGTACGGGATCGCGTCGTAGGCCTCGACCTTGTAAGCCCACCAGTCGGAGAATNNGCCCGTGAACGAAGGTGGCAATTCGGAAGTCGAACTCCTGGGCGAGGCGGACCATCGCCAGCGTCTCGTCGGCGCGGTAGCTATGGCAGTGCACGACGCGCGTCCCTTCCAGCACGTCGACCAGCGGCTCGAGCTTCAGGTCGCGGGCCGGCGGCACGGCATTCCGATCGCGGCTGCGCTCGTATTCGTCCCAAGCCCGCTTGTATTCCCGGGCGTCGACGAACGCCTGGCGAATCACGTCCATCGTGCCCATGCGGGACGCCGGGTAGCGCGCCTGCTGACCGGGGGTCGAGGGCGAGCCGGCGCGCTTCACGTTTTCGCCGAGGGCGAACTTGATGGTCGGTAGCGCGCCCTTGAAGATGAGCCCCTCAGCGTCCTCGCCCCAGCGATGCTTGATGGTGGCGTTCTGGCCGCCGATCGGGTTGGCACTGCCATGCAGGACGTGAGACGTCGTCACACCGCCCGCCGCCTCCCTGTATATGTTGATGTCGGATGGGTCGATGACGTCCTCGATGCGGACCATCGACGAGACGGCGATGCTCCCTTCGTTCGTAGCATCCGACCCGACATGGGCGTGTGCGTCAATGATGCCGGGCGTCACGTACCTACCCGTCGCGTCGATCACCGTAGCACCGCGCGGAACGCTGACGTCGGTCCCCACGGCGGCGATCCGCCCGTCACGAAGGACGATCGACGCGTTCTCGATCGTGCCGTTGCTCACGGTCATGACGGTGGCGTTCTGGATCACCAGCGTGGGCGGCGGCGCATCCCAATCGATCGTCGCCATGGCGCCGGCGGCGGGAGCGACGTCGGGGGCAGCCCTCGCGGGCTCGGGACGCTCCGCTGCCGCAGGCGCCTCTTCCGCCTCCGCCGGCTCGGCGGCGGCGACTGCGGCACCTGTCGCCTTAGTACCGCTGAAGGTCTGCGAGAAGCGGCCCATCGAGACGTTGCCTTCCATCTCGTCACCTTCCAGCGTGCCGCTGTAGACGGCTTCCACGGAGCGGCCGCCCATCGACATGGCGACGGTGAAGCTGAAGCTGTTACCGCTCACCCAACCTTCGCTGAGGCTGCCTTCGCCCCGGGTGCCGCTGACGGAGCCGCTGAGCGTTCCGTCCTCGGTCATGGTGAGCTCGGCGGTGGACTCCTGGGTGCCGCGGGGCGACTCGACGGTGAGGGTCCAGGTGCCGGTGAGGTCGACGGTCGGCGCCTCGCTCGGCCTTTCGGCCTCGGGCTTCTCGAACTTCTGGCCGTCGACGAAGACGACCTTGACCTTCGTGTCCTCTGCCAAGAGGTCACCGTCGGTCACAACCAGGTTGGCGAGCTTGCCGCGCTCGACGCTGCCCAACCGGTCGGCGACACCGTAGATCTCGGCGGCAGCGAGGGTGAGCGCTCGGAGCGCCGCATCGTGCGGTAGCCCCGCGTCGATCGCCGTGCGGACGCGCTCCAGCACGTCACGCGGCGAGGCGACGCCACCCGAGTAGAAGGCGAAGGGCACGCCGGCCTCGTGGAGCGCCTTCGGGGTCGACGGCGCCCAGGCCCGGCTGCGGAGCGAGCTCAGCGATTCCTCGGCCTCGGGGTCCGCATCGCGCGTCCGCTCCGGCCACCTGAGGTTGACGAGGACCGGTACCCCGGCCGCGGCCAGCTCGTCGGCGACGGCGTAGCCGTGCTGCGCGCCGTAGACTACGGTTCGNNGGCGTAGCCGTGCTGCGCGCCGTAGACCACCGTCCGCACGCCGAGCTCGGAGCCCAGGGTCAGCGCCCGCAGGATCTCGCGCGGCTCGTCACCGGGGATGAGGACCGGCCAGCGCTCGGCGACGGCCCGGCCCAGCGGCTCGAGTGTCGGGTCGTACACCGGCCGGTCGAGCCCTGCCGGCCGCGCCTGGTCGGCCGCCGAGGCGCGGGCGTGATGCGCCGCATCCATGAACAGCTGCTTGTGATAGGCGATGACCGCGAACAGCGAGCTGGGATAGCCCCGAGTCCCGCGCGGTCCCCGCAGGTTGAGCCGCAGCGCCGCGGGCGTCCGGACGACCAGCTCCGCCGGCAGCCCGCTACCGAGGCTCACCACAGCGCCCTGGCCCGTCACGAAGCCATCGCTGTGGATCGTCATGACGGTGGTGAAGCCACCCTCGCGCCAGCTCTCGATCCGCGAGTCTTCGTTATCGATGGCGCCAGCGGCGGCTCGCGACGAGAAGGTGGCAGGTCGGTCCTCGGGGCCATCCGCCGCTGGTGTCGTCGCGCCGGCGGTCGCCGCCCGCGCACCGGCCGCTCCGGCACCCTGCTGCTGCGGCATCCCGATGTCGGTCAGCGCATCGAACAGGCCGGGGTAGACGGTCAGCCCCTCGCCGTCGATCACCCAGGCCTCGGGCGGCACGGTCACGTTCGTCCCCACCGCCGCGATCAGGCCGTTGGCGATGACCACGGTGCCGTTCTCGATCACCGGGCCGGAGACGGTGACGATGCGGGCGTTGGTGATGGCGTAGTAGGGTGGCGGGTTCGGCGTTTGGCTCGGCATCTGGCCCGCCGCAGCCGCCGGTAGCACGGCGAGCGCTGCGGCCAGCAGGCCCGAGGTTGCCAACGCCGAGAGGACGCGGCGTCCTATTATAGTAAACGCCGCGTCCACGGGAGTGGACGGATGTCTCATCGCTTCCCCTTCCGTGGCTGATGGTGTTTTGTCCCGGGATTCGGGCGACGCCGATCAGGCCGGCGCTCAATACCTGTTAACAGCCGAGAAGCAGCGGCCGTTGAGCGGAGCGCGTGAGCCCAGCGCGAATGCCGCGCGCCGGCCGGGACCCCCTCGGCGCCGGCGGCTGAAACTCGAGGACCCGTCCGCGTGTTGTCAGGTAGGATCTCAGGAGATAGGGAGAGCGCGATGAGCGAAGCGGGACAGCGACACGAGCTCGCCACCTTGGCCGGCGGCTGTTTCTGGTGCCTGGAAGCGGTATACGATCGGTTGCGCGGCGTCGAGCGAGTGGAGTCGGGCTATGCCGGCGGCCACGTTGCGAACCCGACCTACGAGCAGGTCTGCACCGGGACCACCGGCCACGCCGAGGTCGTCCAGATCACTTTCGATCCCGACGTCGTCTCGTATCGGGAGCTGCTGGAGGTCTTCTTCGCCATCCACGACCCGACGACCCTGAACCGGCAGGGCGCCGACGTGGGCACGCAATACCGCTCGGCCATCTTCCACCACACGCCGGAACAGCGGGCGACGGCGGAGGCGCTTATCGCCGAGTTGGAGGAGCAGCAGGTGTGGGACGACCCGATCGTCACCGAGCTGACACCGCTGTCGGAGTTCTACCCGGCCGAGGAGTACCACCGCGACTACTTCCGGCGGAACCCCGAGCAGTCCTACTGCCAGGTGGTCATCGCGCCCAAGCTGGCGAAGTTCCGGAGCAGCTTCCAGGAAAAGCTGCAGGACCGGTCCTGAGCCGTCCCTCACGGCTCCCACCACGCCGGTATGACACCCGCGCGCATCGAGGGCCGATATCAACCGCGCCCTCCGTAGGCATGATCCAGCGCCTCACGCCAGCTTGCCTCGGGCACGAGTTTCACCGCATCGACCAATCCGAGGTTCACGAGGAGCAGCGTCAGCAGTCGACGCCGCTCCTCGGGCTCGTCAGCCGGCGCGATGAGGTAGCCGCGACAGAGCTCGAGCTTCTCCGGTGTGCCCGCCCGGTACTCGTCCAGCGAGATGGCCCGGGGCCCGAGCCCGGGCACCGGCAGATCGAGGTTCGATTCGACCATTCTTCCCTCATGACAGCGCTCGCCGACCCGCCTGGGAAGGAGACCAACCTGCGGGCGCGCGACCGTAGATGCGCCGGTACGACTGGACGGTAACCGCCGGCGGACACGTCCCCGAGACAGCTTCGCGCTGCGCGTCGCGCCCGGCGCCGCCAGCGACGGCACCCTCTCCTCGGGAGTCTAGCCAGCCGCTCTCATCAAAACGTCAACTCGGGAAGGCCCATGAAGGATCCAGGACGCCGAGGAGCCGAGTCGAGCATAGCGGAGCCCACCCGCTGGCCGGGCGGGCCCAGCCGATCGGTGGCCAGGCGAAGTGCCAACGACCAGCGGCGTCACTCGGCGCGCAGTGCCTCGAGCGGGTCGATACGCGTGGCGCGCCAAGCCGGCAGATAGCTAGCCGCGAGAGCCACGGCGACGAACAGCAGCGCGATGGCGGCGAAGGTGAGCGGATCGGTGGGGCTCAGCCCGTAGAGCATCCCGCGCAGCAGCCGCGTGACGGGGAGCGCGAGCCCCAGGCCGATGGCGAGGCCGAGGCCGACCAGCTTCAGAGCGCTGCGGATGACCAGGCTGCGGACCGAGCCGGTAGCCGCCCCCAGCGCCATCCGGATGCCGATCTCGCGAGTGCGTTGGGTGACGGCGAAGGCGAGGACGCCGTAGAGACCCAGCGCCGCCAGTAGCAGCCCGACGGTACCGAATACGGCGGTGAAGAGGGCGGCGGCGCGTGTGGGCAACAAAGCGATCCCCATCAGCTCGCGGTACGGCAGGTTGACGTCGATGGGAACCACATCATCCAAGTCACGGACGATCGCGCGGAGTGCGCCGGCGACGTTGGCACCCCGGTGGTCGAGACGTACGAGGACGACCGGTGATGTAGTGGGCCACTGGTGGTATGGTACGTAGACCATGGCCCGCGGTTCTTCGGTCGGGGTACGGTATTTCGCGTTGCGGGCCACGCCGACGATCTCGAACTCCGCATCGTCCAGAGCAGCCAACCTTATTCGCTTGCCGAGCGGAACCTCATCCGGCCAGTGACGCCGGGCGAATGTCTGGTTGACGATCGCCACGCGCGCCGCATCCTCCCGGTCGGCTTCGCTGAAGGAGCGGCCGCGGGTGAGCGGGATGCGCATGGTCCCGAAGTATCCGGGTGTGACGCGGGCGAGATCGGTTCGCGGGCGCAGTATCTCGCCGGCCGGCGCCCTGCCCACGACCTCGAACTCGCTGGATCGAGAGCCGAGTGTCACCGGCGGCATATCGGTGACCGCCAACGATTCGACCTCGGGCAGCCGCGCGGCCCGCTCGGCGAGCTCGCGGTAGAAGGCGGTCGCGCTCTCCGGCGAGTAGCCGAAGTAGCCCATCTCCAAGCTCAGGACGTGCACGCCATCCGGCTCGAAGCCCAGGTTCACCTGGTCGACCCGCGCCAGGCCCCGGGCGAACAGCCCGGCGCCGATGAGCAACAGCGCCGAGCCGGCCACCTGCGTCACCACGAAGGCGCTGCGCAGCCGCGAGCGGGGCGCGCCGCCAGCCGCCGAACCGGCCCTCAGCGTCGCCTGCAAGTCCGGCTTGCTCACGTGCAGGGCCGGCGCCAGCCCGAAGGCGAGGCCGGTGAGCAAGGCCACCACGAGCGAGAACGCCAGCGCCCGCATGTCGGGCGCGAAGTCGAAGGCCAGTGGCACATCGATGGGCAGCTGATAACCGTTCAGCAGCCCGGTGACGTAGAGCGCGATCAGCACACCGCCGGCGCCGCCCAAGACGANNGCAGCTGGTAGGCGTTCATCAGCCGAGTCACGTAGAGCGCGATCAGCGCGCCGCCGGCTCCGCCGAGCGCGAACAGCAACAGGCTCTCGGTCAGCAGCTGGCGGATCAAGCGCCACCGGCCGGCGCCCAGCGCCAGCCGCATCGCCATCTCCTTGCCGCGCCCGGCAGCGCGAGCGAGCAGCATACCGCCGACGTTCAGGCAGGCGATGAGCAGCACGGTCCCTGCGATCAGGAAGAGGAAGAGCGAGAAGCCCATGGCCGGTCCGTAGGCGCCCGTCCCGATCGGCCGGTAGCGATACACATCGATACCGTGGTCCGGGCTACGCTCCGGGTACTCGGCCCGCAGCGCCGCGCTTACCCGGTTTAGCGCCGCTCCCGCCTGCTCGATGGCGACGCCCGGCGCGCGGCGGCCGAACGCGTCAATCCATACCTCGCCACGGGCGTTCAGGTCGGTGCCCATCAGCGCCGGCGCCATCTCGATCGGCAACCACACGCCCACGTCCAACATGGCGTTCGGTCCCCGGAACCCTTCCTCGGTGACGCCGATCACGGTGAACGGGATACGGTTGAGCCGCACCGTACGACCGACGATCGTCGAGTCGCCCCCGAACTGCTGCACCCACGTCCCGTGGCTCAGCACGACCGCCCGCTCGGCCGCCGCCACCCGATCATCGGCGAAGAAGCGGCCCAGCGCCGGCCGCACGCCTAACATCCCGAAGAAGTTGTCCGAGACCAGAATCCCGACCAGCATCTCCGGCTCCGATCCGCCGCCGATCACCACCGCGCCGACCGCCGTCGCCGCCAGGTCGCTCAGCCCCGTCTCCGCCTCGCGATAGGCGCGGTAGTTCGGGTAGGAGAACTCGTGGTAGGAGGAGCCGTCCTCCGCCACGCCGTACACCCGCACCAGCTCGCCGGCGTTCCTCACACCCGGCGGCGGCCTCAGCAACACCGCATTCACCGCGCTGAAGATCGTCGTCGTCGCCCCAATCCCCAACGCCACCGTCAACGCGGCCAGCAGCGTGAACCCGGGCGAGCGCCTCAGGATGCGGGCAGCGTGGCGGACGTCGCGCAGCATGCTCTCCATCGCGGAACCCTCCCCTTCGCCGCCGCGACCGCCCGCTTACCCGGCCTCGCGGCTTCGTCGCCGCCGGCGCGCGGACCGTCGCGTTCGACTGTCTGGCTACTTACGCGTACGGCAGCGTCGGGAGCACGGTTTCGGACATCCCCGAGCGGCTCTCCGCACGGGGTCCGGCGGACGCAGGACCCACCGGTCACTGAGTCTGGACGAGTCGGCGTGGTCGTTATATGTTGGAGTGAAACATGTCTGAGTCCACTACTTGGAGGCCAGCTTGTTCAGCCACGCACTGAAGAAGGGGAGCGTCGAGCTGCTGCTGCTCTCGCTGCTCGAGGACCGGCCGCGCCACGGCTACGAGATCGGCAAGCTGATCGAGGAGCGGTCGGGCGGCCGTCTGACGTTTCAGATCTCCTCGCTCTACCCGATCCTCTGCCGGATGGAGGGGCGAGGTTGGATCGCGGGTCGCTGGGTCGAGAGGCCGGGCGAACGGCGTCGGCGGTTCTACCGGCTGACGAAGCGAGGTGTGAAGGCGCTGGCGTCGCAGCGCAAGGTTTGGAAGGAGTTCACCAAGGCGGTGAACCTGGTGGTGGAGCCGAGCCATGCGTGACTGGAAGCGATATGTGCGGGAGCATCTGGAGCTGCCCGGTCTGGACGGGGAACAAGAGGTGGAGGTCATCGAAGAGATCGCGGGTCAGCTGGAGGAGCGCTACGGTGAGGCGCGGGCGCGAGGCGTTGGAGAGGCGGAGGCGGAGGCGGAGGCGCTGGCGTTGCTGGGCGATTGGAGCGCTCTAGCCCGGGACGTCCAGAGCTCGAAGCGATTCAGCAGAGCGACACGAGTCGAGCACCGCATCGAGGAGGGGGAGTACGCGATCCGGGGGCGGGGCGGGTCCTGGATCTCGGTGGCCGATATGCTACGCGACCTGCGGCTCGCGGTTCGCCGGCTGCGCCGCGCGCCGCTGTTCGGCGCGCTGGTGGTGCTGACGCTGGGGATCGGGATCGGGGCGAACACGGCGATCTTCAGTCTGGTGAAGGGGATCCTCATCGATCCCCTGCCCTACGATGAGCCGGACCGGCTGGTGGAGGTGCTCAACACGGCGCCGGGCATCGGCGAGGACGTCCTGCAGCAGTCCGCGGCGGTTCACTTCACCTACGAGGACGATGCCCAGGTCCTCGAATCGGTCGGCCTCTATAATCGCTTCGATGTGAACGTGCTGGGGCTCGGGGAGCCGGTTCGGATCCCGTCGATCTACGTCACGGCGGGGACCCTTCCGACTCTGCGCGTCCGGCCGCTGCTGGGCCGGCTGTTCAGCGTCGAGGACGCGACCCCGGGCACCCCTTACACAGTGATCCTCAGCTACGGTTACTGGCAGAGTCAGTTCGGCGGGGACCCGGAGATTCTCGGCCGCACGATGAACATCAGCGGAGCGGCCCGGGAGATCATCGGTGTGATGCCGCAGGGTTTCCGATTCCTCGAGTACGATCCCGCCGTGTACCTCCCTCTCCGCTACGATCGTTCGAGCCTCACAGTCAGCAACTTCACGAACCCGAGCATCGCCCGATTGAGAGAGGGTGTGACGCTCGAGGCGGCCACGGCCGACCTGGCCCGGCTGGTACCGCTGGCCGTGGAGAGGTTCCCCGGCGGCCTGACCCTGGACTTCCTAGAGGAGACGCGGGGGGGGCCGCTTCTGCGGCCGTTGAAAGAGTCGGTCGTGGGCAACGTGGGTGATGTTCTCTGGGTGCTCTTGGGGACGGTGGGGTTCATCTTGCTCATCGCCTGCGCCAACGTGGCCAACCTGTTCCTGGTACGGGCCGAGGGGCGCGAGCGTGAGCTGGCGGTGCGGACCGCCATGGGAGCCAGGCGCCGGCAGGTCGCGGGGCAGTTCCTGGTGGAGAGCGTGCTGCTGGGGCTATTGGGCGGTGCCGTCGGTCTGGGCCTGGCCCACGGGGGCCTGCGGCTGCTGGTGGCGATCGCACCGTCCGACTTGCCGCGTCTGGACGAGGTCGCCCTCGATCCTGTCGTTCTGCTCTTCACCCTGTGCATCTCGATACTGTCGGGGATCCTTTTCGGGCTCTTCCCGGTCCTGCGCTGGGGGCATGTGGATCTGGTGAACGCGCTCAAGGAAGGGGGGCGCGGCTCGGGCGCCGGTCGCGAGCGTCACCGGACGCGGAACGCACTCGTGGTCGGACAGATCACTCTGGCGCTGGTGCTGCTCATCGGATCGGGCCTCATGGTGCGGAGCTTCCAGGCGATCCGGCGGGCGAACCCGGGCTTCCGGAACCCCGAGGAGATTCTCGTTCTGGCCGTCTCGGTTCCCAGCGAGGCGGCGGAGAGCCCCGACGAGGTCGTGCAGACCTACGAGCTCGTGACGCGCCGCCTGGCGGAGGTTCCGGGAGTGGTCTCGGTCGGGTCCTCCAGCTCGGTCACCATGGATGGCCGGGGTGGCTGGGATCCAATCTTCGTCGAGGACTTCCCGCTACCCGAAGGCCAGCTGCCGCCGATTCGCCGCTTCAAGTGGATCGGTGCCGGGTACTTCGAGACGATGGGTAACCCGATCGTCGCCGGCCGCGGGCTCACATGGGCCGACATCCGCAACCGAGCCCGGGTAATCCTGGTCACGGAGAATTTCGCGCGGGAGTACTGGAACGACCCCGCCGCTGCCATCGGCAAGCGGATCGGAACCGGGATGGCGCCGGGCAGCTGGCGAGAGATCATCGGCGTCGTCGGCGACGTCCGAGACGATGGCGCCACGCAGGATCCCGTAGCGACCATCTACTGGCCTATGCTGCTGGAGGATTTCTGGGCGGGGACCCGCGGGGACGCCCCCTTCGTGCAGCGGACCATGCTGTTCGCGATCCGTAGCCCGCGGGTCGGAACCGCCGCCTTCCTGAGCGAGATCAGGCAGGCCGTCTGGTCGATCCTGCCCGACCGGCCGCTCACCTACGTCCAGTATCTGGACGACATCCTGCGCGGCTCGATGGCTCGTACCTCGTTCACGCTGGTGATGCTGGGCATCGCTGCGGCCGTCGCCCTACTGCTCGCCACCGTGGGAGTCTACGGCGTGATCTCGTACGTGGTGAGCCAGCGGACCCGCGAGATCGGGGTCCGCATCGCCCTGGGCGCCTCATCTTCCACCGTGACGGGGATGGTTCTCAGGCAGGGGCTCGTCTTAGCCGTCATCGGGGTGGCCCTGGGGCTCGCCGCGGCCTACGGGCTGACCCGGTTGATGACGGGCCTCCTCTTCGGGGTGAGCCCGCTCGACCCGCTCACCTATGTGATGGTCGCCGTGAGTCTGACGGCCGTGGCGCTACTGGCCAGCTACCTGCCGGCGCGGCGCGCGGCGTGGGTCGATCCGATGGAGGCGCTGCGGGCGGAGTAGCGGACCGGGGGTTCGTGGGCCGGAGGTGTGGACTTCGACTCTGGACAGTCCACAGCCGATTACCGACGTCGAGCTCATTACTCAACGTTCGATGTCCGACCGTTGACAACCGGAGTCCGGCACCGCGCGTCGAATTTCGGACGTCGGCAGTCGATCGCCGAGCAGAAAGGCGAGCGTCGGCCGACGACTATCAGCTGGCGGCTGGCGGACTAATCAGCGAGCGGTGTCCTGGACACGGTCTCCGGGACATAGCGAAAGATGATCCCGGCGGCGAGCAGCGTGACGAGGCCGACTGCAAGAAACGGCAGCTCGAAGAAGAAGACGGCGAGCAGCCCGGCGTCGGCGGTTCTACCGTCTGACGAAGAAAGGCGTGGAGGCGCTGGCGGCGCAGCGGAAGACATGGAAGGAGTTCACGAAGGCGGTGAACCTGGTAGTGGAGCCGAGCCATGCGTAATTGGAAGCGATATGTGCGGGAGCATCTGGAGCTACCCGGCCTCGCTGGTGAGCAAGAGGCGGAGGTCATCGAAGAGATCGCGGGTCAGCTGGAGGAGCGCTACGGTGAAGCGCGGGCGCGAGGCTTTGGAGAGGAGGAGGCGGAGGCGGAGGCGCTGGCGTTGATCAGCGATTGGAGTGCTCTGGCCCGGGACGTCCGGGGCTCGAAGCGATTCGCCACTGCGCCGCGGATCGAGCACCGCGTCGAGGAGGGGGAGTACGCGATCCGGACGCGGGGCGGGTCGTGGATCCCGGTGGCCGATATCCTACGCGACCTGCGGCTCGCCGTTCGCCGGCTGCGCCGGGCGCCGCTGTTCGGCGCGGTCGTGGTGCTGACACTGGGGATCGGCATCGGGGCGAACACGGCGATCTTCAGCCTGGTGAAGGGGATCATGCTCGATCCCCTGCCCTACGATGAGCCGGACCGGCTGGTGGCGGTGTACTCGTCGGCGCCGGGCATCGGCGAGGGAATCCTGCCGCAGTCCCCGGCGGTCCACTTCACCTACGAGGACGAGGCCCGGCTCATCGAGTCGCTCGGGCTGTACAGAGGTGACGGTGTAACGGTGCTCGGACTCGACGAACCGGTGCGTATCCCGGCGATGTTCATGACGGCCGGGACGCTGCCGACGCTGGGCGTCCGACCGCTGCTGGGCCGGCTGTTCAGCGTCGAGAACGCTACGCCGGGCACTCCCGAAACGGTCATACTCAGCTACGGTTACTGGCGGAGTCGGTTCGGCGGGGATCCGGTGACTATCGGCCGTACGCTGAACATCAACGGACGGGTCCGGGAGATCATCGGTGTCCTGCCGCAGGGTTTCCGATTCCCGCTAGGCGATCCCGCGGTGTATCTCCCCTACCGC
>JABAOH010002083.1_pt6 | contig 24777 bp, 18 predicted proteins | sample 7062181 | NCBI WGS metagenome assembly JABAOH01 (sample SAMN14538630, study PRJNA623070) | marine sediment metagenome | biome: marine biome [ENVO:00000428]; feature: marine pelagic biome [ENVO:01000023]; material: deep marine sediment [ENVO:00002113]; isolation source: pool of 5 deep marine... | reverse complement strand
ACTGAAAAGTCCTGCTTCGTCCCTATGTAGATCCTACCTGTACTGTCTATCGCTATGGATATAGGCTTCACTATGGATATCCTGTCCTTAAGCTCACCGGTCTTCCTGTATATGGATACACGGTTCTTCGCCCCCTCTATTACGTATATGCTCCCATCAGCCGAGGTGGCAAGCTGTCCAGGTGCGGATAGTCCTTCTATGGATGGCAATGGCTCATAGGCAGGCAGGCATCGTTGCGGAGTAGGCTGAGGCTGTAAATAGCAGAAACGCTATGATTGATATGCAGAGCCAGTTGACCAGGTTACTTCCTTTCAAGTTGTCTATCTCCTTAGTCTGTTTTTAGACTATTATCAAAAACAACAGAGCAAGTATAGTTCCAATTTGATAATGTGTTACATTAGTTGATAGTCTATATCTAAACTGTCTATTCCCCCAATATCATGGGAAAAAACAAAATTTAATTTAAAAAAGTGAGGTTATTAATTATATTAATGTTTTAAAAAACATGTCAATAATACAAAAATCTAGACTTATCTGGGGCAAATCGCACATTAACTGGAAATTAATTTCCAGTTAAAAATAATAAAATATCATTTATCAGCTTTAGATTAACGAAACAATTTATACACGTTATGAAAAGGTAAACGGTATACATAAACCGTATAATAAGAAAGTAGAGTTTAATCTATATAATGGTTAGTCTGCCAATTATACCTGACTACCAGTATCAAATAACAATCTTTTAATCATGTGAAATAAGACGTATGAATTGATAACGAACTAACAAAGGGAATTACAAAGGCTGTAATGAACGAAAGTAGAAAACATCCTATTACTAGCCATGCCGCCTTTTTACCTTTCCAACCGAAGAAAAAGCGCATGTGCAGATAGAACCCGTAAAAGAGCCATGTTATTAAAGACCATGTCTCTATGGGATCCCACCCCCAGTACCTTCCCCAGCTCTGATTGGCCCAGATAGAGCCTGCAATTACCCCGATACTCCAGAATGTAAACCCAAAGGTTGCAAAGCGGTAGCTGTAATAGTCCAGCGTTTCTAACGCAGGTAACTTCAAGAATAAGCCCCTCTCTCCTTTATTCTCTTTTAAAAGGTAAAAAAGAGCGGCTGCAAGTGATATGAGAATAGCGCCCACTGCCAGTTTATAAAAACTCACATGAAGAACAAGCCATATACTTTTCAGAGAAGGGGGAAGCCTCTTTATCTCCGGATTCGAAAAAAGACCGTATGTCATCGTAAGGAATGCATAAGGCATAACAATCATCCCGGCAAAACGAATCTTATGGATCTTTGCTGAAAATAGCAGAAACATCACTATAAATATCCATGCATTTGAGGAGAGCACCTCGTACCTGGCCATATAAGGGCCGTGTCCTGAAACAGACCATCGTATAAGAATTGCGGCTGAATGGGGAATCAGTCCTGAAAGAGAAAGGCCAACTGCCCACTTATAGACCTTATCTTTATTAAAGAGGGTTGAAATACTAAAGGCAACCGCAGCAAGTGCATAAAACACCACAGAACTCCAGTGAAGTAATGTTTCAAGTCGTAAAAGTTCCATAGATTATTTTAGTTTTTCCTGGGAATAATATAAAGCAGCAAAAGCCCGGCTATTGATAATCCAAATCCAATAAAGACTATAGGTGTTCCTTTGCTTTGGACAAGCCTTATCCCGCTCCAGTATCTGACACCGGTCCAGGTAATGCCCTCATTATCAGGCAACAGCACTGTCTGTCCTGGAAAGGTCATCCCCTTATATACTTCTTTAACGCCTCTCTCAACGCCCAGATCCAAAGTCGGCTTATTGAGATAGTAAGAACTCTTCGTGTAGTCCGGGAAAAATTTCACCTTAATAATATATGGTGTTGTAGGGATTTCAGTGATCCCATAAGAAGGCTCTACCCTGTTTGACTGCCTGTCTATATTAAAGAGGGTATAAAAACCATCACCACTCTTTCTCTTAAAAATAAAATACAGGGTATAGCCATAATCACGTGCCTGATAAAGCTTTACACCATTATATATATGTGTATGGTTTATACCGAGTGTGACCTTTTCTTCAAAACCATTTTCTTTGACAGTCAGCAGGCTGTCAAGTTCCTTTATTGCGCCGTTTTCCCAGTATGAATGCTCAAATTTATTAAGCCGTATCAAGAAGCCGGGGTTAAAGCTATCAGCAAAAACTCCCAACTCCTTTGAAAGCAGTGATTTCTCATCCCCTGGATATATCTCTCCCTCTATAAGCTGGATAAAACCCCTCTTCTGAAAAGAGAGGGTATAAAAGGATGCCAGGATAACTATAAGTAGCCCAAGATGAAAAAGGAAACCACCCCATTTTCTCGCTCCCCTTTTCCGCCTTTTAATCAATGCAGTAAACTGAAGATAAACTGTATTACAGAGCAGCACTGTAAGTATAAGGACGAGAATAAGAAACCATTTAGTCGAAAAAACCCTGTTAAGCCCCAACTGGTCAACAATAAAGTAAGTGTAAGGGCTTTCTACCTGCCAGTTCTCAAAATACTGGGGGCTGTTATATGCAGACTGGGGGATCAGGACACCGACAAGTGAGGCAAGGAGGGTGATACTTATAAAGACAATTATAATCTTCGGAGATCTCAGTATCTGCCTTAATTCTTTATTCACTCCTTAAATAGTAATCCTCTTTATATTTGAATATCAAGAAGGCAATAATAGGGCAAACGTATCATACAATTGTAACACGGTTATTTTTAATATTTTTGTTCATTGGTTTAGTGGCTCCTTGAATTCCTGTGATGAGCAGGGAGTTATTTATCCTTAAATAGAAATAGTGGTATGTCAATTAAAGTTTAAAGGTTTGACCCCTTTATGGGTGTACAGAATCACACGGGTCAGGGCCGCCGCCGCCGGGAAAGCCTGCCTTTGTCGTGCACTGGACTGAGTCGCAAGTATAGCCGTTACGCGTAGTCTGCACAAACTTGGTAAGCCAGGATGAATTGCCGTTAAGGTTATAAGGATCAGGATCAGAATCAAGGGCCATCAGCCTCGCCCTTCGTGAACCGTGCGGCCTTGCCACGTGGCACACAACACATGCAATATTATTCCTGTCCTGAAGAGCTAGTCCTCCATAATACCCGATATGGTAGTCGTGGACATTATTGGAAAATGTAGTATTATTATCCAAAAACCGATGGCATATTGTACAGAGCAGTCCGGTAGGTAAGGAAAAGGGTGAATCTCTGCCATTTGCACTGAAATCCACCAGGCTCCACTTTGTTGTACCATCTGACTTATATGGATATGTGCCGTACCTCAGTATGGGGTCGTTTGCAGAACCGTGTGGGCCTTCAGGGTCACCTCCGGCAACATCATTTGCTGCATGGCAGTCAGAACAGTACATTGCCTTGCCAACACCTGATGCACCCCAGTATGAGCCCTGCATCTGCTCATTCGCAAGATTATCTGCAATGGCACTCGCTACGGGATGGCGTGATTCATTGCCGGTGCTTACCTCAAGCCCGACATCCGTCCAGTCCGCATCCCATGTTGTCAGGCTCGTGTTTGCTCCTGAATGGCATTTAAAGCAGATTTCGTACTCCTTTGTTGCTATTGCAAGTGTATAACTTACAGGTGCAGTCCAGTTTAAACCGGAAAATGTGGTCTGTGCTCCGTAGACCCCATCGATTACATTGGATACATCATTTTCTGTAGTTCCGACTGTATGTAAACCTGACTGTGCTATGTGGGGGTTGTGGCAGTCAACGCACTCAACATGCTTGTTAGCAGATATGCTCGCAAAGGTATCCTGAGTACCTGCCAGATGTTCGTCAATGTATGCCTCCACGTTGTGTCTATAAGTTTCAAACTTAATCTGTGACTCTATATCTTCTGCTGCCGGGTTGCCGTCATGGCATTCGAAACAGAGCGTTTCTTCACGCGAAAAAACCATGCTGGGTATAGGGTTAATGTTGGCAGTACCGTCATCATATCCATGCGGATTATGGCAGTTTCTGCAATTCCCTGCATCTGTAAATGTATCAGGCAATGGACCAGGGGGGACAAGAGTGGTTGGCCAGATCATTGTGCCGTCTGTATTGTGAATAGAATTATTATATATTACACTCCCTCTATAAACACCGTATCTTCCATACCCCAAACCAATACCAAAATTAAATGTCTCATGGCAGGCATAGCAGAGCATGTTTTTATTAGCACCATAGTTGGTTCGAAAAACGCTGTACGATGAAGCACCTTCTGCTGGAGGAGGCGTAGGCTCACTGCCAGATATACTGGCATGCTGGTCATGGCAATGGCCGCATTGACCTGTCGGATATGGATCTGCTGCTGTAGGGTATGGAGCACCGGTAACAGCAGCACGGTTAACACCGGTCGCGGCGTTTCCATGGGCAGTAGAAAGGTAGGTACCTCCGCTTGTGATGTCTGGATATATAATCCACATAAAGGAGATCACAAGGCATAAAGTTAAAAGCGTATAGCCGATAATCGTACTTAATTTAATATGATGACCCTTTTTCATAAAACTAACCATTCAACCTTTAGCTTGCTACGATAATCCGCTGAGACGGATACGTTGCCGTAACCATATTTAATCCTTGTTCGTATGACATACATTACACCCAGATAGTGCCCTTACAAGGTTTGCATTCTTGTAATCCCACCTCATAATTTTGTAATACGGGGATGCATGTGCCCTGTGACATGAAAGGCACATTACTATATCATTTCCTGGAGTCACAGTAGATGATGCTGATGCAGTACCGTCAGCAATACTCTGTCTGGCTATCGGTGCAATTATATCCTGTTCAGTTGCATCTAAACTATAAATTGTATATGAAGAATATTCCCCGGAGGCTGGCAGAATCACATCTGTCGGGTGCCTTATCCACGGGCTGGTAACTCCTATGCCTCCGCTTGAGTGAAAATCTCCGTGACATTCTGCACAGAACTCACTGATAGTATCAATATCACCCCATACCTGACCTGCCCTGACTCCAAAGGGAGACCCCCTGTATTCATTATGGTCATTAATATTAACTGTTTCCTGCCAGTCATCATCCTCTGCTCCACGAACCTTATACAGAAACCTGTAACTGAGACCTACCGTGTTACCCTGTCCAATTTCAGTAAAACCAGCGCCAAACTTTAGAATTGTATCAACTGTATGGTGACTCCCGTAAATGGCAAGTATAGGGCTCACCTGATCCCTGTTACCATGACAGCCGTTCTGTCCGGCACACATTATCTGTGATTGAATATTGTCCTGGTACCCCCCTGATGAAGGGTCATAGTTTGAGTCATAACCAGGCGGGGTATTTACTGGTACAATATTGAAATCTATCCAGATATTGGCATTACCAAAACCGTGCACATTGTGGCCTCTGGTGTCACCGCCCTCGCTGCTGAAAACATGCTTGTAATTCCCGGCTGCAAGATCGTTAACAGTGGTATTATACGCAATCTGGGGAGTATTGGCGATATATCGTGAGTTTCCGCCCACATTCCTTGCATGACATCCGAGACAATCACTTCTTAAAAGAACCGCCCTCGTTTCAGAATGGCAGTCAAAACAGTCTCCTGTGCCAAAACCGATTATTGGAGTTGAATCAAAAATCATACTGGCTCCGTTCTGGCTGTTGTGCATGGTATGACAATTACTGCAATTTTCGGCAATAATTGCATGGATTTCGCTGGAATTCACAAGAAAAAGCAAAAATATCAAGAAAATTGATATATAGTTCCTTAAGTTCATCGTAATTAAAATACCTTTTAAAGATATTTTAGCAATATCCGTGCCATATACAGTATCTACCATATAAGGCAAGTCAATTATTGCTACTTTTTATGACACTGTATGCAGAGTTGCCTCTTTCTATCAAATGTCAGCATAAACTGTGCTTTCGCAGAATGCATACTGTGACATGTAATGCAGGTAACAGGCTGGCCATTCCGGGGATCTATAACGTCTGTTCCGAGTGGATGTGTGATTTTATGCTGTGTTTTATGACAGCCTGTACAGACAGAAATTATGTCTGACTTGAAATAAAGCGGCTGACTGGAATGCAGCGGTATATGACATTGAAAACATTCTCTGTTATTTACAGGAACACACTTTAATTTCTTCAAGGTCTTTGCCATTATTGCCGTCCTTTTTGCCGTGCTTTCATGGCAGGTAAAACAAAATCCTGCTTCCTTTACAGTAAGATTTTTCTTGTTTGAAGCATGGTATTGATGGCAAGTTGCACAGGCATTCTCGCCCTTACCCTCGTGGACATCTCCATCCATAAATCTTGCCGGATCCTTCTTATGGCAGTTAAAGCACAACTCCTTACCAGATAACCTGGAAGTTATCTTCCTGTTAGCTATGATAGGATTATGACATTCTTCACATTTTTTATCCGTAAAGGCAGTATGACCATAAGGACCGAGGAGTCCTTCAGCAATAGAGCCATGCCCTGTGTGGCATGATGTGCAATCCAGTTCTTTTGTAGCAAATGAAATAGAAATACCCCCGCTTTTACACAGGGGCGAATGACATTTTTTGCATACCTTCTCAGGTGTCCCAATCATCTGGTAATCCTGGGAAGATGCGTGAGCATTATGACATGACGAACATTTCCCATCCTTAAAGGGTATGTGAAGATTCGGTTTGCCAAGCTGATCTTTCAGTGTTCCATGGCAATCCCAGCAGATATTTTTTTCTTCCTTGACCAGAAGATGCTTATTCTCACCACTGTGGGCATAATGGCAATCAGTACATACACCTTTTTGAAGGGCACCATGTATGCTGGCTTCTTTTAAAAGATTATTGAGGCCAACATGACAATTCAGACAAAGTAAATTTATCTCATCATTCAATAATCCATGGAGATCTGATGTATGAGAATTATGGCATGACAGACATTTACCCTCTTTAAAAGGGAAATGGATATGCCTGCGTGAAAGGCTCTCTTTAAGTTTTACATGACACTTATAACAGAGAGCAGGCACATCGGCCTTGAGGTCAGCCTGAGCATAGGCTAAACCACCCCAGACTAAGATAAATGCTATTAGCATAATTAGCAGAGGAAACGTCTTACGGTAACGAAACCCGTATCGTCTTTCGGTTACTTCGTTCGGCTTTTTAACGTTGTCGTTGTCCTTAACCGAAACAGCTATTGAGTTTGTAGTGTTCATTGTGTTCATTTAGTTTTTTCCCATTTATCGTTTATCATCTGCCCTTTATTCAATATTCAATCAACAATCTCCTTACTCTTAATTCCTCAATCCCTAAATTCATAAATTCCTAAATTTTCAATCTTTATTTCTTACTGCCTACTTCCTACTCCTTACTCTTTTTATTTAGTGCCTACTGCTTACTGCCTACTTCCTACTTTTTTNNTACTTTTTTACTCCATGCTTTATATTACATGGCAGAATTTGCAATCTCCCTTTATAAATGGGTTGTGCTTTATATTTCTCAGCAGGCCCGGTTTTTCCGTCACATGGGGCTGGTGACATCCCAGGCACTTATTGATTTTTCCTATAGACATCAGATGAACATTTAACATCCTGGCTGTGTCCTCTGCATGGCATTTAATGCATAATGTTTTATCTTTATCACTAAGCAAGTTGCGTGATTCGGAATAATGAGAGATGTGACAGCTCAGACAGTCTCCTTCATCCATGTCGATATGTCCTTTTCTTAGAGTTGTGGTAACTATTCTTTCATGACATGAAAGACATAGTTCCTTAGGGTGACCTAAAATCAGCTTTGCAAGCTTTGTCCCGTGTGGACTATGACATTCTGTGCACTTGCCTTCTTCAACAGGTATGTGAATGTTAGGATAACTCTTTAAGTCGTTTTCCATATCGTCATGACATTCATAACACAGGTCAGCCATTGGTTTAACAGTATTTGAGATGTAATCGCTTGCATGCGGGTCGTGACAGGTTCCACAGGCACTGTCTCCAAAAGGCTTATGTATATTGCCACCTTTTACATCAAGAATCATGTCACCGTGACAGTTCAGGCAAAGCTCACCCATTAAATTATTCAGCAGGCTTTCATAAGCAGAAGCATGTGGCTTATGACAGGATATACATTTTTTTATGTTAACAGGTGTATGGATAAAAGTCTTGAAGAACTCTTTTTCCTCCTCTTTATGGCATGTATAACACAAATCACTCATGAACGTTTTGGCCATAGCACTGTTATCGCTGCCGTGGGCATCATGGCATTCTGTACAGTCAAGCTCTGAAAAAGGGCTATGTAAATATCTTTCATTTAATTCATTTTCTGTATTAATATGGCAGTTAAAACATATTTCTTTAGGATCTGCCTTCAGCAAATAAAACCTGTTTTCCGATGAATGTGGATCATGACAGGCTTTACATCCTTTCTCTTTTATCGGTTTATGCAGGTGACTTACTTTTAATATTCCTGACATGTCCGTGTGGCAATTCAGGCAAATTTCGTTTTTATCAAAAATGGTTATCTTCGGGTAATCTGTGGCATGCGGGCCATGACAGCTCAGGCATTTACCTTCATCAAGAGGGCGATGCCTGTATGACTTTTTAAATTCGCTCTCTTCCCTTGCATGGCATTTATAACATAACCTGTCATCCGAAGCTATAACATCCAAGGGGTTAGGGTCTGTGGGTTGTTTATGGCATGAATCGCATTGAAGGAGTCTCAAAGGATTATGAACAGATTCCCTTAATAATCTTTCATTTGTTGAGCTGTGGGGGGTGTGACATTCCGAGCATATGCCCTGTTGAACCGGATAATTTTTATGAGACTTTTTAAAACCTGTTTCAGAATAATTATGACATGACCCGCAGAGTTCCACTTCATCCTTAATAAGACTATATTTGTACTGTGAGCCGTGGGCTGCATGACATATAAGACACCCATCAGTAGCAGGCTTATGGCGATTTGCCCTCATAAATCCAGCCTGATCGTGACAGGTAAAACACAACTCGCTTCCTGTCTTTTTCTGGAGAGACTCATTGTCCGATGCATGAGGATTATGGCATGGTAGACATTTGCCCTGCTTTAGTGCAGTATGTACATAAGCCATCTTTTCAATATCCGAAGACATCTGGGAATGGCAGAGGTAACACAGCCTTATCTCCTCCCTTTCCTTGAGAGATTTAACTGCAATCCTGCCATGGCGGATATGACATGCTTCACAGTCCCGTTTAGACATAGGTTCATGTACATATTTCTTATTGAACTCACTCAATTTCTCTTTGTGACAGTCAATGCAAGGTTTAGGTGCAAAGCCGCGGCGCTTTTTTACAACTCTGCCCTCAGGTGCACATGCAGCAATGAGGCTGATGATAAAAAGTATTGCTATTATCTTAAAGTAATTATTGAAGTTTATTGCTCTTTTTTCTTTTACTGGTAACATTATATTTATATTACACGGTTTTTATACCTGTTAATATAAAAAACTACAATAATATTATAGCTAAATATATACCATGTCAAGTTAATTGTCATTTCCCATTTTCTTTTCTATTGACTGGATTGCATCATCAAAGACTCTAATTTCTGCCTCCTGTCTCAATTTTTCTAAATATTTGTTATAAAGTTTAACCAACTGTTCTCTAAAATAGGCCATGGTTACATTATCTTTGACTTTATCGAATTCTTTTATACTTTCTTCTGTTTTTGCAGACAGTTTTATTATACTGTAGCGTGAATCAGTACTGAATATCGGGCTTATGTCACCGGGCTTCAGTGAATCAATAATCTCCCTGACAGGTTTAGGCAATTCCTTCCTCGTAAGCCATATATATCCTCCTTCAACATCCTCTTCTGAATCAGGTGATTTAATTTTTGCCAGCCAGGAGAAATCAGCACCATTCTCAAGTTGATTCAATATATTACGGGCCTCTTCCATTGTCTCCACCGTTATCTGCTGCACTTTAAAAAGCGCCGGGTTAAGATAATTTTTTTGGTTATTTAAGTAGTAATTTTCCAATGCCTCATCAGTGACAACTATCAATGGTTCAATTACTCTCTTGATAAATACATTCTCTAGAAACTGGTTCTGGTATCGGCGCACCCTGTCTCTTAAGTCGGTTGTCATTTCATAATGTCTGCTAATCGCCTCATGGTCTACCAGTTTGTGATCAATCCAGCTGTTAATTACTGCTTCATTAATGTTTGATTTATCTTTAGATCTCAAGTAAACAGGCAGAGCTATTTCTACAAAATCTCCTACTGTTAATACCGAATCATAAACCTCCGCCAGAGGACTTTTGTCCATCCACAATTTATCCAACTCAGCCTGTTCTACATCCAGCTTAATCTCTGAAAGAAGCTCTTGATTAATATTTATGACTGCCTGTTCACGTAGATACCCCAGGTATTCATCCGAGCGCTCTTTTTCTCTCTTTTTTCTCAAAGATTTTTCTATCTCCATTCTAACTGTTTCAAACTTTTCGTCAGGGAGTCCTTTAATATCAAGTGCTTTTAAAATATAATACTTTTCTTTGATTTTTATAATATCACTCAATTCATCGGGTTTTAGACTGTCAAGGGATTTTAATATATATGGGTCTAGAGCATTTCTCCTGAAAAGAACTGCACCTCCGTCTCTTATAGAGGCATTAGAAGAATATTCTCTGGCCATATCACTAAAATCAGCTCCATCCTTAAGTTTATCCAAAATATTTTTTGCAGCCTCTTCAGAGTCTGCCTCTATAATATTAAATCGCATATAGTTCTTCCTGTAGATCTCCATAATATCTTCTTCTGTTATCGAGACTTTCTGCACGATCTCCTCTTGATGGAGCCTCACTACAGACTCTCTCAGGACAAAAGCACGGACTGCCCTTTGCACCTCGGGAAACTGTTCAATTCCCATACGCCGTGCCTCGTCAGCAATCAATCTGACATTTATAATTTTCTGAACAAACTGAGATATGTCAAGAGAACCTGCAGTTGAGAGGTCCCGTCTCCTGTGAGCAATCCGCAATGAATAATTTAGGTCTTTTTCATTTATAGGCTCGCCATCTACAACTGCCAAAATTTTTTCCTGCTTAGAAAATGAAGCACACCCACCAAGACAAGTAATAAGTAGGAAGCAAGAAGCAAGAAGTAAAACATAATAAGAGAAACATAAAGTTCTCTTGACTTCAGACCATTTGTGTCTTATCACCAATTTACTTTTTCCATTTTCTCTGTTAATTTCTCAACTATATCAGTTGCAACTTTATCCACGGCTCTTATCTTGCCCCAGTCGAAAATGATTATATTATCGTCACCGCCTAATCTGCTACTTTCGTACCATAAAATTCTATTTTCTCTGGCATCTATAAGTCTGGCTGAAATATCCACTTCAGGCGGGGAAGAAGTATCCATCCCGTCTGAATATAGTTCCACCGTACCAACTAAAATTCCATCCACCATTAAAGAATCCGACAGGGCTTTTATACTTTTGTAATCCAGCTCGCCTTTATATCTCACCCTTGATTTCACTATAGCTCTCCTGACCTCACCATATTCTATAGTCTCAAATACTCGACTCTTGAACAGCTCCACTAAAAACATATTGGTAGCTATAATACCCGCATCTACTCTTCTGCTTTTGTTCAGAAAGGGCATTACAGCAATTTTGTATGTATATTCTTTTTCTATAAAAGGCGGTACGGTACTGAAAGACTCAAATAGTCTGTTCACGACCTTTGGAACCAATTCGTCCATTGTTTTTGCCGTGCCCAAACCAAGTATCTTGGTAAAATCTTCTCCAGTAGCAGTGGCAAAATTTGCCCACAGTATGAGTCCGGTAGAGGAATCTACCAGGCGTGTTGAAAGTCCGATCTGGGGGTTTTCCCTGATATAAATTGAATAAACAGAACCCAACAAAATAGCACTTGCATTCAATTCACTCCCTATTTTACGAGCCAGCTCTCTTGAGATGTAACTTGTTGTCCTTACCCTCTCTTTAAGTAAAAATCTGTTCAGGCTATCCGCATCAACAATTTCGAAACCCTCCCCTTCCAGACGCTGCTTCAACACAGGCATAACGTATATCAGGGCATCTTTTTCATCGCTTAAATTCTCAAAAGGAAAGAGAGCTATTTTCCCTTTTAATTCGCCCCCTGCCGATAATGACTGTTCTGCATAACCTGACCCTGCAGAAAAGTGCATAATGATGATCAGGGAGCATAGAGCATAGAGCATAGAGAGGATAATGTTTACCAGGTTACCTTTTTTTATCATAATTTATTAAAATATTTTTTTAAAAAAAAACTTAAACTGTGAAAACTGCTGAAACTGTAGTTCTCCGGTATTGGCTATTTGATCTATGCCATTTACCCTTTGCCTTTAGCCTGTTTTTTATCTAGTGCCTACTCTTTACTCCTTACTTCTTACTCTTTACCTCTACCTTTAACTTTACCTGTCTTTCTTTACTCCTTACTTCTTACCCTGGCTTTTTGCACATTAATAATAATATGTAAGTGTCTGGATAGCCTCTCTTACAACCCTCAGCATTGTTTCACTTAACGTATCAACCCTGGAACCAAAATGTCTTGCCATGAAACTGTCCCCTACACTCGTTCTTGTAACTGACCAGATGATACTTCCTGAATTTGCATCTGCCATCATCAGGGTAATAGTCACCTCTGGGGCAGAAACGTTTCCAATTCTGACCGTTCCAAATCTCTCGACAGAACCAAATACGACAGCCTGAACTTTCAGTGTTTTCCCTAAATTTTTTATCTGTTCTGCATTCAGAGATGAAATAGATCTGATTCCAGTCTTATCGACTGCAGATATTGCATCACCTGGAACTACAACGTCGACAAGGCCCGAAACAAGCAGCTCATTGATCACAACCTGCCTCACAGCTTCACCGGCAGTCCTGTCGTTACTGAGGTTATCAAGTGGCAATACCGCCACCTTTTCGATAAAGCTAAAGTCTACATCTTCGCGGATATGATATGCAGAGTCCTTTCGGGCTCCGCAGCCGATAATCATTAATGTTATAATGAGTAAACCTGTCAGGAGAAATTTCTTTAAAAAACTCATTTTAAAATACCTCTCAATCGTTAGTGTTCAAATACCAATTGTCTGACACAGGCACTTTAACCATGGGCTTACAATTAAAATAAAGTATCAATGGCTTCATGTACTAATTTCCTGGCTGCCTCACTCAGTGTTTTGCTTTCCGCCCCAAAGTGTCTAGTCCAGAAGCTGGCGCCACCTGACGTATGCCATACAGACCATATAATGCTGCTTGAGGATGTCTCAAGCAATCTTAGACTGATTGACACCTCAGGATAACTTGCTGCAACATAGCTGCTTACCTGAAACGCTTCCACCGAGCCCATCATAACTGCATCCACTCCCAGTGTTTCTCCTATCTCTTTTATATTCTCACTGCTTATGGTACTCAGGGATTTAACCTTTAATTCTACAAGGAGTCTGGTTACTTCACCGGGTTCAATAACATCTATGCCTCTTGACAGCATTTCTGTAATTACCAGCCTCCTTATTTTTTCACCTGCAAATTTATCGGTTGTCAGTGGCTCCAAAGGTAACACAGCTATCCTTTTGATACTGCTTATATCAGTATTTGGCCTGGCATAGTACTTCATTACCCTTGTGGAACTACACCCTGATACACCTGATACAATTGATGATACGAGCAAAAAAATAAGTATTAAAACGGAAGCATTAAAAAATTGCGTATTCTGCTTCTTATTTTTCAATCTTCTCTCCATAAACTAGTTTATATTATAAATACAGTAATTATAATGTGCAATTCAAATTTCCGCTAAAAGTATGGATTTCTGTCTTTGTATCATTCTTCTCCAGTGTGTAACTATATGTTAACTGGGCATTTATAAACTTGGTTATATACCATATCAAATAGCTGCTTATAGTATCAGCTGTTGAAGAATCTAGTTCGGTATAAGTGTTTTTATAATCCAAATTAAGCCTGATAGCTGGCAGCGGCAGCCAATCCATTAAAAATTCCCTTGTTAGAGTAATATTACTATCTGTATTTAATATCTTATAGCTGCCTGAAATATTGACAAAACGACCAGGCCTGTAGGTCAGTTGCAATTTACCCTCCTGTGAATCTGAGGATGTGCTTTCTGAAGAAATCCAATTAAACCCGTAATTAATATTTCCGGACAGTTTCTTCGTAAATATTGCATGGATTGAGCCGGTAATAAAACGTGAAGAAGTCTCGGTGTCGTTTGTATATGATTTTGACTCTGTGTAACCAATATCGTTAACCATGTTAACATCCCTGTATAATCTTGAACCGATACTTAATAAAATCGAGTTGCTATTCATTTGCTTCTCGCCAAAGCTGTAGCTGTCAGTTCTTATTAAAGAGAGACTTGTATTAATGCTCTGCAGTGGAGATGAACTGAAGGATAATGAATAGGTATTGGATTTAATATCCGTTGTATCTTTGTTATCAAATGCCTCGTTTCTTTGAAAATTAAAGGTTGTTGTAAGCAGCCTGTGTGTCAACCATGTTGATGATATAGCGAAGGTTCTCGTTACATTGGTAATCATTGCCTTGTCCAGCTCTGTTTCAGGTTTGATAAACACATTTGTTAACATGCCAGAGATAGAATTCAGGATTGATTCGGGAGTCTGATCTGACCTATTTAAATAGAAATTTAATGAGAAACTCAACTTTTTTAAAGGTCTCAGACCTGCACTGATACTCAGTCCCTGTGTAAAAAATTCTGTTACTTCAGAAAGCTCGCCTGTTGATGGGACAATATCTGTACCATACGCCTCGACCTCAGTTACAAAAACATCATTTATAGTGGCTGTGGCCAGATTCACTGCCTTAAAATACCGGGCAGTCGTTGATGTAAACGTTATCTCAACGAGGTATATGTTATTGAAGACATCATATTGAGTTACTGTTACGCCTGAAACAGGTATACTTGTCCATATCGTTCCCGGTATATTGGTATTGCTCCAGTAGATTTCCCAGTTAGCCGGGTTAGTAAGATTTACATCCAGTCTGACATCTTTATTCACATAAATAAACATACGATCAACACTCTTTCCAGATGATAATTGCTCAAGACCTATGTTATAATAAAGGAATCCGTTTGCACCGATATTGTACCCGGTCGGGTTAATCCTATCATTGTCTATTAATAGACCATCAGCAGCTAAAGAATCAACACTTCGATTTGCTAGATCTGGACCAAGTGCCCAACGCCCGGTTTGTGGCGTCCGCATAAAAACCACACTTCCTGTTTCAGACACAAATTGGCGTCTTTTATTCCTTATATAGTTCCCCTGATAGCTTGAAAAAATTGTCAGTTTATTATTCCAGAAAATCCTGGAATATCCAATGTTGTATAAAGCACTAAAATTATCATCTATTGTCTTAGATGTTGTACTTACAGGCGTTTTAGTTATACGATGGACATAATTAAGGTTATATCCCAATTTAAAATCCTTATAAAAAGTCTGATAACCGGAGTTTCCAGAATATGATGTGACTGTACTATCCGTAATTTTTGGTGAAAGATAGTCGTAATTCTTTTGCCTGTCAATCTGAATCGAAAGAGATGGAAAATCTCTTGGTGTTAAATTAAAGCGGGAATAATAATATTCTTCGGTCATTCTGCTTTCTTTTTTTAATTTTGCTGTTGTCCATCTTTCATGACGCCGGTAACCAAGATTCACATTATAAACAGAATTACTTAGAAAAAAATCTATCGCGGGTTCTATTGCCCTGCTGTAGTTTTTTGTAGTATTTCCCAGGCTATCTGTAAAACTGAGATCATTGAGTGTCGTCCTGACATAGAGCTGATAAGATATTTTCGGGGTAATCTTTTTATTCAAGGTCAGATAATAATTCTGTCTAAAAGTACTGGATTTTGTTTCGTCCTCATCGTCTTCAGTCTGTTCTGTGGTAGTGTATTCAATATTTGATAATAAATTAAGACCCTCGGCAAATACATATGAGTTTAAAAAAAGTATTAAAAAAAGAGCCAATAGCAAAGAGCTTAGATTGAAGAGCTTTGAACCGGCATGGCATCGCTGCAGTGAACTTTTTACATTTCCTTTGCTATCTGATTTTTGTTCATTCATACTTGCTCATGGCCTTTAGGTCTTTACCACTTACGGAAACATGGTTATGCCATATGGGTTATTACCCACAGGGATAACACGTTCCTCCCTTCTGGTTGTTCTGTCTATTACTGAGACATTATTTGACACCCTGTTAACAACATATATTTTCCTAATCTCAGGATCTAAAATCAGGGACCTCGGAGAATCTCCCACGGTTATAATTCCTACTGTTGGGGGTATCACCGTTTTTAAAGTACTTAAACTGTCAAAAGAAGGCCTGATAATCTGTATCTCGCCGGAAACTTCTTTTAAAAGATAAATCCTGTCAAGTGTCGGGTCAGCAATTGCTCCTATGACAAAAGTCCCAACATTATCGATAGTTCTGACAGCACCTGTCTCATTACCTCTTACAATCTGCAGGATATCTATCACTGAGAGTTTATCAGAGCCATAGTTGGCTACATAAACATTACCCCTCTGATAGTCCACAGAAAGTGCTACAGGGCTCCACTCTACTTCCAAATCTATTACCTCTTCACACCTGTTTTTGAGTATGTCAAACTTCAGTACAGATACGTATTTAGAATTTCTATTGGCTACATATACATTAAGAAATCTCTCGCGATAATCTCTCAATGTATTGATATCAACCTGGCTAAGAAAACTTGTACCAATCAGGCTTTCAAAAGGCGGATCAACTGCCACGGCAATTGGTCCATCACCTACATTAACCTTTTCTATCTCCTGATAGTTAGATGAATCAACTACTGATACTGAATTTGAGTTGTAATTGGTTACAAAAATGAGATCTTTTATATGTGATGCCCGGGCTACAGCTATACCTTCCTGTTCCCTGCCGAACCTGATAGGTATCTCGTTTTCCACTGTATTAGTAGTAGGATTTATCACTGAAACGCTGTTAGAAGCTGAATTGGCGACATAAACTCTTAGTCGATCTTTTCTGGAATTAACTGCAATACCTCTAGGTCTGTTCCCTACCATTATGGTCGATACCACCTCCCCTGTCTGTCTATTAATCACTGAAACATTGTCGGAGTCCTCGTTGGTTACATAAATAAGCAGAGAGCTTAACTCCGGTACTTCACCCTTAACAGTCATTAGAGGTTTGAAAAGGTATCCGTCCACAATCGACGCTTCAGAATTCCAGATCAAAAATAGTGTTACATTGTGTCTTCTCTTTACAGTAATGTCTATGGGTATCTCGATCCCTTCAGGAGGCAATGCAAGATCTGCTATCTGGTCTTTCCTTTTGATAGATGCTTTTTCTAATTTTAATTCAAGTTTTTTATATCTGCCCTCAGGCAGGAACCTTTCTCCTAAAAGAATCTGTCGATCTTCAACATCAATAGAGTTTATACTTAAAGGGGCGCTTATAATCGATCTGGGGATTCCATCTTCTGTAATAATATTTACTGCCAATAGATCAAATGTAATATTCACAGCAGCATGATCCGGACCGTTCAGAAAAATGGTAATCTGGCCATCGTCAGGCTTTGACATATTCCGCTTACTATTGGCTGTAGTACATCCGGAGGAAATAATAAAAACGCATAGAGCCAGGAGAGATGTTATATTAAACAATCTTATACAAATTTCCAAATATTTATTCCATTTCTGGAGATTCTTAAACTTAAACATTATCAGTCCTTTTTGCTAGAATATTTGCTCTCTTTTTAAATCCTTTACACTATTTAATAACAAAATTTACTCGCCTGTTCCTCGACCAGCAGCCCTCGTTTTGCTCTTTGCAAAGAGGCCTTTCTTCTCCATAACTTACTGTATTGATTCTGGATGAATCAATTCCAGTAGAGATGAGATAGTCTTTAACAGTCTTTGCCCTTCTGTCACCAAGTGCAAAATTATATTCATTTGTACCACGTTCGTCGCAATGACCTTCAATTAAAATTTTGTCTTCACTGTTTTTAATCAGCCATGAATAAACAGACTGAACTATAGGTTTATATTGATCTTTAAGATTATATTTATCAAAATCGAACTGGACATCTTCAAATACTGCTTTTTCGATTTTCTCTTTGATCTCCGGTTTATGTTCCTTAACATCTATTTTCTGCTCTCTGACCTTTTCAATCTGCTCCTTGATCTCTATAATTTCTTCTTCACCATCTGCAAATTTCTCTTCAATCTTTGCTACAAGCAATTCTTTCGCTTGAAACACCTCTACCCTGTTGTTAAATGTATCTGCAATCAATATCCTGCCCTCTTTATCTACAGCTATATCCCTCGGGTGCTGAAACCATCCCGGACCCCAGCCAAGACCTCCAAATTCAGTGATATAGGTGCCGTTTTTTTCATAGACATTTACAGTATGACGCATATAATCCACTACATACATTCGGCCATTTCGATTATCAACAGCTAAAGCCATCGGCTGGCTCAGCTTGCCACTGCTTCCTCCCTTCTCGCCGAATTTAAAAAGGAACTCTCTATTTTCATTATAGACGTATATTTTTCCTTCTATTGTGCTCACAAGGTATATCCTGCCTTCTTTATCAATAGTCACATTGTTTAATTTCACCTTTCTCCCTGATTCATCGGGTGACATTATATCTATCAGATTGTCTTTACTATCCAGTACTATAATGCCAGGGTAATAATTTGATGCCACATAAATATTGCCCTCTCTATCAGTAGCCAGACGATAAGGTATGAAAGAATCAGCCCCTTCAAAGCCGGCCAGGAAGATATCACGATCCCAATTAAGAGATGCATTTAAAACCGAAATCCTGTTTTTAGGATTATCCTTTGATGCGCCCATAGCAACGTAAACATTACCCTCCATATCTACTGTTAATCCCTGTGGATAAACAATGCCTTTTCTTTTACCAATAGTAAACAGCGGGAAAAAATCTGATGTAAATATAATGAATCTGCTCTTGCTGTCAATTACATATATCTCATCCATTACATGTTCTGCATGCACAAAAGCCGGGAAGGATAAACTGATATCTTCTTCATCATAAATTATAGTGTCAACATGTGTTATCTTTATCGCGTCCGGGCCTGCATAGACTTTATTAGGAACAAATAGTAAAAAACAGAATGCCAAGAGCACCGCAATTGGCGTATGAAGCCCAGGTTTTGGCGTATCGAGTACTTTAGACTTTTTCATTAGCCTTTTACCCTTTATTCTCTGCTTTTGCTCCTTGTCCTGTATCGTCTGGTACAGGGACCTTTGCTGTCTTTAAGTAAGAAATCCTGCTTATCATATAAGCCATAAATATTGCAAAGCCTATAGATGGCAGATAAAGTCGGTGTTCAAAAATTACGTCATATAAAACTATAAAGCTCGATGTTACCGATAAGGTTACAAAAAACCATATAATACCAAAAGATATCAATCTGTTCCTGCGAAACAACCATATAGCCAGAATGATTATTGATGCCAGAAGAACAAAATAAAACGCTGTCAGTAAATCTATATGCATGGTTATCGGCCAGTCATAATCCAAGTTGAGATTTAAAGGTAAAAAAAGCAGTTTAATATAGTACGGAATGACATGTAATTGGGTCAGAAAATACTGAAAGGATGTAATAGGTTCTACATTTGGCATTCTAATGCCTTTTGCATAGTCAAAGGAGACATATGTTCTTAACGCCGAGAAGCTCAAATATACGACTACAGATAAAGTTAAAAACATCGCAAGATGAATCTTGTAATGCCTTCTGAAAACTTTCCAGTCCCCGTTAGATATAAAGTAAAAATCATAGACGAGCAGCATTAAAGGAAGGGTAGCTGCTATCTGTTTAGTTGCCATCCCGAAACATGAGGCAATAAATGCCCCTATGAAATACAGTGACGAGCTTGAAGACCGGAATGCTTTGATGAAAAGAAGCAATGTTAGCAGATAGAAAAAAGTCGCTAAAACAGAAGAGCGGCTCACAATATATGTAACCGCCTCGGTCTGAACAGGATGGGCAATAAATATCAAACCGGCATAAAGAGGAATTTTATGGTTTATCTGGTTTGTCTGGTTTTTTGGGTGTATACGATTTGCCGGATTAATTGTCCATAGCAAAATGAAATAAAGCATTACACCGTTGAATATATGAAGAGTTAAATTCACCAAATGGTACCCAAAAACGTCAAGTTTGCCAAAATAGTAATTAAGGGCAAATGTCAGGTCCAGGACAGGCCGTGAAGATTTTGAGAAAATCTCTTTCAGATCAAACCTGTGGATTGTATAATTTTCTACGATAGACGGTGAATCATCAAAATGGAATGACGCATTAAAACTATTTGAATAGATGGCTATAGCTACAATAACCATCAGTAAAAGGCTGAGCATATTCTTCTTGGAATATGTCAACATATTAAGCCTGCTTAACATCGTTAATAATTTTAATTGTATATATTTAATGTGTCAATTAAATATATTCTGTAATATTTTAAATTTCCAGCTATACCTATATTGAAAAAAGGTATTATACGATACATAATAAGCAAATTCTGTTCCAATCAATATAAAGCTTCGAAGTGCCCTGTTAAAACTATGTGATAAAATTCAGATATAATAATGCCTTAAACATTCATACTGTGGCAAAACACACTTTATCATGTAAATAACACATCTATTTCAAGCGAATAGCATTAAGGGCTTTCTTTATCAGTTTGCCCCGTTAGAAGAAAATAACAACAATTTCTAAACGGGGCAAAACCCGTTAAAAGAGTTGGGAAGTAACCCCTGTGCTGTTCGCATAGATTATTCAGAATGATCTATCTAACAGAGTAAACCCCATTAGAAGACCTTCGCCCTTCTAACGGGGTAAAGATTTTTCAGCGAGAGTCATTGAGTGCACATATTCCTGTATTTTTATTTTTTTAAACTGCATTTTTGGGGTAAACTAATTAAAGTTGATTATTGATTAATGGGACAGGAAGAACCAATCAAACCGATAAAAAGATATATTGAACTTATTGTGCTGATTACAATTGTGCTTGTATACAGCACTCTTTCCTTTCAGCGAAACTTTATTTGGAAGAATGATATTTCCCTCTGGTCGGATGTGGCTGAAAAATCTCCCGGGAAATACAGACCTCACAACAATCTGGGACGGGCATATTCCGACAATAAACAGTATAATCTCGCTTTATCAGAATACCGGCATGCGTTAGGGATAAATCCATATGGTTCCAGGATATATGTCAATCTCGGGAGTGTCTATGAGAAAATGGGACTGGTAGAGGCTGCAACCGAGATGTACGAAAAGTCACTGAATATAGCCCCTGATGATTACAAGGCTCTAATTCATCTGGGTGACATTCATCGCAAAAAAGGCTTAACCGATATGGCAATAAAAGAATTAAAATCTGCGCAGAAGATAAATCCCGGGGCCCTCGATGCCTATAGTGTCCTGGGAAGTATATACCTCGATAACGGTCAGACAGATTCAGCCATCAAAGAATTCAGAAAAATCCTGCTACTCACCCCTGACGATGCAAGGGCTTATTACAATCTCGGTATTGCATACGATATAAAAGGTCTGCAAGATGAGGCAATCCGTAGTTATAAGATGGCATTGGAACTGAGAAATGATTATTATGAAGCCCTCTCTAACTTGGGTATCATATATGGAAGAATGGGATTACTGGAAGAGGCCATTGAGTATTTTGAGCAGTCACTGCGAATAAAACCAGATGACCCGATAACTCTGAAAAACCTTACTTATGCCAGAGAAGAATTAGCAAAAATCAGGAAGACCCGATAAACCTGCATAAACCAGATAATTTCATAAACAACTAAGAAGCTTATTAAAAAGGTAAATTATAATTATTCTACGCCTGTTGCTACACATTCGATTAAATAGCCCAAACCGGTTCAACCCAATAAATGCAATTATTGATTTATTTTGTTAAACCGTATTTTTTGAGTTAAACTAATTAAAGCTGGTTACTGACTAATGGAACAAAAAGAAAAGATCAGACTGCTCAAGCGCTATATAGAACTAGCCGTGTTAATATCCATTATCCTGATTTATGGTCTGGCTACATATAAGCGAAATTTCGTCTGGAGTGATGATATAAGCTTATGGTCAGATACTTCTAAGAAGTCACCTCTAAAGGCCAGACCTCATAACAACCTTGCTTTTGCTTATACTGAAAAAGACATTTTTGATAAGGCAATAACAGAGGCTACAACAGCCCTTAACTTAAGGCCGGATTATCCCGGTCCGCTTGTTTCCCTGGGAAATGTATATTTTAAGATGGGCTTATTCGATATGGCTATCATATCATATAAAAACGCCATCAGCATGAATCCTGAATATTTTGAACCTTACTATGGTCTGGGCATTACCTATGCAAAGAAAAATGATATGGCTCTTGCCATTGAATCATTTAAAAAGGCTGTTGAACTCCGCCCGAATGACATTACCTCCCACATCAATCTGTCAGCGGCTTATGGTGCCAGTGGTTTGACAGAGAAGGCTATTGCAGAACTTCATCACTCCCTTGGTATCAAACCAGACAGCCCAGATATATATTTCAATCTGGGTGTAGCTTATGAAGAATTAGCAAAGAGCAAAGTTCAAAATGACAATAAGGGCATAGAACAAAAAAGACTCTTTCAACAGGCTGTTGAACATTATAAAGAAGTTTTAAGGATAAATCCTGAAGATAAAGAGGCAGGCGAGAGAATAAGAAGATTAAGAACAAGAGGATATTAGCTTAGAACATAAGGACAAATAAACCCCGTTAAAAAGGAGTTGTGTGTCGGTGGTTTTAGACCATAGACTGCAACCTGCCTGCCGGCAGGCATATTTTTTAACCTCCGATTTCATCGAAGGCTTTTTTTACGGGGTAAACGGAACAAGTATCATTGCTGTATACGATTTAATTAATGACTAATGATTATCTTTAAAAAAGCTATAACTTGGATTGAGTTACTGGTTCTTATAAGCCTCGTGCTGATATACGGATGGGCTACATATCAGCGAAACTTTGTATGGAAAGATGATATGACACTTTACTCTGATGTGGTAAAAAAATCTCCAAATCTATCCAGGGCATACTCCAGTCTGCAGGTTGCCTATCTTAATTCCGGCCGTTATACTGATGCCATTGAAGCCGGTAAGATTGCAATCCGCATCAATCCAAGTAATGTAGAGGCATATCTTAATACGGCAGCATCTTATGAAAAGTTAGGCCTTTATAAAGAAGCTGTTATAACTCTGAAGAAGATTATACATTATTCACCTGACTTTACGGATGCTCACTACAATATGGGTGCTGCCTATATTAGACTAAAAAGATATGAAGAGGCTGCTGAGTCCTCGTTGAAGGCCATAGAACTAAAGCCAGATCATGCAGACGCATATAATAACCTTGGTATAGCCTATATCAAAACAGGACGTGTTGATGAAGGTATCGACGCATTTAAAAAAGCTATCCATTATGGTCCCGACACAGTTAAAGCTTATAACAATCTGGGTATCACATATATAAACATGGGGAAATATCCTCAGGCAATAGAGGTTCTTGAAGAAGCCCTGCGCCGCAAGCCAGATTATGCAGATGCACAATGGAATCTTGAGGTAGCCAAAAACAGGCTCAAAAACAGGTAAAGGCCTTCGGCCTCCAAGAAAATAAGAGAGGGGACTGAGAGCTAGTAATTATAATCCCAGCCCTATGGACATTATTAAGATGATGCTAGTAAGGTTCCTTGCTGGTATGGCATCTGATACAGCCGGTTCCATCAGCTAATGTTGTATAATCAAATCTTAAGATATCATCATAGTTGGTTCCATGAGCTGCATGGCATGAGAGACACATAACAACGTCAGTAGCATTTGAAGGGTCAACCGAGTTGCTTACTGCATTAGGAATATTCACTCTAGCAACAGGTGTTTCAACACTGTAGGTAGTTGTCATGGATGCATATTCACCGCTATTTGGGATATCAACATCTGTAGGATGTCTTATCCATGGAGAACCTGCAACGTTAGTTATCTCTGCACTTGCATGGAAATCGCCATGACATTCAGCACAAAATTCACTGATGGTATCAACATTAGCCCATGCCTGGGCTGCTCTTACTGCAAATATATCACCTTTGTATTCATTGTGAGTGTTCTGGTCAACATTCTCCCAACCTGTGACTTCTCCTCCATGAACCTTATATAGAAACCTGTAACTTGTGGCAACATCAGCACCCTGTGAACCTTCGGCTATTGAACCAAACTTCAAAACATTATCAATTCCATGATGCCCCCCCCTGATAGCAGACATAGGGGCTAATATGTCCCTGTTTCCATGACAGCCGTTCTGTCCGGCACACATTATTTGCATCTCAAGATTATTTTGGTATCCTCCTGTAGAAGGATCATAGTTTATATCATAACCAGGTGGACTATTTAATAAAAAAAGGTCGGGATTAATACTAGCACCAAATCCATGTATATTGTGTCCTTTAGCATCGTTACCACCAAAGACATATCTGAAATTTCCTGCAGCAAGGTCGCTGGCGGCATTATGGGCGACCTGTGGTGTATTGTCAACTATATTTGCGGCACCGCCTGAATTCCGTGCATGACATCCTACACAATCCCTTCTTAAAAGAATCCCCCTGTTATCCGAATGACAGTCAAGACACTCCCCTGTCCCCTGTCCTGTTATAGGTGTGATATCCAGTCTCATGCTGGCTCCGTTCTGGCTGTTGTGCAT
>JABAOH010013581.1_pt1 | contig 24792 bp, 30 predicted proteins | sample 7062181 | NCBI WGS metagenome assembly JABAOH01 (sample SAMN14538630, study PRJNA623070) | marine sediment metagenome | biome: marine biome [ENVO:00000428]; feature: marine pelagic biome [ENVO:01000023]; material: deep marine sediment [ENVO:00002113]; isolation source: pool of 5 deep marine... | reverse complement strand
TTGTTATTCCTACAATTATGCCAAAGATGTAATAAAAGACCGATTTGAAAAAGGCGAAGAAGCAATTAGTAAAAATGCTCAATATTCTTACTATTATGCCGAAGATGTAATAAAAGACCGTTGGGAAAAAGGTGAAGAAGCAATATTAAAAAGTATTTGGAAAAATGATTATAAAGAGTTCTTAAAAGGATTAAAATGATAAGACAATACAGAAAATATATATTTCTTTTACTTGTATTAATTATCAGTACATCTATCTATCTATTTAATAGACAAGGTAGAGAATTAAAAGAAATTAAATTAAAAGTAATAGCTGATACAAATAAACTAAAACTACAAAAACTACAAGAAAAACATAAAAACACCAAAAAGGAGTTAAGAGATGCTAAAAAAGATCATCAATCTAGTCTTGATAAGTACTATCAATATAGGAATAGTCGCGGCCGATCCAAATAGTTTAAAATTATGTGATTTGGCTGTAAAAGATTCTATTAATTATATTCATAAACAGGAACAATTTATTAATGAAAAGAATGAGATAATACAAGTACAAAAGACTCAAATAAGAAATAAGAATGAACAAATATTGGCCTTAGAATCTAAAGATAAATATGCCTTGTTGAAGGTTGTGCTGTCTTTCGTAGTTGGTGGATTATCTGGATTTCTAGTAAGAGATAAGTTATCAAAATGAGATATATATTATTAATATTACTATTAAGTAGCTGTTCTTTATTTACAGATAAATCTATACAAGAAAAGAAATTAGAATGTATAGAAAGACTGTTAAAATTAGGTTCTAAAACAAAGTCAGGAGTATATGCTTGTGAAAAACTCTATAAAAGATATTGAAATTTATATGGTATCTAAGTTAGAATTTACATCATTACATTGTTTAGATGATGTTATTTTAAAAGATCCTGTAACAGATTCAGATGAATTCTGGTTTATTTACCATGTAAAAAGTTTAAATGTTTGGATATTATTGAAAGATGATTATTCATTAAGTGATTTTATTGTAATAGAATGTGATTTAGATACTTTATTATATGATGAATTTAATGAGAGATCTAATAGTGATTTTATTAATGTTACGTATATTGGAAATTTATGAGAGTTTATAAAAATCTAGATCCTATAATAGAAGGGTTTATACTTATGAGTTTAACTTTCTTAATTACAAATTTGTTATATGATGCTCCTAAAAAGGATGTAAATAAAGAGTTATGTAAAGAAAATAAAATAGAAAGGATTAAAATAAAATGAGGACAAAAAAAGAAATAATTAAAATGTTTAAAGGTATATTTTTAAACTCAGACGTATCTATAAATAAACATGAATATAATCATACTAAAAGTTATTACTACCAACCAAGTGCTTTAATAGATATTCGAGTAGTTATATGTAATAATGGAATTGATTTTTATTCTAAAAACTATCTAATATTAGAAGTATTAGATGAGGATTGGAAACAATTAAAACTAGAATTTGATGACATATTTAACTACAAAAGAGAGAAAAAAAGACAGATTAGAATTAAAGAATCTATTAAATATTTATCAGATATATATAATAAACTAGGTAAATAATATAATAAAAAATCTATTTAATCACATTAATATTCTTAGGTGGCTTGGGGCTTAATATTTTAGAATATACTCCATATAAACTACCTAAGGTAACTAAAACAATTGTTAGTTTAGAGATTGCTAAATACCAAGGATATATTTTATCTATTTTTTTACGACCTTCTTTATTCTTTATAGTTTCTTCTAATAACAAATCTCTTATTTCTTCTAATTTAACATCTAAATTCTTTAATCTATCACTTAATTTCATTCTTCATTTCCTGCGGCAAATATAGGTGCTAATAGTTTATTTAATAATTGTGGGTTAGATCTTAATTCCAATTTTTGTTTAGGACTTAGTCTAAATATAAATTCTTTAGTACTAGATAAAGGCTCTAACATTTTATTAGCTACATTTCTAGGAATATTTGCAGCACGTTTAATAGTTTCACCGCTTCTCAATAATCTACCTACATTTCGCGCGGCAAATCTAGGACTTATAACAGAAGCAGCTACTCCGGCAGTAGCTAGACCTGCTAGAGGGCCGCCAGTAGCAGTAGTTCCAACAACGGCACCGGCAGCTAAAGCCGCAGCACCGGCCAAATTCTGAGTAGTAGGTACTTTTTCATACATGTCTGCGGCAGCTAATTTATTAAGGGTTTTATTAAATACTCTACTATGTGCTGCACCTAATTTTTTATTAGTCACATAATCTTCTAAAGTATTAAATAATGCTTTATCTATTGGATTTTTACCTTCATTACTAATTAGTTTATTTATAAATATTTCTATATTTTTATCAGATCTTAGAATCTTATTAACAGTTTGCGTTCTAGATGCTGCTCCTAATTGACCTGTAGTATTAATCATATCAGTAGTACCTTTCCAATGCTCCATTGTTTTTTTATAGGCTTTTCCTGCTTCAGGTAAATTCATAAAAGATTCATCTATTTTATTTATAAAATTATGTATAGGAGCTGACATTTTTCCTTGCATTTTAGAGCTTACGTCAGACTCATGATATAATTGTTGTACTGCTCTTTTTACTTCTAATATATCCTCGGCAGCTTTTCTCCCTCTATTAAATCCTTTAGAAGCTGCTTGAGTAGATTTTCTTTTTTGAAACTTTAAAACTTCCTGTAGTGATCTTCTTACATCGTTTATAGCTAAGGAACTATCTATATCTAAACTACCTATTGTTTTAAATATTTGAGATTCACTTTTAACACCTAAAATTTGATTAGTTTTTGGATTTATTTTAAGAAAAGAATCTGCTATAGCTGAATTTTCTTTCAATTCTTTATAAAAAGTATCTAAAGCCGCATCAAATCCGTCAAAAGTATACTTATTAATATCTTTAGCTTTAAATATTTGTTCCTGTAAATCTTCAAATATTTTAGAATCAGTTTTTTTTAAAGCCTGTAAAGAAGCTTTAATAGGTCTTATAGAGTCTAATATTACATTAGATTTAATTTCATTAATACCTGTTTTTTTAGGAGAATTTTTTATCAAAAGATCCATCTCTTTCAATACTTCATCAGAATTATTTATAAGTCTATTAATACTTACGGGGGATTTTCTAGTTGTGAAATTTAAAATACTGGCCAATATATCTTTAGCATCATTACTCATATTATCTAGATTTTTTGGTATAACTTTTCTAGCTAGGGAAGGGTTAAAAACCTTAGAAGTAGCTTCAAACATTTTCGGCCCAACTTTAGTCGCTATAGAGCCTACACCATAACCTAAAGTAGCTAAGGCCGCTTCCATTCCAATATCTGTTACTAATTCTTCGGGACTAGCATCATATGTTCCTAACATTTTTCCAAAAGCAAATTTAACGCCTGCGCCCACTGAAGCACCGCCTACTGTGCCGGCCAAGGTTGGTGAAGTAGCTAAAGCTCCTGCAAAAATAGGAGTCTCGCCCATCCAGTCTGCTATGTCACCGGCAAATTCTTCGGCCAGATCTAAAGCTGATCCGTTTCCTAGTCCAGTAGGATCTATTTGTTTCCATACTCCTTTATCTTTAACAATAATTCCCTTATCTGTGAATTTAACATCTTCAAATTTTTCTTTTAAGAATTTTTGCTTGCCTTTAATATTACCAAAAGATAATGAAGCTCTTTCCATTAAACTTAAAGGAGATTCTGTATCTAAAGCAGTTTCTGGAGTATTTATATCAATTGAGAAATCTTTGGGGATTTTAAAATTAGGATCAATTTCTCTAGTTGTCTCGATAACAAGATTCTTTAGTTCTTTTTCATTTAATTCAAATTCCTCTTCAGAATTATTGGATTTAAATTTATAATTTCCAGTAGATTCATCTATACTTGAAAAAGATATATCTGATTGATCTAATAATGGTTGTATATGTATTGAAGGTTTTGGCATATTAATCCTTTAAAGCATTTTAAATAGATCTTCCCATAAAGTAGTGTTCTTTTTATTGGGATTTGTTTGTATTTTCTTTTTCTTAATAGGTTTTTTGTTTTTAGTATTTTCAGAAGCTTTTCTAAATCTATTAGTAGTTTTATTTTTAATATTAGTCTCAGTATCTATAAATCCTCTATTTTTAGATTCTATATTTAATTTATTATCTATATCTTTTATAGTATCGTTATATATAAGACTCATTCTATTACTAGCATCTACAAATGGTGTAAATTCAGATATATTTGATCCAAAAGTAGTAGGATTAGGTAATGTTCTTTGTAATAATTCCTCGTCGATCTTTTGTAAAACTCCTAGATTATTATATTCCTTAGCTACTAATATAATTCTATCATATCTACTAGACATTCTAGCTGCCGCGTCCCCTGTAAATTCTGTACCATGTTTGTTTATATCATCTCTCATATCTGATAGTAATTGTTTAAATTCTAATGCCTTTGCCGATATCTCTCTAAATTTATTATCATTTTCTTTATTATGAGATACATTAGGATCTCTTTTAAATCTTGTGTTTAAATCTTTAGCTAATTCATTTGCCGGTTTAAATTTAGCTTTTTCTCTAAGAAGATTTATGTCTGCTTCATTTTTAAGATCTATTAGTTCTTTTTGTTGTAAAAATGTTTTATCACTTTTTCTTATATCTATTTGTTCATCTAATTCTTTTGTAAAAGATGCGAGATCTTTTTTACTTTTTATATCAAAAGCCTTCATTATCATATTATTTTCAAATTGACGCTCGTCTTTGATTTTATCTGTTTCTCTACTTAAAACATTTCTTAGTTTAATTAAACTTGATTCTTTAGCTTCTGATAATTCAGTACCTAATATTTTAGATTTTCTTTCTTCTGATCCTTTAACTCGTTCTTTAAATACAAAATCACTTCTTTCAGCTAATCTTTTAGAAGTTTCTCTTTCAGATCTTCTTTTTAAAGCTTCTTCAGGACTTAAAGCTTGTAATTCTGCTTGCTCAATAGTAGTAGGTTCTGGTACATTAAATGCTTTAAAGGCCGCGCCTATTTGTGATTGAGTAGCTCCTAAACCTGCAAATCTAGCTATTAAACGACTAGATATATCATTCATTCCTTGTCTAAATTTTTTATGTTCAGCTAATTTATTATCCTCAACTTCTAAGAATCTGGTTCTTAATTCTTCAGCTTGTTGTAAAGCTTGTGAAGTAGCTTGATCTATATTTCTTTGTTTAATACCTTTATCAAGTAACTCTAAACCTTTAAAAAAATCTTCAAATGCCATTTTTATCCTCTTTTATTATTAGGGAGTCATCATTGGTTTATTACTTATTCCGCCTAATGCCTGATTAGTAGCTCCGCCGCCGGCAGCACCTCCAAATAAAGATCCTATGCCACCACCTGCACCAAAGCTCATAACAGTGCCTGCTGCTCCCAATCCTGCTCCTAATGCGCCCATAAATCCCGGCCTAGGGCCTTGAGTAGTTTGGGATGCTGTACCAAGTCTGAATTTCATATGCTGATCTACTACTGATGTTCCGGCCTGTAATAAAGCTAATCTATTATTTAATGCCTGTTGAGATATAGCATTTAATACATCTAACTGTTGGGCACCGAATTGGACTTGTTGCATAGGTAAATTTTGTGCAAATTGGGCACCAAAAGCAGTTTGTTCTGCATCTAATTGTGCTTCTTGGCCTGCTAAAGATGTTCTAAGTTTAGCTTGTAAAATAGGATCATTTATTGAACGTCCTAAAGAGGCCGCTAATTGATTAGATGCTTGTTCCTGAGATCTAAAAGATTCTTGTAAAGCTGCACGTCTTGGCCCAAATACTTCAGCTGCAAATCCTCTAGCTATATCTAGTTGTTGGGCACTTGGTAATCCCCCTGTCTCAGCTAATTGCCCTAGTCTGTCGGCAAATGATTGTCCTACTTCTGTTTGTTTACTTAAAAAAGGAAATATATTTCCTAATGCTGATATTTGTTGATCCTGCAATGAAGTAGCGTTTAATTCTTGTAGACTTGCCGGTGCAGCATCAATGGTTGTTGATTGTCTTTTTCCTTTAGAAGATAATGCTCCTGCTACCGCTGCCGCGCCTGCCGCCGCTGCCAAAAATCCCATAATTAGTTCCTTTTATTATAATTCATATGCAAACATTTTATAATTAAGTACTGAAAAAGTAGTTCCGCCTGTACTTATTTTTGCTTGAAATTTATAAGTATATGTTCCTGCTGTTGGCTCATCTATATGATATATATTTGCCGGTTGTAAAACTTCTGTAGCATCTGATCCATATCTATATGTTCCAATTGTTGTAGAATCTTGTAGTAGTTGTATAGTTCCTGATGGACTTGTTGAGCCGTTACAAACTACTCTACTCTCATTAGTGTCGAATGACTTAAGGCCTATTATTACCGGACGGCCACTAGTAGTAATAGTAACACTTAAATTAGTAATATCTACAAATGATGTACTGGTAGTTGAAAAAGATCCTGATGAATTACTATTTTGTACTCCTACAGCTTCTAATTTAGCCCTTGTAACATTATTATCTGCTATTTTAGCAGTAGTTACATTAGCATCAGCTATTTTAGCAGTAGTTATATTTGAGTCTAAAACCTTAACAGTAGTTACGTTAGCATCGGCTATTTTAGCTGTTGTAATATTAGCATCTAAAATCTTAACAGTAGTTACCGCATCATCAGCTATAGAAGTAGTTCCTATACCTCCTGTTTTTATATTATCGTCATTTAATTTAGTAGTATTAAGAAATGTTTCTACATCATTTCTAATATTATCTAAATCAGCTTCTAATAAAACATCTCCATCTGTATACGATTTAGTTATAGTTAGTGTATTTGCCATATTATCTATTTACCTCACGTTGATCGCCGGATGATTCAAACTCAATATTAAATGCATATACCTCTATTGGATCTGTAGAAGTAATTCGTATAGTACATCCGTAGCCGTAACCATCTATTGAAAAATTCTCAGGTAATAAATCTTCTACTGAGCCTAATTTAGATGTGCCTAGTGTGAAAGATGTGCCTAAAACATCACTTAAAGGAGTTTTAACTAATGTTGTTTTTTGAGAATCAAAAGCATCTATTTTTATCTCTATATCCATTGTTATATTACTTCTTTCTGTTTTATATACAATTCCGGCAGATTTAAATGCTTTAATAATATTTGGATTATTATCAGGATAAATAATACCTGATTTAATATCAAAGTTTATATTAGAGTTTCCAAAATCTTTATTAGAATCATTATTATATTTTAATATTCTTCCTTCTGCAGTTCCTATGACAAATTCATCCTTGTTTGTCTCAATAAACTTATTCATTGATGTTATTGTAAATTCTGATTCGTTAGAGTCCCATTGATACCATTTTTGTTCCTCAACATTATATAAGTATAACACATTGTTATCTGTTTGGCCGTCTTCTCTGCCGCTTATTATTAAACTATTGATTGTAGGTACATAAACACCTTTAATCATTGATGTATCACTAAAATCTAGCGCGTCATAGTTGGGCTGTATATCTTTACTTATAAATGCACCTTCAAACTCTCCATAGCTATCTGTTGCCGCTGTAGAATGTATTCCTTTAATAGATGCAAAAGCAACATCATCTTGATCTATAGCTATACATGATTCATGGGATATTATTCCGATGCCATCAGATACTTTTCTAAATCCTGCTAAAGGTATATTTCCTACAATTTCATATAATTTTCTTGATTTTCCTACAAATAATCTATTTTTAATTGGAGGTGTTATTCCTACAAATCCTGTAGAATCTCCATCACCTCCTGCAACATCTATTGCCCCAGAATCTCCTTCACCATTCCATCTTTCAGGCGCTTCAATATCTGAATAATGTATTCTATCAGGTACGCCTTTTTCTGTGCCGAATAAACGTCCTTGATGAACTCTAATAAATTCTAAATTTGGTGCCTCATTTGCACTTGACACGTTATTTCCATCAAAATCATAATTTTTAACATGTAGTATGTTTGATGATCCATCCCAAATTACAGGCTTATTTGTGCTAGATGTACCTGAAAAAGCTATTACTAATTTTTCTCCTAAAATACCACCAGAGCAGTCAGCTATAGGAGTTGTTAATGATACTGAGCCATCTACAGTTAAAGCTGTTCTTGATCCGTTAGAATCATACTCATAGAAGGTTCCATCGCTCATTACTCCTACTCTTTTGTGTTGTTTGACTCCTGCGGATAAATACCAATAATCAAATAAACCTATTAATTTTTTAGTAGTATCATATAGACCTACTCTAATATTTAAATCGGCAGTAGTTGTTTCTGTTAAAGACGTTAACATAGTATAAGTAATATCATAAGTAGTACCTGAAACAACATTTATACTATCAATAGATACTTTCTTAATACTGTAATTAGTATCAAATGTAGATGAATTCATTACACTTATATTGTCTGAGGCAGATGGTACATCCGCTGCCGAATTAAAAGTAACTCTTATAGTTCTAGTGGTGCCTGATGAAGATCTTTGTACTCCTATTGCTACATAATCAAATAGATCAAAACCACCTCTTGATTTTCTAGATGCTTGTGTACTAAATATTATATTTCTAGCTTTTTGTAAATTATTGCCTGTTATAATAGCGGCATCTTGATCAGTTTTTAATCCGCCATTCCAAGGTCTTTGAATAAAATTTAATAATCTAGAGGGCATTAAAAGTCCTTAAATTTCTTTAATCTATTATTAGTTCTTTTAGCAGCTAAATATATAGAATTCATTTTCATTTTTGGTAAATCTCTACTATCAGGTTGTTTAGATACCATTTTTGATATTTTTCTATCAAATAATTGAAAATTCCTTAATGCTTCTTCAGGATTTCTCATCCTAGACCATGCTTTTGATAAAGCTGCATATATTAATACTATACGATCTTGTATAGGTATTATTGGTTCATCTGTATCTTCTTTTAAAGGTACTATTCTTTTAGTATATTCTAAATGTAAATTAATATCTACATTATTAATATCTGGATATACTTTTAATTTTCTATATCTTTCAAATGTATTTGATGTGTCTTTTGTCTTTACTATTAATGTTCCATCAGAAGTAGCTGATTCGGTTAATTTTTCTTTTCCAATATATTTAACTATTGTTGTTGATATTGACTCAATAATATATTCGCCATTGTAGTTGTCGTCGCCGGCGCTAGATATTTCAATAGATTCACCTTCATTTAATATTGAGGATACATCTGAGGCAAATACCAATGTTCTTATAAGTCCTGATGATGCTCTAGTACTTAATGCTGGTAATCCCGATATTGTTAAATATTTTTCAGGTTCTTCATATTCAGTTATTGAATAATATTCAGGAAACCCTTCTCTTCTTCTAGAATTTAAAGATAATTCTAAAAATTCAGTAGATCCTAATGCGTCCATAGAGTACTTATTATGATCATGGTATACTTTAGTAGTATCTATAAGATCATTAGGTAATGGAATTCCATCTAAAATAATTTTAAAAGCTGATGTTGAATTAGATGTTCCATTATATTTAGTATTTAAAGTAGCTGTAGTTGATCCTGCAGTATGTGATTTTATTGTATATATTTCATTATATCCAGTAGTAAAAAATAGATTGCCTGTTTGAGATTCAGAAGGTGCAGAAGAAAATGTTATTGAATTAGAATCTTTAGTTACATTTACTGTTCCTGTGTTATAATATGCTTTATGAACTAATGATATTTTATCTTTAATCCATGTCCAATCAGAATATGGAATAATTTCATTTAAATACTCCATATTGATATCTCTTTTAATTCTATTTAATGTTACTGTATCAGATTCTTGTACTTTTAACTCTTCTAATATAGCTTTATAAATATCTTTAAAGGTTCTTACTTCATATATATCGGCCATTATTCTTCTCTATTTTGTTCATATATTAATGTTATTTCTGCATCTGTAAGAGTTTTTATTCTAACTCCTTTAGGAAATTGTAATGGTCTTACAAAATTTAATAATATAGATTTATCGGCATTAGGTAAGGTATATTTTATTAAATCATTATAAGCAGGAGTAGTAGCATCTCCATCATAATTACCTAACTCAATAATAGCAGGATTTGTTGCATGTGTGCATTTAATAATAATTGAGTTAATACTTATCTTACCTAATAAATTCTTAGAAGCAGTATCTGTAAAAAACATGTTTCCATGTTTATAAGTCGCCATATAATTATGGCCTTATCATAGATACAATTCTTATTGAATCGTTACTATTAGCTGCATCAACATACCAATTGTTTAAATCTAAATCATCAGCACCTGACATGCCCATCATAGGAGCTTCAATGGACATTGTATTTCCGGGAGCTAATTCGATACCATTAGTTGAATCAACATCAGAAGATCCTATAAAAACATTTCCAACATTATTTACATCAGCTTGTATATTAATAGATCTAACTACTTTACTAGTTGAGCTAAAAGGTACGGCAGTTCCTGCACTTGTTACTGTAGCTGTGTTACTTAATGGTTTTAATACATTACTCATAAATTATTCCTTTCTTATGATGGTTTTGGGTATTGGGCTTTTACTGCGTCTCTTTTAGAAACATTTTCATTAAATTTAGTTGGATCTCCTTCAAGATATTCTTGAATTCCTTCCCATATTTCTTGCCATTTTGGGTATGCGGCTGATCTTAATCTTTTGTATTCTGTAGCGTCTATATATAATTGTTCTTCATCAGCTTTTATTTGTAATTCAGCATTTAAAGCTAATTTATCTTGATATGATAATGTTTTAAAATATAAATCTTTATTAGGTATATTTTTATATTGCTCTATTCTATGAAACATATCTTTTAATACTTCAAAATTAGCTAAAGCTGCCGCTAGATTAGCTTGATCTATTTCATATTGTTTATCTTTTAATTTTAATACACATTCTAATTTATCAGGATCATTTAGAGATGCAAAATAAGTATCAGGATTACTTATACCGCTATATTCAGGTATTTGATTAAATACTGTTTTATAAGTATTAAAATCATTTAATATCCATATATCAAATTCAGCTTTTAAAGCATCTATTAGATTTTGATCATCTGGTGCAGATAAAGATGCAAAATAAGTATCTTCATCTGGAATAGTTTCTCTAGTATATATGTTGTAGAAAACTATTTTATAAAAATTAAAATCATCTATTAACATTATTATATAACCTTTGTTATTTTAATTATAGAGTATACCTCATCATCACCAAAACCCGCCGATTTACCCATACCTGAAGTAGTTTTAGTATTAGTGCCTCTTAATCTCAGTTCATATGTTTTAGCGGATGTTATTGTTAAACGTCCTTTTAAAGAACATTTTGCAAAATCATCGCCTGAGCCATCATTTCTAGCTACATCTCCTATTATAGCATCACTAGAATCCGTTGTATTATATATTTTAATTTTAGTAGTTCCTGTATCATGAGCTACAGCTTCTGCCTCAATATCATATGTTCCTGCCGTTAATGTTATTTGATTAGAACTTAAAGATCCAAATTTATTAAAATCTGCTTCAGTTGTTTGTAATGTTCTTGTAGCATATGAACCTAATGTATAAGTACCTCCATCAGTACCACTTGATCTAACATCTTTAACATAACCTACTATAGGTAAGGGTACGCCGGCTAGTTCTTTTTGTCCAATTTTAGATATTGTAAAAGTAGATCGGGATGCTGTTCCTGCGCCTGATGAATCAGTATGTACTCTAATCACATCACCTTTTTCTAAAACACCTGTCCAAGAACAATCTGAATTATAATTATTAGCTACTATTGTAGTCATAGCTAATCTATCTGCAGTTGTAATTGTGTTTATATTTGTAGTTAATTCTGTGCTGTTTAAAGATATTCCTGTTACAGATAATCCATTTTGATTATCAGAAAGACTTAAATAATAAACGCCTGTCTCATTAATTGTAAAAGATGCTCCGTTTGCTGCCGAGTCTGTATAAGTTATTGCTGAGCCTGTATTTGTAACTGTTGTAGAAAATCTTTTAATGTGTGTATTAGTTGATCCATATCCATTACTAGTATGTACTCTAACCATACTTGATTCAGCTTCTTTAGGATTATATGTTACTACTTTTTCACTATATATTGACCAATTTTTAATAGGTACTAATACTCTAGCATGTAAATGATCGCCATTTTTCCATGAATGTGGTACAGTGTTTGAAGCATGTTGGCCGTTGTCGTTAAAGCCGGGCCTAACTGTAGTAGTGCTTGAATAATATACAGGGCCAGTTCCATAGGTAGCTGAGCCAGAATTTCTACCAATACACGTACCTACTTGAATACCGTAATTAGCATGTAAAGAAGTATCTAATTTATCAGTATCCATCTCTAGGCTTAAAGGTATATCTAAATCTAATGTAGCAGATGCAGGCGATCCTGTCATTTTTAAATAGTAATCAATTTGCATTGAATCACCAATTCTACGCCAATAACCTGTATAAGTAGTATTTGTAAAAGTACCTGTAGGTGTAAATGCTTCCCATTCAGTATTTATATTAAATTCTGCTATAACAAAAGGACTAGGAGTAATTAATACATCATCCCAAACTAAAGTAGTAGAAGCTTCACCCGTTAATACTTGAAAACCATATTCTATTTGAGTACAATCATCAGGACAATAAAAAGCTATTGCACCTTCTGTAGCTGTATTATTTGTTGCGTCCTCATAAGCGTCTAATGTATATGTATCTAGTGTTAAAATATCTCCATTAGTAGTATCTTTAACTCTTATTGCTATATTACCTGAAGTATAATTAGATGTTCTGTATTGAAATTTAAATCCTAATAAACGGCCTCTATATCCTTGTGGAATGTCTATAGGATCTCTAGCAATATAATCATTAGTATTATTTCCTGCAGTAGCACTTCCGGTATATTTTGCAATCTGGCCGCCTTGTATTAGATCGGCAGCTGTAGTAGATATAGAAAAGGTTCCCCCTAATACTCCTCCTCCATCAAAAGTAGCATTATTACCGGTTGAAAAGTCTCCTGTAGTTATTTGTTCATAATCTCCAAGAGTTTCAAAATTTTGTAATCCTAAGAATGGATCGGCACCTGTTATAGCATTCCAAGTAGAATTTCCATATCCCTCATATCTATTTAATGTTGAGTTGTATCTAATCATCCCGTTTGTAGGTGTGCCGTTTCTTTGTGCAGTTGTTCCTACTGGAACAGTTACTGAATCTGTACCTCCTATAATAGGATTATCTGCTAAATCTATTGTAGGATTTCCACTAACTCCATCGCCATTTGTTACATCTATTGTATTAGATGTTCCTGTTATAGTTCTGTTTGTTGTAGTGGCGGCCGATGTTCTAGCTAAAATACCATTTCCTGCCGAATCAGCTAATTTAGTATCTGCATAAGCTTTAATAGATTGTTGTGAAGCTAATTTTGTTGCAGAATCAGATGCCATATTATCTTCATCTAAAAAAGCATCTCCACTTATAGTTCCATTTAATACTGGACTTGTATGTGTTTTATTTGTAAATGTTTGAGTACTTGCTATACCTGCGATAGTATCTGTTATTTTTGGAAGTGTTAAAGATATAGCAGATGCTTGTGTACCATCTTTTTGAATAGTAGTTGTATTAACATCATCTTGATCTAAAACTAAAGAAGTATCTTTAACTTCTAAAGTTTGTGTATTAATTGTACCAGTAATTGTAGAAGATGTTCCATTTAATGCAGCACCTGAAACATTACCTGTTGTAACAATGTTATCAGAATCATCTATAGTAACACCGGAAGCTTGTATTAATTTACCTGTTGTAGAATCAAATCTTGCTATTTGGTTATCTGTGACAGATGCAGTAGAAGATTTAACAATTGTATCATCTATTGTAAGTCCGGCTGCTCCCGGAGTTATTGTAGCTACTCCACTTGTATTAGGTGCTTTTAATTCAAATGAATTTCTATCTGTAGATGTTTTTATATATCCTGTTACTGATGCATTTTCCTCAAATTCAATACCAGTTTCAGAAGCACTTGATGTAGCGCCTCCTTTATTTATTGTTATTAATTTATCTTTTATTTGAGTTTCTGTTACTTGTTCAAATTTAGTATTACCTAAAATATTGACTGTGGCACCAGATCTTCCAATAGTAATTGTAGATGCATTTGTAGCACCTATTGTTATTGTTGCACCATTAGTTTTATGATCTAGATTTCCAGAATCTTCTATTATTAGATCGGAGTCTTGTATTAAGTCTCCTGTAGTTCCATCAAATCTAGTTATAGTATTATCTGTGACTGATCCTGCAGGACCGCTTACCGTATCACCAGATATTCCTTTTCGTACTTCAATAGGCATATTTTAATTCTCTTTATGGTTTTGCTGTATAATTGATACATCCACTTATAAAATCTATTTCAGCTACACCTGTAGTATTTGCTAAGCTTATTTCGGCAGCTATTCCTATAGAATTTGATGTAAAAGGATTTGATGCATCGTCTTTATCTATTGTTATTGATGTTACATAAATATCGCCTGCAGCAAGACCTTTGGCTGTGGTTACTGTTAGGCTAGGAGTTAAATTAGTAGATGTTCTACCGATTCCTTTACCTGTAGATTCTTTATCTATTATAACATAATCTATATTTAAATCTAATGTATCTGTATCTGTCTCAATAACTGATAATGACCATATTAAATCTATTGTTAAATCATAAGATCTATTCCAATCATTAGGTAAAACAACATGAACAGTCATTAAATCATTTACATCATCAAAATGATAAGCAGATATAGTAGGTGTAGTACCTATAGTGACTTCAGTAGGTGCAGTAGCTCCTTTTCTAAAATCATCTAAAGTAAGTACTACAGATTTAGTTTTATTCTGTAATCCAAAACTTTCATTTTTAATCATTATTTGTTTCTTTATTTAAAAAGAGGGCCGAAGCCCCCTATTAGATTATTTTTCTAAAGTATAGTAAATAGTATTTGCGCCGCCTGTAAGGCCTGATCCACTTTGGTTACTAATTCTTACTTTAATTGTGCCTGCGGCAGATACCCATGCAGCACTTACACTTAGACCAGTTTCCATAGCCGCATTTGCAAAACTAACAGAAACTACATGATCTACTTCTGCATTAGTATCAGTGATTGATAAATCTTCTTCAGCTGCAGCGGCCAAAGCAGATACAGTTACAGATGCAGATCCATAAAATCTACTTCCTTCACCTTGATTTAATCTTCTATTTGAACTCATATTATTCCTTTTTTATTTTATATTGTTATTATTGTTATTAATAGCTATTAAGCACCAGATGATCCGTAAATTCCATGTGGTTTTACAGCACCAACGATCTCTCTATATCTTGCTTTATAAAGAATAGCATCATTAACAAATCCAACATCAGAGCCACCTGCTTTAGTTTCAATACCTTTTCTAGAAATAACTCTAAGACCATTTTCAGAAGGATCAGAAACTAATTGCCATTGATCACTATCAGTTAGATGTGGTGAACTAATAACTTGTAGTTGATTAGCAAAAGGATTAATATTATTGTGATCAGAATCAGCTTTTTGACTAGACTTGACTAATTGTTGTGCATATAGTTCTAATTCTGTTGGAACAACTAACATTTTTGGCATAATCATTTGATAAATACCTGAATCACCTCTAAATACTTTCTTAAATTGGCTGATAGCATCTGATAAAGAACTGAATGATAGGTCAACTTGGGCCGCAGGCGTATTTGCAATAGTAATGTTACCGCTTGGTGTAGTATGGGCAGCATTAAATAATGAAAGGCCATCTGCAGTTGTAGCTGTTGAGAAGCCATTATTTAAAATATCCATAGCTGCTTGTTCTTGAGTTTCTTTTGCAGATTTAGCTAATTTAGCGATAGCATCTGCTAAAAATGCGAATTTGCCGTCTTCTACAGCTTCTTCTGAAATACTGTATCCAAGACCATATTTTACAACCGTTAGTGTTTTATCCGATCCTTGTAAAGTTTTTTCAAAGCTATAATCAGATCCTTCACTAATAGAAGAAAATAAAGGCATATCATGTACTTCAGAATATTGCCAGATTTCTCTATCATGAGATAAAATTTTAAAAATTCTTTCTCTAACTGATGGATGTCTCATTAAATTTGATGTGAAAATTTCTTCCAAAACTGGAAGCATGTTTGCGCCGAAAAAATCAGCATAGTTTGCTTGTAAAGCCTTAATATTGGCCATTGTTTAATCTCCTGTGTTAATCTTCATAACCTTCATGAACGCTCATTATTTCGTCCATTTTTTGATCAATAAGCATTTGTTTCATCTTTTCCTTCTCTTTTCTTCGGAGATTTTCAAACTTTTGCTCATTTGCTATGTGACGCAAATATTTTTTATGTTTACTTGCATCTTCATTTGTTTTATATCCTAATATTGATTTTCCTCTTCTAATATAACCATCTGGATCAGAGCCGAATAAAAATGATTGACTGTCTTTTTTCGGAGTTTCTCTCTTAAATACTTGCCATCCTTTTGGATGATAGCCTGAATTAGTTATAATAGTATCAGCATTAAGCCATCTAGGTGTCCATCCTTTTTTCTCAAATTCTTCTTTTACATCTGGTGGGAGTGAAAATGGATCTAGTGCAAAAGGTGCTTCTACATTAAATTTTGGTTTATTAAATAATTCTTTAGTTATTTTTTGTTTTTTCATATCTATTTAAAATCCTTTTAAAATTATTCGTATTTTCTAAAATTTCTTTGGCTATGTTTATTAAGTCTTTCTACTACTGCTTTATCATTAATATCTAGGCCAAATGCTTCGGCAGCGGCTAAAGTCAAGTCATTTACTTTTGTTTTGGATGATTTTTCTCTTCTATTATTATTAGAAGCTCCAAAAGTATATTCATCTGATGATTGTGATTTTCTTTTAGATGTAGGTAATAGGCCTAGTTCTAAAGCTGCCTCGTGAACAGATGCTTTGATTGCAATTGGATCTTTTTTTCGTCCTTCGCCATGTAAGGCATGAATTTGTAAAGCTTTCTTTGTCAAGTCGCTATTGTCATCTTTTAATTCAGGATATTCTGAATATAAATTTGTAAGTACTTGATTTGTATAGTTATTTGTATTAATTTCTGTTGTAACTTCTTTTTTAACAGTTTCAGAAATTCTTTTAATTGCTTCAGCCGGATTACTTATAATTAGACTTTCTAAATCTTCTGAATCAGAGTAATAATTCATTTCTTCCTTATCTTGATTAGCTGCTTGAATTTGACTTACTAATTGTTGTTGCATATTCATAAGTTGTTCTAATTGTTGACTTTGTGATGAATATTTAGTATTAATTTCATCTATTTTTGATGCAATTTCATCATTAAATGTATTATCAGATCCTTCTTTAATGTCATTATCCATTATTTTACCTCTCTTGGTTTTCTAACTCTTTGTATTATATCATATAGCTTATTTTTTAGATCCCGAGCGCCATAAGCTCTACTTTTATATGTTGCTAATCTTGAAAGAGGTTCTTTTTCTAAATCTATAGAAATAACTCTTCTTTCCATATCAATTACTATTTTATCTAGTATTTTAAAAATAGTGTCCATTTGTTCTTTATTAGAAATAAAATCTAATAAATTTTCTAAATCATCCTGTGATAGTTTCATTATGCTCCTATTAATGGTGAAGCTGTAGCAGCTAAATTCTGATTAAGTCTTACTTGATCTATGTTATCTTGTTGTGCTTGTGCAGCTTGTATAGCTTTTAACATTTCCTCATGTTTATCTCTTTGATTTTTTATCTTTAAAGCTTGTTCCTCATTAATCATTCCTAATTTATTATCATCGTTAAAGAAATTATTAAATAGATTTAAAAATCCTTGATGATCTGCATTTGGTAAAACAGGTAAATCTTGTCCAGATAAAACTCTGTCGAATTCTTCTTTAGGAGTTAATACAACTTGATTTTCAAAAGAACTAGAAATAAATCTACTATGGTTTTTAATACCTAATACTTTTAAATAGTTTTTAATAGCTTCATATCTATTGGCCGGTCCAACAATACCTAATTGAATATCTAAAGGATTAGCAGTAACTTGTAACAATTGTAAAGCATTGTCTAATTGTATTTGTTTATTAGATGCTTCTGATCCTGCATTAATATCAAAATCAAAATCACCTTTAATTTGTTCCTTATCAATAATCTCCATATATTTATCAAGACCGTCTTCACCTGTAACTCTATATTGATGTCCTTTTGGAATACGTTCTTGTAATTGAGCTAAAAAGATTTCTAATAATCGTTTCCAACCTCTATTAAGTCTTTTTAAAGGAACATTTAAATTAGTGGCTGTTTCTCCTAGAAGGGCGCGCGATCCCGTAGCTGTACGAGTGGCTCCTTGTTTACCTGAAATAACTCCCAATGATAAATCAGATATGCCTGTTAGACGTTCAACCATAACATATAAGTTTTGTTCTTCTTGTTGTCCAAAAAATGTTCTATTACCTAAATTAGGAAAGAAAACATCTGATTGTGGATTATCTAAAGGTATTAAGACGCCGGGTTCCATTTTAATTTCATTAGGTTCTACTCCTGATCCCGGTCTATAAAAACCAAAAGGAACTGTAGAAATCATACCAAAATCAATTCTCATATTATGTATTGCGTCTAGTTCTTTTTGTATAGGATGTAGTAGTTCTGGTAGGCCTACTGGTAATTCTTGATTATTTCCAGATCTTTTATGATATATGATTGAAGAAAAAGGTCTTTTACCTTTCTTACAAATTCTATGTAAATAAGTAGCTCTTAACAGTGTTTTAGTTCTTTTAGCTACCCATACAATAACATCAGAATTAATTCCTGATCCATCTACATCAGTTTGTAAATATGCTTCTAATATCTCATATCTATCTAGATCATATTCTTTATCTAGTTGTGAAGATCCTGCATTTAAATTTCTTTGCATTTTTATACTAGCGCCTGTAGCACCTGATTGTAAGTCTTCGCCGCCTTGTATTAATTCTTCTACTGCTTCTTCTTTAAATAGACCACGATCAACTAAAGTCCATAACTCTGAAGCAGTTAAAAACTGTCTTTGTATTACAGCATCTGCTTTATCAATGTCTACTTTATCTTTACCTATAACTTTAATATCTTCATTATTTATAAAATCTACACAAGGGCCATCAAATACTTTTTCTACAATTTCAATTTCTTCTTCTTCCATAACAAAAGTAGGAATAGCAATTTCATTTCCATCTATATCTACTTCTATTTTAGGTACACTTGGTTTTTTAGTTTCTTTTATATCAATATATTTTCTAAAAGTAGCTTCCCATCTAGTTTTAGTATAACTTACACCATTAGTTATCCAAGCCCATAACCATTGATCTATTGCTTCCTCAATTCCTTCATGATTATTTGACCATTCATACAAGGAATGTTTTAATAAATTAGCTAGATCTTCTGTAATATGGGAATAAGCGGCCTTACGAGCTTTAGGACTTATATTGTCGTCGGAAAGTATCGCCTGCATAAAGCGAGCGTGTACAGAGCGCACAACCCATAAAGTCATAGGTATGTGTAAGTTAGAAGATGTTTCAAAAACACCTTGAGGCTGTACTGTGAGGAATTCATCCCAATCAGCAAGATAGGTTTCTAGATTATCCATATACTCGGTATCATCTGCGACCGCTCGTTCCCATAAGTTTACAACTCTATTTCCAATATCATCATTATCAAGTGCATTAAATAGTTTTTCTACAATTTGATCTCTTAATGATACAGTTTCTATTGCAAGTTTTTTTCTATCTTTAAGGACTTTTTTGTCGTCATTTAATTTATCTATACTCAATTTATATATTCCTTTTAAAATCCATATAGTTTCTTTCTTCCATTAACTCTATGTTTTCTATGTCCTGATACTGCGCCATTTATATTAGCAGCTAAAGCGTATTTAAGACAGGCTAAGTAATCGTGTTGTCTTATATCTAATTTAGGTTTATTAGCCTCAATGTCTTTATAAGTCATCCAACCAACATTTTCTATGTCCTTTATTATACCTTCATTTCCTTCTACAATTACTAATTTAGGTCTATATAGAGTAAAAGGTTGTGGTTTTTCTGGACTTTTTAATGATCCTCTTATTCTTTCAATAAAATCTTCATCATTCTTATCTTTAAATGTTGTGGCGCGCGCTCTAACGCCATTCTCTCTTAAAACCTGAATAAATGATTTAAAGCCATCGCCGCCTGTATAATCGGCAGATCCTAATGAATCTACAACAATATCAATGACTCTGTATCCATTATACCATGCCCTTAATTTTTCAGCGAAATCTTTAGCTATAAGTTTTTCTGCTAGTTCCTTAATATAGTATAATTGGCCATTTTCACCTAACCCTAAAAGTACAGCAACATGTTTCTTACTTGGGTGGGGATCTATAGCTAGAACTACTGGGTGGGCCGGGTTCCACTGTCGCTCAAATTGTAGTTTACTTATTGTGTGTGTTGATCTTTTAAACAAATGCGCCAAAGCAAGGCCTGCAGAGTCAAAAAATTCACCTGCAAGTCTAACCTTTTTTTCATTCTCTGTTAATGTGCTGCCAAATGACTCTAGATAGCCTTCTGCTAAGTTTTGAAGATTAACGCTAATGTCTGTTCTAAAACACTCTGTATCAGGCAATTTGCCCTGTATCCAACGATCATATACTTCAGTCCTAAGCCATGGAGCAGCTATAGGGGTTCCGATAAGCAAATATCGTCCAAGACCACTTTTCTTACGGCCCCCCCGCCTTAGTGCAATATATATTCGACGAGGACAAGGTTCATCGAAAATAACAAAGTCTACCTCAATAGATTCAAAAGCCATTTGATCCATTTGGTGAAACATAAATCTTATGCTAGAGCCGTTTGGAAACTTTATCTCATTAATATATGTAAGGCCATTTTTAAAAAGCCATTTATCTTCTATGTTGTGCCATTTTTTCATTTCAGGAAGCCATACGTCTTTTACTTTATCGGGCCGATCTAGTACAACAATAACAGAGGCCGGAACCTTATAGTATTCCTCAGTAATTGGATTAAAGCCTTTGGCTGCCCAAACTGCTTCTTGGACGGCCATTGTAGTTTTACCGGCACCGTTTGCTGAAAATACAAAACGATTACGCATCTTAGAAGAATGAACAGGGCGTTGGCCCTCGTTGGGCGTGTATTGAGGGCGTTTTTTTAGTAGGCGACGGCGTTTCTCTTTAAGAGCTTCGATTTTTTCAATTTTTTCTTGTTTTGTTAATTCCGCCACTTTTCCGCCAGAGCTTATTGTTTAAGAGATTCTAGATCTTCTTCCGAGCTTTTTAAAATAGCATCTAGTTCTGTATCAGACATTTCCTCAAATTCATGTTTGATTTTCTTTGTTTCAGTAGCTTTTCCATCGGCACGATCTATTAAGTCTTTGGCCGCTGATAGGGCCTTTGATGAGTCTGGATCAGTTAGGGCAATTTGTGTAATGCGCGCCATTGCGTAGGCCGCGTACTTTTTAGAGATCTCTTTTGCCGACGCCCCTTTAAGTAGCATTTCTCTTATCTCTGGGCCGATTTCTCTCTTGATTCTGTCAAGTAATAGTAGGTCATCTACCTGTTCTTCTATGCTTGTAAGGCTTGTTCTCTTCTTAGATTTTTTCTTATAATTAGCCATAATTACTACCTTTTTAGTATTTTTAATAATATAAGGTCTTGTTTACCCGTTGCCGCCGAAAAGTAGAGGAGTATTTTGGTCGTAATGGCGATTTTGCCGGGTTTTTTGTGGCATAACCGTTATAGGGTTTTTTCCTTTTTATGGTCAGGTGCGTGCCCCTAAGTACCTAATATTATTAATCTTTTTGGTTATGGTTCTCAATCTATAAAACAACTTTAAGTACCTAAAATCTCTATCTAAATGTAATTACTTGGTTATCTAAATTCAAGTACTTATATATTCTATACATGTAATTACAATTACTTACCATGGGGCTGAAGTCGATATAATGCCACATTATTAATATAATATTGCATATTTAAAAATGATTTTAAAATTTTTTTTGTTAAAAAATCGCTTTAATTACAATAACTTATATTTATATAAATAAAAAGACCTTAATTAAAAGGTCTGTTTGTCAAGTCACTGTTATTATACACTATTTGAATTTTTTTTATTTTGGTGGGTTATTTTTTAAGTTTTAAATTAATAATACTATTAGATCTATCTAAGAATCTTAGATCGTGGTTATCTCCATCTATTTGGTTGTATTTATTATTATTTAATACATGATATTTATGTAGTTCATTTATTCGAGCTACATTATTAGTCTTTAATACTTTTATTAAAATACTCTTAGTAGTCCTTTCATTAAATGAATAAGTTAAATGATAATTAGATATTTTATTTAATCTTTTAAGGTCTTTATGGTTTTTAGTGTAATCGTAAAATTGAATCTCATTAAAATATTCAAAAATATTCTTTTTAGTTTTATGGTTTATAATCTTAGAATAATCAATATCTGATGTTCCATTAAGTCTAATTACTGGCGTTAAATTTTTCTTTTTTGCCTTTTTAATAAAAGATTTAATCTCATTAACTAATTGACTCATAAATTGATCTAAATTGTTTTTAAATAGTTTAGTTCTATTTAATCGTGCGTCTTTAACCTTTTTAAACTTGCCCCTGCCTGAATTGACTAAACAGTGTTTTAAACATTCCTTTGTAGCATTGGGGCATAAATTTTTATCTGGTTTTAAATAAATTATACCTGTTAGATAACCATGATCAATGGATTTTATTGTTTTTGCATTTTGTATGCTTAATATCTTAGTCATTTTTATATAATCCTTATTTTAATTTTTTTAATTCCAAAGCAACTGACTCGAATTCTAGATTATTTATTAAATAAGATCCGTATTTATAAGCTGATTTATTGAACCAGATATCCATGTTTCCATTTTTATACATTTTAGTTTTAAGTTTATTTACGTCTATAAATTCAAAAAATCGCCTCATTGTTTCGTCTCTGTATTTACAATATTCTTGGTGTGGATTATGTAGAATTCTTATTTTAATCATTTTAATAATTCCTTAAATAAAAAGAGTCTATCTGATTAAAAATAGACTCTATTAAATAGTTTATAAATAAATAAATTAGGCTACTAATAATTCAAATTCATTAAATAATTTTTGATTTAAATCGACTTGTTTATCAATGCTTTTTAATCTTCTTATAGTCTTTAACTCCCATTTTTCAGTCTCTTTATTAAATAATAAATATTTACCTCCGCCTCTGATAACAGCTTCCTGAATTCTATTAAATTGGTCATAAACATTTAAATTTTTATCTTCTTCGCGTAAAAATGGATAACTTCTATAATCTACTTGAAACTCATTATCTTTTAAATTGTATCTTTGTTTAATAGCTTTATTCATTAATTCTTTTATCTGATATTTGGTTATATCTTTATTTAATCCTTTTTTAATAAGATCTTTTAATTTAGTAGTTTGATTTAATAATTGATTTATACTAGTTTCAATCTCATTGTAAAAGTTTGGCGTTGTGTGAATAATGCGTTTGGATAAAAATGTTTTACCTGTTATTAGACCATTTGCGCACACTAGACGGTAAATGCCTAGTCTGAATTTTAGACTGCTTTTACAGTCGTGTGAGTTCTCTATAATTAAAGTAACTTTATTTTGATCGTCTATTTTTAAAAAATCTGCGCTCATTGTTACTAGATGTTTTTGATATCCTAATTTTTCTTTTTTTCTAGGTTTTACTATGCTTGTACTAATAACTTCTAGTCCGAATTTATCTTGTATAGTCTCAATGATTTTACTTGTATTTGCATGGTTGTAATGATATTTGCCTAAATGTTTAGTTCCATAAATAGGATTTGTTTCTAAATTTTCTGTGTTTAGTTCTGTAGTTGTTCTCATTTTTGTTATTCCTTTTTTTGTTTTTCTTATAGATTGTTTACTTTTTTAAATTCATTGTAGTCCGTATTATTAAATACGATTTCGATCTGTTTAAGGCCGTTTTTAGCTCGATGCTCTTTGGTTAAAGTCGGGTAGTCAGTTATAATTATATTATAAAATCTATATAGATAATTATTTAAATCAGTGTTTATTAACATGCCTAGATTCTTTTTCTTTTTTGCTCTTTTATATACTTCATTGTCTATTTTTACAATTAGTTTTAATTTATCTGGTGTTCCTAAATAAGTTTGATAACTTAAATAATGACTTTTAAAAACATCTTGTAAATATATATCATAATCGTCTAGACCTTTGTTTTTTATAGGGAATTCTATTATATTATTATCCTGACCTACCTTTAAATTAAATAAGGCTTGTTTAGTTAAATCAAATTTGTTAATAAGTCTTTTAAAGTCTTTTTTTGTAAATTCATTCATTTTATTTTAATCCTTTTAAGAACTCTTTATAATCATTTTTCCAAATACTTTTTAATATTGCTTCTTCGCCTTTTTCAAATCGGTCTTTTATTGCATCTTTGGCATAATGGTAAGAATAATAAGCATTTTTTGAAATTGCTTCTTCACCTTTTTCCCAACGGTCTTTTATTACATCTTCGGCATAACAGTAGGAATAACAAGCATTTTTTGAAATTGCTTCTTCGCCTTTTTCAAATCGGTCTTTTATTACATTTCTGGCATACAGGTAAGAATAATAACCATCTTTAGTAATTACTTCTTCGCCTTTTTCAAATCGGTCTTTTATCACATCTTTGGCATAATTGTAGGAATAACAA